>Ga0206935_10285_pt1 | contig 13809 bp, 11 predicted proteins | sample Alteio_BWOrgHeat_13_FD_152924 | JGI IMG/M metagenome (GOLD analysis project Ga0206935, IMG submission 152924) | Enriched cells from forest soil in Barre Woods Harvard Forest LTER site, Petersham, Massachusetts, United States -... | ecosystem: Environmental > Terrestrial > Soil > Temperate forest >...
CGAGTTCTGGATCGGGGATGAGCCAGACGTTCGCGTTGCAGTACTCAGACACGGCTGGGGCGGGAAGCCTGAAAATGGTGTGGGCGTGGCTCAGTCCGTCGGCGAGCAGCTTTGCCAGTAGCTGTGTGCTGTATTATCAACCGGCGGTGAACGAAGTGAGTTTACTGAACGATGCAGGAACGGGCTCGACGTATGGGGTGGTGGGGGCGGCGAGCACGCTGCAGAACAGCCAGTGTGGATTGAATCTGGCGGGAACGACGGTGACAGTGAGTGGGAATCTGTTGACACTGAATCTGGCGGTGACGTTCGAGGCGGGATACAGTGGGGCACAGAACGTGTATCTGTACGCGGCGGATGGAACGGGGACAACGAGTGGGTGGCGGCAGCGGGGGACATGGACGGCGCAATAGCCCCACGCACTAGCCCCAGGCCGCCCCGGAGACTTCTCGCTAGCCGATCCACATCTCTGGCGATGGGCGTACGTCTCAGGTATTGGACGGTGGCTGCCCTGGTCCGCCGTCTTCGCGATGCTCGGTCCCTGGCCGGTTGGTGTATCGGTTCGGGCAGAGCCCGACGCGAAGACCAGTCAGGTTGCACCAGATTTTTGAAAAGCGAGCGCGTCGGCATTTCTATCCCCATCACTCGGTGAAACTCGGGCACCACCGTAACCCTAGCGCCGCGCCCGGATGCCGCAGCCAGTCATCGTCGCCAGTAATTTAACTCAGCGCCGCCAATTTTCCGCTGTGCTCTTATTCCGATCACTGTTCCTCGTTTTTTGATCACCCTTTGGCCTCAATCCCGACCAGCTGCATTGATTGACTTCAAAGGAGCAGAGCGTGCTAATCTTTGCGGGAGAGCATGGGTTTTAGGGGAGAAACCATTGACTCGGAAAGAGAACCCGCAGCCCCCCGGGGTTGCCATGATCCGCCTAAAGACGTTATCGTTTCCATGGGAGTTGTTGGTCTGCGCGGGTGCGCTTCCGGCAGCACTTCGTCACCTATGATCTCCCCCCCCCGCTCCGCTGGTCAGTGTTTGCATCATCACCTATAACCATGAGAAGTACCTACGACAGGCGCTGGACAGCGTCCTCATGCAGCAGGTCTCGTTTCCCTATGAGATCGTGATCGGCGAGGACTGTTCTACCGATGACACCCGTCGGATCGTAACAGAATACCGGGACCGCTACCCTGAAGTGATCCGGGCATTTCTCAGAGAGAGAAACATCGGGATGAATGCCAATTGTATCGCCACCTTGCGTGCCTGCAAGGGTAGATATGTCGCGATGCTTGAAGGAGATGATTACTGGCTTCCGGCGGAGAAGTTACAGAAACAGATCGACTTTTTGGAAGCGCACCCGGAGTTCGCGATCTGCGCGGGCCACGCGCGCGTGAGTTATGAGGTTAACGTCGGTGAGCCCTGGGAGCACGCGATCTCAAAGCGCTTGGTTTTCCAGCTCGATGATTTGCTAAGAGAGAATTTCATTCCCACCTGCACCGCAACGTTTCGTCTTGGTCTGCTGCTTGAGTTTCCGGCCTGGTATGAGAAGCTAGCATTTGGAGATTGGCCGCTCCACGTGCTGGTCGCACAGCACGGAGACATTGGAGTTCTACCCGAGACGTTGGCGGTATACCGAGTGCATGCAGGAGGGACGTGGATCAATCTCAATCGGGATCAAGTTATTCGAGCTATTACTGACTTCTACGACAGTGTCGCTTCCTATTTGCCCCCCCGTTACGCCACCCTAATTGAATCCTTGAAAAGCGATGTCGCCAGGAGGTATTCTGGTCACGTCTCCATTCCGCCGATCGCGTAATGTCGTTTCGTTTATCCGGCAAAGCACCGAGGCGTTTATGGATTACTTCTGAAAGACGAATAGTTTTAGTCGCGAGAAGGCTGTTTTGAAGCCCAGCAGGTCTCTCATTTTGGAAAGAGCTGCGATGCGGTTGAACTCACAGTCCCAATCCACATCAGCCTCAAGAATCGGCCGGATGCCTCTCGTCAACATGAAGTAGGTACCCAAACCATCTTGGTCGATCAGGGCGTAACCGTTTCGCTGCATAAAGTTGATTAACAAATTATCGTCAATGAATAAATTGTGCCATTTGACAGGTATTGGTTCAAGTCCGACCGCGGATCGAAGTTCATTCAAAGAATCAACGCCTTGTTGACTTCCCTCCAGCATCAGCAACCTACCTCCGGGTCTGAGCTTGGCCATGAGGTCAAGCAACACTTTCTGCTGGAGTGACCAATCCATCAGGTTGATCAAGAAGCGCTGTGATATAACGAAATCGTAATCATCATCACAGGTATAATCTCCAAGGAAGTTCCCTTGCCTCAATTGAACATTGTCGCGTCCAGCAACCCTCTTTCTGGCCAGGGCGAGACGAGTCTCAGAGAAATCAACTGCATGTACTACAGCTCCGGGCACTTCGGAGTAAGCGATAGTTCCTTCCCCTTCGCCACAGCCAGCGTCGAGAATCTTCGCGTTGGTTGATATACGCCGTCGAATAAGCTCGATCTCCGCGTCTAATAGGCATTTGTCATACATGGACTCAACGTCCTGCCTGTTCCAGTACGCAAGCACCTGCTCGTCATTGTGGATCATCTATTGTGCCAACCATGCAACAAAGTCTCTTCATCAGATGGCATCGGAAGCCCAGCGCTCAGGTTGAGTGTCTCGCGGCCACAATATCGCCGCCACCGCGTTAGATAAAACCCTACGTTCGCGAAGAGGCAAAGATACCAATTCCACTATCCCGGCAGTGCGCCATCATCTCTTTATTGTCCGAGACAGCGAAAATTTCTGCAAGCGGTCTGCGAAGGTGGGGAGGCAAGCGGCGCATGAAGTAAAGTTTCGCTGGATCGATCCAAGATTCTGCGGAACATGTGAATTCGCTCTGCAGGTTGACAAGAGTCAAGCAAGTTCGGTCACTTCATCATCCTGCCCTTTGTGTAATGGTCGGCCCATTTTCAACCACCATGCGGATTAGCGAGCCGATCATTTCTACTTGTTCGATCTTTAACGTCGTATCATTTGGTAGCACTATCACGCGGTTACAGAGCGCCTCAGTTTCGGGTAGCAGGAGCCCGGCGTTAGGAAAATAGGACCGGTACGGTTCCATTCGGTGGCACCCAGGATAGAAGTACCGTCTCGCAAGGATGTTCTCGGCATGCAGCAAACGGACCAGCAGATCCCGACTGATGCCTGTGCGCTCTTCGTCGATCTCTACCACTACGTACTGATAATTTCGTTTCACATCCTCTCGCACCGGAAAAACGCGCAGTCCTGTGATGTCCTCCAGGCACTTTCGGTATCGCACGTAGTTCAACCGAATGGCCGCGATGAACTGCTCCAGGCTTTCCAGCCCGGTGAGGCCCATTGCTGCGGCCACTTCGCTCATTTTCCCATTAGTGCCGATGTAGATGACGTTATCGTAACCGGCGAATCCAAAGTTCTTCATGAGCCGGATCTTGGCCGCCAATGCGTCATCGTTAGTTGTAATTGCACCACCTTCGAAAGTATTGAAGTACTTCGTCGCGTGGAAGCTGAATACCTCCGCAATGCCGAAGTTGCCGATCATTTGACCCGTGTGAGAACATCCGAACGCATGCGAAGCATCAAACATCAATTTGAGGTTGCGACGTCTCGCGATCTCCGTTAGTTCTTCGATGGCACAGGGCTCACCCCACACATGTACGCCGATGATGCCTGTAGTGCGAGGAGTGATCATCTGCTCCAATCGATTCACGTCGAGCGCGTGGGTGCGAGAGTCGATATCGCAGAAAACCGGAGTGGTCCCTTGCCACTGTAGGGCATGGGCAGTTGCGATAAAGGTAAAGGAAGGGACGAGCACTTCACCCGTCAGCCCGAGAGCGCGGATCGCGATCTCCAACGCCAAGGTGCCATTGGTGATAGCGATGCAATGACGCACCCCCAGCAAATCGGCAACGCGCAGCTCGAATTCTTGAACGAATGGTCCCTTATTGGACAACCAGCGGCGATCCAACAAAGCATTAATTCGGGCTAGTAACTGGGATCGATCGCCGATGTTTGGCCGACCAACGTGAATAGGTTCGGAGAACAGTGGCGCTCCGCCAAACAGGGCAAGCTCGGAGGGGTCGCTTTTTACATTGACGGGCGAGGGCAACAGTAACCAGATTATCCACTTACCCGCATTACTGGCAAGGTGCGGTCTCGTCTCTAGCCCGTGGTTTTAAACCACCACCGTACGATTTAGACCATTTTGGACATAGGGAGGTCCAGAGAGCATTCGCCCTGATCGACGGGTTATTGTGTAAACATGCTGGACGATCGCACGCTTGCGTGGCACGAGGAACGAGACTCGCTCTTGAAGACCATCGGGCACTTGAGAGAGGCGAACCAAGCACTAGAAGCAACGCGGTTTTGGACGGAGCAGCAGCATCAAAGGTGGCGGGACGAACGCGAGAGCCTCCTTGAGGCGATGCGAGAATTGCGAGCGCGCAATGAAGAGCTGGACCCGGGTGGGCAATCTCCGCTAACCTATTCCCGAGCCATTGAGCAGTTGAAGGAGCAGTTGCGGGAATTGCAAGCGTGGAATGCCGAACTGGAAAAGGCCCGTACGTGGTATCACGAGCAGCGCAAGTCGTGGGATCAGGAGCACGCAACACTGCTCCGAATGATCAGCGTTCTTAAGACCAGAAATGCCGAACTCGAAAACATCATCAAGCACTGAATGATTGGCACGATTTGCAAAGGATCGCAGAGCGGTCTGGTCAATTCAATGACACTGTAATCAAAAATGTCGAGGCACTTTCAGGCGGGTCGGAAAAATAGGCAATTGTCTTGCGCTAACGGGCACCTACAGTGGCTTGTAGATGACTGTCAAACAATCAATATCCTGAAATTCACATCCCACGTGCCAGTTTAAAAGGACTTGCTTAACAGGCCACAACCCATTGTGCCAGCAACAGCGGGCGAACCAATCCTTTTCAACGTTGGATCGCCACCCGGGGTGTGTTTTGAAATCTGGGTTATCCGACAGGCGGCCGAAATTGGAATGATGAATAAATCCCTTCGCGCCAGGCTTCATTACGCGGGCGAATTCCGGCATGTATAGTTCCATGAGGCGCTTTTCAAAGTGAACCATCGAATCGAAGCTGTAGAGCGCGGTGATGGCTCCAGAGGGAATGGCACTAAGATCCTCGCCGTTATTGAGAATCACCTCGATTGTGCACTTCTGCTTTCCCCTGAATCTTTGCCGTGCCACCTCAACCGCGTCGGGGTTGGCGTCCACCGCATAGAGCCTCGTTGCGTGCTTCGCCAATAGCGCCGTATTTCGGCCCTGGCCGCAAGCAAAATCCAAGGTAACGTTGAAGTCAAATCCGGAGATTATGGGCCATATGTTACCGTCCCAATCCGTCTGCATATATTTTTCGGCATCCGCGTAATAGGCAGACGCTTGGCCCTGGAAAGCCTTTGCAGGTGCCATGGCGAAGTCGGAAGACATCGATCCATTATAAGCACGAAAGACGCGATCCTTAGGACTAAGGAACGTCCCTCAAAACGATGCTCTGCTGATAGCGATAGAGTTCCCACCCGGATCTAACTGCCTGCAGTTTCCCCCACGCGTCGAACTGGCGAAAGAACATCCACCAGACGCGGTAAGCATCCTCTTCCTGACCGAGATTGAGGAGTTCCTCCACTGTTCCTCGCGCCACGGCCAGTAGAAATGTGTTCTTACCCAGCTTCTGCAGTTCGATTGTCGCCTGGTCTTCAACCTGTTTGATCGGCCACTCGGGAAAGCGGTGAGAGACGATCGCCATCTGGGCGTATAGAGCCTGCTGCCATTTCTTCCTGAGTGTCATCCCGCCGACGGAAAAACGGTACCGCAGCAGAGGAACTGGGATATTAGCGAGTTGATATGCACGCGAGGCGCGGAGCCATAGATCATAATCTTCCGCGTTACGAAAGTCGGGACGGTAGCCACCGAGGTTTAGGATGGCGTCGCGACGCAGCATAACCGAGGGGTGGTACAAACAGTTTTGTTTCGGGAGCATCGCCGCGATTTCTGCATGCTCGACCGGCAAGCGGACCAATCGATCCCATTCTGCCGTACGACCCATATGGTAGACGAACGAGCCTGCGACCGCGACATTCGCTCGAGTGCGAAGGAAACGGATCTGCGTGGAGAGTCGGTGGGGTAGGGCCACGTCGTCCTGGTCCATGCGACCCACCAATTCGCTCCGTGATTGGCGCAGGCCTTCGTTCAGTGTGGCGGCAAGTCCCTCATTATGTGTGTGGAAAATGGGGCGGATGCGAGGATCTTTTTCGGCGAATGAACGGACGATGGCCGACGAGTCGTCCGTGGAGCAGTCCTCGATGATAATAAACTCGAAATCCGGTTCGTCTTGATCCAGGATGGATTGAATTGCTTCCTGGAGTTGTTCTCCAGCGTTATAGACAGGCAGTAGAACCGAGCATTTCATGGAACGGATAGCGATTTCTGGTCCAGTTCGCCGCGCAGAGCGGACATCATTCCAGCGATGCCGGCGCTCAATTCGATGGTTGGCGACCAGTCCAATTCGTTCTTGGCACGTGAGCAATCCAAAACCACCCAGTCCATGAGCCACTGGCCACATGTGGCGTCGGTCCGGATAGGAAATGGTGCACCATGGCAGTCCCGAATGATTGCCAGGATTTCGTTAACGGAGTGGCCTTGGCCTGTTCCAACGTTAATAATGTCGAAATCGCTGTGTCGCGCCGCTGCTTTTCGCGCCGCGATACAGACATCTTCCAGGTGTACGTAATCCCGCACATTGGCAGAATTGCCAAAGACGTGGACCGCATTACCATGCAAAAGTTGGTTCAGCGCGACTCCAATTAAGCCTTGCATGCGATACTCCGGCAACAACGTGCCATACGCATTTCCGACGCGCAAGACCGTGGCAGTTAGCTCGCGATGCTCCGCCGCTATCCGCAAATACTGTTCTGCGGCTATTTTAAGGATGCCGTAAGAGGACCTAGGGTGACATGGATCAGATTCCTTGTACGCCACACCTCCAGCTCGGGGAGCATAAACTGCGCCACCGCTGCTGAAGTATACAATATGTGGCTTCGCGCCTAGCTTGCGGATGGCGTCCAGCAGATTCAAGAAAGGCACTAAGTTGAGTGCCACATCGGTAGGTCGGTCCTGGTCGGAATTGATCGGGGTGTTAATGTGTGCCAGGTAATAGATGACGTCCAAGCCCGTGACGAAGTGCTCACAGTCCGCACGGGAAAGCAGATCTCCCGCCAGCACTTCCGCCGAGTGGACTGCAGGTCTTCGCATTGTATTTCGGATCAGAAGACGGAGAGGCCTTTGCGAGTAGGCAGCAATGTGACGACAAAGGTAAGAGCCGATGAAACCTGTGCTACCAAGAATCCCTGCAAACATGAGTTCCCGGTCCCGGACGCATCTGTGCGTCCAGGGCGCAGCCGGAATCGTCATATTACCCGTAATAGATGTTCGGCCGCAACTATTACTCAACTATCCTGGACCAATTCTCGGAGACCGCCTACAAACGGCAACAGGTCGGTAAGTGATTCGGAGGCTAGGATTGGAGCCCGAGGAACGTTGTTGAAGAACAACGTTTGAAACCACCCAGCGGGTGCAGAATTGTTCTACATAAGAGATGAATCTTCCTCCAAAACGAGGAACCTCGCCGGGCCGAGACTTGTTTCCGTTTTAGCTAGACGGGGAAGTTAGTTTACTTGTGGTCTGCTTGAGTGTTTCCGTGCTGAAACTGAGAGCTAGATTGTGTCGATACGTTCGACAACTGAAGTGGTATTGTAGTGCAATAACATGACCGCTCGTTCGCCTGTGGTTAGTGTCATCCTTTCCGTTGGAAGGATGAGCGACAGCGTCGCCGTGGAACGGACCAGGCGCGCAATTGAACGCCAAAGCCTTCCTGCCGTCGAAATGCTGGTGTGCGGGCCTGCGGCCGAATACACTTCCTTGCCGATGGCTGCAGTTGGACGGTTTGTTCCGGTGATTGTGGACGCACCCTGTGAGGGTGCGGTTGCATGGAATGCAGCTTTGCCACAAGCGTCCGGGGAGTATGTCTGCTGCCTCCTCTCGGGCGATGATTTGGCGCCGACGTACCTTGAAAAGTGCCTATTCCATACTCAGATAGGTGGATTCGATGCCGGATCTGTATACGAACAACCGTCCGACACTTTGCCGCACATATGCGTCGTGCGTAAGCGAGTTCTACAGCACCTTGGTGGTTATGATGTGAAATGTCCCCCTGAAGAACAGCGAATTGATCTAGTACGCCGGTTGTTGGACAACGGTTTCGTTCGAGCCGAAGTTCCAGAAGTGCTCGTCCAACCGTTCGAGTCGCCAGTCGGCTCTCGACCTCTAGATTTGCCACCCCTTCCTGGGATCAATCCTCAGCCGCGCTTTAGTTATGCCCCACTCGTGACCGGGTGGCCACAGCAGCGCCCCACAATACTTTTGGCTATGCCCTTCCTGACCGTGGGCGGTGCCGAAGCAAGCGTCAGCCAAATATGCCGACAAATCAAGGAATTGGGCTTTCGCATTTTGGTGTATACGACAGTCCCAGTCTTGCGAGGCCAGGGTGATACTACTTCCTGGTTCGAAGATAGCGCAATCGGTATTTATCATTTGCCCCGGTTTCTGGATATCGAGTTCTGGCCGGCGTTCATTGCTTATCTTGTGCAGCAGCACGATGTAAGTGCATTATGGCTAGTTGGGTCTACTTACACCTATAACCTACTGACAAATCTTAAGGAACTCTTCCCTCAACTTGCGATTGTCGACTTGTTGTTCAACTCCGTCGCCCATGTAGCCAGTTACATGCAGTATAACTATCTAATTGACCGTCTGGTGACCGAGCACGGTGTCATGAAGGAGTGGCTGGTCGAGCGCGGTGAGGATACGGAGCGGATTTCCGTCATTCCAAACGGCGTCGACTTGCATGCATACTCGCCTGCTGCCAAGTTGGACTGGCGCACACGGCAGCCGCGACGGGTTGGCGACACTCGTTTTGTGGTGGTATTTCTTGGGAGACTCTCGGAGGAAAAAGGTCCGGACGTTTTCCTGGAAATTGCCGCCCGCCTGGCGAATGACCAAAACTTCGAATTTCTAGTTTGTGGAGGCGGTCCGATGGAACGCTCACTGCGCTGGCAGGCAACTCTCCGCGGCTTGGCGGAGCGCGTCCATTTCCTGGGCTTGGTTCCTGGCCGGGACTATCTGCCCTGCTGTGACGCGGTGATTGTTTGCTCCCGGCTGGACGGGCGACCCAATATCATAATGGAGAGCCTGGCCATGGGTGTTCCAGTGATCGCCAGCCGGGTGGGCGGCATTCCCGAAATGATGCCGCCGGATCAAGGGGAACTGCTATGCGAGTCGGGCGATGTGGATGCGTTTGTCGCAGCAATCCGGCTGTTAGCCAGTGACTCGCACCGATACCGCCAAGCAGCCGAGACAGCACGACAACACGCCGAAAAACACTTTTCTGGGGCGGATAGCGGCTACAAGTATGCCAAGTTGTTCACGGAAATCGCAGGCAAACGTGAGGCGCTGGATCGCTGTATCGCTCCCGAGGCGGTCGCCGCCCGCCTAGGGTACAAACGGAAATGGAGATTTGTGACGGTGCCTCCCCGAAAGCCTCGATTCTGGCAGGCGTACTCTCCGCGGAGTTCGTTCGCGCATCTCAAGAATGCTCTACTGCTGTGGAGGCTCCGGCGCAGCGGCAGAAAAGAAAAGCTGTTGGGCTATTTCGACGTGAGCTACTACGAGCGTCAGGTCCCAAAAGGGAGGCCACAAGATCACTGGCCCCTCCTGCATTACATCTTCTTTGGCTTTCGGGAGGGAAGGAACCCTACGGCCCATTTCGACACGCGCTTTTACTTGACCGCCAACCCCGATGTGCGCAGAGCTGGCGTCAACCCACTCCTCCACTATGTGATGTGGGGAGAGAATGAAGGCCGCTTCGCGACAGCGAGATCGGGAGACTATTCAGCGCCGAGCCGAACGCGAACTGACTAATGAAGAATCGATTACATACGCCGAGAGCCGTGCCAGGAGCCGTGGAAGATACGAAGCCACCTGGCCTCGGCATAGATAGGGGTATCCGGGGCGTCACCCCTTTCACCAGAGTGGTTTCCAAATTGCGCGCGACTGCTACGCGAGCGCCTTGGTTGGCCGTGCTGATTACAGCTCTCGTTATTCCGAACGTCGTATGGATTACCCGCGACCATACGGCATGGGCTTGGGACCAAGCCTGGTATGGTGAGGTCTCGGTAGACCTCTGGTTCAACCTCACTCATTCGATGACGGATTGGGGTGGGTTGATATTGCATGGGCTTTATATGAAGCCACCGGGAATCGTGTGGATAGGACAGTTCTTCGTACCGTTGGGCTCTTTGTTCGGCTCGATCGAAACCGCGATCCTGTTCTCAATAATCTTAACGCAGGCAACCACTCTATATCTGATCTTCAAGATTGGCCGCTGCATCGCCCCAACGTCGGGTCGCGTTCCGGTTCTGGGAATTTGCCTGGCTGCCTCTACTCAGTCGTTCGTTGGCCTTTCTCATCAGTTTCTAGTTGAGCCTTTGCAGGCGCTCAGCGTTGCCTGGATCATTCTGATTGCGCTCCGCGGTACGGAATGGCCAATTCCCCGCGTTCTGCTGCACCTTGGGGCGGCCCTCATCGTTGGGATGCTTGCCAAGGCAACTACTCCACTGTACTGTTTGATGCCTGTCCTTTATATTTTGGGTGTGCTTATTCACAGGCGGCCGTGGCAAGGGCAGGGATGGAAGAATGAATGGCGCAGTCCCTCGGCGCGAACCCTGGGCGCTTTCATTGCGTTCGCCACGCCAATAACTGCCGCATGGTACGCGGTGAATCTGAACTCGGTCTGGCAGCACATCCGAGATTCGTCGTCGGGTGAAATCGCGGTGCGTTATGGATTTCAAGCATCAATAGGGCGCAAGTTAATTGTTTGGCTTAGGTTGCTGGACCAGTCATTTCTGTCTCCCTATCTAGGTTTCGCCGTCATCCTGGCGGCCATGATCTGTTTTGTAGCGTACCTCGGCTCCGGTGGAAAATGTAGTCTTAAGCGTTTCGTAATCGCTACGGCGATCCTCAGCACGCTACAGTGCGGATTGCTGCTGTTGATCTTTTCGGCTAGCGTTACCGTGGATGCTCGCTATATGTACGCAATGCTTCCGTTATTGCTCGTTGTGATCATGTGTTTTTGCGCGCAAATCAAGTCCCGGGTGATGTTCGTGGTCATTTTCGTAATCTGCCTGCTGCAATTCTCTACGGTCCACAGTGTCGCTCTTGGGGCGGCTAGTACCCTTATACAGCAGTTAGATTACTTGGCGAAACCCTATGACGACCGGAGCCGATTCAGCGATGTGCAAGGTATCGTGGGGCTAACTTCGACGGTCTCCGGCCGGTACAACATCGTCGGAGTAGAGGAGCCTTGGCTGAACGCGAACACTGTTAGCTTTTTTGCTGCCAAGCACAGGTTAGACACCGGAATTCGCAGTTACTTCACTTCATTGGGCTATGCACAATCTAACGTCGCCGGCGCGACCAAGCGACTTGACGACTTTAAAGTGATGTACTATATTACGCTCGACGAAAAATCACAAACGATTCCGCCGAATTTCCTTAATACAGTGTCCTTGCCCATGCTAAACTATGTCAAGATGGATTCACATTTCGAGCAGGTGGGGCCCCCAAGCTCCAACGGAGTTCTCACCTTTCGAAGCCATTGATACACCGAATTACCCACAAATCTTGCATGACGGTTCCTGGTCCATGGAGTTCGCCCATTCCGCTGACCGGCTATGTTGCGATCCTATAATCCTGCCGCGTGTTATAAGAGCCGACGCGCCCAAATGGACAATGATTCGGCGAATCCATTAGTCTCAAGACCTTAAAATAAAGAGCAGGTTGTTTCGAAACTTTCGCTCATTTTGCGGACGGAGAACCCTCAACGGCCCAATACTCCTCTCGCATGCAACTTCAATCGCGGGCTCATGTTCGCCTCCCAACCGGCCAGTTCACCAAACACGCGTTTTGCGTTGATTCCTATGCGAAGTAATAGCTCGTAATGTTCCAAATAGTATTCGATACGCTCACAGATTTCATTGACCTTCCTGGAAATTATTACGATATCTTCGCCGTCAATAAAGTATTGGTTCTCTTGCAGTTCGTCCGTGCAAAAGACCGCCACACCGCAAAGGCCCGCCTCAAGGCAGCTGCCAGTGGGGAATCCGTCAAACGCGCCCGGCGCCAGAATAAATGGTGCGTTCGGCGATACAATTAAGTCCATTCCTGAATATAATTGTCTCAGTGACCGGGTTACCAAGGTGCCATGAAAGTGCATTTGGTCAGCAAATCCGGCAATGTCGGCATCGTCTTCAGAGAACAACCCTACGACATGGAATTGTAGATGGTTCCCCAGGGTGGATAACCGCTTCGCACATTGCGTAAAGACGTCGTAACCCTTGTCCCGTCCCCCTGGCATATACTTATGGGCCACAAAACAGATGTCGATAGTCCCTTTATCCCGCCCATACAACTTCTTGGAAATCTCCGAGGCCAAAGGCTGAAAGCGCGGAAAGACCCCTGGATCGATGAACTGCATTTGGTCAGAGGCGGTGGTTCTAACCTTCCGCAAAGATGGTGAAGTCAAGGCCCGTTGCAGCTTCGAATCTGACGCCGGAACGTCCAGGCAAAAACCACCGCCGGGGTAGAGCGTGAACACAAAAGCGCCGCGGTGTTGCTCGACCTGTTCGATGACCGTTGAAATATTGTTCAGAAAGACCGCATATGTCAGTTGTGCGGGGAATATCCGATCAGGATCGTAGGAGAAAACGCGCCTTGACAGACGCGGATGTTCGCTGCGGTATGTCCGCATTGCTTGGTCGAGCGTCATCGTGCTCCCGATCAGTCCGAAGGCTGATCCACTCGTATGAACCTCGGCGAAGGGGAACTCCTCCAGATAACCCATGAACTCCGCCATTCTAAACGCAGACAACGGGTGTGGAAAAAGGTCATCAAAAACAACGAGCCTCCGTGACCTTCGGCCGGCCGTGTTACAACGGGAATTCAGAAAGCGGAGCGTCATCTTTACTCACATTCTGCACAAATGGGACCGAGTTTCTCGGAGCACGAATGAACGTGGATTAGCTGAGACCTTTCGTAAAGAACATTCCGCCCTTCGTCGCGGCGATGGCTTACGGTAAGTGTATACTCGGCCAAGTACGTTCGCTATTGGCGCTGCGCGCGAGCCGCAGAGTCTAGGGTGTGAAAGTTAAAGCTGATCCTCTACACGTCTTCGCGCCAACCGTAAGAATGAAATTTCGGGTTGACCGGTCCCTGGTTGATACGACCGCGGTTCCGCGCTTTCTCCGGAGCTACCGCCAGCCACGGGAGGAGTAGCGCGTATTCTTAGCGCCAGGACCGGGATGCCGAGCGTAATAAATGAAACGCGCAGCCTCTGCGTTGCCCCGGGCGCGCAGACACTCCACCGGAATTCCCGATCCCCAGGATTCCTCGACGGCTCCAACCGCCAAAGCGTTTTCCGTGTGCCATTTCTAGCCGTTAGTTTATCCTTCATACACACAGCCCAATGGATCTTCTAAGCCCTCTTGACCGAGCAGCCTGGCAGGAACACTGGTTATTTCGGCTGTATGCGCCTCTCTCCGCCTCTAGTCCGCGACGGAGACCTTGGGTAAAAGGCTCGGCGAATCGATGGCTCGTACCAAACCAGCTCAAACGATTATTGTCGTCGCAGGAAAGCAGT
>Ga0206935_10286_pt1 | contig 13587 bp, 9 predicted proteins | sample Alteio_BWOrgHeat_13_FD_152924 | JGI IMG/M metagenome (GOLD analysis project Ga0206935, IMG submission 152924) | Enriched cells from forest soil in Barre Woods Harvard Forest LTER site, Petersham, Massachusetts, United States -... | ecosystem: Environmental > Terrestrial > Soil > Temperate forest >...
TCTTGGCGGACACGGTAAGATTTGGCACCGACCTACTCTCCCACATTTTACTGCAGTACCATCGGCTCTGGCGGGCTTAACTTCTCTGTTCGGAATGGGAAGAGGTGGACACCGCCGATATAGGCACCTGAATATTTTTAGTTGATTGGTTCACTGGTTCATTAGTTCATTGGTGCATAGTTTGCGAGCTGAACTATTGGGTAGTGTACCTCAACAATGACAAAGATTGAAAGAAGTATTTTGAAGAAAAGACAACAGAATATTATTATCTGTCTGTTGTTTTGGTCGAGACCAGAGGCTTTTAACTAATCTCTAGTCTCCAGTCTCTGATCTCTATATTCCAACACGAAGAAAGCTTCGGGCGATTAGTATTACTCGGCTATGATGTCACCACCTTTACACCTGTAACCTATCAACGCAGTAGTCTACTGCGACCCTCAATGGAAGTCTCATCTCGTGGCTAGTTTCGCACTTAGATGCTTTCAGCGCTTATCTATTCCAAACGTAGCTACTCTGCAATACAGCTGGCGCCATAACAGATTCACCAGTGGTTTGTCCAACCCGGTCCTCTCGTACTAAGGTCAGCCCCACTCAAACTTCCTGCGCCCACAACAGATAGGGACCGAACTGTCTCGCGACGTTCTGAACCCAGCTCGCGTGCCACTTTAATGAGCGAACAGCTCAACCCTTGGGACCTTCTCCAGCCCCAGGATGTGACGAGCCGACATCGAGGTGCCAAACCTCCCCGTCGATATGAGCTCTTGGGGGAGATCAGCCTGTTATCCCCAGCGTACCTTTTATCCTTTGAGCGATGGCCCTTCCATGCAGAACCACCGGATCACTATATCCGTCTTTCGACCCAGCTCGGCTTGTCTGCCTCACTGTCAAGCAAGCTTATGCTATTGCACTCCACGTACGGTTACCAAGCGTACTGAGCTTACCTTTGAAAGCCTCCGTTACCTTTTTGGAGGCGACCACCCCAGTCAAACTACCCGCCAAACAATGTCCCCCGCATTGCGGGGTTAGACACCAGATACAGAAAGGGTGGTATTTCAACGTTGACTAACTGAATCCTTGCGAACCCAGATCACTGTCTCCCACCTATCCTACACATCCTGTAGCCGATTTCAATGTTAAGTTGTAGTGAAGGTGCATGGGGTCTTTCCGTCCCGTTGCGGGTAACCGGCGTCTTCACCGATACCACAATTTCACCGAGCTCATGGCTGAGACAGCGCCCAGATCGTTACACCATTCGTGCAGGTCGGAACTTACCCGACAAGGAATTTCGCTACCTTAGGACCGTTATAGTTACGGCCGCCGTTTACTGGGGCTTCAATTCAATGCTTCGCCTTGCGACTAACATCCCCTCTTAACCTTCCAGCACCGGGCAGGTGTCAGGCCTTATACGTCATCTTTCGATTTTGCAAAGCCATGTGTTTTTGTTAAACAGTCGCCTGGGCCTTTTCACTGCGGCTCACATTGCTGCAAGCGCCCCTTCTCCCGAAGTTACAGGGCCATTTTGCCGAGTTCCTTAGCCATGATTCACTCGAGCACCTTAGGATTCTCTCCTCGACTACCTGTGTCGGTTTACGGTACGGGGTTTTATAACCTGAAGCTTAGCAGGTTTTCTTGGAAGTCTGATTACCTGGACTATCCCCTTGCCCGAAGGCTCAAGGTACTATCAGCTTTCAGCAAACCTGGCGTACTTTACTACCAAGCCTATACCTACGGCCTTTAACGATCTATTCCGTCAGATCGCGCCAGTTTCACTACTCCGTCACTGCATCGCAGTTATAAAACGTACTGGAATATTAACCAGTTGTCCATCGGCTTCGCCCTTCGGCTACACCTTAGGCCCCGACTAACCCTGATCCGATTAGCGTTGATCAGGAAACCTTAGTCTTTCGGTGGGCGGGTTTCTCTCCCGCCTTATCGTTACTTATGCCTACATTTGCTTTTCTGCCCGCTCCACGGTTGCTTGCCGCTCCCGCTTCTCCGCTGGCAGAATGCTCCCCTACCAGATCCGCCTTTAGGCGGAAATCCATAGCTTCGGTATACCATTTAATGCCCGTTTATTATCCATGCCCGATCGCTCGACTAGTGAGCTGTTACGCACTCTTTAAATGAATGGCTGCTTCCAAGCCAACATCCTAGCTGTCTGTGCAATCGGACCTCGTTAGTTCAACTTAATGGTAATTTGGGGACCTTAGCTGATGGTCTGGGTTCTTTCCCTCTCGGCCCTGGACCTTAGCACCCAGAGCCTCACTCCAGCGTACATTAATAAGCATTCGGAGTTTATCTGGATTTGGTAGGATTTGACTCCCCCGCACCCAATTAGTAGCTCTACCTCTTATTAACTCAACCGCCAGGCTGTTCCTAAAAACATTTCGGGGAGTACGAGCTATTTCCCAGTTTGATTAGCCTTTCACCCCTACCCACAAATCATCCGGAAACTTTTCAACGTTTATCGGTTCGGTCCTCCAGTACCTGTTACGGCACCTTCAACCTGTCCATGGGTAGATCACAAGGTTTCGCGTCTACCTCCACTGACTGTGCGCCCTATTCAGACTCGCTTTCGCTTCGGCTGCGTGTCTTAAACACTTAACCTTGCCAGTGAAGAGTAACTCGTAGGCTCATTATGCAAAAGGCACGCCGTCATCCGCCATTAATGGCGGACTCCGACCGCTTGTAAGTACACGGTTTCAGGTTCTATTTCACTCCCCTGTTCGGGGTTCTTTTCACCTTTCCCTCACGGTACTGGTTCACTATCGGTCTCTCAGGAGTATTTAGCCTTACCGGATGGTGCCGGCAGATTCCTACAGGGCGTCTCCGACCCCGCAGTACTCAGGAACTCACTAAGTCATTATTCCTTACCCGTACGCAGCTCTCATGCTCTTTGGCCGGGTTTCCCACCCCGTTCCGGTTCAGTTTAATGTACTATATCGTGGTCCTACAACCCCCAGTATGCCGTAACATATTGGGTTTGGGCTTCTTCCATTTCGCTCGCCACTACTCTGGAAATCACTTTTGTTTTCTCTTCCTATGCTTACTTAGATGTTTCAGTTCAGCACGTTCGCGCTTTTGCATCCACTCTTCAAGTGGATAGGTTTCCCCATTCGGAAATCTGCGGATCAATTCATATTTGCTGATCCCCGCAGCTTATCGCAGCTTATCACGTCCTTCATCGCCTCTGAGAGCCAAGGCATCCCCCGTGTACCCTTTCTTACTTTCTTCTACGATACCGCCTTTTGCTCGGTACCATATGCCTTTTTGGTCTGGTTTATTGGTTCACTGGTTCATTTGTTCATTTGTCCTGTCGTATTGCTACTAATGAACTAGTGAACTATTGAACGAATGAACAACAAACTTTTCCTTCTGTTGTCTTCTCTTTCAATTTACTTCTTCCAATATGTCAAAGAACGGTTTGCTTCGGTTCATTTGTTCATTAGTTCATTTGTTCATTGGTGTTTTACTACTAATGAACTAGTGAACCAGTGAACTATTGAACACCGGCAGCGTGGAGAATAACGGATTCGAACCGTTGACCCTCTGCGTGCAAGGCAGATGCTCTAGCCAGCTGAGCTAATCCCCCCTAAAAATGTGTGTCATTAGTTCATTTGTTCATTAGTTCATTTGTGTCTATCGGGCTTTTTACCAATGAACCAGTGAACTAATTAACCAATGAACCCTAACGTAGTCCCGAGCAGATTTGAACTGCTGACCCCTACATTATCAGTGTAGTGCTCTAACCAAACTGAGCTACGGGACTTCTCGATTTCGGATTTCGGATTTACGATTTCGGATTTAGTCAATCGTGATTCGTAAATCGTAAATCGTAATTTCTTACAATCTCGTCTCCTCAGATGATTGGCACCTTACCAATGGCTTCATCTTTTGGGTTTTCCTTTTAGATTTGAGTATTGAGATTTGAGTATTGAGACTTTTTTTGTCTCACGTCTCATATCTCACGTCTCATATCTTTCTTTTCTTTTTTTTTAAGGTTTTATCATGCAGGTAACAGTTTTTCAACTGTCAATCCTTCGTTTTGAGAGAGTTTGTGGTTCTGGCTTTCGCCTTTCAGCTTTTGCCTTTCACCTTCTTCGGATACTGCTCCAGAAAGGAGGTATTCCAGCCACACCTTCCGGTACGGCTACCTTGTTACGACTTAGCCCCAGTTACCGGTTTTACCCTAGGACGCTCCTTGCGGTTACGCACTTCAGGCACCCCCAGCTTCCATGGCTTGACGGGCGGTGTGTACAAGGCCCGGGAACGTATTCACCGCAGCATTGCTGATCTGCGATTACTAGCGAATCCAACTTCACGGGGTCGAGTTGCAGACCCCGATCCGAACTGTGAACAGCTTTTTGAGATTGGCATCCTGTTGCCAGGTAGCTGCCCTCTGTACTGCCCATTGTAGCACGTGTGTAGCCCCGGACGTAAGGGCCATGATGACTTGACGTCGTCCCCTCCTTCCTCTCTACTTGCGTAGGCAGTCTGTTTAGAGTCCCCACCTTGACGTGCTGGCAACTAAACATAGGGGTTGCGCTCGTTGCGGGACTTAACCCAACACCTCACGGCACGAGCTGACGACAGCCATGCAGCACCTAGTTTCGTGTCCCGAAGGACTGATCCGTCTCTGGATCATTCACTAACTTTCAAGCCCGGGTAAGGTTCCTCGCGTATCATCGAATTAAACCACATGCTCCTCCGCTTGTGCGGGCCCCCGTCAATTCCTTTGAGTTTCACCCTTGCGGGCGTACTCCCCAGGTGGAATACTTAACGCTTTCGCTTTGACGCTGACTGTATATCGCCAACATCGAGTATTCATCGTTTAGGGCGTGGACTACCAGGGTATCTAATCCTGTTTGATCCCCACGCTTTCGTGCCTCAGCGTCAATCATACTTTAGTAAGCTGCCTTCGCAATTGGTGTTCTGTGACATATCTATGCATTTCACCGCTACTTGTCACATTCCGCCTACCTCAAGTACATTCAAGCCCATCAGTATCAAAGGCACTGCGATAGTTGAGCTACCGTCTTTCACCCCTGACTTAATAGGCCGCCTACGCACCCTTTAAACCCAATAAATCCGGATAACGCTCGGATCCTCCGTATTACCGCGGCTGCTGGCACGGAGTTAGCCGATCCTTATTCTCAGAGTACATTCAGCCCCGTATACATACGGGGGTTTATTCCCCTGCAAAAGCAGTTTACAACCCGTAGGGCCGTCTTCCTGCACGCGGCATGGCTGGTTCAGGCTTGCGCCCATTGACCAATATTCCTTACTGCTGCCTCCCGTAGGAGTCTGGTCCGTGTCTCAGTACCAGTGTGGGGGGTCATCCTCTCAGATCCCCTAAACATCGTAGCCTTGGTAAGCCATTACCTTACCAACTAGCTAATGTTCCGCATGCCCATCTTTGTCCTATAAATATTTGATTATTCCATGATGCCATGGTATAGTGTTATGCGGGCTTAATCTCTCTTTCGAGAGGCTATCCCCCTGACAAAGGTAGGTTACATACGTGTTACGCACCCGTGCGCCACTCTCAAGGAAAGCAAGCTCTCCTATCCCGTCCGACTTGCATGTATTAGGCCTGCCGCTAGCGTTCATCCTGAGCCAGGATCAAACTCTCCATTGTATAATGTCTGTAGTTTGACACTGACCCTATTCTCAAAGTTTCAATTTTTGTAAAATAGAATCTGTCTGTTTGTGGTTCCGCTTCCGCATCACTGCCTCCACTCCCCACCGTTTTCTTTTAACAGTCTCCTCTTCTTACTCTCTCTTCTCCAGCTTAACAGCCTTAAGACCGTTACGCTGCATGATCTTTCCTTAAAGAACGTTTGTTGTTCTCTGTCTCAGAGAACTATTTAAAAACCTTCGCGGTTCTAAATTTTTTGTTTGTTTGCCTCGTTCCCGAAGCGGCTGCAAAGATGCGACTAATTTTAATGCCTGTCAAGTGCTATTTTCACTTATTTTCAGATTGTTTTTTTAGCCTTAAAATCTTCAAAAAACAACGCTTTTTTACAAGCGGGCTACAAATATACAGACAATATTGCTGCCCGCAAAATGAATTTTTCAAAATTACGATCAGCCATCTATAACTCACTGTAGGCTAAAGGGTAGCAAGCGTACGGATTTTTATCTTTTACCCGCGAAGTTTGCTTTAAAGGATTTAGTATCTTTGAAATTTATGACCAACGGGCACATTTTTCCTGTAAACTTCCTGGAATCTTTATCCGGAGAACCCGGTTTTGAACGTGAAAAATTTACAAATGTTCATAAAATTGCTGAAGCGCCTACGTCAATCCGCCTGAATCCCTTCAAAAAATCAAGCGTAAAAGCGGGAGAACAAGTACCCTGGTGCCCCGAAGGTCATTACCTGGATACACGTCCATCCTTCACCTTCGACCCGCTTTTTCATGCCGGTTGTTATTATGTGCAGGAGGCATCGTCCACGTTTATCGCGCATATCCTTAAATATATTCGCCAAAATGATGACGAGCCGGTAAAGCTGCTCGACCTCTGCGCAGCACCGGGCGGCAAAAGCACGCTTATCAATTCAGCAATTGGCAGCAACGATTTACTGGTTGCCAACGAGATCATCAAAACGCGGGTACCTGTATTATGTGATAACCTGAACCGATGGGGTACCGCCAATACAGTCGTTAGCAATAACGACCCCCGGGATTTTGGCCGGCTAACCGGTTTCTTCGATCTGATTTTGGTGGACGCACCCTGCTCTGGTTCGGGCATGTTCCGCAAAGACCCGCAGGCGATGAATGAATGGAGCGAAGCCAATGTGAACCTTTGCCACCAGCGGCAGGAACGGATACTCGCCGATGTTTACCCGGCTTTAAAGGAAGACGGATACCTTATATATAGTACATGCTCCTACGCACACCAGGAGAACGAAGATATACTGGATTGGCTATGCGAAGAATTTGATATGGAAAGCGTCCGTATACCTATTAATAAGGACTGGGGTATTGTGGAATCGCAATCAAGCAATAAAGAGGGCTGGGGCTATCGCTTCTATCCTGATAAACTAAAAGGAGAGGGTTTGTTTGCTGCCTGCCTAAAAAAGCGGGAACCCGCAAAGCAGCTGTATTTTTCCAAATCAAAAGAAAATCAAAAGCTGCCGGCAAGGGAATTGGACATTGTTAAAAACTATATCCGCCAACCGGAAGACTTTTATTTTTTTAAAGTGGCCGAAAACTGGATGTTCATCCAAAAAGAGCACAAGCCAATGGTTGAGCTATTGCAGAAATTCCTCTATCTAAAAAAATCAGGCACACGACTGGGCGAGGTGATGGGCAATGAACTGGTGCCCGACCATGAACTGGCCTTGAGCATATATATTAATAAGGATGCCGTTTTACAAACCGGCCTTAGTTATGAACAGGCCATACAATATTTGAGACGGGAAAATATCGGCCTAAATACAACAGCTAAGGGCTGGAACCTGATGGTTTTTGAAGGTCATCCGCTGGGGTGGGCAAAATTGCTGCCTAACCGGGTGAATAATTATTACCCTAAGGAATTAAGAATACTGGCGAGCCTCCCGCCTTCTGAAAGGCAAAGTTCATGAACTCTGGGGCTCATTTTTTAAATTACTGCTATGCACTCTACTGAAAAAAGGATGCCACCCGGGAACGGCATAACCTGTGGCGCGCTCCTCGCAGGCGTTATCTTCTTAAAGAAACTGGCATAAACCCTGTTTGTAATTGAAAAATCAGGGTCGGAACCCGCTACCATAAACGTGGTTATTTTTACCACCTTATCCATCGAACTGCCTGCGTCTTCCAAAATCGTTTTTAAATTTTCAAAAGCCCGGGTAACCTGTGCCTCGTAACCTCCTTCAATCAATTTGCCCGTACTTAAATCGGCGCCTACCGTTCCTGAAACAAAAATAAATTCGCCCGCAATCACCGCCTGCGGAACAAACGCATTAGGGCGGGGAGCATTAGGCGTGTGAAAAACCTGCGGTTCCATAAAATGTTGTTTTGGTTGTTGCAAATATACGGACGCGACGAACATTGGCCTTCGACTAAGTCAAAAGAAATGACTTGGTTTAACAAGCGAAACTTAACTAACCGACTTAATTACAATACCATATTTCCCGGCCAAACAGTTAATATGACCGCCTGAACCATTAGCGAAATAAGCCAAAAAGCATTGTCGAGCACCCATAGGCCCCAGGGCTTTTTTTCATAAAGTTTGGTGGCCATCGTTGTGATGGCCACAAATCCCAGCCAGATAAAAAAAGCACCCTGCAATGCAGCGGAAATACCGCTTGTTTTTAGGGCGATGTCGCCAAAAACAATGGAGTGCTGCAAAACATAAGCCATAATAAATGACCCGATCAGCATGAGAATGATGTTTACCGGCGCGGGTTTCATCTCGGTGATTCCGGTAAAGCGCACCCATAGTTTGGCGAAAATTGCGCCATACCAAATGGCGGCCAAAATGTAGCTGGCTACTGCCGCCACCGCTACTGCTAAATAATTTACATGTATGTCCATAATTGTGATTTTTTGTGTTTATGATGGTTTCATGCTGACGAAATGCTTTTTGCGGAAAAGCCATAGGGGATGGCCCGCAAAAAATGCATTGCTCAATTGTTTACAGGTTTGATAGTTAATAATTTAAGCTATAATTGGGTATATCAAAGCTAATAAAAAAATTGGCTTTTGCAAATTATTGGCGCCAATGTACGGGGCAGACGCATTAAAATTATTTTGAATAGAATTATCCTGAATAAATTACCTTTTACTTTTATGATGTATAAGCTTAACCGCAAAGGACTCAAAGAGAAAACCGCGAAGGTCGCAAAGTGCTTAGCTTTGCGCTCTTTGCGAAATCTTTGCGCCCTTTACGGTTAAAAATCTAAGCTTTACATGGCAAATAAGCCTAAAGCTATTTTAATGCGTCTGCCTTGCGCCAATGTACGCCAGAAAGCAAAACAGCCAGGAATAATGCAACATGCTGTTTATTGCGCCAACCTGAAACCATATCCGCCAAGACATTCGTTGGCGTTTTTATAGATGATGAATTGATCGTCCCGAAAGTCAAAGTTGTGTTTATCTACCCTAACGGGTTTAAAATCTTTGTCGACAAGCTCGTCGGCCTTTTTTAATTGGTGAAAGTTTTCGTCAAAATAACGCGTGCTGATTTCTCGTACAATACCCCCTTTGTAGTCGGTAAAGATTGATTGCTTGTCGACAAATGCGAATATCTTGCCGCCTTCATCGAAATAGGACAAGTGTTCAATATCCCAATCGCCACTCTCGCTATACGGGATTTGAGCGATAAGAATGATTTTGCCCGAAGCATTTTTAAGCACATTGTAAGTATAATCTATTTTGTCGGGCCATTTATCATTTGTTATTGCTATCCATGTTTTTCTGCCGGGTGCTTTTGCATAGACAAGGACTGATTTGCCGCGCTTTTCAAGCAGTTTATCAATTGAATCTTTTTTAATTTCCAGCCGCCGGATGACGGCGCCCTTTAGATCAGCCTGTTTTCGGGAGGAATACGCTTTGTTTACTTGTATGTAACAGGTAAGTAACCAACTTAGCACCAGGAAGGAATTTTGCATGGTCAAATATAAAAATGTTGCCGGATTAGTTAAATTCTCTACCCTTTCTATCAACTTTATCAACAACAAGCAAACCAATTCAAAAAATCTGCACATTTGCACATCCGCATCCCGCACGTGCGGGACACAACAATAATGGATCACTTTATAATCGATTTCGACAGCACGTTTACACAAGTTGAGGCTTTGGACGAACTGGCGCGCATCTCCCTAAAAAATCATCCCGACAGGGAAAAAATATATGAACAAATAGAAGCGCTGACCAATGCTTCGATGGAAGGCCGGCTCTCATTTACCCAAAGCCTGGAAAGCCGGGTTAAGTTGCTGCAGGCAAACCGGGAGCACCTGAAACAATTGGTCACGCATTTAAAAAAGAAGGTTTCCACCTCATTTTCACGCAATACGATATTTTTTAAAAACCATGCGGACGAAGTGCTGATCGTATCCGGCGGTTTTAAAGAGTTTATTACCCCGGTTGTTACCGAATACTTTATAAAAAAAGAAAACATCTATGCCAATACCTTTGAATTTGACGAGGAAGGCAATATCATCGGCTACGACCGCAGCAACCCCTTATCGCAGGAAGGCGGCAAGGTAAAATTGCTTCGCGAGCTGAATTTGCAAGGCGACATTTATGGCATTGGTGATGGTTATTCTGATTTCCAGCTGAAGGAATCAGGCATCATCAAAAAATTCTTTGCTTTTACGGAAAACATCGAGCGGAAATCTGTTGCTGAAAGAGCAGATCACATAACACCGAGCTTTGACGAGTTTTTATACATTAATAAGCTGCCGCGTGCCATATCGTACCCCAAGAACCGGATCAAATGCCTTGTGGTTGGCGATGTAGAAGAAGAGGCACTGGCTTTAATGAAAAAAGAAGGTTATAACATTCGGCAGCGCGAAACAATCGAAGATAAATATTTGGAGGAAGCCGGCGTATTATTTTGTGACGAAGATCATCAGCCCACCGTTGAGCAGGTGCAAAACGCTGGAAGACTAAAAGTGATCGGTATTTTTGGCCGGGTAAACAGCCGGAAAATGGCGGAAGCAGCCTGCGATAACGGCATTATTATTTTCGACGACCCCAAAAACAATCCCCGCAACGACGACTTTATCCCCCGCAGGGTGCTCGCCTTTATGAACGAGGGGAAAACGCATACCAGCACCAATTTCCCTGATCTGCAGCCGCCGCGCGTAAACAACGCACACCGTTTAATTCACATTCATAAAAACGTGCCCGGCATCCTGGCCAAAATAAATGATGTTTTTGCCCGGCACAATATCAATATCGTGGGTGAATTCCTGGTGACGAACCCGCAGATTGGTTATGTAATTACGGACGTAAACACCGGCTATGACACCGGGGTACTAAATGAACTGAAAGCAATTGAACATACGATAAAATTCAGGCTGCTTTATTGAGGAGTTCATGGTTCATGGTTGATAGTTCATAGCAGAAATGCTTTGATGGCAAAACCGGGGAGTTGATGGTTCATGGTTGATAGTTCATAGCAGAAATGCTCTGACGGCAAAACCGGGGAGTTGATGGTTCATGGTTGATAGTTCATAGCAGAAATGCTTTGACGGCAAAATCTGGGGAGTTGATGGTTCATGGTTGATAGTTCATAGCAGAAATGCTTTGACGGCAAAATCTGGGGAGTTGATGGTTCATGGTTGATAGTTCATAGCAGAAATGCTTTGACGGCAAAATCTGCGGCATCAGGAATTACCCTTGCCGACGCTGCCATGAACCATGAACCATGAACTATGAACTATGAACCATGAACCAAAGGCACCACCAATACCGGTACATGCGAATGCCTTACCACATGCTCCGCAACGCTTCCCATTAACAGCCGGTCGAGGCCATGACGGTTATGTGTGCCGATAACGATCAGGTCGGCGCCAAATTCCTTTGCGCAGTGAATAATGCCATCTGCGGTCGAGCCGTAATCGGTAAAATGAGTCACCTCCATATCGCCGGCATATTTTTTTATGGTTTGGTCGACGATGTTTTCCGACTGGCTCTTTTGAATGTCCAGGATTTCCATTTCATCAATGCCGATGCCTTGCGCAGGTAAGCCCATCATCGGGTCGGTACCCGCCACCGGTGCAGTTAGGGCCGGTTCAACAATGTTCACCATGCCTACAGCCGCATCGAATTTCCGGGCAATTTCAAAACCATATTCCGCTGCGTGTTCAGCTTGCTTGCTGTCATCTATTCCGATAAGGATTTTTTGGATCGTCATGCTTGTTAAAATTTCTTTATAAAGATAACAACAAGTCCGCTTAAATATGTTTTATCCCCGGACAAATTATGCAAAAAGCCTTATGGTTTCACCTTGTCCAATTGAAAACCTATTGTAAACTGGAAAGTTCCGTTATATGACTTATATGCGCCCAGTGCGGAGTTAATGCCATAGCCACTTAGGCTTTTCAGGTAGGTTGCTTCAAAAATAAAGCGTTTTACCTGGTAGCTCGCTCCGGCCGAAAACCCGAAATTTATGTTTTGCCGGTATTGGGTGGCGTTCAGGATCGGGCTGATCTTGTTATAATAGGCCGTATCCGTCCGTACGCTGTATGGCAATAAAACGCTGCCGGCATTAATTTGCTTTACAGGGAAGTTGATAACCGGACCGGCCTTAAATCTAAGCCCGTTACCTGCATTGTAAACCGCATAAACCGGGATGCTAACCGCGTACATTTTCCGCGTAGCGGTGATAGTTAACGACTGGCCGGAGTCGACTTTACTTTGATTAGTGTGCGTGTATGTGGTGGTTATGTTTTGAGGGCTAAAAAAGTGTGCCTCGGTTGACAGTGCCCAACTGCCGTTTAATTTATAAGTTGCAAACAGGCCAAACCAGGGATCGACGGGCGCACTGCCATAAAAATTGGCGTTTTGGCTTTTAGGCGTAAAACTTCCGGATGTATTGACGCCCATCAATATCCCCCAATCAATCTTCGACGGTTTATTATTTTGTGGTTTATCGGGTTTACCTTTTTTGCCACCTTTCGCCTGGTTATTTGCCTGGAGGATGGCTTGATTTAGGCGGCTGTTCAATACCGGCAATGCCGAAGGCTGTATCTTATTTAAATTCAAATCAAACCTAAGTACGGGTTGCAAAGCTGTTATAAGCGTGCCATCCTGTCCGCCGTCATTAAAGGATGTGAAAGCGGTTGTAGTTTGACCCGGGTTGTTGTTTACCTGGCGGCTGCCCGGTTTATTTCCACCTGGTGTGTTGTTGTGGTTACCGCCGTAATTACCTGACGGCATAACACCTGCGTGATAATGCGCAAGTCCACCCCGGTTAGTCCCCGTTTTATTATTCGTGATTGCGCCTTTTACCAGGTTGGTGTTTTGCTGAGCGGCCGGGGATGGATTGGGTCGACGGTTCAGCCCATTCAATCCATGGCCTGGCTTATTCGCAACAGCCGGCCCGTTGTTCTGTTTTGTACTGCCCGCAGGAGCGAATTTCGCGGTCGGATTGTTGCTTTCGTTTGTTGCCGGACGGCCGCCGCTGTGATCTGCAGCATCTTGGCTGCCCGATAACAAATTACCGGTATCAGTCATTTTATTTCCTGTACCGGCTGCTTTATATAATGAATCGGCAAAGTGTGCACCAGGCCGCGCAGGGTTGCTTTTGTGATGCAGCTCCTTTACAACATGGTTATGTTTTGCAAGGTGATAAATATTGCCCGCTACGTAGATCATGGCTGCCGCCGAAAAGGTGATAAGTATAGCCGGTAAGGTCCTGAAGCCTTTAAACCCGCCAGGCTTCTTTACAACCGGCATGTGTTCATCTAAAAGCGATTGCATTTGGCCCCAATCTGCCTGCGGATCGTCGTTTACCGGCAATTCGTTCCGTTTCTTTTGCCAAAGCAGGAAGTTTTTTAATGCGTTTTTCATTTTGCTTTACCGCTCCTTTCTTTGGGCTGGTCATTTTTTTCCGCCGAAGGCTCAAGCAGGTGTCTTAATTGTTTTTTCG
>Ga0206935_10288_pt1 | contig 13583 bp, 18 predicted proteins | sample Alteio_BWOrgHeat_13_FD_152924 | JGI IMG/M metagenome (GOLD analysis project Ga0206935, IMG submission 152924) | Enriched cells from forest soil in Barre Woods Harvard Forest LTER site, Petersham, Massachusetts, United States -... | ecosystem: Environmental > Terrestrial > Soil > Temperate forest >...
AAGTCTACCTTGTTAAGTTTGATCAATGGCGATAATCCACAGGCCTATGCCAATGATATTGTTTTATTTGATCGAAAACGCGGAACCGGCGAAAGCATCTGGGAGATTAAAAGCAAAATAGGCTTTGTATCACCCGAGCTGCACCAATATTTCCCGACGGATAACAGCTGCCTGCAAGTGATAGAATCGGGTTATTATGATACCCTTGGCCTGTTCCGCCAAAGCAGCAAAACCAAAGCGGAAAACGCTCTCCGTTGGATGAGAGCCCTCGAAATTGAAAAATATGCCCGCGTACTTTTAAAAAACATCCCGGCCAGCGCCCAGCGCCTGTGCCTGTTGGCCCGCGCCCTGATCAAAAACCCTGATCTATTAATTTTTGACGAACCCTGCCAGGGCCTGGACGCCCATCAGCAGCATCATTTTAAAACTTTGGTAGATACTATTTGCGGTATGAGCAATGTGACGCTGATTTATGTGAGCCATTACCAGCAGGAAATTCCGGATAGTGTGACGAAGGTGTTTGAATTAACACGAATTTTCACGAATAAAGACGAATTTTCACGAATTTATATGCGGTAATTTTCAGAGACGATGAATAATCGAAAAATCTACATTTAATAGTTTGGCGCTTATTCAATTCACTTTTGTTCGATCCTATTCGCGAAAATTCGCACTTATCAAATTCGTGTCAATTCGTGCTGTTTTAATTCGTGTTATTCGCTCTAATTCGTGAACATTCGTGCATATTAAATATCTTTGTCATCATGAACACCGCCGATCTGCTGCAACGGGCATTAAACTTTGAATTTTTGAGCCAGGAAGAAGGTGTTTTCCTGTACCACAACGCCTCAACGCCTGATTTGATGTACACAGCTAACGAGCTGCGCAAAATACAGGTGCCGCATGGAAAAGTTACCTGGCAGATAGACCGTAATGTAAATACCACCAATGTTTGTATCGCCAATTGCAAGTTTTGCAACTTTTTCCGCCGGCCGGGGCATGAAGATGCTTATATCACTGATATTGAAACTTACAAAAAGAAGATAGAAGAAACCTTCCGCTACGGCGGCGACCAGTTGTTATTACAGGGCGGTCACCACCCCGATTTGGGCTTAAAATTTTATGCAGATACGTTCAGGCAGCTAAAAGAGCTTTACCCTACCCTGAAACTACACTCTTTGGGTCCGCCGGAGATCGCTCACGTTTCCAAACTGGAAGGCATGAGCCACATCGATGTGCTGCGCGAATTGAAGGCCGCCGGGCTCGACTCATTACCCGGCGCCGGCGCCGAAATATTAAACGACCGTGTGCGCCGCCTCATCAGCAAAGGCAAATGCGGCGGACAGGAATGGCTGGATGTAATGCGGGCCGCGCACAAATTAAACCTGCCTACTTCGGCAACGATGATGTTTGGGCATATTGAAACCATTGATGAACGCTTTGAACACCTGGTATGGATACGTGAGGTGCAAGCAGAAAAGCCCGAAGGAAATTACGGTTTTGTAGCCTTTATCCCCTGGCCTTTCCAGGACGACGGCACGCTTTTGCGCAGATTGCGCGGCATTACCAATAATGTTACCGGCGACGAATATATCCGCATGATCGCGCTAAGCCGCATCATGCTCCCTAATATCAAAAACATACAGGCATCCTGGTTAACGGTTGGCAAACAAGTGGCGCAGATATGCCTCCATGCCGGCGCAAATGATTTCGGCTCCATCATGATCGAAGAAAACGTGGTATCGGCTGCCGGCGCACCGCACCGGTTCACGGCAAAAGGCATACAGCAATCAATAAAAGAAGCTGGCTTCGAGGCGCAGCTGCGCACTCAAAAATATGAATGGCGCGAGATACCCGTGCAGATTGAGGAGCAAGTAATTAATTATTGACTTAGAGATCGCTACATTTTGCGTCTTCGGATAATTTTGGACATTCCCCGCGCCAACCATTCAAATTATTCTCTTTTTAGTTACTTTCGAACCCGAAAGACTTACGAAGTTTTATAAACTTCGTAAGTCTTGGGTAAATCTTTTACTTTCGGACTAAATGGAAAACATCGAGCAGTACATAGAGGCGCTCATATTCGTTTCGGAGCAAAGTATCCGGGCGGAGGAGGTATTGTATTGCCTGCAGGCTGCTTTTGAACAGGATTTTACCGCGGAGGAGATTGACCGTCATATTCAAAACATCGCCAAAAAATACCAAAACGAAAGCTTCGCGATTGAGCTGGTGAAGATTAATAATGGCTACCAATTTTTAACCAAGAAAGCCTACCACCAGGTGGTGAGCCTGCTGCAGGCCCAGCGGGCAAAAAAGAAACTAAGCCAGGCCGCGCTGGAAACCCTTGCTATTATTGCGTACAAACAACCCGTAACTAAAATAGAAGTGGAGCAAATCCGCGGCGTAAACTGCGATTACTCCATTCAAAAACTACTGGAAAAAGAGCTGATTGCCATTGTGGGGAAATCGGATACCGTTGGCAAACCAATCCTTTACGGTACAAGCGGCGTTTTTATGGATTATTTTGGCATAAACAGTATTGACGAACTGCCGCAGCTAAAGGAGTTTACGGATAATAGCCTGTCGATAGGCGAGCGATCGGAATAATTTTTCTCCATCAAAAAATAATTTTAAAAACTTGTTTTACTGAAAATGATTTTGATTATTTTTACTAATAAATACTGTTAGCACGATCAACTAAAAAAGATTATTTGCATTTTAATGCATTTGAGTTATTATTGAAAAAGTTTTACGATAAAATTCATAGCAATGGGAACTCCAAAAAAACCTGTAAGCAAGAAAGCAGATTCTAAAAACACGGGCGAGGACGATGATGATGATGACAGCTTGCTTGATCAGCCATCAAAGAAAAAGATAGTTGACGACGATGATGACTTTGACGGCCCTTTAGATGATTTGGGGTACGAAAACTTTGACGATTACGACGACGACGACGATTATTGATTTTCAATATAATCAACCGCCTTTAAGCATTCAGACCACGCTTCTGGATGCTTTTTTATTTAATTTGGTCCGATAAAAAAATAATGACTGTAACTGAAGTAAAGAACCAAACTACCCGGAAAGCTTTTTTAGATGTTGCCCGTATCATTTACAAAAATGACGATGTATGGGTGTGCCCGCTTGACAATGATGTAGAAGCGGTTTTTGACCCGGCAAAAAACAATTTCCATAAAAATGGCAAGTCTGTGCGCTGGGTACTCCGGGACGAAGAGGGACTGTTGATTGGCAGGGTTGCCGCCTTCATAAATTATCAGAAAGCATATAATTATGAACAGCCTACCGGGGGCATGGGTTTTTTTGAGTGCATTGATGATGAAAAAGCGGCGTTCCTGCTATTTGATACCGCAAAAAAATGGCTGCAGGAAAATGGCATGGAGGCTATGGACGGCCCGATAAACTTTGGAGAAAACGATACTTTTTGGGGCTTGCTGGTGGAGGGCTTTACGCATCCGTCATATGGCATGAACTATAATCCGCCTTATTACAAGGCTTTTTTTGAACATTATGGCTTTAAAACCCTTTACACGCAAATAACCAACCATTTGCAGGTTTACAAACCTTTTCCCGAAAGGTTTTACAAAATTGCCAAATGGGTCACTCAAAAACCAGGGTATGAGTTCACCCATTTAAAAGTAAAGGAAATAGAAAAGTTTGCGGCCGACTTTATGGAAATATATAATGATGCCTGGAAAGACTTTGAAAATTTTGTGCCGATAACCCGGGATACCATAACCGAAAGTTTTAACAAGATGAAACCACTAATGGACGAAAATCTCGTTCTGTTTGCCTATGTAAATGGCGAGCCGGCCTCATTTCTGCTTGTATTACCCGATGCTAACCAAATGCTGAAGCCGCTAAAAGGAAAACTGAACCTTTTGGGCAAACTAAAGTTTTTGTACTACCGCTGGAAAGGAGTTTCGCGGATGCGGGCCATCGTAATGGGAACTAAACAAAAATTCCAGAATCATGGAATTGAGTCAGGCCTTTTTATTACCCTTGGAGATTACGTACTACCATTAAAACAATATACCGAACTGGAACTATCGTGGGTAGGCGATTTTAATGACAAGATGATAGCGCTGCACAACGCAATGGGGGTAGCGTTTGGCAAGCGGCATTTAACAATGCGTTGCGTTTTTTCAAAACAATCAAGCGGTGACGCGGCTGTGGCGTAATTCTTCAAATAATTCGATCACTTTCTTTTGCAGATCGATAACTTCCGTCTCGCGGTCCATCAATTTCTTGTGGATCGCTTCCAGTTCATTAACAACCTTCTGATCAGGATCGGCATCGTTAAAGGTTAACAGTTGCACCACCGTCATTTCAAATAAAGTGGCGATTTGCTCAAGTCTGGATAGGTTGACATCAGTTATTCCGGTCTCGATTTTCGAAAACGCCGGGATGGAAATATCTAACCGTTTCGCAACATCCTCCTGGCTCCATCCTTTCTGGTGACGCAATAACCTGATTTTTTTTCCAAGTGTCTTCATTTTACTTTAATAAGGCGGGAAGGTTTTTCCCGTAAGTTAATAAAGTTACAATATTATTTAATAAATATCTAATTATCAACAAATTTTAATAATATTTTTTTAGGTTGAGTTAACATTTTTTTTACATGGGCTTTGGTGGCATTTGTGGTTGAACTATCTCACAACCTTTACCGCCACCCAATCGCCGCTATTCACATGTGAAACGTATCTCAGGCCGTATTTTAATACTTCTTCCTTGATAATGGCAAGGTCAGGTATTTCGTAAAAACCGCTTAAATAAAGCTCGCCGCCAGTTTTCATTACCTCGGCATAATGGCCTACCTGGTCAAGTAAAATATTGCGATTGATGTTTGCAAGGATGATATCAAACCGCTCATTGGGGATTGCTTCCTTCGATCCGCAAAGCGCCGTAATGTTTTCGGTGTGATTTAAGCGGGCATTTTCGATGGTACTTTCGTAACAAACCGGGTCGTAGTCAATGGCTGTGACAGATTCGGCGCCCAGTTTCGAGGCCATGATCGCTAAAATTCCTGTTCCGCAACCCATATCCAGCACCTTTTTACCGGCAACATCATTTTCAAGCAGCAACTCCAGCATCATCGAAGTAGTTTGATGATGCCCGGTACCAAAAGCCATCTTAGGGTCGATCACAATCTCATAGGGAAAATCAGGTTGGGGTCGGTGAAAAGTAGCTCTTACAAATAGCTGATCTTTAACGGCTATCGGCTCAAAATTACCCTCCCACAACTCGTTCCAATTTTTGTGCGGAACCAGGCTCACTTCGTAGCTAAACAAAAATGCATCCCTGAATTCCGCCAGCACCTCTTCCAGCTTTTCACGGTTAAACCCATTAGCCGGAACATAGGCTTTAAAGCCGCCTACAACCTCTTCAAAGGTATCAAAGCCAATCTCCCCCAAAGCGTTGATCAACAAGTCCTGCTGGTAATCTCCGGTAGTTTGGGTTTTGAAATGCAACTCGTAGTAATCCATTAGTTAATGCGGCTTTTTTTATTCGATGATTGAAAGCACAAATAAATTTATCGCCCAATAAATTAGCTGCACTGCACTCATAAAAAAGAATGTTTTAAAAAAGGTGACCGGTTCCGGTGCTCTTGTCCCAGATCAGGTAGCTTATGCCCCCGGCAAACAGTAAACAAACAAGGACAAGAAAGAAAAACGACCAAATTTTCGCCCCGGTGGACCGGTGAATCAGCCCGTTCCAGGCGGGCATAACAACAAGCAGCTGGGTTAGTATGGCTATAAAAAATAATAACGGTAAAGTATATTTATAAAAAGCCATAAAGCCGGCCAGCGTTCCTGTACCTATTTGCCCTATAGTTAAATCAAAATAATCCGGGCTGTACCGCACGCCTACAAAGTAAAGCGAGAAGCCGATAAAAGGGGGTACGATGACTTTGAGGAGTTTTTTCATGGTTGGAGATTAGAGATTAGAGACTTGTGATTAGAGATTAGCCAGCCGCAATGCACAACTAATCACTAATCTCCAACCTCTGATCACTATTAATTAAACACCTTCACAATATCCACAAAATCGCGGGATTTAAGGGATGCACCGCCGATCAGACCGCCATCTATATCCGGCTGGGCAAACAGTTCAGGCGCATTTTTCGGGGTGCAGCTTCCGCCGTACAAAATGGTGGTATTGGCTGCAATTTCCTGTCCATATTTCGCTGCAATCTCTATCCGTATAAAGGCATGTATTTCCTGCGCCTGCTGTGATGTAGCAGTTTTACCGGTACCAATCGCCCAAACTGGTTCATAAGCAAGCACGATATGCTCAAAATGCGCTTCGCTAAGATGAAAGACACCTTCGGTCAGCTGTGTCTTAATAATATCAAAATGCTGGTCCGATTCGCGTTCTGTTAAAGTTTCGCCGATGCAAAAGATGGGTTTCAGGCCATGCTTCAAAGCGGTGTCGGTTTTCCTGGCAAGCAATTCATTTGTTTCGCCAAAGTACTGGCGGCGCTCCGAGTGGCCCAGGATCACATATTCCGCGCCAACCGAATGAATCATCTTTGCCGATGTTTCACCGGTATAAGCGCCCGATTCGGCCTGGTGAGCATTTTGCGCACCGATGACAACTTTATGATAGCCCTTAGCCATTTGCGCCAGGCTGTGCAGGTGAATAAAGGGGCTGCACACCACCGCCTGCTGGCTGCCGGTTACTTCGTCTTTTACCATATTGATCACTTCCGAAAACAGGCTAAGCCCTTCGTTATAATCCATATTCATTTTCCAGTTTCCGGCGACAATTTTTTTTCTCATGATTGTTTGGTTGTTGTGTAGAGACGCAATATTTTGCGTCTCGGAACGAATGATTGTATTTTAGAATTTGTTTGTTACCTGTCAGCGGGAGACGCGAAGTATCGCGTCTCTACGTTAAAACCCTTAAAATCTTCTATACTCCTCCGTCATTTCAAAAACGGTTTTTAAAATATGCTTTTCGTTATCATCAAATTGACGATGATCGCGGCGTGCAAAAACTTTTGCGGCTGTTTCAAACATCCTTTTTAACGAATACACTTCATAACCATGCGGGCCACCCCACGAAAAATCGGGAATAAAGTGACGCGGGAAACCAGCGCCGAAAACGTTGGCGCTCACCCCGACGATCGTGCCCGTATTAAACATGGTGTTAATGGCGCATTTGGCATGGTCGGCCATAATTAAACCACAAAACTGCAAACCTGTTTGGCGGAAACGGCCGGTGGTATAATCCCAAACCTTCACGTCATCATAATTATTTTTCAGGTTAGAGTTGTTCGAGTCAGCGCCGATATTGCACCATTCTCCCACAACTGCATTGCCCAGGTAACCTTCATGCCCTTTTGATGAATAACCCCAAAGAATAGCATTATTCAACTCGCCCCCTACCCGGCAATATGGACCAACGGTGGTAGCCCCATATATTTTGGCGCCCATCTTTACCTGCGAATGCTGGCAAATGGCAAATGCTCCCCGGATGTGTGTCCCTTCCCAAACCTCGGTATTATTGGCCAGGTAAATTGGGCCGTTGGTGGTATTAAAGGTCGAACAATCGGCTATGGCGCCTTCCTCTGCAAAAAAGTCATCGCCAATGATGGTATTGGTCGAACTTATGGATGTGCTGCTGCGGCCTGCGGTAAGTAATTTAAAATCCCTGCGAAGTTCGGTGTCGTTCTTTTTGAAAATATCCTCCGGGTATTTCAATATAACCGGCTTATGTGCCAGTACATTGGCCTGGCCGATATAATCTTCAGTGCTAAAAGTTCCCGCTTCTTTTTCATCCAGCCTCACCGCAATAAGCCTGTCCTCAAACCGTAGCGCCGAGCCGGGTTTCAATTGATCAATCGTTTCCAGCAAAATCTCATCCGGGCAAACAGCGCCGTTGATAAATAAATTCTCCGCTTCAATTTTTAAAGGAAATTTCCCGGCAAGCCAGGGCTGGGTATAAAAGGAAATATCGCCGCGCAGGTATTTGGCCCATTTTTCGGCAATGGTTAAAATACCTATTCGCAGATCGGCAACGGGACGGGTAAAAGTTAAAGGCCTGAGCGTAAAATGCGCGTTATCGTCGAAAAGGATGATTCCCATGGTACAAAAATAAAAAAAGTCCCCCGTTGTACCGGGGGACCTGTAAATATTTTAACGGGCCGCTATTATTTCTTAGCGTAACGTGTGCGGAATTTGTCGATACGTCCGGCGGTATCAACCAGCTTCATTTTACCGGTATAAAACGGGTGCGAAGTATGCGAAATTTCCAGCTTGATCAGCGGGTATTCGTTACCATCTTCCCATTTGGTGGTTTCGCGGCTGTCGATGCATGATTTGGTTAAAAAAGCATAGTCGTTTGACATGTCTTTAAAAACAACTAATCTATAATTTTTTGGATGCAGATCTTTTTTCATTGTATTGCGTGCTTTCTTTCTAAAAAGAGGTGCAAATGTAGGAAATTATTTTAAATGTGAAAAGTAGAATTAAAAATAGTTAGCGACGATGGATCGGCTATCTGTCAACGCATGATCGCCATGCTTCATATGAGTAGAAATCATTAAGTTTGAATTTGTCAATTAACTATCACACTTCACTTGTCACATGAATTTAGAACGTTACGAGTTTTTTGATAGTAATGATTACTATGACTATGAATTTTATAGTGAAGGGCCCAAAGGACGCATAAGAAAGCTGGTTACATTTGCCAAGATTCCGGGTACTGAACCACCTATCTTTAATTTAGCTTTTGGGGACCGCTTTGCAGATACAGGGAATTAGATGACATGTCCATCACAAATAACCTTGATCGGGATATCGTTTTATCTACTGTAGCCAATACTATCAACACTTTTTGTGACCATCACGGCAATCATTATATTTATGTAGAAGGAAGTACCCCATCAAGGACGAGGCTTTATCAAATGGGTATTGCAGGCCTGTGGGAAGAAATCTGCTTGGACTTTGAAGTATACGGGCTAAAGGATAATGGCTGGCATGAATTTGAGCCGAACAGAATTAATTATGATGCATTTTTGGTTAAACGCAAATGATTTTCTATATTTGAGTATAAAATGAAAGGATCGCATCTATGTCTACTACGGTAAAAGAACGCAATACGATGAAAGGCTTTGGCCCTGGTGTTGTAAGCAGCGACGTTAAGAGTCACGCTAATGATCCTGCGGTCTTGAGGCAGGTAGAAAAGGCTATGGAAACGCTAAAAAGGGTAGGATTGCCGAAACAAAAAAACAAATAATCTTCTGTTGGAATTATTATCATCCTAATTTTGACTGTGTGACTTTTTTTTTCTCCAACCTAATTCTTTTTTTCCAAGTAGGGCTTGTGATTACTTTATTTCCGTCGAAAGCATATCCCACTATCTTACGCCGGAATATGAGTCGTTATAGGTCAAAGACTATTCGACTTATTTCACTTGTCTTCTTCAATTACTGTGTCAACCTTCCCGTTTTTAAAATCGATAATAATGGAACTCGGGTCTATACCGGTTATTTCCGGCCGGAATCCGATGTAGTAATATAGTTCTGTTTGACTTGTATCGCCATGGTCGCCTAATATTCGCAAAACCTGCGGCTTGGTTTTCCCAATAAGCAGTTTACTTTTAATCAGATCGTGTGTATATTCGTAGCGTCGATCTGAATCGGTCATCCATGCCTTTTTGTCGAACCGCCTATTGGGATAGTAAGACGAAAGAAACACCCATATCAATATCAACAATCCATAAAACAAAGGCGCCGTCAAAAAAGTGAGTAGTAACGAAAGAGTAACTCTTTTTGCTTTTGACTCATTTTTTCTAAAAACCCATCGCCAAAATAAAAACATTGGAATGGCTAAAATTAAAAGAATGATAATAGCGGAAAAATCAAATCCCATAAATACTATTTTAATTCCTGGTACAACTCCACCAATACTTCACCAGCACTCTTGGGATGCACAAAGCAAACCAATTTATTATCCGCCCCTAACTTCGGCTCATCACTTAACACTATAAATCCTTCTTCTTTAAGAGTTACCAATTTGAAATAATGTATATTTTTAAATTAAACACTCATTTCGTTTCAATATTCCAATGGGTATTAGAATGAAAACCGTTCCTGGTTTTCTCGACCACAACATCTACTGTAACATCACCGTGCTTAATTTGGGTTTCTCCAATATGATCAATTCCTATTATCTCTAATGTGACTGTGGATCGCTTTTTTGTGATCATTACGCTATATGCATTATTGGTCCAAATCGATGATATATTTTGATAACAACTTAATTCACCGGAGCGAAGGCCGGAAAAAACAATAACCTGATCAGCATTTTTAAATACGAATTTGCTAAACGTGATCTTTCCTGAATTTCTTATTCTGATATTAACTCCGGTTTCGGATTTGCCACAAAGGGATACTTTTAAATTGACACGCGACTCGAGATAATAGGTGGCCGAACAACCATTTAGAGTTGCTAAAACCGCAAACATTAACACCAATATTAACCGTTTCATTTTTTTGTATGGCTAAGCTTTTTGGTCCTGGCACAACTCCACCAACACTCCACCCGCGCTCTTCGGATGCACAAAACACACCAATTTATTATCCGCCCCCAATTTCGGCTCATCACTCAACAAAACAAATCCTTCTTGTTTTAACCTGGCCATCTCGGCATTTATGTCATCTACCTCAAAAGCAATATGGTGTATCCCCTCGCCTTTTTTGGCAATAAATTTGGCTATCGGGCTGTCTTCGCCAGTCGCCTCCAGTAACTCCACTTTATTGGGCCCGCTTTGCAGAAATGCGGTTTTTACACCCTCCGACGGCACGTCTTCAATCTTGTAAACAGCCGTATTCAATAGCTTCTCGTATAAGCTGGCTGATGCTTTCAAATTGCTTACGGCAATGCCGATGTGCTCGATCTTATTCATGTCCGAATATTGTAAAGATAAACCAACAAGCCATAATTTACCCTTATTTTGAATGATTTTAAATAAAAACTTTACTTATCTTTGCACTGTTAATATTTTGAAGCGCATGAACCTCCCGATATACCTCGATAACAACGCCACGACGCCCATGGACCCCAGGGTACTGGACGCAATGCTGCCCTATTTTACATCAAAATTTGGCAACGCGGCAAGCCGTAACCACGCGTTTGGCTGGGTAGCTGAAGAAGCTGTTGATTATGCCCGCGAGCAGGTAGCCAAACTGATTGGCGCCAGCGAGAAAGAGATCATCTTTACCTCGGGTGCAACCGAGTCGGACAACCTGGCTATCAAAGGTGTGTTTGAAATGTATAAGGAGAAAGGCAACCATATCATCACTTCGGTTACCGAGCATAAGGCAATTTTAGATGCCTGCAAACACGTTGAAAAACTGGGCGGCAGGGTTACTTATCTGCCCGTAAAAGAGGATGGTTTGATCGACCTGCAGCAGTTGGAAGAAGCGATGACGCCGGAAACCATCTTGGTTTCGATTATGTACGGCAACAACGAGATCGGTGTTATTCAACCAGTAAAAGAAATTGCCGCCATCGCCCACAAACATGGCGCACTGTTTATGACAGACGCTGTGCAGGCCGTTGGTAAAATACCTGTTAATGTAATTGAAGATGGTATCGACCTACTGGCACTGTCAGGTCATAAAATATACGGCCCGAAAGGCGTTGGTGCATTATATGTGCGCCGCAAAGGCCCAAGGGTTAAAGTTACCGCACAAATGGACGGCGGCGGCCACGAACGCGGCATGCGTTCGGGCACATTGAATGTTCCCGGCATTGTCGGTCTTGGCAAGGCTTGTGAATTGTGCATGCAGGAAATGGAAAGCGAAGCAAAACGGTTGTCTGCTTTGCGCGATAAACTGCAGGCTGAATTGACCGTGCTGGAAGAGAGCTATGTAAACGGCAATGTTGAACACCGCTTGCCTCATGTGGCCAATATCTCTTTTAAATATGTTGAAGGCGAGGGGTTAATGATGGCCATGAAAGATCTGGCAGTATCATCAGGCTCAGCTTGTACATCAGCTTCGCTGGAGCCATCGTATGTATTAAAAAGTTTAGGCCTTTCAGACGATCTGGCACACTCTTCGATACGTTTTGGCCTGGGCAGGTTTACTACTGAAGAAGAAGTTAACTACGCCATCGAAGTAACAAAAAAATCGGTTAATCACCTCCGCGAGCTTTCACCGCTATGGGAAATGTTTAAAGAAGGCGTTGACCTGAGCAAAATAGAATGGGCGGAACACTGAGAAATTTCGGATTTCGGATTTACGTCCCGATAGCTATCGGGATCGGATTTTGAAAATTGAAATCACTAATTCACTAACTCAATAATTCAAAACTAAAAAATATGGCTTATTCAGAAAAAGTAATCGATCACTACACCAATCCGCGCAATGTGGGCACTTTGGATAAAAGCAGCCACAAAGTAGGTACCGGCCTGGTGGGTGCACCTGAATGCGGCGACGTTATGCGCCTGCAGATTGAGGTTGGCGAGGACAATGTGATCACTGATGCCAAATTTAAAACATTTGGCTGCGGATCGGCAATTGCGTCATCGTCCTTAGCCACAGAATGGCTAAAAGGCAAAAGCATCGACGATGCCATGAAGATTGACAACATGGATATTGTTGAAGAACTGGCCCTTCCGCCGGTAAAAATTCACTGTTCGGTACTGGCCGAAGATGCTATTAAAGCTGCCATCAACGACTATCGCGTTAAAAACGGCCTTGAAGCCATCGTAAGCGAAAAAGTACATCATTAATTTAGTGAGCAGTGAGTGGTGAATGGTGAGTAGGTTACCCATCATTCCATTTTAGTGCACTCACAACTCACCATTGACTACTAACAATGGTAACTATAACGGATAAAGCGAAAGATAAATTAGACCACCTGATGCAGGACGCGGCACTTGACGAGTCGTATTTTCTGCGGGTGTCTGTTAAGGGCGGTGGGTGTTCCGGTTTATCATATAACCTTGATTTTGATAACGAAATAAAAAAAGGCGACCAGTTTTTTGAAGATCGCGGTATACGCTTTGCTTTGGATATGAAGTCGTTCCTGTACCTGGCCGGCACCGAGCTGGATTTTTCGGACGGGCTTAACGGCAAAGGTTTTAATTTCCATAATCCTAACGCCAGCCGTACCTGCGGTTGCGGAGAAAGTTTTTCTGTCTAGGATTTCACCGATTAGCTTGGGATTGCACCGATTTAAAAATGATTTCACCGATTTTAGGAATAAGATCGGTGTTTTTGTTTTATCGCTCAGCCTACCCCGGTGTCTGTGTCCCCACAGACACCTTTCCGTGCCCAGGTGATTTTTCAAAACGAGTTCACATAGTACGAGCTATCTAAAACAACTCCCCGGTGTCTGCGTCCCCACAGGCACCCTTCCGTGTAACAACAATGGATTCAGAAAACATCCGCATAGTGCGTCAGCCAGCTAAAACGTTTATCCTCGCGTTCATAAAACGAACAGGAAGAATAATAGTAGTCATTGGGATCTGTCACCAAATTCCAATGCGACTGCAATGGATTAAAATGAATATAATCTAACTTTTGCTCGAGTATCTTTCGGTCAAAC
>Ga0206935_10290_pt1 | contig 13338 bp, 4 predicted proteins | sample Alteio_BWOrgHeat_13_FD_152924 | JGI IMG/M metagenome (GOLD analysis project Ga0206935, IMG submission 152924) | Enriched cells from forest soil in Barre Woods Harvard Forest LTER site, Petersham, Massachusetts, United States -... | ecosystem: Environmental > Terrestrial > Soil > Temperate forest >...
GAATTGTCTCTCACTCTTCCGCTGTTATGTGGTGAAATTGCTATGAAACGGTCCTGCAAGAGCAGTGGGCACGGCCTTGCGGTGATCCGACAAATCGATCCTCTGCTTGCCTGGCTCGGTACTTGGCGGCTACTGTCGGTTGACTCCGGGCCCGACCACCAGAATTCCAACAACTGAATCCTTTGCAGCTGTTGGCGTGCAGGTAGTCTTTCCTCCCGATGTGCTCGCCTTATTCGCCTTTACGACAATCTCTTTGTAGCCTGGAGTGGCCGTGATCGTGCCGGGGATCTGCAACGTGAAAGATGTCGTGCTTGGCCCGCTCGATCCTGCCCCGTCAGGGGGAGCTGTCTGCAGCAAATTGGCCCCGCCCTCAAACTGCGCACTCGTAAAGCAGCCAACAGGGGAACTCGAGGTGAACTTCACTGTACGGCTGTCGGAAACGAAGAGGACTGACGGATCGGCAGTAAACTTGGCCGTTAAGCTGGCGCTCTCCGTTCCAGCACTGCTCGTCACTTTGAGCGGCCAATCGATCGGGTCGGTGTTTGCATTCTCCCGCCACAATAGGTGAATAGTCTTCGATGCGCTCTTGTCCGGTGCGGACGCAGGAGCGGATCCATCGCTTGGCTTGGGGGGCGCTCCTGAGAATCGTACGCGTAGGGTATTCGCGTCTACGACGCGGAGATTAGCACCTGCGTCCCCTGCTCCAACGACCGGCGGCCAGTGGTCGAGCACCAGCGGGACGGGGAGGCCATTATCCTGGTAAGCAAGAAGCCGGGGGTAGTTCCCGGAACTCGCGATGAAGTCAGCGCGCGTTGCGATTTGCATAAAATCCGTGCCCTTCACCTCGTACCAGGTGCATTTGGGCTGGATTGTGATGGTTGTTGTGACCCCGTTGCTGTCTGCCGGACCCGCTGGGCCTGCGCCCGCAACGGCATCACCCTTTTTCTTCGGCTCGGTCTTCGTCGCGTGTGTGTAACTTAACGAGCAGTCATTATCGGAGTCTATTTTAGTCGCTGCGGAACCCGCGGGAAGCGCGGTGATTGAATTAAATGCCGGAGCGAAATTGATCGTTCCGCGGTTGCCTTCCGTGTCCCAGGCCAGGTCGCGCACAAGGTAATTGCGCGCAGCGTGCAGTGGCGCAAATTGGGCTTCGAATTGGTAGGCGCAACTGTGAAAAATATCGTCGCAGGCGGGGTCGCCGAGAAACGGCGTCTCTTGCAGCCCGTAAACGTCCGAACCAATCATGACCTTGTACTCTGGCACGCCGTCATTGCTGGCTACCGTTGGTTCTGCTAAGTACCTATCTCCACGGGTGACACTAGCCAACACGACCGCGCTTCCATCCGGACGTGGGATCGCCGTCAACTCAGAATCTGTAATCGAGCATGCCTCCTGAGATTCGGTAGGTATCACAACAGGTGTCTCCGACCCATCCTCTCCCACAAGTTCAATATCGCCACCGTGCAAAACGTCCGCAGCATTCTCAAAGAATTCAATCTGCCTGCCATCGAAGAAAGTCGGTGGAATAAACGCCGACCCGTTCCGAACAATGAACGAAGAGGACAGAAGGTCTCCCTGCGCGCGGAAGCGAAGAATGCCGCCTCCGGTGTCTGTGACGGTCACGTCCTTCACCTTGATAGGATTGTCGATAGTGATACTGTTCTCTATGATTTTCCACTGGCAGGTAGTTGAATAGGACGGCCCAGTCACCTGCGCGTTCGGTGAGTACTGGCGCCAGCGGGTTTGAACGAAAACGTCAAGCAGGGGGGCGCTCTGGGAGGACTCCTCAGTAGGCAGGGCGATCTGCGCAAAGACGTTTCGCACATTTGAAGCAACATAGTCCGCGCCAAGCACTGGGCGGAACTGCCACCCAAACATCACTGCGTCTGGAAAGTCGTAGCGGGCCGTGTCCAGTTTGCCTGATGCTACATTGCCGTTTTGGAACACCTCATGCGGCGGCAGCGAAGTACAGCTTTCATCCGTGTCAAGCTCGCCGCTCTTTCGCATAACGAAGTTGTGCACTGCTGGCCCCAACCGCGAAGGCCAAGGCGCAAGAATCCCTTCGAGCTTCGTTGTGGGGTATTGAAGAGCAACCGTGTCGGTATCCTTTGCAATATAAAGTCGATCACGGCTCTTCCCAACAGCGATCCCGAGACTCACTGCCTCAATGACCACCCCTGCTCCGAATGACTTCTGCTTCGAGGTGATCTTGGCCACATTGTATGTCTTCTCAGAGGGCAGCAGATTCACGATATCCATATTGGCATTCGGCAACCCCGCAACCTTCCGAGGAATCATTAGAACTCTCACCTCGGCCACGGCGCGCTTAAACGCTTGGGGCGGTCGGAGGGTAATCGGGAACGAAAGCGTTGTCTGCTTGCGCATTCCCACGGCCCGGCCATTGCTGACCAGCAACTGATCGGAGTCGGCTCCCTTTAGGAGCATCTGCAGCATCGACAGTTGCGCGCTCAATTCTACCTGCTCGGTAAGCATGTCGCTGGCCGAGACGCTCGTGGTTGTCGGCGCCGCGAGAGCGGTCGATGCCGGAGCGGTTGGCACTACGCCAGCTACGCCATTCATCACGGTTTGTGTAGTTTGCGATGGGTTCGAGGAGTTGGTCACTGTCGATGCGCCCGATGCCGGAGTTGTGGTGGTGGTAATGGTGGCCGGTGCGGTATTGCCGTTTGCTGCCACGCACGTCCACGTTGAACTTGTGCTTCCTTGCGTGTATGAAGGCACGAAGTTTGTCGGACACTGGACCGCTTGGCTCACGGTGCTTGGCCCGGTGATCGGCGTCGTCGTCTGCGTCGTTGTTCCCGGCGCGCTTAGGTTCGACGTCGTGTTCGATCCAGCTATCGTGCTCACCTGTGCCGCAACATAAGAAGCGTCGCGCTGAACTCCCTGGAGCGTCCCGTATGCATTGGTGATCGTCGTCGGGTTAAACGGCACAATGCTGGCAAGTTGAGTTGCGGTAGCCGTCAGCAGCTTTCGCAGCGCGAACGTGTCGTAGACCTTCGCCTTTCCCACGGTGATCCCGTTGTCTAGAGCCAATTCTTGTTCACGCGGACAGCGATCCTCATCTCCAGGCCTTGGAACCAGCGCAACAGGCACTGAAGCGACAAACCCGTCCGGCACATAGGTGCGACAGGATTGGGACCTTAAGTACAATTCGACTTCTAGCGATTTCTGGCACGGCTGAAGGTCGACGAGCAGGGCGCCGTCATTGGTGGATTCCGCGTAAATATTCCTGCCATCGATCACAAGCTGAAACCGCCCCCCCTGAACGACACCGGTGGCCGGTGCGGTAGGCGTGACCGTATTGTCCATTAGCCAGGATTGGCTCACCCAGGGGTCTCCACCAATCCAAACTAGCGCTGCCTTCAAAGACAATTCTTGGATAGTCGACGTCGTCGATGAGGGACCTGCCGTTGACGATGAAGAGCTTGGCACGCTCGTGTTGCTGGTTTGCTGATCATCCGGGCTAGCCTCCGGGTTCGGGCCAAACTTATTTTCCGGCTTTGGAGAAACACTGGCTGTAGGATGGTAGTTTCCGCTCGAAGGCGAGGTGCTGGACGCCTTTTTGGGGCTTTCAATGAGGTTGGCATACAGGTAGAGCACCACTGGCTGATAGCTGCAAGGCTCGCCGGAATCGTCAAGCCCAAAGCCTGTAGCCGACTGTTGTGCAACGCAGTTGCTTGCAACGACCAGAATCCAGAATGCCTTATTCTGATCTGTTCCGCTCGTCGAGTTGCTGGATGGATCGATGCATACAGAGTCTTCGGCGCTATTGAATTGAAATAGCGGCTTCATCCTTTGGATTGAGTCGCTCGCACGGTACATTAAGTGCGCGTTGGGCAAGCGAAGAGTTTGCAGATCCTGTGATTTGAGAATCGCGCAAACGGGCTTCGCTTGGGTCGACTGATTTGCAGGAATTGTCAGTGAGAAGCGCACGCCTATGGGATTTTGCTTAAATTGAAGGCCGGGCTGACTGAAGAAGTTCCTTGCGAGTTGCTCTTCGCTTGTAAGGTCCGTTGAACTTTTCGGTATTGGAGACGCCTTTTTTTGCTGATTTCCGGCGGACGCTAAGTGCGGGAATGAAATTAATACAAGGAGCACAACGACGGGGAAGCGATCCATGGCAAATTGCCTCCTTTTGGGGTGTGCCCGGAAGTTTAGCACAATTGGCTAATTTGGCGGGTAAATTCTCTTGTGGTGATAGAAATTCGCAATGAGTTCAGAAGAGCCAAAGCATCTTCCGAGAGCTTTCGCTCCAAATTAGTGCGAAAATGGGTTTCGCGCGCCTTACACCCATTGCGACGTCATGTTTCCAGATTCTTTGGAATCTTCCCCGCACGACAACGCCGGGATCGATAACGCGAAACGCCATTGTGTCCGGCGGAAATGTCATTCGCTAAGTGTCGGAAAATTGCAAGTTTGTCCACCCACAGAGCTCAAGCGGCGGTCTTCGACCGCCGCTAATAACCATGTTTTCCCAGCCATTGCCCGCAGAGGAGGAGAGGTTTGGCAATGAGGAGAGGGATGCAGAGCCCGACCGGAGCGATAGCGGAGGTCGGGCGATAGATTAGCCTGCGGTCGAGATAGGAATGAAGCCCGTGCATGTCGCGCGGATCGCAACGCTCAACGGTAGATACCAGCAATCGACCGCTCCGGCCGCGGCGGAGATTTTACCCGCCCTCGAAAGCGGCCACAAAAAAGCGATTTCGCGTGTGCGAAATCGCTTTTATCTCCGTTGCTTCATTGGTCGGGGAGAGAGGATTTGAACCTCCGACCCCCTGGTCCCGAATCGGGTGCCGGCTCATATCTCTCTTCTGGGGGTCGGAGGTTCAAGAGGTAAATGCATCGGGGCAAAAGAGTTGGACGGAGGTCTGCATCGAGCGAATTTCAGGAGAAGATTGAGTTCTGCTGCATCTGAACACTAGCATGCGAAGACATCTCGCAGATTGCTGCCCAATCGCTTCCAATAAGTCCATTGTTGATAACTACTGTTGTGAGAGTTGAAGATTTGCTCTAGACTGACCTTGCATATCTATAACCAATCCATTTCATGACTCGGACATCCAGAATTATTTGGGCCGCTGTAATTGTCGTTGTGATCCTTATCGCCGTCGCGATCATCTTGAGATCTCGCAAGCCTGCGGCGCAAAAAACTTCTACAGCAATCACACATCCCCTGAATCACATTCAGCCGACTTATGCCGAAAATGGCGATCTGGCTTCTACTTTTCCGACAGGCCTTGTCCTCGGGACAAAGCCGGATGTAACCCAAAGCTATAGCGTTCCCTCCGGGGATCAAAGCCAGTCAACCGCAGAGTTTGATGTCCAGGAGACTCCCGATACTATCTTCCAAGCTTACATAGCGTACTTTCATGCAAACAGCTATGGGATCATAAGTGAACAGGAGTCCCAATCAGCTGGCTCCATCTACGCGTCAAGCAAAGGTGCGGATATAAGCGTAATCATCAATTCGGTTCAAAATAGCAGCTCGGTCTTTGTTTCATATCTAAAGAAATAACCCGCATAAAAGCATGAACGAAAAACAAAAACCAACACGTATTTCGCCAGAGTCATCTTCTCCGCATGATATTGTGCTGACCGGGGTGGTCGCCTACCTGATAATCGTCCTCATTTGCAGCTTCAGTTTGGGAATTGACTCGCAAGCATTCGCATCAGGAGAGACTTTTAGCCCTGCCCTCAGTACTACACTCACTGCCGCATATGACGGTTCTAATAAGACACTTCAGGTTAGCGGTACGGTAGTTGATGGTTCTGAAACATTCGCTACCCAAGCTGATTGTTTTGGAGGTGTTCCCAAGACATATTTCGTAACAGGACCAGAGACGCCTCATGATTATGGTTGGACAATCACGGGTCCAAGTCCTAGCACTACAGTTCTCGGCAGCGGTGCTTCGGGCGGACCTGTAAACTTATCGCCAGTTCTCTCTCCGACAAAGGTCTTTGGTTATGTATGTGGAGGCACCTCAAGACAATCTCCCCTAATGGACAACTATGCGACAAGCGGAAATTACAACGTAACTTCCACTCCGATTGATGTATCTTCGTATGTTCCGGGGACATATACTTTCACTACGACAATCACAGGTGTCTGCATCGTCTCTTTTGGGACTCCTGCTGGTTCGTGTGATACACCGCCTCCTGATGTCACCTCGACTACGTTTACGATTCCTGTCCCTGCGCCTACTGGTACGATAAACGTTACGGCTGATCGAACGGCCAAATGGCAAATAACTGGTACAGACACCGGAGCATCATTTAGCGGCAGCGGCACGTCTGGGGGTCCGTACACAGCGCCCGCTGACACATATACGATGATAGACCCAACGACTCAGTCATCCCCATACGGCTTCATCGACAATCCGACGTACTCTCTTATCGGGACTCCTAACATCTTTGCCTCATTAATCAAGACGGCCGAGGCCAGTTCATGCGGCGGATGGGTGTGCGATCTGTCTGCTAGCGGCGCGGTGCACTACGACTTAACTACGACCACGTGCAGTGTCTCGGTTGAATCGAGCGTCAATGGAAATATCACCAACTTATCTTCTCTGCCCATCAAATTCGCCGGTCCACTAAATAACTATTCGTACACAAGCACTCCCCAGGCACCCTACTCTATCGCTGATGCGTCTGGATCGACGTTCACGCTGACTCTTCCCTCCACTGGAACCTGGGGCAAATACACAACCGACTATGTAGGCACCGACGTTACCTCAAACGGCACCGTTACGAGCTATTCTGCATCAACGCTTTCGCCAAACCCAGATTGTGCCGCAGGTGGGAGCCTGACATTTGTTGCTAAGTATCTGACCAGAGCTACTCTCTTGGTGCAGTAGAACGAGGAGCGTAGTTTGAACGGTAAAATGAAAACAAGGCTACTTCGTCCCTTTGGGAGAGAGGCAGCCTTGTTTTGTTGTGCTCTGAATTGATTACTGGTTGTGGACAGAGAGTGGTCCGGATAGCTTGCCTTGGTTATCAGCAGGAATGCTATAGAACAAGACATGTCCTTCCGAGATATCAGGAACGAATCCCGAGAAGCGCTCGTTTGGGTTAAGCTGTCCGACCTTCTCAGTTCGAAGTGTGCCACCACTCTGCGAGGCTTCCCAGATTGTTCCGTCCGAAAGACCAACATACTGCGCACTTGCGGTGTACACCGGGTTTGGCATGGCAACGTAGGCGATCTGCTGGAGACCTGCAGGATCGACGAGCGCCAGATGGTGCTCGCCTGTCCAGTAGGCCAAGTAGCCGCTTTCGGTTAAAGAAAGCTGGTTTGCGGGCAGTTCGAGATTCAGTATCTCTTCGTGCCCAGTGGATGGATCGAGACGGTGAAGCTCAGTTTGTTTCGCATCTTGGACTAGGTAGACCAGCCGCCCTTCTGAGTCGCTTTTCAGATCAGTGATCTGGCCGGCGCCAGAGATCAGAACGACGAGGCCGCTTGCATTGGTGTAGCTCTGAAGCTCGTAGCCAAAAGGAGTTTCGGCTGCGAGGTAGAGTTTACCGTCCTTCGGCGATACGGTGGCAATCCGGGGCTTCGCGTCTCCGATGGAGATGTTTTGGACTCCCCTGGTCTCGAGGTTGACGATTGACAGAGTTTGTTCGTCCTTGTTTGGAACGTAGACAAGGTTTCCTTGGACTGTAGCCATTCTTGAGCCGAAGCCGAGGTCATCAATCTGCCAGATGACCTGGCCCGACTGCCTGGAGCGGAGAGAAAGCGCGCCGGACGTTCTTGCTGTTCCGGGTTGGAGAGTGACGATTCCAGCCGTGCTCGCATTTGACGAGTTCGCCACGACGGTTAGTGCGTTGTTCAGGCAATCCCAGCCACCGCCTGTGCCAGCGGAAACTGCCGGGTTGTAGACGTAATAGTCTCCAATGCCCAAACCACCATCGCTTGAATCGCTACGGCTGTCGCTCTGTTGCAACTCCGTAAAACTTACCCAAGACGCCGCAACCTGTAAATTCGGTAAATTCTTTAGGCAGGCACCAATCCCTTCAAATGCTCCCGTTCCCCACCACTCCTGATCTGTGGTCGAAATGACGGTCTGATTACTTTCGATGAAGTTCGTGCCAGTTAGCGTTAGTGTTGTACTGCCGGTAGCCGGAATCACGCATGCACTGCTCGATTCCGAGGGAGAGCAGCTTACAGCTGTAATCGTTGGTGCAGGATCGCTGACTGTCAGCTGCGAGCTGGCCGAAGCGGAGCCGCATGTTGCAGTCACGGTATAGGTGTTGATGCTGTTGGTGGAGAAGGTGTTTCCGCTGGAAATGCTGCCCCAGGTTGTGTCGCTAGAATCAGCGGTCCAGGAAGCGAAGTTTCCTCCTGTTGTGCTCTTGTTGCTGTCGTTGATGACCACGCTCCAGGTCACGGCTGATGGGCCACAGGATGCGGATGCCGTGACAACTGATGCATCAAGCACTAGCGGAGTAATTCCCATCGAGACCGCCATGGTCTTAGGAAGGGAAACGCTCTGCGGGATGTTGATGGTAAGTGTCGCGGTTGAAACGTTGCTATTTGTGTAGCCTGATGCCACGGCAATCGCTTCAACGGTTATCGTGGTGCTGGCCGTAAATGTTTTGCTGTAGACAGAAGAAGAAGCGGTTGGTGTTGTCCCGTCAGTTGTGTAATGGATCGTGGCACTCGGTGTCGCGTCGGTGATTGCTACCGACTGAGCGGATGTGAACGTGCCTGTTGCAGGCGAGATCGATGGAGCCAACACTTGCTGTTCGGGCGGTGGCTGAGTACTGCCGCTGCTTGAGTTACATCCAACTACGCTGACCGCACCCAAAAGAGCGGCCAAGAACAAAAGGATCGTGCGAGATGGGGTCATGGCAGACACCTCCTGGGAGTCGGCGGTGAAAAGAGTTATGTTGAAAGAGAATCAATTCAAAAGCATTGATTGATCCCCCTAATGTTCGTCTGAATGTGCAGAATGAGTTACGGCTTAATAACCTGATGGGCAGGTTTTCTATATAACTATCTTGATATCTATTAAGCATCGGCAGTCTGGCATGAAATGGATAACCTGTCAAGACTTACAGCGGTCCTGTAACTCAGAGCAAAAGTCATGAAGAAATTGACAGCGTTAAGGCAGTTGATCCAAAAGTGGTGACCGCAGACATGCTTGTAGGCGCGACCCATAAATCCCCCGATCTTGTGGAGGTCGATTGCTTCTGTGGCCTTCGACGGATTTCGGCTTCCTAGCCGATTTCGGGCCGCACTAGACGGCAGGCAAAATGCAAACGGAGCGTATGCTATAGCATACGTGTAGTCGAAAGCATACAACGATGCTGGAGTGGTGGCAACAGATATTTGCATCCGCATCGGGAAACGAATTCGAACTCTTCGGCTGAAGCAGCACTGGACTCAAGAGATCCTTGCGGACCATGCCGTTCTCGGCAGGGTTTACCTCTCGGAAATTGAGAATGGCCGCAAGGAAGTATGCGTCCGTACGCTTGAGCGGATTGCTGATGCTCTGTCCGTCTCGCTGACGGAGTTCTTTCGGGGGTTGTAACCAATACTCGTTTGAGAGGCCGCGTTGCGGCGGGAAAATACTGCGCGGGGCCGTTTCAAATTGACTCCGCTTGATTCTTCGTACTGACCAGGATGATTGCCAGTTGGCCATGAGTTTCAGGATGGTCGGTCCCCGATCCCTAGCGCGGTCTATTCGGGAAAAGCACAAATGCGTTGAATTTCTCTTGTCGTCTATAGCTATCAGAGTCTATATTGTTGTGACCGATGCTTGGACATCATTGCTCCGCCTGCTTTGTTCTCCAGACTAGATTGCCAACGGCGTTATCAGGCGACGCCGTTGCTGAATTCGCCAAGCTTCCGACTTTCCTTCGCGCCGGACTTCGCCTTCAGAAGACGGCAATTTCACTGTAATGGTCCCGTACGATGGGAATGCAACGACCGAGAGCGTCCGGTGTCAAGGAGTGTTCGATGAGATTCCGAACGGCTGCAAGCCAGCCGGGCATTGCCTGTCCAGAACGCAAGTCTGTTAACAGCCGCGGGGGCTGGCCACATGCTTTGCTGTTGGCACTCTGCTCTCAAATGGCAATCGTCACTGGCTGTGGCGGCGGTGGCACCGGCAGTAGTTCACCGGCACCAGCGCCCTTACCGCCGCCGACATTCAATAGCATCAGTCCATCAACAGGCTTTGCCGGTGGTGGTGCTGCGGTGACCGTAAAAGGCTCAAATTTTCGTTCTGCCCTCACGGTCACAATCGGCGGCACTCCCGCGATTTCTGTCTTACTGGTGAATTCGACAACAATTACAGCGTTAGCGCCGGCCCACGGGACTGGCACTGCTGACGTGGTGATAGAGAATTCTGACGCCACGTCGGTGACGGGGATGGCCGCGTTCACCTATACCGCGAATAGTGCACCAACGGTTTCCAAGTCTTCACCAGACGTAATCTCGGTTGGAACCGCGACTACCCAACTCACAATCACAGGAGCTGGTTACACCGAAGAATCCACTGTCGCACTAGATGGCACGCCGATTACCTCAAGCTATACATCGCCGACGCAACTGACCGCTACGATTCCGACACCCTCTCTAGCGGTTGCGCATCTGGCACGGCTTACGGTCGCGAATCCAACCCCTGGAGGTGGATCGTCTGACTCTGGCCCCGCGTTCTCGCCTGGACCGATTCTTCCCTTGGCACGGTGGGGACACACCGCCACAGTCCTAAATGATGGCCGGGTTCTCGTTTGTGGTGGTGAAGATGGAGTTAACATCACGAATTCGGCAGCAATCTATGACCCTACAACGAATCAATGGACGGCAACTTCTCCAATGAATGTTGACCGTGTCTGGCATACGGCAACGCTCTTAGCCAGCGGAAAAGTCCTGGTCACTGGGGGTACCACAATAGTCTCGCAGACAGGTAACTCCACCGGTTACAGCGACGTTGCGAGCGCAGAGGTTTTCGATCCTTCGACAAAGATATTCACGTTGGTTGGCAGCATGAGCGGACCCCGCTCTGCACACAGTTCAACTTTGCTTCCAAGCGGGAGGGTATTGGTGGTTGGTGGCGTCGACGAATCTTTCACGCCCGCCTCGTCGGAACTCTTCGATCCAACCAAAAATACATTTAGCGCAGGGCCTCATGCCCAGGCATATCGGGCTGGGCACGAAGCGGTGACCCTAGCAGATGGAACCATTCTATTCTTAGGAGGCGTGGACGAGTCCACGAACGACTACCTAGCCTCCGCCGAAATCTACAGTCCAACGGCAAATAGCTTTAGCGCAGTTGGACCGCTCCAGAGCCCTCGTAGCCTCGCATCTGCGACTAGGATGGCTGATGGGCGGGTGTTCGTAGCCGGAGGAATCAACAGTATTGGCGTTGCGGATTCGCTCGAAATATATGATCCTACAGCAAAAACCTTCTCGACGGCCGGACCTCTGGACGTGGCTGTATACGCCGAAAACACCACTCTCCTTCCTACCGGCCAGGTGCTCATATTTGGAGGAGAAGATGCTGCTCAATCGTATGCTGTCGCTGAAGTCTACGACCCGGTCACGAAAACTTTGTCTTTGATCCCTCAGATGTCCACAGCGAGACATTTTGCCCAGGCCATCGCACTAAGTTCCGGCGATGTCCTTGTCATCGGTGGTACCAATGGCCCCGATAACGGAGATGCCGTAGGGCTATCCTCGACCGAACTCTTCTCGGCGGCGAACCTCAGTAGCGAATACCTGATCGCGGTCAAGAACCCAACTCCCACTCTTACCAATGCACTTCCTGCAACTGTATTGGCGGGACATACCCTAACACTAAATGGGACCGGCTTCAATGATTCTTCTTATGCACTGCTGAACGGCAATACTGTTCCTACCTTTGGAACGACCCCCACCCAGATCACTCTCGTGATGCCATCAACATACGGGCAATATACTGTCACCGTAATGAATACTGCACCGGGTGGTGGGCAGTCCAACGAAATCCAGCAGACAGCTCACGTAGGCATCGTGGCCGCTCCGTCTGCTCCACTGTGGTTACCCACTTCTATTCACAGACCAGAGATCACGATTACAGGCGGTGGCAGCGCGACAGCTACCGTGCGAGAGGGAAACAGCTGCGGTTCCTATGTGGCGAGCCAAGCATGTATCAGTACCAATGCCTCATCAACGTTTTGCGGATGGCAGGACTACATTGCGCCCTCAACACCAAGCGTCTGCCACATCGACTACATCAGCACAGTTGACCCGACAGCAATAGCTACGGTCACGGCAACCATTTCCTCAAGTCCCGTGCACCCAAGCTCGATCACCCTGCAAAGCCCGCGAGTAAGTGGTCATCGGTCAACAGTTTTGCCATCTGGCAATGTCCTAATCACCGGCGGACAGAATGCTCAAGACAGTCCACTTCGTGCTGCGGAAGTTTTCAATACTCAGTCAAATCTGACCAAGCCCCTCCCGAATATGACAACTCCTCGATACGGTCATACGTCTACCTTGCTCGGGAGTGGGAAGGTACTCATCACCGGTGGCATTAGTTCAATATCTCCCACTGTCACAGCAAGTGCTTCGGCAGAACTGTACGATCCCACCACCAACTCGTTCTCGGCAATAGCCCCGATGAATCACGCTCGCTCGGGTCACATTGCAGCCATACTTCCCTCCGGAGACGTTTTGCTGGCCGGTGATTGTTCCATGGTAGCGGGCGCCAGCCAACAGCTGTCATCCGAGATCTACCGAGTCAGCACCGGAACCTTTGAAGACGGCCCTACGATGAATGCTAGCCATTGTAGCTATTATGCGAACTCCAATAGCTTCCTAGAGTCCGTTCAGTCGAGTACACTACCCTCTGGCCAAATCCTGATTACTGGCGCGACTCCAAGCGCGTCAGGACAGGTTTCAAGTTTAGAAGAGTTGTACGATCCATCGTCCAACACGTTCCTGCCCATTAGTTCGACTCCTGAACCAGTCTTCGATAACGCCGTCGCCACCTTGGCAGACGGTCGAGTAGCCTTGATTGGGGGATGGGATGTTATGAGTCCCACCAACAATTGGACTGGCATTGAAATATACGATCCATCGTCAAACAGCTTTTCAATCGGAGCCCAACTCGCTAATCCCACTGAACTGCTTTCGGCAGCAACTCTTCCAAACGGTGATATTGCCATAGCAGGGGGCGATGACGTTGAAGATAATCAGAATCTGGAACTCCTTCATCCGGACCTGACGGTGTCCGGGGTCGGTGAACTCAATACGCGGTTTCAACCGAATGCTGTGCCGCTTAAAGATGGTAGTCTCTTGTTGGTCGGGGGCGGTCTCGGTTTCCTGACTGCAGACCGGGT
>Ga0206935_10295_pt1 | contig 13186 bp, 14 predicted proteins | sample Alteio_BWOrgHeat_13_FD_152924 | JGI IMG/M metagenome (GOLD analysis project Ga0206935, IMG submission 152924) | Enriched cells from forest soil in Barre Woods Harvard Forest LTER site, Petersham, Massachusetts, United States -... | ecosystem: Environmental > Terrestrial > Soil > Temperate forest >...
ACTAACAAAGCAAAACGTAAAAGCATGTCGGCGACCTGTCAACGGGACACGAGTCGCCTTTGCGCTTTTGGCCAACCCGTCAGACGCGCCTGAACCAGGGGCACCAACTGCTTTGATACCCTACACTAATTTGCTAGAATTATTTCGTCCGAACTGACAGTCAATATCTCCAAAGTTTCAAAATTATCATCGACAAATTCGACTTCAAACGCTGTTGGAAAGTCTGGATAAACAATTACTACAGTTCCTTTGCATCCTTTTGGGACTCTTTTGCCCAAAGCTTTGGCAGACTTTACAATATCATATGCCTTTATCATAACTATTTTGCTGGAAAAGCTGTGATTAATCTTACAACATTATCGTTATTTTTAATCCAAGCTGTCATAACTTTTATTGCTCGACCGTTTGTACCCCCCTATTCAGACGTGAGTCTGAAGGGTCGGCGAGTGCGCAAAGGCGACTCGTGCCCCGCTGACAGGTCACTAACCGTGCAGATCATGGCATTATCGGGTCGATAAAAATCACGTCAATTAACCCTGGCAGACCACAATAATCCCTCGCGCGGCTACGCATAGTTTTCTCTGGTCGTTGAATTTATATTTGGTGCTCATTATAGTTTAAATGTACAGCACTAAACTAATAAAGCAAAATGTAGAAATACGTCGGCGACCTGTCAACAGGGCACGAGTCGCCTTTGCGCTTTTGGCCAACCCGTCAGACGCGCCTGAATAGTGCAAACTGCCGGCTGCAAACGGATTGCCGCCTGCTTCAAACTGAATCAATCAGGTAGTGGCGGCGTGCAGTGGTCAAACTATGTAAACAACTTACTGCCAATTGCTTACCGCCAACCGCAACCTGTTTAACGCATATAATGTACAATCCCGAATTCTGCAAACCACTCAGTGCCAACTGTTTACTGGTCCAGGTGTTCACGAAATTCCTCAAAAACGTGACAGTTTTGCGAATTGTAAATTTTAACTTGCTAAAAATCAACGCTTTCAGTTGTTATTTATGGGGTGTATGTGTGCAAAACGTGAACACCTTAAACACGATTGCCGGTAAATTCCAACCGGCTGCTGCGCCCGGTAATCCATTTGTAATACTTGCATTATTTTACCCCGGACTCCCGTAATTCAGGTAATTTAGCAGCAAAAAAGACAACCCCGCATCGTCCATGACCTATAGATCAGCATACCAGGCTGCGGCAACCGTGGCACCCGCGATAGAGGCCCACTTCGGCAGACTGCTTCAATCAGCCTTTCAGCAGGGCGAAACCGGCCTTGCACCGGCGCCTTCGTTAAAAATGATCAGTTCGGTTATTGACGTGGCGTTTTGGGCCAGTTTGCGGAAGGAAGAAGGCAGGTCGCCAAAAATTTCGCTTGCTTACCTACCGCCGGCGGTTGCGGGCCAGCCACTTGTGTTTGGAGAACCGATACTGCTTACTCCATACGTTTTAACCAAGCTCGCCCCGGCTGTTGAGCGTTCGGGCATACACCTCGGCGTTTGGGATGAGGATGGCGACTTATATGTTTGGGGAACTACGCGCGCCATCCCTGACGGCTGCCTGGTGCTGGAAGTAATAGAGCCTGGTTTGCTGGTGATCAAACACCGGCGGATCAACGGTTTTGGAAAATTCATCAATGTGGCCGTGTTAAAGGGCGACGAGATAAAAATTATAGACGAACAAAGCAAAAGCCTTCCAGACTGCCCTGCAATGCTCACTAACCTGCTGGATTACAATTCGCCGGCGGGCTGGAATGATTCGGTAAACATCCTTGTTCAGCTGGCCGCTTCTATGCGTGCGCACGGGCATGGCGGCTCATTATTGGTGGTGCCTTCAGGAAGCGAGGAATGGCGTGACTCCATCATACATCCCATAACGTACCCGGTACTGCCCGCTTTTGATGAACTGCGGCAGCTAATGGCGCAACAGGTTACCCCGGCAAACCTGGTGGTTTGGCAGGAAGATGTTAACCGGACAGTTGAAAGTATAGCAGGCCTTACCGCAGTTGACGGCGCAACCATCATTACCGACCAATTTGAATTGCTTGCATTCGGCGCTAAGATCGGGCTGTCCTCGAATGGCCTTCCCGTTGAGCAAATGCTGGTAACGGAGCCCGTTGTCGGCAATCTCGGCACGGTTATTCACCCTTCACAAAACGGCGGCACCCGGCACCTGTCGGCGGCCCAGTTTGTATTCGACCAAAGAGATGCCATCGCCCTGGTTTCGTCGCAGGACGGGAGGTTTACCGTTTTTTCATGGTCTCCTTGCGAAGAGATCGTGCATGCGCATTATGTGGATGCGCTATTGCTTTGAGGAAGTTCATGGTTCATAGTTCATGGTTCATAGTAGAAGAACAATGGCGTTTAGCCGAAACTTCCTACCATGAACTATGACCTTGAGGAAGTTCATGGTTCATAGCTGATGGTTCATGGTAAAAGATAAGACACTTTCTACCATGAACTATGAACTATGAACCATGAACTAAATATTATATGCCAGGGAACATGGTTTGCGCCATTTTCCCAATAATTGGAATGGGTTTTTCTTGCCCGTTAACGGCACCGATCAGGCCGATCAGCCAAAGAACAAATAAGCCAAGCTCTATTAACCTGAACAGGTAGTATAACGAAAAAACCCCGGCGGTAAACAAGAGGGCTCCTAAAACCACCGACAGGAGAAACCATAATCCAGTTGAGATGATATGCAAAAGCAATGTTTGCCTCAATTGATAGCTGCCTAAACTTGTTTTGTTGTTTTGATGCATGCCAAAATAGGCGATAAGCCACCCAATGATCGTAAAATAGCTGACAATGCCTGCGGTTTTACCGCTGTCTTCGTTTACTAAAGGTTCCATAAATTTAAGATTTAATTGTTGAGAACTTAAAATTAAGTAGTTTGCTGAAAATCAACTAATTTAATCCGGAATATTTTTTAAATATAACACGTTTATACTATGGCGGCAGATAACCTGGTCAGCAGCGAAATAGAACAGTTTTACATAGGCGCAGCAGAGGAAAAACGACTAACCTATGGCCTTGGCCCGCTTGAGTTTGAGCGCAATAAGGAATTGATAGCGCGTTTCCTGCCAAAGGGGCCGTCATTTATCATCGATGTTGGCGGCGGGCCGGGCATTTATTCGGAATGGCTTGCCGGAATTGGGCACAACGTCCACCTGATTGACCCTGTAAAAAAGCATATACAGCAAGCACAAAAACGCGCCGCAAAACTTAAGCCGCCATTCAAAGCGGCCTTAGGCGAGGCAAGGCTGCTTGATTTCCCCGACGAGGCGGCTGATATCGTGGTCGAACATGGCCCGCTGTACCATTTGCAGCAGCGGGCAGACAGGATATTGACCTTAAAGGAGGCTTATCGCGTTTTAAAGCCAGGCGGCCTAATGCTTGGCTTTGCCATCAATCATTCCGTATCAACATTAACCGGCTTGCTAAATGGTATGATACACGACGATCAATTTTATAATATGTGTATGGACGAGCTAAAAACAGGCCTGCATAACCCGCCCGCTGCATGGCCCGGTATCCTTCCGGAAGCTTTTTTTCACAAACCTAATGAATTACTGGCTGAAGTAACTGAAGCGGGCTTTACCGGCATTAAACTATTTGCAGTTGAAGGCATGATCTGGCTTGACGCGAAATATTTTGAAAGCCGGTCGAATCCTGGCAAGAAAGAAAAAATGATGAACCTGCTGAAAGCTTCTGAGCAAAGCATGGGGCTAATGTGCTTTAGCCCGCACATGATGATTTGCGGAAGGAAACAATAACTCAATTTGAAATGATAGTGGCACGGATCATGGTGTTATTCCCCGAAACGTCCTTTATCCATTTAACCACGCCAGAACGGGTGTGGATTTTCATAAAAGTCAAGACTTCCTTAAATTCATGCTGTGTAAGTCCTAAATGTGGTGTAAACAGGCCTTCACTGCTGGTCACCAAACCATTGCCGTCCTGGTAGCCCGCGTGAATTTTGTAATAGTTTATGTCCAATAAAACAAAGGCCACAAAAAATCCATTTTCCGGGGTTTCAATCTGATAGCCTGAAACATCGATATCAAGCCATGCGTTATTTTTTTTCGCCGCTGCTATTATCACATCATTTGTTAATTCTTTACCAGGCATCCCGTTTGAATCGGCTGCGTAAACACAAATTCTGAATGGCGCCGTCACATCTCCGTGGCCTTTAACAAATATATTGCCGCCTTTGCCCAAATAGAATCCGACGGACTTCAACGAACTAACATGACCGGCTGATCCAACCATGAACATGGCCTCTTCCATTCCGGGCAAAAAAGACGATAAACTGGGACTGGATTTTACTGCACTCCCACTTTTATCAATTTATACCCTATTTTAACCTCTCCCAGCAACATAACCATAGGCGATAAACTGATAGTGGTATTTTGCACAATATCTTTGACAAGCATTTTTTGGTTTGATAACCGATACACGAGATGCTCAGCGTATTTGCCCTATCCAGCCTTTGGTCATCGATGGAAAACTTACCGGCGTCATTAGCCGGGTAAAAAAAGTTTTTGACAGAGACGCTTAAAGTAGCGGACGGTATAGGTTTGCCGGTTTGCGAGTCGACGATACTTCTCTGTAAGTGCAGCGGCTGTGGCTGCGTTCGGATCGTGAATAGCAATAGAAAAACAAGGTTTAGCAGTTTCATTCGGTTTTAGTGTTCAAAGCCGTCCGGATAAATATCCTTCCCGCTGATGGTTTTCAAATCTAACGAATCCACTTCGCATAATCCGTTTGAAATAAAACCAAGCCCGGTTATCAACCCGCATGAATTGCGGTAGCCTGATGAGAACACTTTTGCGTTGTTTATGCTGATACTAACATTTTTGTTGACCACCCTAAACTCCACCTTTTGCCAGTTTTTTACGTCGCTGCCAAGCGCCGACAGATCGCTCGTTTTGCCGTTTAAAACATTTTCGCCAAACTGGCCGAATAATTCGCTGGAGCATCCTTTTAATGTACTCGTAAAAAACATAAAATTTCGCTGGCAAAATACCTCGGCCGCGAAAGAAGGGCACGGATCGTTTTTCAATACGTCAACTTTTATCCTGAATTTCAATACAAAATTATCGCTGCTGCTTTCAATTACGGACGGGAAATAAACATTTACAAAGATGTTTTCCTTTTGAATATCGATTTTGTTTTTTAGCAGATCATCCGGCGTGAGCTTTAATAACCCGTTCCTAAAACCATTATCCGCGAGGATATATTTTGGCTGTCCTTTTGCGATGCCTTCTTTGGCGTAAAAAAACCACCGGTTGGTGGGGATGCTTACATCAACGGTTTTTATGATCTTGCCGTTGGCAATTAGCTTGGCCGTATGGTATCCTGGTTCATAGTAAATATCAGTCAGCGTGTAATGGTGTTTATATACCCTTACGCGGCGGTTCCTGTCCCACGATTGTTGAATAAAAAAGCTGTCAGCCTGTACGGAATCTATATTATAGCTGAAGACAACGGTATTGGGGATATCATTGCCGGTAACTTTTTCGACGGAAAATCGGGCTTTGTCAACGTTGCTCAAACCTGATTTCCCGGTAGTCATGATCGCCCAGAAAAATATCGCCGCCACGATAAAAAGTGCGGTCCAAACAAGCGTTCGGGCATTTGAAAAAATATTACGATTGTTGGCATGCGCCGGCGTTTTTTCTGCGAGTCCGTTCCCATTCCGGACGGACAATTGGCTTTTGGCCGCCTTAAAATCCTGCCAATTCCGATAGCCTGCTGTCGCCGCTATGGCGTCAAGCGTTGCTATTTGCGGCAAACGCGAAAACTGGCCGTTCAGTAGCCGTTTTATCGTCGACAAACTGATCATCACACCGGTTTGCGATTCGATCCTTTCGCATAAATAAACCAGGTCCCTTTGCACCATATTCTTTGAATCGGCAAAACCGGCTTTTTTGCAAAGTTCTGCCATGCAAATGTTCACCAGGGCATGTTCGCCATTGGTTTTTGCCTGCCTTTTGAATTTGATTGAACGGCTTTTGAACATGTATTTAAATTAAACCCGGCTAAGTTTGCTAAGGATATGACGGAAATACGTCTTCAACAAATTTAATCTTAAATCGCAAAAAAAATTAAAATGAACAAATTCTTCAAAACCGTGCTTTTAACCGCGCTATTCGCAGGCACTACAGACATTGTCTCAGCCTTCATTTCTGTTTATATACAATCGGGCAAGTTTCCCGAAAAAATGTTTAACTATATCGCCGGCGGTGCGCTGGGGCTGCCAGCGGCCATAAACGGCGGTACTGCCGCAGGCTTTTTGGGACTGTTTTTTCAATATTTTATTGCCTTTTCTTTCACCCTGTTTTTCTTTATGATCTTCCCGAAGTTAAAGTTCCTTTCCTTTAATAAATACCTGGTCGGGATGCTTTATGCGGTTTTTGTAAATGTGGTAATGGGCGAGCTGATTTTACGGTTAACGCCATTGCCGCGCAGCCCGTTTAGCCTGGCTGAGGAATTTATAGGCTGGGTTGCATTTGGCCTTGTATTTGGGATACCGATTGTTTACAATACCTATAAATATTATGAGGTGGAGTAGAATGATGGCATGATGTATACGCTGCCCTAAATAAAAAGCTCATGCTTTGGGTAATCCCAAGGCATGAGCTTTTTATATTTTTTTAAAGAGGAAGTGCTGATATTAAATCAGTGCTGTTCCTTTATGATAAACGAAAAAATGTGCTGAGCGGCAGGCCCTATTACCGGGATAGGTTTTTCTTCAGCATTGGTGGCTGCGTTCAAACCATATATCCATAATCCAAGGAACGCCGCAATGACCACGATCTTCAGGCTTTCAATATTAAACACCGCACTTTGCTCGATGAGAGACGCCTGTGCAAATGAAAGACCAAACCAAATGGCCAGGAAAGTTAAATACAGGCACAGCGTTTGCCGCAGGTGAAAGGCGCTGAGGGTGTTCTTATTCGGCTGATGGAAACCGAAAAAACCGATCGACCATCCGATAACAAAAAAATAACTAACCATTCCGGCGGTTCGCCCACCGTCATCAATTCCAAAAAGATATCTACGTTCCATACAGGGGTTTAGCAAAATTATCTCCTTCTACGATATTGGTCATTCAATTGTTTCCAAAAAATTCCGGGAAGTTGTACAATGGCTATATGTAACAGAAAAGTGACAAATGAAATTCCCCATCTCGCGTAAACAATAAATTAGCAAATCCCGGGTGTTTTTCACAATTTTAAACTGTCGTCAAATAGTCCCCGACCAGGCATTAAACAAATTGCATTTTGAACAAGATATTATGTGTTGGTGAAGCGCTGATCGACATGATCTGCACCGACAAAGGTTCGTCCTTGTCCGACGGCCAAAATTTTTTAAAAAAACCAGGTGGGGCACCAACCAACGTAGCTGCGGCAATAGCCGCACTGGGCGGTTCTGTTGAGCTTGCTGCCAAAGTTGGGGCCGACCCCTTTGGCAGGCACCTGGCAGAAGTAATGGAATCATTCGGGGTTTCTACCCGTTGGATGCTGCAGGATAAGGACCATTTTACTACACTGGCCTTTGTTTCGCTGTTGGAAAGCGGCGAAAGGGATTTTTATTTTAACCGCGGCGCCGATGGCCAATTGAGCGAAAGTGATGTGAACGATATCGATCTGGCTGCGTTTTCCATCATCCATTTTGGCTCAGCAACGGGCTTTCTTCCGGGACCACTCCAGACCGCCTATTATAGTCTGATGACCAGGGCTGTGAAAAATGAGATATTTATCAGTTTCGACCCGAACTACAGGCATTTACTGTTCCGCGGAAATACCCAATCATTTATCGATCAATCCTGGAATTTTTTGCAAAGCTGCCATTTTTTTAAAGTGAGCGACGAAGAGGCGCTACTGCTTACCGGGAAATCTGCTCTCGAAGAAGCAACCACCGTTTTCCTCGAAAAAACCAATGCCTTGTTTGCCATTACACTCGGGAAAGACGGTACGCTGCTGGGCATCAACCACCAAACCCGCATCATTCCAAGTATCCCGGTAAAACCAGTTGATACCACCGGTGCAGGCGATGCGTTTGTAGGGGCTGTTTTATACCAACTGAGCGATAAAACACTCAGGGAAATAAAGGTAATGCCGGCCGTCGAATGGGAGAAGATCATTTTCAATGCCAATAAAGCCGGGGCGCGCACCTGCGAGTACCTTGGGGCGATGGAGGCTTTTAAACACCTAAGCAATAATATTTTCAAGGCATAAATAACCGCGTGCAATCGTCGTCTCCGCCAATAAACGAGTCAGTTACTATTTTGATTAGGGTAGAATTCAACTTTTATCACCGTTGCTTAATAAGATCATAGTAGTTAAAAAGCATAATGACGCGTTGTTTTATCAGGTCTAAATAAGACGCATCGTCACTTAGCGCTTCTATCGATCCACCGGAATAGGCCTCATTATCAACTGCCATTGCCAGGTTTTCCTCGCTGTCGCGGTAAGCCAGCCAGGCCTTTTGAGCATCAACCAACTTTTTCTTATCTGTTGCGGTGAGGATTTTCAACAGCTTTCTAAAATATTTATTAAGCAAGGCATCGTACATTTTAGCTGCAGTGACTGTTGCTTGTTTCATGCTATAATCTGAATAGTTCAGCTTGAGCCATTTTGCTTCGAAGCGTTCAACACGAAAGGTATCTGCTTTAAAGGCGATGGTTGCCGTATCCTCTTTTTCATTTTCCATCTGTTTTTTAAATGCAGGTATTTCATTTTCAACTTCCTGCATCAGTCTTAGCTGTATTTTTTCAGTCACTTCAGCCATTGTCGCATCCGATTGCTGTGCAAAGCAATTGACCTGAAAAATCACAAAAAAAAGAATTGAAAAATATCTCACTTTAAAAAAATTTCCTGCTTGTAAAATAAGTGAAAAACTTTAAAGATCGGGCAATTGTAAAATTCATTATTCCACCAAAAACTTTGTGGTTGCCGTTGGATATTATCCTAAATTTGACGCTCAAAACAATTAACTATACTATGGCAAATATGATATCAGAAGGGCCTACCCCGAACGATGCGGCAAAGTGCCCGTTTTTGGGCGGCGCGCTGAAAAAAAGCGCGGGCAGCGGCACCAGGAACCATAACTGGTGGCCCAATCAATTAAAATTGAATATTCTGCGCCAAAACTCTTCGCTTTCCGACCCGATGGGTAAGGCATTCAACTATGCTGAGGAATTCAAAAGCTTGAACCTGGCCGCGGTGAAACAGGACATCTTTGACCTGATGACCACCTCGCAGGATTGGTGGCCGGCCGATTACGGTCACTATGGGCCGTTCTTTATCCGGATGGCCTGGCACAGTGCTGGTACTTACCGTATCTCTGATGGTCGTGGGGGCGCCGGATTCGGTACCCAGCGTTTCGCACCATTGAACAGCTGGCCCGACAACGCCAACCTGGATAAAGCACGTTTATTGCTGTGGCCGATAAAAAAGAAATATGGTAAAAAACTTTCCTGGGCCGATTTGATGATCCTCACGGGTAACTGCGCATTGGAATCGATGGGGTTCAAAACCTTTGGTTTTGGCGGAGGACGCGCGGATGTTTGGGAACCCGCCGAAGATATTTACTGGGGCGCCGAGGACACCTGGCTGGGGGACAACCGCTATACCGGCGACCGTGAACTGGAAAACCCGCTGGCCGCCGTGCAGATGGGTTTAATTTACGTGAACCCGGAAGGCCCTAATGGAAATCCCGACCCCGCGGCATCGGCCCGCGACATCCGGGAGACCTTTGGCCGGATGGCCATGAACGATGAGGAAACTGTGGCGCTGATTGCCGGCGGCCATACTTTCGGTAAAACCCATGGCGCTGCCGACCCTGGCAAATATGTGAGCAAGGAACCCGCCGCGGCGACTATTGAAGAGCAAAGCCTGGGCTGGAAAAACAGCTATGGCAGCGGCAACGCAGGCGATACCATCACCAGCGGCCTTGAAGGTGCATGGACCACCACGCCAGCTAAGTGGAGCAATAATTACTTCGAAAACCTTTTTGGTTACGAATGGGAGTTAACTAAAAGCCCTGCCGGCGCTTACCAGTGGAAACCAAAGGCTGGCGCAGGCGCCGATACGGTTCCGGATGCGCACGATCCGTCAAAACGGCACGCACCAACAATGCTTACTACCGATATCGCCCTGCGGGTTGATCCTGCCTATGAAAAGATCTCGAGATATTTCCACGAGAACCCCGATCATTTTGCCGACGCTTTCGCACGTGCCTGGTTTAAACTGACGCACCGCGATATGGGGCCGCGGCCGCGTTATCTCGGTACAGAGGTACCTGCTGAAGAATTGATCTGGCAAGATCCTGTTCCGGCAGTTACGCATCAACTGATCGACGATCAGGACGCAGCCGCTCTGAAAAGTAAAATACTTGCTTCAGGACTTTCCATAGCCGAGCTGGTTTCAACCGCCTGGGCATCAGCATCCACGTTCCGCGGCTCCGATAAACGCGGCGGCGCAAATGGCGCGCGCATTCGTTTGGCTCCGCAGAAAGACTGGGAAGTTAACAACCCAGCACAACTGGCTAAAGTACTTACCGCGTTGGACGGAATACAAAAAGAGTACAATAACGCTCATTCAGGCGGAAAGCAGGTTTCGCTGGCTGACCTGATCGTTTTGGGCGGGTCCGCCGGTATTGAGCAGGCCGCGAAGAACGGCGGTTATGATGTAACAGTCCCTTTCACTCCCGGACGTACGGATGCTTCACAAGAGCAAACCGATGTGGAATCATTCGCCGTGCTTGAGCCGGGCGCCGACGGGTTCCGTAACTACTTCAATACTGCACGTACTTCGTCTGCTGAAGAAATGCTGATTGATAAGGCCCAATTGCTGACGCTGACTGCCCCGGAACTGACAGTTTTAGTTGGCGGTATGCGTGTGCTGAATACCAATTTTGACCATTCTCAACACGGCGTATTTACCAAACGCCCGGAAACGCTTACGAATGACTTTTTCTTGAACCTGCTTGATCTGGCCACCACGTGGACGGCTACTTCGGATGCCGGAAAAGTGTTTGCGGGTTCTGACCGGGCAAGCGGGGAAATCAAATGGACCGCGACGCGTGCCGATCTCATCTTCGGCTCCAACTCCGAGCTTCGTGCACTGGCAGAAGTTTATGGGTGTGAGGATTCAGCAGAGAAGTTTGTAAATGACTTTGTTGCGGCGTGGACGAAGGTGATGAACCTTGACCGGTTTGACCTGGTTTGATTTAAGAGTCGCAACGTTTATATCTTAAAAGGTGGTTCGGCAACGGGCTGCCTTTTTTATTACGTGGCGATACTTTAGCCGGACGTATCGCGACATTAGATATAGCGCCTTGTTTTTATCCCCGCCGAACAAACAGTCCGCTTCAATCGGCGGGGATACCAGGCAATCTGCACTCCTAATCATCCTTCGGCTCCCAAAGCTCAATAATATTACCTTCCGGGTCCAGCACATGCACAAACTTTCCATAGTCATATTCGGCAATTTCATCAACAATGGTCACGTTGTCCTTTTTTAGCTCGTCAAGCAGCGCAACCAGGTTTTCTACCCGGTAATTTATCATAAAAGGCTTTGCCGACGGATCGAAATATTTGGTGTCCTGCGGAAATGTACACCAGGATGTCGATCCTGTTTTCGACGGATCATCGGCTTCCAGCCATTCAAACGTAGTTCCGTATTGGCCGACAGGCAAGCCAAGGTTTTTGACATACCAGTCGTTCATGCTTTTTGGGTCGTGGCATTTAAAAAATACGCCGCCCAGGCCTGTTACTTTTTTCATATTTTAGCAGTTCTATTGTAATTTATACGTTTACTGTAGCTGGTTTAGCCTTCTTTTTAAGTATAAGCGCGGCTATTAACGACATCACTATGCCCACCGGCACAATTTCACGATAGGTTACCAGGGCATTTAAAAATGGGTTGTTATACGTGTTGGCGTATTCGGCTACCTGGGCCATTTGTTTGTCAATGCTTGCCTGGCTTGCGTGGCTGGCTTTCAGGCCGGCCAACACGGATGCAGCGTATTTTGCCATATAATCGGGTATGAAAAAATAGTAGTCTATCAGCCATACCCCTACATAAACAGTGGACGCTACAGCGGTTATCAAAAGCGCTACTTTTATCGCCTCGCCAAAACTAATAACACCGCCGTTATAGTTATCCCTAAAGTTTTTAATGCCGACAAAAATGAGTGAAAAAGCCAGCACCATTGAGGCATAGCCAAAAAACAGGGCCTCTTTCACGCTCAAATCGAGCTTGAATACCTGCGAACTAAATATAAACCAGCCGACGCTGATCAAGCCGCTAATAATCCCGCAGACAAAAATTATCTTTTTCATTTTTAATGTTTTAAATCCGGGTCAAAATTGTGTTATAACGCTCGGTTTCCATTCATACTTTAGGGTGATTTTTAAAAAAGATCGCCTAATCATACCTTGGTATGAAATATTTTAAGGTATCAAACTTAACCGTTTCGCCTTTTCAACCGCTTGCGTGCGGCGCTCTACGTCCATTTTTATAAAAAGATTTGATGAATGCGTTTTGATGGTATTTAACGACACGAACAACCGTTCGGCTATTTCCTGGTTGCTCAGGCCTTCGGCCATCAGCTGCAAAACCTCCAGCTCGCGCGCGCTCAACCGAAGCCTATTTAATTCCGCTTCGTTTAAAACGAAATTAGCAGCAGCGGGCACATGTTTTTCAATTATTACCGTTTTTAATTTTGGTGTTATCAGTTTTATGGCAAGCCATATGCCCAGGCCGGTAAAAATAACGGCTATGGAGCCGGCATAAAATTCAAAAGCGTTGTCAACAATAACAAAGCGCCACTCCAGCCATTTCAATAACAGCAGTAACAAGGCGAGGCATACGCCGTATAATATATTCTGTTTATTTTTAACGATTGCTGCAATAATCATGAAATGAGGTTTTGCATTTACCGGTATGCAATTTATCAGAAATAATTCGAAATTTTTCTCACCAACTGTAATTATGAACGTGCGCGTTGATAAAATTAGTTGGTGAATGCGGTTGCGGACATGCTTGTTTTGCGGTATAAAAAAGCCCGGATATTTCTACCCAGGCTTTTCGGTGGAGAATATCGGAGTCGAACCGATGACCTCTTGCATGCCATGCAAACGCTCTAGCCAGCTGAGCTAATCCCC
>Ga0206935_10297_pt1 | contig 13054 bp, 8 predicted proteins | sample Alteio_BWOrgHeat_13_FD_152924 | JGI IMG/M metagenome (GOLD analysis project Ga0206935, IMG submission 152924) | Enriched cells from forest soil in Barre Woods Harvard Forest LTER site, Petersham, Massachusetts, United States -... | ecosystem: Environmental > Terrestrial > Soil > Temperate forest >...
CAAATCCGGTGCCCTGGCCTCTTCGGTTGCCCATGATAGTCATAATATCGTAGCCGTCGGCGTGGACGACGAGAGTATCTGCCGCGCGGTGAATATGGTGATCGCGGAACGCGGAGGATTGAGTTGTGTGGGCGGCGGAGAAGCACAAATTTTATCCCTCCCCGTCGCCGGTCTCATGAGCGCTGACGACGGCTATCGGGTCGCCGAAGCCTACACCGCCATCGACGCCATGACCAAACGACTCGGCTGCACCCTCACGGCACCATTCATGACACTATCCTTCATGGCCCTGCTGGTCATCCCCCATCTAAAGCTCAGCGACAAAGGCTTATTCGACGGCGATCGGTTTGCGTTGATTTTGTAACTTGCCAATATGCATCTTTTTAGAAAACCAACTGCTCTGATCCTATTCTTGTGTGGCTTCCTTATCCGGACTGCCGCGCAGCAACACTCGTTTACGGTAAGTGATACAGCATTCCTGTTGGACGGGATTAACACAGGCTGCTTTTAAAACCTTGAAGGGGTCGATGCCATGGGCCACGGCCCTTGCGCAGAGCCGGTCGATATGACCTTCGACCAGGCTGTCGGGATGCTTATCATCGCTGCAGAACATGATCTGGTCGGGGTATTGGTCGAGCAGTCCGATCAGGGCCTCGAAGTTTTTGGCGGCGCTGCCCTCACGGATGAGAATCTTCATGCCGTATCGGAGTTTGTCGAGAGCCTCGTCCGCGGTGAAGCATTCGTGATCGGTGCTGATACCCGCGTCGATATATTTTTTTGCCTGGTCGCCGCGCAGTCCGGGTGCGTGGCCGTCGACGGGTTTGCCCAGACGATGCGCCGCCGCTATCTTCTTCATCACTTCCGGGTCGCCGTTCAGCACGCCCGGGAAATTCATCATTTCGCTGAGGTATTTTATTTCGGGCATTTCGAGGAGCTGCTGTACCTGGGAGGCGTCGAGTGCCGCCCCGGCCGTCTCGAAGATCGTCGCCGGCACGCAGCTGGGTGCGCCGAAATTGAAATGGAAGGGGACGGTATGGCCGTTGGCGATCATGAATTCGACCCCGGGCAGGCCGCATACGTTGGCGATCTCATGTGGGTCGCTGACGGTAGCCACAGTGCCGTGGACGACGGCCAGCCGGGCGAATTCGGAGGGGATGAGGAGGGAGCTTTCGATATGGACATGGGCGTCGATGAAACCGGGGAGGATGAAGGGGAGGGGGGCCCCGGCGGAGCCGGGGCTGGAGTGCGGGAAAGGCTTCGCCGGGGTGCCGGTGTCCTCCGACGACGGCGGCAGGGGGCGGATGGCCAGGATGCGGCCCTGGTCGATGGTTAGCTCCACGGTGATGATCTTTTGTCCTTGGATGTCTACCAGTCTGCCGGTCAGTCGTTCCATTTTTTGATCGTTTTTAATCTCCGGGAAATTAAAGAAATTATATCTTTAAGTACAAAACCTGTTGGTATGAAAGCAAATTTTAGAAGATTTATCCTCTATTCCTGTATGTCCCCGGTATTGGTAGTCAGCCTGGTGGCCTCGCTGCTGGCTTCCCAGGGAGTCTTCGGTCAGACGGCCGACGCGATCATTGCCAAGTATATCGATGCGCTGGGCGGCAAAGAGAAATTGCTGTCGATCCATTCGGTCTACCAGGAAGGAGTAGCGGTCATGCAAAACGGGAACGAGATCGACAGTAAGACCTGGAAGGTGAAGGATCAACTCTACCGGCAAGAGATCAGCTTCGGCATGGGCAATATCGTCTTTATCGTGACCCCCAAGGCCGGATGGAGCTCCAATCCACGAACCGGCGGCAGCTTCAAGGAACTGACGCCGGAACAATTACAGGCGGGGCAGATGGAAATGGATCCCGCCGGTCCCCTGGTGGACTATGCGGCGAAAGGGTCCAAGGCCGAGCTACTGGGCAAGGACACCGTCAATGGAACCGAATGCTGGCTGGTCGATCTGACACTCTCCAATGGCAGCGATATCAAATACTCTTTTGACGAGAAGACCGGGTATATCCTTCGCGAGGGCATCAAGGGCGGCGGCCTGATGGGCGGTGGTGGACGGCGTGGCGGTGGCGCGAACGGAGGCGGTGCTCCGGGTGGTGGAGGAAATGGTGGCGCCCCGGGTGGCCCTGGGGGAATGTATAGTATTGACTTTAGCGACTATCAGAAGACCGAGGATGGATATATTTTCCCGATGACGATTATTGCGGGGAGCTTTGGGGCGAAGACAAGTGTGGAGAAGCTGGAAGTGAATAAGACGGTGGATGTGGCGGGGTTGAGTAAGCCGGGGAATTGATAATCTAAAACATTGATATTTTGTATCCAATTTGCCAGCTTAAAGCTGGCTCAGATCCCGCGACCAGATCGACTACTCCGTCCTCAAATTCACCGCCGGATTAGCAAGTGCCGCCCTTGTCGAATAGTAAAACACGGTCAGGACGGCCGTCAGCACGATCAGCAGCGCTGATACGATAAAAGGGATGATGGACAAACCCGCATTATAGGAGAAGACCTTCAGCCAATTGCTCATAAAATACCAGGCCACCGGGAAAGCGATCAGGGACGCAATCAGCGCCAGCCAAAGATAATTCCGGGTGGTCATCGTCACGATCTGGACGATGCTGGCGCCCATTACCCGGCGGATACTGATCTCCTTTTGTTTCTGCTGGGTGGTGAACGCGGTCAGGCCAAGCAGTCCGAGACAGGTAATGATGATCGTCAGCACCGACAGCGAAGCAAAGATCTTTCCCCTCTTCTGGTCGGCGACATACTGCGAATTAAGTCCCTCATCGAGGAATTTATATTCGAAAGGCAGTTGCGGGAAATATTTCTTCCAGACGCCCTGCACCCCTGCTATAGCCTGCTGGATATTCGCCTGGTTTGTCTTTATCTGGATGACATTGCTGTTCGGACCGTAGAACAACAGCAGCGGGGCGATCGGGTTGTACAAGGATTCCTGGTTGAAATCCCCGAACATGCCTACGACTTCAAAGTAGCGGGAGGAAGTGTCCCCCGGGAAACGCACCCGCTTGCCGATCGGCTCGTCCCACCCGAAATGTTTGGCCAGCGCCTCGTTGACCATGACACTGCGCAGGGTATCTGAAGGGCCCGAAAAATTACGGCCCCTGACAATTTTGATCCCGAGGGTAGGCATCCAATTCTCATCGACTGCATAACATTCGAGCGCCTTGTCCACATGGCCCGTGTTGGTCTGCACCGTGAACAGGTTCAGGTTTATATTCGAACTGCCGGGGTAAGCATTCCCCGACCCGACCATTTTCACCCCGGGCAAGTTGCGGAACTCATTGTTCATCGCGGCGATCTTACCGCGCTCGTCCTCCCCGGTATTCACCGTCACGCTCATCACCTGGCTCTTGTCAAAACCGAGATCCTTCTTCTGCAAAAATGAAAGCTGCGAATAGACCACCCAGGTGCAGATTAGCATAATCATCGAAATGGAGAACTGGATGACCACCAGTGTGCGGCGCAGGCTGACGTTCCCTGATGCCTTGGACAATGCACCCTTCAAGATGCTGACGGGCTGGAACCCCGACAGGTAGAACGCCGGATAGCTGCCGCCGGCGAGCCCTGTAAACAAGGCGATCCCCAGCATCAGCAAGATATTGAATGGCTGCAGCAGGGTCCTGATCGTAAATGCCTTCCCGGAAAGCTCGTTAAATACGGGAAATAAGATGAGCGCCAGGAGGAAGCTCAGCAGGACGGCGATAAATGCGGTAAGCAGGGATTCCCCCAGGAATTGCCCTATCAGCTGGCGCCTTGAAGACCCCGTCACTTTCCGGATACCGATCTCCTTGGACCGGCGGGCGGAACGGGCCGTCGTAAGATTCATATAATTGATACAGGCGATCAGCAGCATAAAAAAGGCGACGGCCGAAAAGATCCAGATATACGACATGCTCCCCAATTCTTCCGGCTCCCGCTCCAGCTGTGAATGCAGATGGATCTCCGTGATGGGCTGCACGCCATATTGCATCTTTATGTTGAACCTGGCAAAAATGGTCTCTACATTCTTGTGTTCTACTTCTTCCAGCTTCTTACTGACACCGGAAGGCAGGGCGCCGGGCTTCAGCAGCACGTATGTAAAATGATTGAAGTTCCCCCAATTCTGACCCCCGTTGGGTTTCAGTGTCGAACCGGAAATCAGCATATCGAAGCGGATATGCGAATTCTGCGGAACGTCTTCGATGACGCCGGTCACTTTATAGACGTCATACACCGTCCGCATGGTCTTGCCGACCGCCCGGTTATTTTTCCCGAAATATTTTTCTGCCAGCGTCCTGGTGAGCACGATGCTGTTGGGTTCGGTCAGTGCGGTCCTGGGATCGCCCTCGAGGAATGGAAATGTGAAAACGGAAAAGACGTTGCTGTCGGCAAAATAGATCTTCGTCTCGTAATAGTCATGATCGCCGCTCTTGAACAGCGTCCTTTCTTTACCGGTGAACCGTACCGCCTGCTCAACCTCGGGGAAATCTTTTTGCATGGTCGGAGCCAGCGGGTATTGGGTAATGGTCCAGTTGGTATTCTTGTCCTTTTCCTGGATATAGGTGACGATCCGGTATATCCGGTCAGCCTTTAGATTGAACTTGTCGAAGTTGAGCTCATCCCGGATATAAAAGATGAGGAACAGGCTGAAGGTTATCCCGATGGTCAGCCCCAGGATATTCAACAGACTGTACCATTTGTCCTTCTTAAAATTCCGGATGGCGATCAGTAAGAGATTCTTTATCATGGCTATCGTATTGCAGGGAGGGCCACAATAAAGGCTCCAAAAATTAGTCACATGGAAATCAAATTATTGCGACCAGTAAAGCGCCCCACCTGTCCGCTTTCGTGACAGTCATTGTCCGCTTCCACCCAGACTGCCCGATGTCATTTCCCCTTCGTATTCGCATATAGCCCTACCAATTCCCCCTGCCCCAGGATATGTCCCTTCATCGCGCTCTCCAGATCCGCCTTCTTCACACCGGTTTGCAGATCCAGCTTTGTATTCAGCGCGTACACTTTAAAATGATAATGATGCAGCCCGGTGCCTGCCGGGGGACAAGGGCCTGTATATCCTTTGGCGCCTTTGCCATTTGATCCTTCCGTGCCGGGGGCGCTGTTTTCCCTTATCGTTTTTGCGGGTTCTATATTCCATATCACCCAATGGTCAAAAGTGCCGGCGGGCGCGTCCGGATCGTCCATGATCAGGGCAAGGGTTCGGGTGCCCTGCGGAATTCCTTGTATTTCCAGGGGCGGATTGATGCTCTGCCCCTCGCAGGTATACATGGTAGGAATATAATCCCCGTTCTTGAACGAGGGGCTGCTCACCTGGAGCGTTGCTGTAGCGGTTGAAAGGATTGCCATAAGAGAAAAAATTAGTGCATACATAAATGAAAGGTTTATGAGGGCATGCCTTCAATAAATATGCCCGGGCGGAAGAGCCGGGAAATGCTGCGGATTGGGGGGAGGGGAGATGTGTTTTTTTTGGTTGAGGATTCACGGGTGTATATAGGTGAACTTTTTGAAAGTGCTTGATAATCAATGAGATCGAAAATGTTCACTTGTGTATATAGGTGAAGTTTTTTCAAAGTACTGATAACCATTGTGTTGTAAAAAGTTCACGTATGTATGGGGGTGAGTGTAGGAGCAAAAAAAGGTATACCAGGGGGAGGGATGATGTCGGCGAACCGCTCCGGAAGACGCCGGGCGGGCGCCAGCCGGGCAAAAGGAAGGGTCCGCAGCTGCCGACCCTGCAATAGTTCGGCCCTTTATACGTTAAATAAATATCGATTTGACCCTAAGATCGATTCGATTTATCCAATATTCTGTGAACTAAAGACCGAGTTGTATGAAACTAACTTTACTCGCGCTGGCGGGTTTACTTTGCCTGACTGCCTCAGCACAGGACTTTACGGGCTATGGCGCCGACAATTATGCGGGTGTGAATACCCTGCTCCTGAACCCGGCCATGCTGGCGGGCAGCAAATACAAGGTCAATGTGAACCTGATCGCGGTGAGCGCCGGAGCGCAAAACAACGCCTTCGAACTGGATCAGAAGAAATTATTCGGTCTGCACTTTTCCAATCTCCAGGAGGGCAACGGCTATACCAAAGCGCCAAACCACGACTACAAATACCTGTACTTCAACACGGATATTCTCGGGCCCTCGGCCATGATCAATATCAACCACAAGAATGCGGTGGCCCTGATCACGCGGATGCGCGTCCTGGCCAATGAGTCGAACCTCAGCGACGGCATCTTCCGCCTGTTCGGCAACAGCGATCCCGCCTATTACAACACGAATATCATCGACCGGAGCCTGCAGAACAAAATGCAGGCTTTTGCGGATGCGGGAATATCTTTTGGCCGTATCCTGGTGGAGAAACCCAATACTCTATTCAAAGTCGGCGTCACGGCAAAATATATTGCGGGTCTGGCGGCAGCCAGTCTGAGCACGGGCCAAATGACGGCCAATATCGATCCGGCCAACAATATCACCAGCCTGACGGCGGATATGACGGCTGCCTATTCCTCCAACCTGGACAATATGGGCAATGGCAGCTTCTCGGATATCTTCCACAAACAAGCGGGCCATGGCATGGGCTTCGATCTGGGCGCGGTCTATGAATCGAGGCCGGCGAGCCTGGCGGGCGATCCCACTCCTTATAGATTGAGACTGGGTCTGTCGGTAACGGATATCGGATCGGTCAGATACAACAACTCGACCAACGGCAATACTTATTCGATGAACGCGAATGGCTCGAACGCCACGCAACTGGAAGTGCAAAAAGGAGAGACCTTTACCCAATATTTCAATCGTCTGCAAACTACCAATCTCATCGTCGCCAAGGGAACGGCTCCCCCGACGATGACCGTCTCGCTGCCGACTGCCCTGCATGTGGACGCGGACTATCATGTCTGGAAACGCATTTTCGTGAACGCGAACGCGCTCATCAATATGGTGGCGACCACCAACCCGATCAGCCCCAACTATGGGACCTCATTCACGGTGACGCCGCGCATGGAAAAGAAATGGATCAGCATTTATTCGCCGATCAGCTATTCGGCGCAGGGTCTGATCAACTGGGGCGCGGGCATCCGCCTGGGACCACTATTCGTGGGCTCGGGCTCGGTATTGTCGAACCTGATCCAGAAAAAGATCCCGGCCGCCGATGTGCATATAGGTCTGACGGTGCCCATTTTTGCCACAGCCGAAACGAAAAAGAAGAAAGAAGACAAGAAAAAAGAAGCCCTGACCGATACGGTATACAGAACGCTCAGCATGACCAGCGACCGCGACAGCGATGGAGTAGTAGATGCCCGTGACGCCTGTCCGGACTCGGCCGGCCCGATCGCGCTGATCGGCTGTCCTGACCGCGATGGCGATGGCGTACCGAATTACCTGGATAAATGTCCGGACGTACCGGGCTCGCCGAAGAATAACGGTTGTCCGATCCCGGATACCGACGGTGATGGTATCAATGACGACGAGGATGCCTGTCCGCTGGTCAAGGGTCTGGCTTCCAACCACGGCTGTCCGCCGATCAAAAAAGAAGTGATCAGCCGGGTGAACCATGCCGCGGAACGTATCTTCTTTGTCAGAGCAAAGGATGTCATCGAGAAGAATTCCTATGAGGAGCTCGATCGGGTGGTGGAGATCCTGAAATCGGATCCGACCCTGCACCTGCATATCGAGGGTCATACGGATAACGAGGGCACGGATCAACGCAACCAGAACCTCTCCGACCGCCGTGCACGCGCCGTGAAGCATTATCTGGAGAAGAAGGGCATTGCGGATAAACGCATGGATTACAAGGGTTATGGCAGTACCCGCCCGATCGCCAGCAATTCGACGCCGGAAGGTATGGCGCAAAACCGTCGTGTCGAAATGAAGCTGACCAACTGGGAGAATAAGGAGAAAAAAGCCGACAATAAGAAGGATCCCAAGGCTGACCCGAAAACGGAGAATAAGTAGTTAACAGGGAAAGTGCCCCGCCGCCGGCTAAGTAAAAATATGGGATTTTTCAAGTAAAATATCGGTATGGAACCCCCCGGACGGTCATCCGCCCGGGGGCGCCCTAACCACGCCAAAAAAGAAAAAAACTGACCCGAAAAGACAAAATTTTTGCTTTATCTTCGATTTGTGTTAAGAAATTAATAATTTGTCGTACCAAATCGAACAAAGCTAGCTGCTCGCCGATGAAATGACCTGACCATCATCCTGCCACAGTAAGAACCTGACCTTTCTGTTAGACCCCGAACCTTTCCATTAGATCCAGAATACAAGCCGTTCACAGATTGTCCTATCAATTTGAAGGACTATTGGCTGTTCCTATTATTCAACCGACAAATCCCAATAGGTATATGGATCAACGAGCATTCAACACGGATATCATGGACAGATTGAAGGATGGCGACGAAGCAGCGTACACCGTCTTCTTCAATACGTATTATTCCCCGCTTTGTTATTTTGCAGCCCAACTCGTCCGCGACCGGCCGGCGGCGGAAGATATTGTGAAGGATACCTTTATCAAGCTGTGGAAGAAGCATAAGGATTTCGAGTCCCCGCAGAATGTAAAAGCCTTCCTGTATATCACGGTGAGAAATGCCTCGCTGAACTTTCTCCGGCACATGAATGTCCGGGAAACCGCCCAAAAGGAAATACGCTACCTGAGCAGGGATCGGGAGGACGCGCAGGTGCTCAATTCGATGATCAAGGCGGAGATCATCAGCAAGGTGCACTACCAGATCGAAAAATTCCCGGAGAAACGTCGTCATATCTTCAAACTGGCCTACCTGGAAGGCTTGAAGAACGAGGAGATCGCCACCAAGCTGGATATCTCGGTCAGTACGGTAAAGACCCAGAAGGCCCGCGCCATCCTGGCCCTGCGAGGACATTTTGAGAATGGCGGCCTGTTGATGAGCCTGGTGCTGGCTCTATCGCTGGCCCTCGCTGCGCTCGGGCAGATGCCGCTCTTATGGTAAATAATTGACGACTGCCCCGCTTTTTTATAGTGACCCGTAGTCCACCCTCCTTCGCAGATTGTTATAAAGATTGGCGGAAACCTGCCTGTGCGCGGTCTAATTGAACCCCTTTCCCGCAGATATATACGCCCATTAACCATTAAACTATTTGCAAAAGCCCCGCCCCGGGATGAGGATCTCACCTATTTCGGGGTGGGCTCAGCAAATATTTTTTTTGTAACTTGGCCCTACCGTTTAAAACGCGGCCCTCAAAAAACCAACCAATTCTATGGCTAGTTATAGCAGGATGAAAATGCCGGTCGATTGCCGGGAATGGATCACCTGTCTGCAACAGGGCGAGGAAAAGGCCCTGGAACATTTCTTTGAAACCTACCATCGGGGAATTTACGATTTCAGCTTACGCATCGTTCAGGATAAAGACGACGCCGCGGATATCGCCCAGGAATGCTTCGTTAAGCTGTGGGCGTCCCGCGAGTCCATCAATGACGAAACGCATGTCCGCAATTTCCTTTACCTCGAGGCCAGACGCCTGTCCCTGATGTGCCTGAGACGCCGCAACCAGCAATTGCAACGGGAAGGGGAATTCAATTATTTGTCCATCGTGCACGCCGAAGGGGAGACCCCCGATCCCGGCATGGAGGCGTCGATGACCGGCTATGGCTCTCTACATCTATTGTACACCGATATCGAACAGCTTCCTCCCTGTTGCCGTGAAGTATTCAAACTCTATTTCTTCGAGAAAAAGACTACGAAGCAGATCGCCGCTCAACTCGACCTGTCTCCTCAAACCGTACTCAATCAGAAGACCCGGGCCAGAAATCGATTAAGACAACTTTTCCAAAAACGGGAAATAACTCCCTTAATTATTCTCGTCTTCCTGTGGTTATTCCACTGATCTCTGCATTACTATAAGGCAACCCCTACAACCCCCTGTTCAATAATCTCACATGACTGAAAATGAGAAGAGGATCGAGTATTTGATCCTGAAGTATGCCAGACACGAACCGTTAACCAGCGAGGAAATGGCTATTCTTCAGGAATGGAGGGGACGGTCGGCGGAGCATGACGCATTGCCGGATAAATTCCGGGATGAGAAGTGGGTAGAGGAGAGCCTGACCCGGCTTAACCGCATCCCTTCCGAGCAGCTTTGGCAGCGGATATCCGAAAGAGTAGAAAAGGAGAAACGACTTATAACACCCTGGTATATAAAAGTCGCGGGTGCAGCCGCTGGGATCACCCTGATCGTCGTCGCGGTCAGGGCTTTTGTCCCCAACCGGCCGGCGCGGGCGGAGAATGGGAAAGAACTGGTCGCCAGTATCCCGGCCTCCGAACAATTGTTTAGTAATCCTGATGGGAATTCGGCTTCGAAGCATATTGTATTGTCCGATGGCAGTGAAATAGATCTGAACAGCGGATCGACGATAAAGGTTCCGGCAGCATTCGCAGCTGGAAATCGGGAGATCCAGCTGGATGGGGAGGCGAGATTTGCCGTCGTCAGGAACCCGACCCACCCCTTCAGTGTACGTACGCATCGTGGATTGATCCAGGATCTGGGCACTGTATTTAACATCAAGGGGTATGCGAGCGAGGACATGGATAAGGTGACGCTCCTGGAAGGAGCGGTGAGGGTCAGTGACGGGAAAAACCAGGTGGATTTACATAAACGATTACAGCAGGTGCAATTGACGAAGGAGGGAATCGGCCAACTGGTAACAATTCCAAGCGAGGAAGATGCAATAGCCTGGCAAAAAGGCATGTTCCATTTTAGAGATACCGATCTGCGGACGGCGATGCTGGAGCTATCCCGTTGTTATGGCAAGAAGCTGATCTATGCGGACGATGATGTAAAGGGTGTGCCGCTCCACCGTTTCGACGTGCCGCGGGAAATGCCCTGGAAGTCGACGCTGGATCTGGTGATGGATCAGGAAAAAGGAGTTGTTACATTTATCGAGAAAGGAGATACGCTGTATATCCGACAGCAGACAAAGGACAAGTAGCCGCCCGAACGACAGGTACGAGGGCAAATAATGCGGTGAGCAGCGAGGCCGAGAGCAGGCGAGAGCGAGAGCAAGCGAGATCGGAGCAAGCGAGATCGGAGCAAGCGAGAGCAAGCGAGATTAAGAGCAAGCGAGAGCGGAGCAGGCGAGAGCAAATACACGAAATTCTGAATTCAGGCCATAACCATTAACCTTCCTATTATCCTGGGGATCCTGCCGCGGCCAAACGGTTGCGGCAGGCTGGTCCCCCCATCTAATTTTATTAAACCTCTTCCTTTCGATAGGGCCATCCTGAATTAATGACCTATTATTGATCCCGGATCAATTTAGTTTACCATTAAAACCCTACCTGTGTCTTTTTTAGCAACGAGGCTAACTGCCATATCCTTCCAACCAAAAAGGAATTGGATCGTTCTTTTTATCATACTCCTGTTGTCGGCGGGTCTGAAAAGCTATTGCCAGGATGAACTACAAATAAAAAATGGCGGCCTGATCAGCCTGGAAGGAAAGAAGTTAAGCCTGGATACGATCGCTGCAATGGTCCTCAGACAGAAAGGGGTCAAGCTCAATTTCGGCCCTGGCGTAAGCGAGCGTGCGGGAACCTACGATCTCAATCTGCGGGATGCGCCGATCGATATCCTCCTGCATACCCTGACAGCCGGCAAAGGGCTGGAAGTTAAGGTATATGGTTCCAATACCTACTCGATCATTATCAAAGATGAACAGGATCCAGGCTATCATATCCTCGAAGGCGTAGTGTGGAATGAGAGAGCCGAGCCATTGGAGGCAGCCACGGTAAAGATCCTGGAAAATAACCGTACGGTATTGACGGATGATAAGGGAGTATTCCATTTACGGAACAACAAGAATACGGCGAATGTGGAAGTCTCGTTCACCGGCTACTCACCCTTCCATGGACCGATCCACGAGGGAAAGCTACAAAATATCAAATTGGATCCTGATGAGCAATCGCTGGATGGAGTGGTAGTGGAGCCCTATGGCTCTGCGACCCGGCGTTCGGAGATCGGCGATATCGCACAGATCAACAGCAGGGATATCCAGATACAGCCGGTCGGAAATGCCCTCGCGGCACTGGAGGGAAGGATGCCGGGTCTGGTTGGGACGCAATCCAGCGGAATACCGGGCGCTTCGATGAGTCTGCTGATACGTGGACAGAACAGTATCCTACAGGGCAATCAACCGCTGATCCTCGTCGATGGTGTGCCGATCCCGGCCAATAATAGTTCGTTGAGCTATATCCCATCCGGAACAGCCTATGGTCTGCCGGGTAAGAGCCCGATGGATTGCTTCAACCCGGAGGACATCGATAGCATCGAAGTACTGAAGGACGCAGACGCCACGGCCATCTATGGTTCGAGGGGCGCCAACGGGGTGATCCTGATCACGACCAAAAAGGGCAAGACAGGACCGATGATCATTTCGGTCGATATGTCTGTCGGCGCCAGCCGGGCGATCAATACGCCGCATCTGCTGAACTCGCAGCAATATGCGCAAATGCGGGAGGAAGCGATCCAAAATGACGGATTTAAGGTCAATGACAGCACTGCGCCGGCACTGTACTCCTTCGATCCCAACCGGTATACGGATTTTAAAAAAATGGCGATCGGCAATGCGGCGCTATACCAGGATGCAAGGGTCGGGGTCTCGGGCGGCAAAAATTCCATTACCTACCTGGTTTCGGGTAGTGAACACCGGGAGTCGACACCCTTTCCGGGCAGCCCGGGCGAGATCCGCCTGTCGGCATTTTCCGCACTGGGATTCCACTCGAAGAACAATAAATTGCAGATACAGAGCTCGACCTTCTATAGCACGTTGGATACACGGCTGCCGGTATTCGACCCGACCCTATTGATCTACCTTGCGCCGGACGCTCCCTCGCCCTACGACTCGCTGGGGAGATTCCAATGGCAAAAAAATGGTCTGTCCTTTACCAATATCCCTGCCAGCTCGCTGAACTCCTATCATGGATTCACAAAGAACTTCTTTACCCACTGGCAAGTGGCCTACCCGTTGCCATGGGGTGTGACGGCGAGGATCAGCGCAGGATA
>Ga0206935_10298_pt1 | contig 12995 bp, 11 predicted proteins | sample Alteio_BWOrgHeat_13_FD_152924 | JGI IMG/M metagenome (GOLD analysis project Ga0206935, IMG submission 152924) | Enriched cells from forest soil in Barre Woods Harvard Forest LTER site, Petersham, Massachusetts, United States -... | ecosystem: Environmental > Terrestrial > Soil > Temperate forest >...
ATGGAACTTGGGCATTACAATGAGGCGGCGGAGCAGTTTCAGAAAGCCGTCGACCTGGTTCCTGACTATCCGGTGGCCCTAGGCAATTTGAGTGCCGCACTCTGTAAATTGGGGCATTATCGCGAGGCTGCGGAAGTGGCGCGGAGAACGTTGAAGCTGGATCCTCTGCTTCTCAAAGTCCGTTATGTCCTGGGGCTTAGCTTGGCCACCGTCGGAGGTAATCAAGCCGAGGCGCTCGACAACCTGCAACGTGCGGCGACGGAAATCCCCGCGGCACACCTGCTGGCGGCGAAAATCCTGGTTGAGACTGATCGGCGAGGAGACGCGGCAAAACAGTTGGAGGATTATCTGCGCTCGCCTGCAGTGGAGGGAGTGGAAAGACCAAAAGTTGAAGCATGGCTCGAGCAACTCCGCAGGTAAGATCGCTTTCCAAGAGCTCACTCTGCGCCAGGTTACCTTCCAGGACACTCATTTGTGTACGCACTGATTAGTGATTTGAACCGCACAGTTAGGGACCCAGACGTCCGCGACATGACCGCTGGACCCATTCTAATAGTCGAGGATGATGAGAGCCTGCGCCTCGCGATGCAATCACAGCTCAAGAAGCTGGGCTACGAGTCGTCGGTCGCAGCGGACGCCGAACACGGAATCGAAATCTTAAAACAATCCCATCACGCCCTGGTCGTAACGGATCTGCAGTTGCCGGGCATGTCAGGGCTCGAAATGTTAAAGAGAATGCAAATTGATTCTCCTGACACCCCCGTGATCGTCATCACCGCATTTGGGACGGTTGAGAGCGCGGTGGATGCCATGAAGGCTGGAGCCTGTGACTACATTACCAAGCCCATGCATCTGTCCGCCTTCGACGCATCGGTGAAGTGCGCGCTCAATCGGCACCCGCGTATCGAACAAGCGCTCCAAGTTCATGGCCAGGTAGATCAAGATGAATTTGAGCAAGTGATCGGGTCATCCGATTCCTTACGGCGCGCTCTAGAAACGGCAGCGCGCGTGGCTCCGACCGACGCCACGGTGTTGATTCTCGGCGAAACCGGTACGGGAAAGGAGTTGGTCGCGAAGGCGATTCATCACAGGAGCTCTCGTCGGGAAAGGGCATTCGTTACTGTGAGTTGTGGCTCGATCCCAAAGGAATTGCTGGAATCGGAGTTGTTCGGCTATACCAAGGGCTCCTTCACTGGAGCCATAGGACATAAGAAGGGGAAGGTAGAACTAGCGGATAGGGGTACCCTCTTTCTTGACGAGATAGGTGAGATGCCCTTAGCTTTGCAAGTTGGAATACTTCGCTTGCTGCAGGAGCGTGAAATAGAAAAAATCGGCGCTACAAAGCCAATGAAGGTAGATGTGCGCATCATTGCCGCCACTCATAGATATCTTGAAGCCATGGTGGAAGAAGGGACCTTCCGAGAGGATCTCTATTACCGGTTGCTGGTCGTGCCGATTCAGCTTCCACCCCTGCGCGAGCGCGCAGGAGACATTCCGCGGTTGGTCCAGCACTTCTTTCAGAAATACAAGTCGAAGTATGGACGGAGCGACCTGGCGCTCGATCCAGAGCTGCTCCCGTACTTCTCGAATTACCCGTGGCCTGGCAACGTCCGGCAGTTGGAGAATGCCATCGAACGAATAGTGTTGCTGAGCAGAAACTCCGAAGTCACTTCCGATGTGCTGCCTGAGTACCTTAAGCAAAGGTATCTCAGCGGCGAGTTTCTACCGGTGGATCTTCCCGATGCCGGCTTGGACGTGGAAACCGTGGAGAAGCAACTGATTCTTCGAGCGCTGCAAAAGTTTGGCGGTAACCAGACGCGCGCCGCCCAGTTTCTCAATATGAGCCGCAGAGCCTTTTCATACCGTTTGAAAAAGCACGGCCTAAACACGAAGGTGCCGCAGATCTCTGAACGGGTGGCAGGATCACTCGGAAGAACTCTCATCGTTCCTTAGAATATTAGCGGCTTCGGCGCGGATGGTCTCAGGTGACACCAGGCGATTGCAGTGGGGGCGGCGCTGGCAACGGCCGTGCTGCAATGCCCGAGACGCTGAGAAGCTCTCTATGAGTGCGTGGTGAAAGCAGGCTGCTGACGGAGGTGGAAACGCATCTGGTGGTGTTCCAGTGAATGCTTCAGGTGCTGCTGAAAGAGGCTGCGGGAGGGACAACGATCGGCGTAGACGGGACCACGCTGGGAGCCAACGCGGGGCTGCGATCGTTAGTGCGGCGCGATAGCGCTACGAAGTCTAGCCCCGGAGATTCATTTCGCGATGTGCTTCTTGCATAAACTCGCGGCCGGCACTGTCGGCCCGCCACTCCAAATGCACGTGGGTGTTGGTCACTCCTCGTGATCCTTCGCACTATGCGCATAGTGACAAACGGGTCCGTCGTCGCATTTACAATCCGACTTTTTGCACGCCATCGTGCATTGCTGTGGCATCGGCTCGCCCTCGTTACTCCAGTTGCCGTAATGCTCTGCTACGCTACAGTGCTCGCGAACCTCGGCAGGCATTTCCTTAAAGCACTGCTCCATGGTTTTGCCGTTTGCGCCCTGACAACTCGCCATCCAGTCGTTTTGCACCTGGGATGTGTGCTCGACGCAGTGGCATGGATTGTCCTTGTTAAGGCCGAGTCCACAGGCGTTGATAGTGGACTTGGGCTTCTGCGCGACTAGCGTGATGCAGAGTAGAGCCGAAAAGATTAGACGCTTCATGAAACTTCAGTACCTCCTGGTTCAGTAGCTTCGCCGCAATTTCGCAGTAGCGTTCCTCGATTTGAATTGCGATGGCGCGGGATCCAAAATCTCGAGCGGCCGACTACAAGCCCCGAACCACTTCCGGAGCAAACGGTCGATAGATCCATTCCACAACCTCAACAGGGACCGGGACTCCGGTGACCAGTCTTGACTTCCAGTGATAGCGTGCCGTTTGTCTGGATGAGAGAAACTGCCAACACGGTGGAAAAAATTCACCGGTTCCTTTGAACGCGTAAATCCTATTCCTTGCTCTCGCAATTCCAAATACGAACATGCTGTTGCATTCCGACTCGCAGGATCAAGCGTCACGGCTATGTCGCCAGAGGCGCCGAACTCACCCTCTGAGTTCCAACACTGTAAGGAGGACCAGTGATCACGTCGTATCAGCGCAAGTATAAATGTCCGGTTTGACCGAGCTGGTGGAAAGTGCGTGAAGAAACCCTGTCAGTTGGCCTTCGGGCGCGCACCTGCTTCCGCGCGTAAAAAGTGAGTCGGCCATCCCGAAATGGAATCAACAGTAGCGTTTTCGAATGCTCATAGGGTAAGAATTAAGCCAAATATCTTCACGAGAACCAACAGTGCCAGAGTTGATTGCTACAAAGGAATTTCGGTCCACCGCGACAGAGGCTGGAGCGTGGTCCATTCAGAGTGAACAGTTCGGCAGGCTAGTCCGCACTTCTGCGCAGTAGAGTTCCTTAGAACAAATATGCGTCCTTGGAAGACAACCCGTCTAGTTTTGTTTCTTGTTTTTGTGTTGGTGGTCGGACCGGCTTCGGGAACGACTCATCGTAAGAAGCGCCGTAAAACTGTTTCTCCCGCCCGGTCGGCACAATTGCGGGTACGCTCAGTTACTCACAAGGCCACAACAACGAGACGAAATATTTTGGACAGTCCTTGGAAAACGCCAACTTTCGCCGATTCCACCAAGGGTGACTCGGAAGACGGCGACGATCTAACGGTACGTCGAGCAGCTGTGCAAGCACTGGGCAGATACAACGGAACTGTGATTGTCGCCAATCCTAAGACAGGCAGGATTCTGACGATCGTAAATCAGGAGCTTGCATTCCAAAGTGGATTTATGCCCTGCTCGACCATAAAAATCGTCGCCGCGATAGCCGGCCTCGCGGAAGGTACCCTCCAGAATCAGAACACTCTATTCCGTATTAGCCGCCACCGGACCATCAACTTGACGCAAGCCCTAGCGCGCTCAAACAACCAGTTTTTCGCCGCCGTTGGAGCCGAACTTGGCTACGACAAGATAACGGCCTATGCTCGTCTGCTCGGTCTTGGCGAGAGAGCTGGATTGAATTTGGACCGCGAGCAGGCGGGGTCTCTGGACGACCATCCTCCCGCCGACGGTTTGGGAATGATGACCAGCTTCGGTGAAGGCTTTCGCATGACGCCTCTCGAGCTGACGGCACTGATGACGGCCGTCGCCAACGGTGGAACACTCTACTACCTCCAGCACCCGCGATCGCAGCAAGAAATTAATCATTTCATGCCTCGCGTCAAACGGCGGCTCGATATCGCCCGGTGGCTTGGCGAAATCAAGCCCGGACTGATGGGAGCGGTCGAGTATGGCACTGCCCGGCGTGCTAACTTCAAACCCGCCAAGCCGATCTTCGGAAAAACTGGAACCTGTACCGATGATCGCTTGCCCACACACTTGGGCTGGTTCGGATCCTACAACGAATCCGACGAAAACAAACTCGTTGTAGTGGTTCTGTTGACTGGAGGACGGGGAGTCAACGGTCCAACCGCTTCGGGAGTTGCAGGAGCGGTCTACAAGAATCTGTCAAAGGACGACTACTTCGTTAAGTCTGCACCAACTTCGCCAATCGCTTCGACGCCCACGCAACCTGTTGCGCGGTGAGTCGCTGAGATTGTGCCCTCGCGTCGCGGTCACGCTTAGGCTGGCCGTAACTCTCCATCATCAGTCGGAGCAAAAGCCGTGAGAGATAGAGTTCTTGCGGGGGTGAAACAGAGTAGGAATCGTGGCTGTGATGAGCTTGCTGGAAGCGAACTCCACCGACCCAACCGGTCGGGTTTCGCTAGGGATCCCAGGGGAGCGATGACGTAGGCGCGTCGCTCAACTCTGGCGATGGACTTGGGGTGCCCGTCAAGTAATGCACTTCATTAGCCGACGTGGCATCAACCTATTAGGAGGTTGATCGTGGGACGTTACAGTCAGGGGGCAAGCGCACTGCACGGTCCCGAACTGCGCTGGCCCGCTCAAGCGGCACCCCGGCGGTCAACCTCCCAGTGCAGCATTGACTCCGATAGGACGTAAGCATCATGCGAAGATTTGCGCAGTTCTTCATCATAAGTTGCTTTCTGGCCATACCTGGGATCGCTCAGCGTGGCGGCGGTGGTTTTCATGGCGGTGGTGGTGGTTTTCATGGTGGCGGCGGTGGTTTTCATGGCGGAATGGGCGGTTTTCACGGCGGGGGCTATGGTGGCCCAGGATTTCGCGGAAGCGGGTTTAGAGGATACCGCGGCGGCTATTATCCGGGGTACGGTGTTGGCTTCGGATTTGGCTTTCCCGGCTACTGGCCTTATTACGGCTCCGGATGGGGTTATCCTTACTCCGGTTATCCGTATTATTATCCTTATGCTGGTTATCCATACGCGGCGCCTGATTATGGCTACAGCTATGCGTACACCGGACCCCCTCAGGCCTACTGCCCACTTGCAAATGGAAAGCCACTTTATCAGATTAAATTGACATACGACAACCAGGTTTGGCTGTCTCAGGAATACTGGTATACAGCCGATACCCTGAACTTCATCACACTGAAAGGCGAACAGAATAAAACGCCGATTAGCTCCATCGATCGTGCCGCGACACTCCGGCTGAACGGTGAATGTGGTTTGAATTTTCAGTAGCAAGGTGCGCCTCGCTATCGGTTGACGCACCTTACCCTTGTCTATGTTATGTATGAAAAACGGGTTTAGGCAGCGACAAGTTCTTCCTTGAGGCGCTCGCGGATTAGTCGTTTCGTGCGTTCCGCAAACGCAAGCTTGTCTGCCAGGCAACTTTCAAGAAGTACGCCGACGGCAGGGTGTTCCATCGCATCGGCAGCCGCAATCAGAGCCACGTATTCTCCTATCCGAAGGTGCGCCAGCCGGCTTGCCTTGGCGAGAATAAACATCCGCCGTGCCAGCGGTGACTGGATTTCACTGATTTCTTTCCGGAAGTCTTCGAGGAAAACGTCGTGGAGCCGTCCGGTCCTTTTCAGTGCCTTCTCGCCCATTAATCGGAAGCACTCGTCAAGTCTGCTCATGATTTGAGTGGAGATGAACTCACGCGCGTCGAGAGCCTCTTTGATCTCACGGTCTTGGGCAGCCTGGCCCAATTCCTCGTATATCTTCTGGCTTCGTTCGGCGCCTTGCCGCAAATCGCTGAGCAAGGCTACAAAAACTTCCTTCGGGGTTTTGATTGGCATGGTTTGGGTTAACTTCCTTTTAAAATTGCGCCGCTGTTTTTCTGTTCAGCAGTCACTTACACTCGCGCATGATTCTAGTGGGCACTACTCAGGCTTATTATTTCGAGCGCTATGTTATTGGCCAAAACAAGACTAGGGATGGGCTTTTGAAACCGTTACGAGCCGGGCGACTTCGTCTGTGCGCCGGGGCGAAAGCAATCGCGCCACACTCCTTTGGCTTCCTTGATCGGCAAAAAATATATCCCTGGCTGTTGTGCGGGCATCTATGGCCGGCCACGAGATTCGAGGCGGAGACTACATGCGAAAAGTCAACACTAGGATGCTTGGTTCGGTTGTGCTCTTTTTCACTAGCCTGGCGCTCGCAGGGAGCTTCGGAGAAGCCCAGAATGACAGTCTAGCCGCGAAACAGCCTGTGGAAGCGATCGAGCACGTATCCATGCGGGTGAATTCAGAACTCGTATTAATACCGGTGACTGTGTTGGACCACAAAGGCCAGCCTGTCGTTGGACTTCAGAAAGACAGTTTCACACTCTTGGATAATGACACGGAGCAGGTAATTACCCACTTCGCCATGGAAGACGCCCCCATCTCGGTGGGGTTCGTTGTCGATGCCAGTGCAAGTATGCTCGGAAAAATGGAAAAGTCGCGCCAGGCGGTGACGAGGTTTCTGAACACGGCAAATCCCGAGGACGAGTTCTTCTTGGTTAGGTTTAATAGTCGAGTGGACCTGGCTGTGGATCTGACGAGAGACGCCGAGGAGCTTCAAAAGCAGATCCGTTTGATCCAGCCTTCCGGTGGGACGGCGCTCTTGGACGCGATCCGCTTCTCCATCAACCAGATGAAGACAGCAAAGAATGCCCGGAAGTCGCTCATCATTGTCTCGGATGGCGGAGACAATAGCAGCCGCTTTACCACGACCGATCTTACAAATTTGGTGCGCGAAGCCGATGTCCAGATCTACGTCATAGGGATCTTTGACCCGGTAAACATGAGGTCGCGAACACTTGAGGAGAATAACGGTCCGGAACTGCTGCAGGAAGTGACAAAGCAGACGGGTGGGCGCCTTTTTGAGGTCAACAACATAAACCAGATGCCCAAATTTGCCTGGGAACTCAGCCGGGCGATACGTGCCCAATACTTACTTGGGTACGCACCTAATTTTCCGAGGCATGATGGAAAGTACCACCATGTGGAGGTGAAACTTGCAAAACCGAAAGGTTATCCGAACCTGAGAGCCTCCTGGAGGCACGGCTACTATTCCCTGGCCGAGTGACCACTACAGCGTGGCAAGAAACGCAGCCAGCAGTTTGCCGGCGTCACCTGTGAAGAGGTGACCATCCTACAGCGGCCTTCTCTTCGCCATCTCAATTAATTCTTAATCGAGGTCGACAATGGGACGTAAACCGATCAGGCCATATGGAGCATCTTGCTAAGCGAGGAGGAACATCAATGTCGCTTTCGAAACGATCTTTCGCTGAGTTCATTGGAACGTTCTGGTTGGTTTTTGGCGGATGCGGCGCCGCCGTGCTCGCAGCCGCCTTTCCAGGACTGGGGATCGGATTCGCCGGAGTCGCGTTGGCCTTTGGCCTCACGGTGCTTACGATGGCGTTTGCCATAGGGCACATCTCCGGATGCCACCTCAATCCCGCGGTTTCCGTAGGGCTGGTGGTGGCGCGACGCTTCCCGGCCACGGAACTGCCGGTCTACGTAATCGCGCAAGTGCTGGGAGGCATCTTCGGCTCGGCAGTCTTGTACTTTATCGCAAGCGGGAAAGAGGGATTCAGCCTGGCGGACGGTTTTGCTGCCAACGGCTACGCCGAGCATTCTCCGGGGGGCTACGCATTGGGAGCATGCCTGGCGGCTGAAATCGTGCTGACCTTTATGTTCCTAATTATCATTCTTGGCGCGACGGACAAGAGGGCGCACAAGGGGTTTGCTCCGATCGCCATCGGGCTAGGCCTTACTTTAATCCACTTGATCGGAATACCGGTGACGAATACATCGGTGAATCCGGCGCGCAGTACCGCTCCGGCGATTTTCGTGGGCGGATGGGCCTTGCAGCAATTGTGGCTATTTTGGGTGGCGCCCATCGTGGGGGCTGCGCTGGCGGGAGCAGTATACAAAGTGTTTGAGACCCAGCCTGAACCGTTGGTACGAGAAGCGTTGACCGGCCGCTAAGTGCGACTGGTGTGAAGATTCTTAACCCGAAGTTATTCCGGATGCCGGGCGGAGTTCTCGCCAAGGTCTGTTAGGACTCGGCCATAACCCGCACAGCGGCTAGCCTCCGTGATGGCCTGCTTTGCGCATTTCCCGCGCGCTTCATGAGCTCGAAAATTCGTCCTTCTGTCGTATCGCGTGGGGGTCCGCAAGTCACGAGACCTCCTTCCACATGCTGCCACTAGAGCAAAAGGTGTCGCCGGTAATTCAAATAAACTAGCGCCTGCACCATAGGAGTCACATCGCTATTCGCAGACCGATCTAGGGCGCGAGAGCGTTGCATCGAGCGGAACACTCTGGAGACTTTAGATGTACGATGTACTTTCATCGATAGCAGTTATTTTGTTTGTAACTGTGCCTGCAATCCATCCGGCAACTCCGTCGACGGTGGATCCCGAACAGAAGCCCTGCGAGATTTGGGGGCAGGTTGCCGGATCTTCGCGTTTGCTTCAAGAAGGCTTAGGTATTGAACTTGTGGGTCTGGACGGCGCTGTCAAACAAAGGACTCACATCCTGACGAACGGCAATTTCGAGTTCACGCCCGCACCGGCCGGCAACTATCAATTCCGAGTGACTGATGTGTTCGGAAAGGTCATTTATCAACAAACGAAATCGCTGGGCGGTGAGGATAACTTTGTATTTATGGTTATACCGGATCCCAGGGTGCGGCAGGCTGCTAAAGATACCGTTTCGTTGTCCGCGCTACAGCATAAGACGCCGCGGCGCGCTTGGGATGCCTTTCGGGCAGCGCAAAAGGCCAACGCCTCGGGCGAGACGGAACTGTCCGTCCAGCACTTGCAGGAAGCGCTTGCCGTTGACCCGGATTTTCCCGAGGCTCACAGTGACCTGGCAGCGATCTACGCAAAGACAAATCGCCTCGATGAAGCTCTGCAACATGCCGAAACAGCCTTCAAATTGAATCCCCAACTTCCGGAAGCCGGATGCAATTTCGCCCTATTATTAGTGAGCTTGAAGCGCTATCCAGAGGCGGAAAGTACGGCCCGCCGTATGCTCAGCGGTGGATACTATGTTTCGGTACTGCACAGCGTACTGGCGATAAGCCTGATCGAAGAGCGAAAAGACATCGATGAAGCGTTTGGGTATCTAAAACAAGCGGTCACAGAATTACCCTTCACCAGACTCCTGGCCGCGCATGCCCTTGCCGAAATTGGCCGGCGCGATCTCGCGGCGATCCAAGTGAAAGAATATCTTCAGTCGTCAGCTCACGACTGCGAGCGCGCAGCTTTGGAGGCTTGGCTCACATCCGTTAACGCGCAACTGACATCCGATAAGTGACCGTTCGCAAGTTCCTTAAAAATGAAACCCAATCTCAGCACTAATCGCGCGCGGCGTTACGAAATGCGTGCCGCTGAAAGTTGAAAGAAAGTTATATAGTGCTTCTGTGTTCGTCATGTTTATCACTGAGAGACGCAGGCTCCATTTGTAGCGGGATCCACCGAAGAGATCATCATCACCCGCGGCGATGTCAAACAAGCTCCGAGATTGAATCCGGGGAGGATTATGGTCATTATTTTCGGTCCCTGGCGCCGGTATTTGCACGAGTGTTGAGCCGTAGCGCGACGGCAAACACGTAGTGAGCGGGGATGTCAGCGTCGGTACTTGGTTCCCGCAAAACAATCCGGCTTGCAGTTGCTGATCCCCGGTCAACCCAGTGAGATCCACTGGTGTAGTTGCGGCGACTGCGAATGGTACGGCCCCCGCTACTTGGCCGCTATCGTACCGCCAGTTGAAGCCGATCCAAGGTCCGCGCTTGCCGCGCTGATACTGCAGGTGCGTGGTCTGGTTAAACGTCTCATCGTGATCGATTCGGAAAACACCCCCGCCTTGTCCTACTGTGACACCAAGACCGCTGGTTTGCGGGGGAAAGAATCGGGCTGCCACGCTCGAGAGGACCACTAATGCCGTAAAACCGTGAAACTGGGGCACGCTGATACGCCCCAAGGATCCTGGAATTTTGGAGTTGTGCCATCCGATAGGAAACGTAATCGGGGTCGCTGCGAGAACACTGAAATCGTAGGCGTTGTGCGTATACTTCCAAATGTATTCGCCACTGATAACAACGTAGCGCCCAAATGCCTGCTGGAAGCCAGCATGGAATTCATTGCGATAGCCCGCGGTGTTTGGGGCCGGAACGCAAGGGATGAGATCGGCAATGACCTGGTACTGGCATCCCGTGCTGGCAAGCACCAGGTTTTCATTAAAGGGCGTCTCCAGGAGTCGTGCGTAAGAAACGCGTAGAACGGTATTGCTCTGCTTGATTTTGTAGGCAGCCCCAAGGCGAGGTTCCAGCTGCCGCGCAATGCTGAGACCGTTGTAGAAGTCGCTTCGTAGTCCGACGCTGAAGGACCAGTCGCCCATGGTAATCAAGTCTTGAACGTAAAGAGCGAGTTCTTTCACATCCGTGTGGCCGTGGAATAGATAAGACGTGCTTGTGGGACTCGAGCAGTTGTCGGAAGGAGCGGGGTTGGGCCTGGTCAGGTCATAACAGCCTAGGAGCGGTATGAAGGGATTGACGGCGTTCGGATTCGTGGTAATGTTGGGCTGCAAACCGGCTCCCGAGCACTGTGCCGTATCGGTGAAGCCAGATACGGGGTTGCCGTTTGCATTCAGGCAGGGTGCGTTGAGTGTAGGATCGACTATCCCGAGTCCGAAATTCTCTGACAGAAGTGTCTGTTGATAGGTGACTCCCGCCTTTACGTTGTGAATACCTTTCGCGTAGGAAACATCCGAACGAAGCCCTATGTTGGCGAGCGTTCGATTCTGAGCTACCGTCTCCTGCTGGAGGTTGGGTGGACCGAGATCTGCGAAGGGGTTTCGGCTGGGGTAGTAGTTGTAATGATCGCGCCGTACAAAGGCGCCTAACGTAAACAGCATATAGGGACTCATCACTCGCGTCCACGTCGGCGCAACGTTGAACGTTTCTATCTTCGAGCGCTGGTCCGTGGGGCCAACTGGATTGCCATCCGGACCGATGATTCCGAGGTTCAGATTGTCGAACGAATTCGGCGTTTGAAACCACGAACGCGTGAAGCCGAGGTTCAGGTGAATGGTGTCGTCAGTGGACAGTTGCCTGTCCACGCGATCAAACACATTTTCTTCATTACCTTTCGCATGCATGACGTCGAACTCCGGCGCGTCGAGATATCGCCCGCTGTTCAATCCGTTGGCCGAAATGAAGTCGCCCCACTTTTCACCACCGTAGGCGAGGTCGAAGCCGATATTAGACGTGCCAAACGAGCCGTAAGAGGCCCTGATGCTGCCATGAGGCGTCGTAACGCCTTGTCCGGAGCGCGTCGTGACCTTGATTACAAGACTGGTTTTGTCTCCGAACTCGGCAGGGGGAGCTCCGGAAATCACCTCCATCGACTCAATCGAATCCGTGGGAATCTGGTTCGAAAACACTTTGCTTTGTTGGTCGGTGATGGGCTGGCCGTCCACCGAAAACGAATTCTCCGCATGATCTCCCAATCCATGGAAAAGGCCATTCGAATCGGCGGCCACTCCGGGCGTAGTGAGTGTAACCAGCGAGCTGACCGACGACGATTGACTCTCGAGAGGCAGTTTGTCGAACAATGCTCGGTCAATATCACTGTGAAAGACAGGTGTGTTCTCCAGCAAATCTCCGGCAGTGACGGTCACCGAGCCGGACGCTCCGGACAGCGCCAAACTGATTTTTAGATCCACCGGCACCGCGGATCGCACCTCCACGTCCTCGGTATAGGGGGCGAATCCCGCCGCCGTGATAGTTAAGTGATAAGGATTGAACGGCACGTTCGGGAAATTGAAGACGCCTGAGTGATTTGTGCTGGTGGATCGGTTAAAGCCGCTCACCAGGTTTCTAATTTCTACCGTCACATCGGAAACCACTGCGCCCGTCGGGTCCATAACAGTGCCGCTGACGGATGTCGAACTGCCGCCGGACTGCGCGGGTGCATCGAAACTGAGCCCTGCACAAAGGATAACTATGGATACCGCGCGAAATAACTTGAAGTAAGCCAGGGCGGTTCCTGATACGCAAATATCGCTCCATTGCATACGGTAGGGTAATGATGCACTCGGGGCATCGATGAGTTGGAATATTTCGGCAGACCTTGATCGTGCAAAGTCCTAGCGACTACTCACGATGCACACTGCTTGCGCGCGTGATACGCCTCAAAGACACCTGGATTCGCGGCCCTGAGATAAATCACAGTCGCACAGCATCGCGATGCCGCCCTCGGATTTATCCGGCAAATCTTTTGCGTCTTCCCGCCGGCGCAGCTCATCATTGTTTCCCAGACACCGGCCGTGTAACTGGTGGTCAAATGCGTTTACGGCAGCGTTGGGAGGCACTTTCTATGTTCGCTTGAATCGCCCAGAACAACTTCCATTATGGTGCCGGCACCGAGGAGTTTCTCGCATTGAAGGTTGAGCGCACACTGACATTGCTACTGCGATGCGCTTTGTGGATACTGGCGCGTTCTTGGGCCATACACCGTAGTGCTCGCGATGATCAGTATGCCAGCAAAGACATCCGTCCAGGTATAGCGCCGTTCTGAGGATTCGATGTTCCGACTAC
>Ga0206935_10302_pt1 | contig 12824 bp, 5 predicted proteins | sample Alteio_BWOrgHeat_13_FD_152924 | JGI IMG/M metagenome (GOLD analysis project Ga0206935, IMG submission 152924) | Enriched cells from forest soil in Barre Woods Harvard Forest LTER site, Petersham, Massachusetts, United States -... | ecosystem: Environmental > Terrestrial > Soil > Temperate forest >...
TGTTCCGCAAGTACCCGTAAGTGAAGGAATGCCCCCGGCCACCAGGCCGCCCTCGGCGACATCGTCATTGATTCCCGCGACATCGGTAATATTGATTGGAAGCGAGTTGAAGATCGCCTGGCCACGAGCCACTGCCGCTCGTGGATCGCGCGCGGGCAAGTTCGCCCAGTCATCGAATGTGTTGAAAATTGCCGGCGTGAACTGCCCGTCTCCTGGGGCAACCATTCCACCTGGCTGCTCAAGCGCCGGGACGAGGAAATTCACGCTCGAGTTCATACTGATAAAGTATGGCTCGTTCAGGAGTGCTTGCGGCCCTCCGTTTGCTCCCTTCGTGTTGAGCGGCCCTGTGCTGTATCCGTATGCTTGTGCAGTCGACAGTCCCATCTCAAAATCCACAATCTCCTGCTGCTCCGCAGCGGTAGGCCGCGTACCGTCCCCTTGTGCGTGGTCGACTGTTGCATCCACGGTCTGGTGCGCGAGGTCGCTGACGAGCGCAGTTGGGTAGTTGCTGTAGATAATCTTTGTCGTGCCCGTTGCCGGTGAGGACTCGCGCCCGTCGAACATCACAGCGCTCAGGAATCGCAGGTTTGTCGTGGGCAGCGGCCGGCGATACATGGAAATGGTGTCTGTCTCGTTGCATCCATACGGGTTGCTGACGTTCGTTACCTGGTAATTTGCGTTGGGGGGAACCGCGAGGGCAATCCGAATCAAGCCGCGCGTACGAAGTAGGCTGTACGCTTTCGCTTTGCCCTCGAAGGTCGATACATCGATGTCGTGGTCGCAGTTCGATCCATCAACAGTGCGAAAAATCGGATCGGTACCTCGCGTAAGCAGGAACCGCAGGCCGACATTCGCCGCCGAGACTGACATGCCATCGCTCGGCTGGTGGCAGGTTCCACAAGTTCTTCCGTTGGTTCCCATGCTCTGAAAGAACGGCCCAGTCATTTCGATTCCGCCGTTGTTCGTACTGTAGGTCTGCGATGCTCCGTTTGGATTCGGGAACAGGATTCCGTTGGGAATGAAGTTCCTGAAGGTGGAGAACTCTCCATTGACAGCCGCGATCCCTGTTAGCATCATCGTCACAACAACAGATGAGCTGAGAATTGCTCGTCGGACCCGCTTGACTGACCACAGTTGAGATATAGAACGATTTTCGCGAAAAAGCTGAGCCCAGGTTCGCATGGACAGTCCCTCCCCTTGCGCCCGCGCCGTCTGGCCCAGGCATGAAGTCACAATTTGGCTTCTACTTAGGGAATCGAAAACGGCGACCTAAAGACGACACGCGGGGAAGAAATATTTCAGGCATGCAGATCCATCCATCCGGAGAGCGGGACTCATTCGATGAAGCCCAGGTTCTAATCGGCCAATCTATTTGCTCTTCTGGGCGGCCCCGGCACGCTGCCTGGCATAGGCAACAAGTGCAACGAAGCGGGGCTCGCCGCCGAGTGATTTCAGGTCGTCGTCCTTTTCAATTCCAGCCGCTAATCTGGGAGACAGCCCATGATCCAGAGCTTCCCGGAGTAACGACAGCGCCCGGTCGCGATTTCCCTGGAGCGCGGCCAGACAAGCAAGGTCATACGTGGCAATAGCGGTGGTGGGATTGTCCGGACCACTGACCCGCTGATCAATGGTTTGAATTTCCTCGGTCAGAGCCTCGGCCTCGGGGTATTTTCCTTCCCTTGCCAAAACATCAGCCAAATTGTTCATCGAACGAAGGGTGTATGTATGCTCCGATCCCAGAACCCGACGCTCGAGATCGAGTGCCCCGCGCTGCAATTTCTCCGCCTCGGCATAACGCCCTTCCAACGAAAGTATCCTGGCAAGTCGGTTGGTCGAATCGAGCGTGTCTGGGTTATCCACACCCTCAACCCGCTCCTCAACATTCAGCGCATCGCGTTGCACCTTTTCGGCCTCGGCGTAGCGTTGCTCCGTCAGAAGAACCCAGGCCAGGTCGTCCATGGATTCGAGTGTGTCGGCATGCCCCTCACCAAGAATCCGGCGGCGGCTTTCAAGCGTTTGCCGGGTCAGCTTCTCTTCGGCTGCGAGATCGCCCTTCCAGCCGAGAACAACTGCCAGCCGCTGCGAAGTTGCGAGCGTATCTGGATGTTCCGCCCCAAGCACACGCTGTTGCATAGCTAGCGCGCCACGCAACAACTTCTCCCCTTCCGGGTGCCGGCCTTCTATAGAAAGCGTCCGGCCGAGATTGGACATGGATACAAGCGTGTCCGGATGCTCGCCGCCGAGCGCGCGGCGACGAACGTCGAGGGACTGGCTGAAGAGGGGCTCCGCCCGCGAATACAAGCCGAGTTCGAAATAAACATTCCCCATCACATTCATCATCTCGGCCTGTGTCTCGGCGTCGTTCGTCAGCCCTGGGCCAATCTCTCCGGATGCTTTGTCCAGGACCTCTCGCACGGTGACGCTGCTCCCGCGTGCTTCGCTGGGATCGGACATCCTGAACATCCTGGTCATGAACTGTGTGATGCGGTCGGCGCGGTCGCGTTCGCGGGTAATACGCCGCAGTTCGATCGCCTGAATCACTGAAAACCCCGCGAGCAACAGCACAGACACGGCCGCAACAGCGACTCCCAACCGGTGACGACGCGCATATTTTCGCAGGCGGTACGAGACTGCATCCGGCCGAGCGACGATTGGCTCGTGCCCTAGATAGCGACGAAGATCTTCGCCAAAAGCCGCAACAGAGGCGTATCGCTCCGAGGGATCCTTCTTGAGAGCCTTGACAAGAATCGTATCGAGATCTCCGCGAAGTTGCCTGCGAAGTTTCTCGGAGCTGGTGGCACGCTTTGCGGAAATACTCTCGGCATCGGCCAAAGTGAACGTGTCCGATGCCAATGCGGGCTCCGCCTCTGCGATCGCTCGTACCAAATCCACGGGGGTATGCGGACCGGGGCCGGCGGGATGCCGTCCGGTCACAAGGACGTAGAGGAGAACACCAAGGGAATAAACGTCTGTACCCGTCGAGATTGCGCCGCCCATCACCTGTTCAGGCGCTGCATATTTTGGGGTGAGAGCTGTTCCGCTTTCCAGCGTCAGTTGTGTAGCGTCGGAGGAGGTCTCGTCCGCCTCGAGCAATTTTGCGATGCCGAAATCCAGTAATTTGACCTGACCGTCGTTCCGCACCAGTACGTTCGAGGGCTTGATGTCCCGGTGGACGATGAGATTTGAGTGCGCGTGCGCTACCGCACTCGATACGTCAAGAAGCAATCGGATTCTTGCTTCCACACTGAGCGCACGATCATCGCAATACTTGTCGATTGGATCGCCCTCAACATATTCGAGGACGAGGTATGGCTCTCCATCCTCGGTGATGCCGGCATCGATCAATGCGGCGATTTGAGAATGAGCCAGCCGCCCCAGAATCCTGCCTTCTCGCTTGAAGCGTTCCGCGCTGCCCTGGGCGACGAGCGCACTGTGCAAAAACTTGATGGCGGCGCGTCGCTCAAACCGGCCGTCGTTCCGTTCTGCTAGCCACACGCTCCCCATCCCGCCTTGGCCAATCGGACCGATGAGCCGATAGACTCCTACAATGCGACCTGGGTTTGCTCTCGACCCCGGTGCAAGCGCGTCCCGTTCGAGAAAATGCTCATGGACGAGCACTTCGTGTTCAGCCAGTAGCCGCTCAATCATTTCAGCTAGATCGGCCCGTTGCGACCTGAGAGCTGAAAGCCATACGGCGCGCTCCTCTTCGGGCATTCCAAGTGCCTGGTCCAATTGCGGACTCAGCTCATGCCATTGATCGGGTGTCAACGCCGCCACAATTCCTCAAATCTCCAGGTCGGAACGAATACTTTGGTGCAGATAGATGCGTGCCTTCTCCCATTGACGCTGCGCGGTTCTCTCGCAGATACCTTTGATGGCCGCGACCTCGGCAAGCGAGAATCCGCAAAAGAACTTTAGATCGACGAGCTCCGAAAGCGAGGGATCGGCCTTCGCGAGTTCGTCAAGCGCATCACTTATGCGGCTGAGCTCCCGATCGTCCGCAGCGAGTTCCATCTCGTTGCTGAGAGCCGTGATTTCGAATTGCCCGCCGCGCTTCAGTGCCCGGTGGCTCCGCGCGTAATCAATAATCAGGCCTCGCATGACGCGAGCGGCGTAGCCCATAAACCCATTTCGATCCGCGAAGGATGCGCCGTTTGGGTCCGCAAATTCAAGATACGCCTTATGTAGAAGCGACGTGGCGCCCAGGGTGATTGGCGCACCATGACGTGCGAGTTCCCGCTTTGCGAGTCTGCGCAATTCGGAGTACAAAGCACTGAAGAGGGCGTCGACGGCCGGTTTATCGTCGTTTCCAACTTCTGGCTTTCCTGACACTTGACCGGTTTCGATTTCCAAGTGAGTCCTCCGGTCGGCTGATACTTTCGGAGCACGACCCGCAGTGGTCCAGCGCTGGATTTGACCGCTTGCCCTGAGCGCAGGGGCAACGCGGTGTCGGCTGCGGAAACAATATTACGAGAAGGGAGCGAGTGTAGCATAGCCGAGAAAGCCTCTCCCGAATAATCCATACAGTGCGGTCTGGCTACCGACGTATTCCAGTAGATACTGGTTGCAGTATTCGATTCGGCCAAATGCATCGGCGCGCCAGTTTTGCTGGGGAGTCGCTCCTTTCAGCATTAGCAACTGACGTTCTCTCTCAAGAATCTCCCGATTGGAATGTTGAAGCACGGCAGTTCGCTCTTGCACCTTAAGCTGGTCGCGCGCATTGCAAACCATGCTTTCTGCACGCTTTCTTGCCGAGCTGACTAGGGGGATGGCGATTGAGGACAAGATGAACGCGGCCGGAAGGCTCTGTGATCGCTTTGCGACCGTGATTGAAAACAGCGGAGGAATAAAGAAATATGTAATCACAACCGAAGAGTGAATGACGGCCATGAAGCCGGCGACAAAACCGCCAAACCAGGCGCTGCCCGTGATTGCGCCAAAGAAGAAGAATACGAATGGGTAGGCAATAGTGTGTTGCAGCCGAAATGTCCATAACAATGCCATGAGTACAAAGCAGCTTGCGATGGCAAACGTTTTTTCGCCGTGTTCCATCGTCCACCCGGACAGTCGGTTGATAGTCAAAGCTTCCGCTCTCGCATAATAACCCGACCTCATAGGCAGATCATGCAGGTTGACGAATGCGGAGACCATTGCGGTCCTGCATGACAGCGGCTATCCAGCTTCCCGTCTGGGAGAAGGCGCAACGCAAAATGCAGCGGCGGAGAGAAGCACATTCGCGCTCGGCAGAGCTTCGTTTATCGGCCATTCAGGGTACCGGGACGGGCTTGTTTTTCGGCGAGATCTCTTTTCGATTGCATTTGCTGACGGGTTTTGGCGTCGGATTGCGCCGTATCTGGTAATCGGAATTGTCCAGTGAAAGAACGTGCCCAATCGAGCCTGGCCGCGATCGGGGGAAGCGCCAGCACTGGTTCTTCGCGCAAGACAAAATCGTCAAGGAGATTTCCCATGGCCTCCAAAAACTCTATTCTGCTTCTCATTGCCACCTTCCTCGTCGTTATCGCCCCGGCCGCTTTCGGGCAGGCTGCCTCGAATCGATGGGAATGGATGGGCGGAAGCAACACCCTTCCTTCGTGTTCGAGCCCGGGAGAATGCTCGGCACCCGGAGTCTATGGCGCGGAGGGGAAATTCGCAGCTGGAAACATCCCACCGGGCCGTCAGGGCGCTGGTAGCTGGAAGGATAGCAGCGGCAATTTCTGGCTCTTTGGAGGCCAGACTTGGAGCGCCACCGCAAACAAATACGGCGATCTGAACGACCTGTGGGAGTTCAATCCGGTTAGTGGTCAGTGGGCATGGATGGGAGGAAGCAGCACCACTCCGGCGTGCTCCAATCAGGAGGCCTGCGGTCAGACGGGTACCTACGGAACATTAGACTCTGCTTCAACCGGGAACAATCCGGGAGCCCGGATTTCTCCAGCCACCTGGACCACCGGCAATGGCCATCTCTGGTTGTTTGGCGGCACGGGCTTTGACAGCGTGGGGAACTACGGCAACCTCAACGATCTGTGGGAATTCAACCCTTCCACGCTGGAATGGACTTGGGAAGGTGGAAGCTCCGTAATTCCTAATTCACTGGATTCACAAGGCAGCGTTGGCATATACGGCAAGTTGGGCACACCATCTGCCGCGAACATCCCTGGAGGACGCTCTCAAGCATCCACTTGGACGGACAGCAGCGGGAATCTATGGCTATTCGGTGGTTTCGGAGATGACTCTCTCGGTAATGAAAACTGGCTCAATGACATGTGGAGGTTCAATCCGGCAAGCAATGAATGGACCTGGATGGCCGGAAGCAGCGAGATATACCTCTCAAAGACGATTGGAGTCTATGGAACGCTGGGCGTACCCTGCCCAACCAACAATCCTGGCGCGCGCGAGGGCGCGACGAGTTGGATCGACAGCAGCGGCAATCTATGGCTCTTTGGAGGTCAAGGCTGGGATGAGAATTTCTCCGGAGGCGGTCTCAACGATCTCTGGGTATTCGATCCGTCGACGAGTGAATGGGCATGGATGGGCGGAAGCAGCACAGTAAGCAGCGTTACTTACTTCGACTCCGCGGTGATTGGTACGCTCGGCACCTTTGCGCCCGGAAATACCCCATCCGGCCGATCCGATGCGATCGGCTGGACCGACAAGAAGGGGAATTTCTGGTTATTCGGTGGTTCTCCTTTCGGAACAGGTTACGAGGTTACCGGCTACCAGAACGACACCTGGGAATTCGACCCTTCCATAAATGAATGGGCGTGGATGGGTTTATCAATCCCGGCCTGTGTAACCTGCACCACTCCGGGCGTCTATGGAGTGTTGGGAACGTCCAGCGCAGCAAACACGCCTGGAGGAAGGATTCTGGAAGCAAGTTGGACGGACAGCGGCGGTCATCTCTGGCTTTTCGGAGGTGAGGGATTCGATAGCGCTGCAAATTTCGGCTACCTCAACGACATTTGGGAGTATGTTCCCTCTTCCGGTTCGCCAGCCACCACCACGCCCTCTGTGAGCGCAGCGGCATCTCCGTCAAGCATTACAACTGCGCAGGCGTTGGCGGTGGCGATATCGGTCAGCGGCGGAAATGGAAGCCCCGTGCCCACCGGCTCGGTGACGTTGACTGGAGGCGGGTACACCTCGGCGGCAGCGCCTTTGAATAGCGGCAGCACGACCATCAACATTCCCGCAAATTCGCTGCTCGCGGCGGCCGACACACTCACGGTGTATTACAAGCCGGATGGAGCCAGTTCTTCGACCTACAACAGTGCCAGCGGATCGACTACCGTGAATGTCGCATCCTCATCGCCGGCAAGCACACCGACCGTGTTCGTGAGCCCATTTGAATACGGTATCTTTACGACGCAGGCTCTGCCCGTGACGGTCTATGTTTACGGGGCCAACAACCAGATTCCTACGGGCTCGGTTGCGCTAAGCGGTGGCAGCTACACGTCGGCAGCAACAATCTTGGGCAGCGGTCTCGATTCCGAGGGCGAAGCGCATTTCGAGATTCCCGGCGGATCGTTGCCCGCCGGAACCGACACGCTGACTGCCACCTACTTTCCGGATGCCAACAGCACGGAAACCTTCAACAGCGCCACCGGATCCACCACACTTGTGGTGAGCGTCGAGCCGGCAAATGGGTTCGATTGGACCTGGATGGGCGGGGACAACATTATCCCCGGAATCAATAACCAGTACGGTGTCTATGGCATCGTCGGGGTTCCTTCGCCCGACAACTACCCAGGCGGCAGGACCATGGAAACGTCCTGGACGGACAGCAGTGGCAATTTCTGGATGTTTGGAGGCAGAGGGAACGGTGCGACTTATCACGGGGCCCTATTGAACGATCTTTGGAAATATAGCCCTTCGACAAACGAATGGACATGGGTTAGCGGCAGCGGTTCGAACCTCGTCGCTTACGGAGGAGGAGAAGACGCGCCGGCAGTTTATGGCACTTTAGGCACGTTTGCCGCAGGAAACGTGCCCGGAGGCCGTGAGGGCCCATCGAGCTGGATTGACAGTGGCGGCCACCTCTGGCTTTTTGGAGGCTACGGCATTGACTCGAAAACTGTCGGCGGTCAACTGAATGATCTTTGGGAGTTCGATCCCTCAACGGCTGAATGGGCCTGGATCAGCGGAAGCAGCACGGTCATCTCCCAGCAGAACGGGCAGGGCGGCGTGTACGGCACGCTGGGGAAGTCAGCTCCCGGAAACGTGCCCGCGGCCCGTCAAAACGCCTCGACCTGGATCGACAAGAGCGGAAACTTGTGGCTTTTTGGCGGTTACCCACAGGACTCCGCTCCCGACTTTGGAGGTTGCGATTTTAGCGATCTGAACGACATGTGGATGTTCAGCCCTGCCACGAAGCAGTGGACCTGGATGAATGGGAGTGCACCCACATTTACAGGTGAGTGTGCCGACTTTGGACCAGCGCCCCCGGCCGGAGTGTATGGCAAATTGGGAACTCCCGCGGCTGGCAACACCCCTGGAGGCCGAGATAGTGCTGCTGGATGGACAGACAGCAACGGCAATTTTTGGCTTTTTGGAGGCGACGTCCTTTGGGACAGCTCTGGACAGGGTACTTATAACGATCTTTGGGAGTTTAACCCGACCACCAACCAGTGGGCTTGGATGGGTGGGAGTAATACTCAAAAGACCTACACCCACGGCAGTGCCAGCAGTTCTGTAGGTCAGGCCGGAATCTATGGCACGCTTGGAACCCCTTCCGCGAACAACATACCAGGCAGCCGCGAGGCCGCTTTCAGTTGGAACGACAACAAAGGCAATTTCTGGCTGATGGGTGGATCGGGTTTGGATTCAACCGGGTATCCGGGCGAACTGAACGACCTCTGGGAATTCAATCCATCGACGAATGAATGGACGTGGATGCGCGGAGTTAGCACGCTTCCCGGAATTTTTGCTTACCAGGGCCCTCCCGGAATCTACGGCATGTTGGGTGTGCCAGAATCAGCGAATACCCCCGGCGGACGGTACTCCGGTGCAAGTTGGACAGATAAGAGTGGAAATCTCTGGCTATTCGGCGGTGAAAGCTGGGACGCCCGAAATCAGAACGGATGGTTCAACGATCTTTGGGAGTATCGCGCAGCCAATCCCACATCTGCATCAATTACACCAACGGTGACAGTGGTGCCTTCTTCCTCGAACATTACAACGGCACAATCGTTGACAGTGATTGTCACTGTCAATGGAGGAAGCGGTAATCCCACGCCAAATGGATCGGTGATTTTGACGAGCGGAGGCTACAGCTCCATCTCGGTAACGTTGAATGAAGATGGCAGTGCGACGATCAGTATCCCGGCCGGAGCACTGGCTATTGGCTCTGACACGCTGACGGTGAATTTCACGCCAAACGCCGACTGTGCCTGTTCCGCAAATTACAACGATGCAACGGGGTCGAGCACGGTTACGGTGACTGCTGCAGGCCTGATCACCCCAACGGTAACGGTGACACCGTCTCCAACCAGCATCACCACGGCCCAACAATTGGCGGTAGCAGTTACAGTCAATGGCGGCAGTGGCAATCCAACTCCGACTGGTGCAGTGACGCTGACGAGCGGAAGTTATACTTCAGCGGCGGTGACTTTGAAAAGTGGCAGTGCGAGCGTCGACATCCCGGCGGGCGTGCTGGCCACCGCAATCGACACGCTGACCGTTACGTACACACCAGACTCAGCAAGTGCTTCAACGTATAACAGCGCCAGTGGATCGAACACCGTTACGGTGACTGCCGCGGCAAAGACCACGCCCACAGTCACCGTGACACCGGAAAAATCGAGTGTTACAACCAAGCAGGCGTTGACGGTGAATGTTTCGGTCAGCGGAGGCAATGGGAACCCTATACCAACGGGATCGGTAACACTGACCAGCGGCACTTATAGCTCCGGAGCGTTAACTCTCAGCAGCGGAAGTGCAACCCTTAACATTGCCGCCGGATCGCTGATCGCCGGGACGGATACGCTGAGCGTGAGTTACATGCCCGATTCGGCAAGTTCGTCAACCTATAATTCCGCAACGGGATCAAACACGGTCATAGTGACCACTCCAGCCAAGATCACGCCGGTAGTTGCCGTTTTGCCATCTCCAACCAGCATCACCAGTACACAAGCGCTGAAAGTGGCCGTAACCGTGAGCGGCGGCAGCGGCAATCCGACCCCCACAGGATCGGTAACTCTGAGCAGCGGCACTTATACATCGGCTGCGGCCACGCTCGTCGGCGGTAGCGCCACAATCACCATTCCTGCCGGCTCGTTGGCCAACGGGACTGACACGTTGAGTGTCACCTACACAACCGACTCGGCGAGTTCCTCGACCTATAACTCGGCTACAGGCGCAAGCACTGTGACAGTCACTGAGGCTACGGTGCAGGTGACTGTCGGTACTAGTCCCGCGGGGCTTTCGTTCAGTGTGGACGGAACGAGTTACACCGGTACGCAGACACTCACCTGGACCGTGGGCGCGAGCCACACCATCGCCACCGCTTCACCGCAGAATTCGACGGGAACGCAAAATACCTTTGCCTCCTGGTCCGACGGCGGAGCTATCTCGCACTCCGTAACTGCGCCGGTAGTCACTACGAGTTATACGGCTGCCTTCACCACGTCGTATCAACTAACAACATCAGCCAGTCCAGCGGCCGATGGAACAGTGACTCCGGCTTCGGGAAGTTACTACACATCGGGAACCGTGGTCAACCTAACCGCAACTGCAAAAGCCGGCTATGCATTTGTCAACTGGACGGGCAGCGTAGCCAGCGCAAGCAGCGCATCGACCTCAATCACCATGAGCAGTCCCGAGAGCGTGACGGCCAACTTCGCGAAAGCAACCGCACCGATTGCATCGTTGACATCGATGCTCACCTTCCCGGACACCAACGCCAACGTAACCTCGGCGGCGATGGTAGCGACACTCTCAAACATCGGCAGCGCCGCGCTGAACATCGGCAGCATTGCGATTGGCGGAACCAATCCCACCGATTTCGCAATCACAACAGGAGCCAGCGCCTGCGGAACCACGCTGGCCGCGGACGCGAGCTGCTCGATCTACGTCACCTTCACTCCCGCATCGGCAACCGGCTATACGGCGACGCTCACCGTAACCGACAATGCGACTCCAATAACGCAGACAACCATGCTGACCGGAACAGGCACGACGCTCCCTGTGCTGGAAGCCTCACTCACTCCAGCCACATTGGCGTTTACTTCCGAATCCGGCACAACGACGGCAACGCAAAAGGCGATACTCTCAAACTCGGGCAACGCAACGCTGAACATCAGCGGCATCACGATCGCCGGAACCAACCCATCCGATTTCGCCGAAGCAACCGGCGCGAACGCCTGCGGAACCACGCTCGCCGCCGGTGCGAGCTGCTCGATCTATGTGACCTTCACGCCGACATCGGCAGCGAGCTTTACGGCGACGCTGCAGGTGGCCGACAACGCATCTGGCTCGCCACAATCAACAACGCTGAATGGCACAGGCACGTTGCCGCCGACCTTCACCGTCACGTCGATCAGCGGAGCGCAAACCATCCAGCGCGGCGGTACGGCCACCTACACCATCGCCGTGACCGCGCAGAATGGAACGTTCTCGAGTGCCGTCGCGCTTTCTGCTTCCGGCCTGCCGGCGGGAGCAACAAGCACATTCGCGCCGCCCTCGGTCACGCCGGGAAGCATTACGGCGACTTCCACGCTGAGCATTCAGACTGCAACCCAGTCTGCATCCGCGCGGACGAACTCCGCGTGGCCTCTGGCCGCGCCGGCACTGGCGACTCTCAGTCTGCTTTTCATGCCTGGCAAGCGACGCCGGAGCTGGTTAACGATTGCGGTTCTGTTCATCGCATCGCTCGGCGCCTTTACGGCGCTCATCGCTTGCGGCGGCGGCTTCGGCCTCGACACCCGCAGCAACGCACAGAGCTATACCGTCACCGTTACCGGAACCAGCGGCCAGGAACAACAATCCACTACCGTGCAACTCACCGTGCAGTAAAGGAGATCATGTGCAACTCAGGATCAAACTCTCATTCTCTATGCTCGTTGTGATCGCGGTGTGTGGCGCAGTCGCCGGTGCACAGACGCCGGCGGTTCACGACCACGCAGCTACGAAGCGAGCGGAACTGGCGCTCGACTACAGCTACATTCACAGCAACGCCCCTCCGGGCGGATGCGGCTGCTTTAATCTAAACGGCGGCAGCGGGACTTTCGCGTGGCACTTCAAGCCCATCCTGGCCGTGGTCGGCGATGTCACGGTAACGCATGGCGGCGCGATCTCAAGCGATGGGCTGGATCTGACGTTGAGCTCGTTTACGAGCGGTATCCGTTACACACCTAAACTTCATATGGGCGTGCTGAAACTCTTTGGGCAGGTGCTGGCCGGTGTTGCACACTCGAGCGGTTCACTGGTCGATGACGTGGCATCGAATGCGGGCGCGGCATTCGACGGGCAGGCCGGCGGCGGTGTGGATCTCAAAGTCAGTCCGCGCTTCTCGCTGCGCCTCGTCGAAGCCGACTACATCGCCACCACGTTCAACAATGGATCGAACGACCATCAGAACAATTTCAGACTCGGCGCGGGAGTCGTATTCCACTTCTGAAAGGCAGCGGTAGGCAGTGCAAAAGTGCTTACAGACGCCCTGACAATTGGCGGCCCCCTGACGTTTTATGCCCATGAGGCCAGGGCCTTCGAACGAGTCAGTTCGGCGATGGACCTCTATGCTGGAGCAAACGGGTCAGGGAAGAGCGCATTTGCCAGCCTCCTCGTTCGCGCTTCCGATCCGGTTAGCGGAAGGATTTTCGGTTTTACGCGCG
>Ga0206935_10306_pt1 | contig 12521 bp, 10 predicted proteins | sample Alteio_BWOrgHeat_13_FD_152924 | JGI IMG/M metagenome (GOLD analysis project Ga0206935, IMG submission 152924) | Enriched cells from forest soil in Barre Woods Harvard Forest LTER site, Petersham, Massachusetts, United States -... | ecosystem: Environmental > Terrestrial > Soil > Temperate forest >...
GCGCCGGCAGGCCGGATATTTTCGGCCGGGTGGTAGCCTATGAGAATATGGGCAACGAGCAATTGGTATACCTGTCGCTGGGGCAGCAGGAGCTGGTCATTCGTCGTCCGCCGACCCGGCAGTTGGAAGCCGGGGCGGAGAAGGAGTTGCAATTCCTGACGGAAGAGATCGTGTGGATGGATGGGGTCAGCGGGGCGGCTATTGCTTAACCACCCTGATCGCTCCAAACCTCGCGCCGGCGAATCCAAGCCAATAGACCCCTGCCGGGTATTTGTCGATATTCCATGACAGGGTATTCGCTCCGGTCTGCAGATAAAGCTCTTTTGTCTCCAGCACATGCCCCCCTATGTCGAAAAGGTTAATGGCGACACGCCCCTCTTTGCCGCTGGTCAGCGAGAGGGTGAAGACGTCGTGCGAAGGGTTGGGGAATACAAGCGCCGATGCCGTATTGGCCCCCAGTTGTTTGCTTTCCGGGATGGCCAGGGTGTATCGATGCAATTGATCGAGACCGCCCTTGATCACCCAGTTGTTGCTGGCGCTGTACTCGTCCTTTCCCGCGGACACCCAGTCCTGCCCGATCCCCTTGCTGGAAAAGACGGCGAGCTCATTTTTGTTCAGGTCGGCCAGCTCGCCGTCGAAATAATAAAAGCGCAGGCTGGCCTGCAGGCCTGCGTTGGTTTCCGGGACTATGTCGAAAAAGCGTTGGATACTTGTCTGCCCGCCGGCGTCGGTCTGCTGCGTGTGTCCGCGGGTGATGAGCGTCATGCCCAGGTTGGCCGGGCTGGTGAATTCCACCCCGATATTTCCTGGGTTGAAGGCCTGTGGCCCGTTCAATTGGGCGGTGAGGGTGATGGCGCCGCCGCCAGCGCCGATGATGCGTGCGTCGTTCCTTTCCCCGATGATGATGCCGGTGCTGCCCAGGTCGAGGGTGTAGCCGTTCAATTGCAGGTTGCCGCTGTCCAGGGTGATGCGTCCGCTGATGGCCGCGTCATTGTCGAGGCGCAGGCCGGCGGTGGATTGTTGGAGGGTCAGGTTGTAGAATCGAATGGGTCTTGAACCGCCGATGAAGGCGCTGGTCGTGGGGACATTCCCGGTAAAGAGGACGGTACCGTTGGCGGCGGCTATATTGCCGTCGTTGACGAGCGAGGCGTTGTCGAGCACCAGGACGGGGGCGCCGGTCATGACGAGGTGGGCGCCGGGGAAGATTTGGAGTCCCTGGGCGTTTAGCGAGCCTGGAAGGGCTGCCGAAAGGAGGATCAGGACGAAGTAGGGAATATATAGTTTCATAATAAATAGATTAATGGGTGAGATGATTGTTTTGCAGGAGTTGTTCTATTTCGTCGAGCTGGCGTTGGAGATCGGCTATCTTTTTATCCTGATCATTCATTTTTTTGTCTTGCTCCCGGATGATTGCTTGTTGCTCCTGCACCGCCTTGACCAGGGGCACGACAAAGGCGTCATAGCTCAGACTGTAATGGTCCTGCGCCGTACGTGGCTTGATGATGCCGGAGAAATCATAACCCGAGGCATTGGCGGCCTGCTCGACCTCCTGGGCGATAAAGCCGGTCCGGCGGATGCGTGTGGCTTCGTCATAAGCGGTCTGCATGGCGTAGTTGCCGGGAGCGGGGGCGGCGTTTGCCGGATTGGCCGCCTGGTGGTTCATCGATGCGTCGAAACGTTTGGTGTCAAATTGGTAGGTTACCGGCCGTAGGTGGAGGATGAAGTCCAGGCCTGCTACGTCCTCGCGGACATTGAATTTATAGCGGCCGTCGGAGGGGGTGGTGAAGGGAACCTGGCCTTCGATTACGGTGACGGCCGAGTTGCCTATGCGGACCTTGTTGGAGGCGTCGACGATTGCTGTGGCGCCGATTGCTGTGGCGTTGGTGAGGCCGTCTGTGCTGACGTCGGTCTGATACCCAATAACCGTATTATTAGTACCTGTGATATTTTTATTCAGAGAAAAAGTACCAACTGCTGTATTAAAAGCACCGATAGTATTGAAAAACATGGCCTCATTTCCGAGTGCGGTATTTTCACTTCCCGAACTGTTATCTTCCATCGCTGCAAATCCATCCGCCGTATTGTTTATTCCAGTGGTATTTGAAAAGAGAGATTGAAAACCGGAAGCCGCGTTTTGGGTCCCACTCGTATTAAAATACATGGATTGAAAACCTTCGGCTGTATTATTGCTTCCACTGGTATTATTCAGCAAAGCCCAATACCCTGTTGCAACATTGCTGATACCCGAAGTGTTGGAGAACAAGGATTGGAAGCCAACGGCTGTATTTTGGGTTCCTACATCATTTGAAAATAATGATTGATAGCCTACGGCCGTTTCGCCATTTGCGGTAGTATTTGAATGCAAGGCCTGATAACCCGCCGCCGTATTATTGCTTCCAGAGGTATTTAACAGCAACGCTCCCGTTCCGGTTGCAGTATTAGAACTCCCGGTCGTATTATTGTTGAGGGAAAAGCTTCCGTCTGCCGTATTAAAGACACCTATTGTATTGGATGCCAAGGCCCGGTACCCTGTGCCCGTGAGATTATTTCCGACCGTGTTTTGGGAAAGAGCGTTTAGCCCCATTGCGGTATTGCAGAATCCAATGGTATTGCTTCCCAGCGACCCTGCTCCATTCGCGGTGTTATCAAATCCGGTTGTATTTGCAAACAGGGCTTGATAACCGGTGGCAGTAAGGCTGGAATCAGTGGTACTGGAATACAAAGACTGATATCCAATGGCCGTATTCTTGAATCCGGTAGTATTGGAAAAGAGGGACTGCGTTCCGATCGCCGTGTTATTTATTCCTGTGGTATTGGAGTATAAGGATTGGTAGCCATGAGCCGAATTGTTATTTCCGGTGGTATTTTGACCAAGCGCCTGATACCCATAAGCATCATTTTCCGTCCCGGTAGTATTGGCATACAAGGCCTGATATCCTGTCGCCGTCAAGCCGCTGACCGTCGTCGTTGAAAATAGCGCCTCGAATCCATGCGCAGTATTGCTGTTGCCAGAGGTATTGGAAAACAATGACTCGTATCCATTGGCTGTATTATTATCTCCGATGGTGTTGGAAAAAAGAGATTGGTAGCCATTTGCCTCATTGAAATAGCCAATCGTATTTGAATACAGTGAATTATATCCCGTCGCCGTGAGGCCCGTCGCGAAGCTGTTAGAAAACAGGGATTGGTACCCATTAGCTGTGTTGCCAAAACCGTGTGTGTTCTGAAATAGCGCCCGGTTTCCCGTGGCCGTGTTGAAATTCCCGGTAGTATTGGTAAATAGCGCCTGGTACCCGTTAGCCGTATTTCGTACCGCCCCCGAATCCCGGCCGGAACCGGCCTGGTATCCCCAATAAGTATTTTGTGAATTTGGGTCGATGCGACCCGAGCGCTGGTTATTTACTCTAATATTCAACGGCACATTATCTGTAGTCCCCAGGAAATTCGCGGTATCCACTGTGCCGGCATTGCCTGTCAGCAGCCAGGGCCCGCTGGCCGCGAGCAGCGGGGTTGCAAGCGAATTGACCGCGATGCTTTGCCATTCCGTACCCGTGTTGTACCAGAAATTATTGCTGACGGTGTCGTAGACCAGCAGGCCCTTCGTATTCGGGATGGCGTTACGTGCGGCGGCGTCCATACGGGGGATCAGGAGGCCCTTATTGGGCGACCGGATGTCGAGGATGGCATTGGGGTTGGGTGTCGAGGCGTCGGTATTGATGCCGACGTTCTGCGCGAGGGCGGGCAGCGCGACGATCAGGCATGCAGGCAGCAAAAGGTTAATTTTTTTCATGATCCTACGGTTTAATGGTTTATTATTTTTGTAATAGCTTTTTGATCTCGTCGATCTGGCGTTGGAGATCGGCTATCTGTTTATTTTGGGATTCGATGAGTTGCTGTTGTTCCTGCACCGCCCGCACCAGGGGCACGACGAAGGCGTCATAGCTCAGGCTATAATGATCCTGCTCGGTTTTGGGTTTGATAATGCCGCTGAAATCATATCCAACTGCATTGGCGGCCTGCTCGACCTCCTGGGCGATGAAGCCGGATCGACGGATCTTCGTCGCTTCGTCATAGGCAGTCTGCATGGCATAGTTGCCCGGGGCGCCGGTGATGTTCGTCTGGTGGTTCATGGACGCGTCGAAACGTTTGGTATCGAATTGGTAGGTGACGGGTCGCAGATGAAGGATGAAATCCAAACCTTTTACGTCTTCGCGGACATTGAATTTATAGCGGCCGTCGGAGGGGGTGGTGAAGGGAACCTGTCCTTCGATGACGGTGACGGAGCCGTTGCCGATGCGGATCTTGTTGGATGCGTCGACGACAGCGTTCGCGCCGATGGCGGTGGCATTGCTGAGGCCGTCGGTACTAACATTGGCGAAATATCCAATGGTAGTATTATTATTTCCACTGACGTTGGCAAGCATGGCGTTATAGCCCAATGCGGTATTATCGGATCCTGAACTATTCGTGTTCAGCGAAAATGAGCCCATAGCTACATTAGATACCCCTGTTATGTTTCCACGAAGCGATCCAGTCCCAAAAGCCAAATTGTCAGAGCCGGAAGTATTTTCAAATAATGATTGAATTCCGATCGCTATATTTTGACCTCCATTAATATTATTATACATGGCCTCGCTGCCCATTGCAGTATTATTCAGTCCTGTCGTATTGAGTAATAAAGCATGAAATCCAATTGCTGTATTGTTATACCCGGCAGTATTAGTGTATAAGGCCTGATATCCATCTGCTGTATTATCCACACCGGTAGTGTTAGAATATAAAGCCTGATATCCAACAGCTGTTTGATCATCGACTATCGACGAAAAAAGGGCCTGTGTTCCGATGGCTGTATTTTGGGACCCTGTCAGACAGGTAAATAATGTTTGGTAGCCAATGGCAATATTGTCCGTTCCCAATGTATTGCTATAGAGGGATCTGCTGCCGACCCCCGTGTTATTATCGGCTCTGGTGCTCGCAAGCGCGAATGCGCCATCCGCTGTGTTTTCATTTGAAAAAGTCACACCTCTCAAAGCGTCGTATCCCGCACCTGTATTATAAGAGCCGGTGTTACATCCAAATAGGGCTTCTGTCCCATCTGCCGTATTGCCCGTCCCTATATTATTAAATTTTAATGCTTCATACCCGCTCGCCGTATTGTGAGTGCCGGACGTATTGGAAACCAATGTCTGATAGCCCCATGAAGTATTCTGCGATCTCAGGTCAATCCGGCCGGAAGGCTGGTTGTTCACCCGGAAGTTGAGGGCGACGCTGTCTGTCGTCCCCAGAAAATTTGCGGTATCGGAGGTTCCCGCATTGCCCGTCAATAGCCAGGGGCCGGTAGCCGCCAGTAGGGATGTCGCGAGTGAATTGGTGGCAATGCTCTGCCATTCCGTTCCGGTGTTGTACCAAAAGTTATTGGTCACGGTATCAAAGACCAACAATCCCTTTGTATTCGGGATCGCGTTTCGCGCAGCCGCGTCCATGCGTGGGATGAGCAATCCTTTGTTGCCTGATTTGATGTCGAGGATCGCGTTGGAGTTGGGCGTGGAGGCGTCGGTGTTAATGCCGATGTTCTGGGAGAAGACCGGCATCATCAGGAATGCCCAGGCTACCAGAGATAAAAAATACTTTTTCATGATCTAAAGGGTTTAATCGTTAATTATTGATGGGGCGGGTATTTATTAGTGGGATTTAAGGAGTTGTTTTATTTCGTCGATCTGTTGTTGCAAGCTGGCTATCTGTTTTCCCTGCGCATCGTTCACCCGCTGCTGCTCCGCGATTTTTTTGTTCTGCTCCCCGATGATCTCCTGCTGTTCCTGCACCGCCCGCACCAGTGGCACGACAAAGGCGTCATAGCTGAGGCTATAATGATCCTGTTCGCTTTTAGGTTTGATGATCCCGCTGAAGTCATAGCCAACTGCATTGGCGGCCTGCTCGACTTCCTGGGCGATAAAGCCGGTTCGGCGGATGCGGGTGGCTTCGTCATAGCTGGCCTGTAGGGCATGGTTCCCCGAGCCGGTGGCCGTGTTTGCCTGGTGATTCATAGACGCGTCGAATCGTTTGGTATCGAACTGATAGGTCACGGGCCGCAGGTGCAGGATGAAGTTGAGGCCGGCTACATCTTCGCGGACATTGAATTTGTAGCGGCCATCGGAGGGAGTTGTGAAGGGCACCTGTCCCTCGATGACGGTCACGGCGCCGTTGCCGATGCGGACTTTGTTGCTGGCGTTGACGATGGCGTTCGCGCCGATAGCGGTGGCGTTGCTAAAGCCGTCGGTGCTGACGTCGGCCTGGGATCCGATCGCCGTATTATCACTGCCGGTTATATTCCGGATCAATGCAATATCCCCCATTGCCACATTGGCGGTGCCCGTGGTATTTTCGGCCAGGGCAAATTCTCCAACTACGGTATTATTACTTCCGGTAACATTAAAAGACAATGAATTGTTACCGACGGTCGTGTTTGAGCTACCAATTGTATTCATACCGAGTGCAGCGCCCCCGACCGCGGTATTGCCGCCGCCGGTCGTATTGGATACCATCGAGAGATAACCAGCTGCCGTGTTGGTCATTCCTGTGGTGTTCGAGCGCAAAGAGACGAATCCAATCGCGGTATTGCCCCCGCCTTGGGTATTGGAACGCAGGGCCTGATAACCGATGGCCGTCTGGTCGTCGGTCGTCGTTGATGAAGACAGGGCCTGTGTTCCGATCGCGGTATTATTATCTCCCGTGGTATTTGCATATAAGGACTGGTAACCGACCGCCGCATTGTTAAGGCCCAGCGTATTGTTATACATGGCTCCCATGCCGAACCCCGAATTGTCATCCCCCCGAGTGCTGGCCAGGGCAGTTGCCCCGACGGCGGTGTTATTATTCGAATTGGTCACGCCCCTGAGCGCGACATAGCCTATGCCAGTATTATAAGATCCGGTATTGCAGCCGAACATCGCTTCGGTGCCGTGGGCTGTATTGCCCAGGCCGGTATTATTGAATTTCAGGGCCTGGTAGCCGGTAGCCGTGTTATTGGCGCCGGTGGTGTTGGAGCTTAGCGAGAGATAACCCAGGGAAGTGTTTTCCGAACCCAGGCCGATGCGACCCGAGGGCTGGTTGTTGACGCGGAAGTTGAGGGCCACGCTGTCGGTAGTCCCGAGGAAATTTGCGGTATCGGAGGTGCCGGCATTGCCCGTCAGCAGCCAGGGCCCGGTGGCTGCCGGCAGCGGGGTCGCGAGTGAGTTGGTGGCGATGCTTTGCCATTGGGCGCCCGTATTATACCAAAAGTTGCTGGTCACCGTGTCATAGACCAGCAAACCTTTGGTATTCGGGATGGCGTTACGCGAGGTAGCGTCCATACGGGGGATCAGCAGTCCTTTAGAGCCAGACTTGATATCCAGGATCGCGTTGGGATTGGGTATCGAGGCGTCTGCGTTGATGCCGATGTTCTGGGTATAACCGTTCAGTATCAGCAATAGGCATGCAGATAGCAATAAGGAATGCTTTTCCATACTAGGAGGGTTTAATGATTAATGGACAATCAATTAATGGGGTTGCGGTAAGCCTGGCTTTGCGTAGGAGTGGTGTGCGGTTGCCGGAAGGATATAATTTTAAAATAGAGGGATCGGGGATAGGAGAGAATGGATTCTATTTTGATGAGGAAGGGATCCAATTTTGATCCGGTACAAATCTAAGCGGTTTTGCAAAACCAAAATACCGTTTAAACACCCTTTTTTTCCCGGTGTTATTTTGTACCCTTTCAGAAGTATAAGATACAGCCGGTTATTTATAAGCAGTAGAAATTAAGTGCAAATTTGGGTGCATATTGTAGTCCAAAAAAGGGGGTTAATTGTTTTTAATTTCGCCAAACCATTTAATCCATCCGATCTTCCGAAAAACCATCCAACCACAGGCTCCTTCAACGACCACATTAAACCTCCAATCTTTTAGACTTCGTGTGCTGTTTAACCAACCAGCCTTTGTAAAAAAGGGCCGGTAGGATCTATTAACCTCAAAACGAATATTTATGTATTGGTCCGTAATGGCCTACCTGGCTACCGCCATGAGCGGCGCCTTCCTGATCTTTTGGCAATTGGGAAATGAGAAGATCCATTGGGTTAAACTCATTATTTATAGTTTTCTTTTTGCCCTCTCTTTGTTCCTGACCCTGGGAGACATTTTGCAAAAGGAGCAGTCCGCAAAGGATCATGAAGCCCTGGTCATCCGGGAGATAAGGGAAGATCATCATAAAATACGGCTGCAGATCGACAGTGTGAGGCAGGATCTGGATAGCCTGAGAATGAGAAAGGATTCGCTGGAAGTTGAACTCCGCCGGAGGAGGTGATGCCGAATGTCGGTAAATTTGCGGATGAATAAATCGATACCGGATGGCTTGTCGGTCCGGGAAATGGAAGCGGGCGATATCGAGTCCATCATTCGCTACTGGCTGAGCGCGGATGCATCGTACCTGGCGGGCATGGGCGTCGATATCGACAAGATGCCTTCGCGGGAGCAGTGGACGGAGATGTTGGCCCGGCAGATAGCCCTGCCCTTGAGGGATAAGGAATCCTATTGTATCATCTGGCTGGCGGATGGCCGTCCGTCCGGTCATTCGAATATCCGTCCGATCGTATTCGGCCAGGAAGCCAGCATGCACCTGCATGTATGGGAGGGCAGCCTGCGGAAAGAGGGCCGGGGTCTGCAATGGTTGCGGATGACGCTGCCCTGGTATTTTGAGAAATTCCAACTGAAGAAGATCGTCTGCGAGCCTTATGCCCTGAACCCCGCGCCAAACCGGACCCTGGTGAAGGCAGGCTTCCAATTGGTGAAGGAATATAGGACTACGCCGGGGTTCCTAAATTTCGAACAGCCGGTCAGGCGATGGGAAATGAACGCAGAAGACTTATTTAATAGCCCGAAAGGGTAATATCCGCCTGGAATGGGGGCCTGCCGGGCTAATTAACTTACCTTGTGGTTCATGAATAAAAAGGGACCGATCGTGATCATCGAGGACGATGAGGACGATCAAGAGGTGTTAACGGAGATCTTCACGAAACTCGGGCATGCCAATGAGCTGATCTTCTTCCGGGATGGGCATGCCGCGCTCGACTTCCTGACCCAGACGGATCTTCACCCTTTCCTGATCCTTTCGGATATCAATATGCCAACGATCAACGGATTCGAACTGCGGAAGAAGATCTTCACCATCGAGGCGCTGCAACTCAAGTGTATCCCTTACCTATTCTTTACCAGCACCAGCCGAAAAAAGGAAGTGGTGGACGCCTATGGCATGTCGGTACAGGGCTTCTTCGTCAAACCCAGCACGATGCAGGAGCTGGAGGATACCATCCGGCGTATCATGGAATACTGGCAGCAATGCATCGCGCCGAATCATTTTGACTAAACATCCTCCTGCGTCCTGATATGATGAACAAAGGCGCTAAATGCCTCGTCGACGGAATCATGCCGGCCTGGCAAAAAGGAATAGGAGGTCGTATTGCCTACCCGCACGAACCATTCATAGTCCGTGGTCCGGTAACAGTGCCCCACGATCTTTTTCCCTCATAATGAGATAATGCCACTGCTTCCGATTCTTTAGGTAATGGGTCATACACCTAAAGTATTGATAAGGGATCACACTTATCGGGCGTATTACCCATTAAGTTATTTTCTTATACCTGATTTTGGGAGTAACGGGTCATTTTTCAGCATGGCGAGGACCAGCCCGATCGAGCCGGGATGAACCCTGAAGCGAAACATTTCGGGGATTAAATCTTTGATAGTAGTTTAGCAGACCGGCTGGGCTAACCAGGGCAGGGCAAACCTGATCCTCGATAACCTCATCGCCGAAAAAAAGGCATCGCCGATGATCATCGTGATGGACAATGGCTATGCGTATAAACCAAAGAACGCCGGGGATACCAGCACGGCCCGCCCGGTCTCCATATTTGAAGAAGTGATGATAACGGAGATCATTCCCATGATCGATGCCAGGTTCCGGACCCTGACGGACCGCGATCATCGGGCAATAGCAGGCCTATCGATGGGCGCCAACCAGACCATCCGCATCATCATGAATAACCTGGATAAATTCGCCTACATAGGCGGTTTTAGCGGAACGCCCAATTATCCCTCGTCAGACGTTATCGACCCCGCTACATTTTTGGATGGAAAATTCAGGGACGGGGCTGCCATTAACAGGCAGCTTAAAGTATTATGGCTCGGGTTAGGGACGAAGGAACCGAATCCTTTTCCCGGCTCGGTGGGCGCCTTTCGGAATATGCTCGACAAGCAAGGCATCCGGTATACTTTCTACCAATCGCCGGGAACCGCCCACGAATGGCTGACCTGGAGAAGGGACCTCCAGCATTATGCCAGCATGATCTTTAAAGATTAGTCAAAGACAAATTTCTTTTCAATGCAAGCGGCTGACGCTTATTTTTTCTATAATAATAGACGATGAATCCAATTTGCAATATCGTTCCAAATACGGAGGGCAGGAATTGGCTATAAGGTTGATAATGGTTAAAAACAGTTCCCGAAAATGCCGAGAGCAAGGCAGTGAATGCACCGATCATTTTGAAGATATGTTCGTAAAACCATAAATTTCCATATCTCCCGGCAGGAATAAGATACCGGATAAAGTCATAGGAAATGACCAATACTAAGGTGCCGACCGTACTGTAAATGATCAACGGCGACCAAATCATTCCTATAGATCTGAAATAATAAAGGAAATAAGAAACGGCGATCAAAGAGGCGACCCCGGCAAATACGTCGATCCATTTAGGTTTGTTTGATCTGGTTTGTAAGACCCGATACCCCGAAAACCCAAAATACCCGCTCAAAATCGTAATCACCAGTAGAAAACTGTTTCTCCCAAAAACAAAGACTCCGATAAATCCCGTAATGATAACCACTATTAACAGCCATATAAAGATATTGCCGCTTCTTCTGTGATTCTTTCCGCCCTTTTTAGTCATCAGCGCGATCAATCCGAGCAATAAGGCGATCGACCCTGCAACGACATGAACGACAATATTTATTCTATGCGCAAGAAATAATTTATCCATTTGAGAATTTGAGGATCATTTACTGTTAACACCGGCTTCCCCTTCGGGCGACCGCCTCCATTTGAAATAGTCATCCAATACCTTTAGCGATTCGGCGCTTGGGACAGGGCCCGTATGCGGGGTCTGAGAGAAGTACATCACGACAGGATCGGCAGCGTTAAATGCAGGCCATTGTGGTTCTCCGGAACTATTGGGATCCCCATACTTGGCGAAATTTGTCCAATAGGTGCCCATCGCATCCGAAATATCCTTGTTGGTTTTACTCGTGTGCAGGCTTGCGCTATCCAGCGTCCCGAATACAAAAGCCACTTCCTGTCCATGCGGCGATCCATAGCCTGCGCGGGGAGATCCTGCCGGATATTCCGGGTGCTGATCGAAATAATAATAAAAGACCTTGGACCGGCCTCTCTTTGCCACTAGATTCGCCCAACTCCAGGTATGCCAGCCAAATGCCGCGTCCCTCGACAGATCACGCGCGGTCTTGGCGACGGTACCGGTGCCCGGCGGGTAGGCCTTGATCAGGTCATCGGCAAATTTCCCATAGCGGTTCCGTACGGCGGCAATATAATCGTCCGGAGTTTTGGGAGGTGAAAAACTGGCGCCCTCGTCGGAGTTGTAGCCGACCAATATAGGCGTTTCGTTATACTTTCCGGCTTCATAGAGTTTGTACTGATCGCCCGGTATTACCCAGCCGTCGACGATCGGCCACGCCAGCCCCCGCACCGCCGGAAGTTTATCGGCATCCAGCTTGCGCAGATCGGCGATCGACGAGAACCCGGCGTTTTTCACGTAGGCTTCACCGGCAGCTTCGGCATCATGCAAACCTTTCATATTTTCCCCGGGGAAGGTGGTGGTGCGTGTCGGGCCGAAGTTGCCGCCGCTTTCCGAGATGGCCCCTTCGAACAGGCCTTTAGCCAGGGGGCTTGCACACAACATACTGACCGCGATCCCGCCCGCCGACTCCCCGAAAATAGTTACCCTGTCCGGATCCCCTCCAAAAGCCGCTATATTTGTCTTGATCCATTTCAGGCCTGCGATCATATCCAGCAGGCCATAGTTCCCGGAAACATGATTCGGATCTTCGGCGCTTAATTCGGGATGCGCCAGGAATCCAAGCTGGCCCACGCGATAGGCAATGCTTACCAGAACGACCCCCTTTTTTGCCAACTTTGCGCCGTTATAGGTCGGTTCGGCCGTGCCGCCAAAATTGAAGCCGCCGCCGTAGATCCATACAAGTACCGGAATTTTATCATTTGTAGACCTGGCGGGCGTCCAAACGTTCAGGTACAGACAGTCTTCACTTTTACCCGAGGCAGGATTGCCCCCCTGTACCGGCTCAGGGGCAAATTGGTTTGCCTGGCGTATTCCATCCCATTTAGCGGCAGGCTGCGGGGCATGCCAGCGCAATTCACCTACCGGGGGGGCGGCAAACGGGACGCCTTTATACACCGTGAGGCC
>Ga0206935_10309_pt1 | contig 12362 bp, 5 predicted proteins | sample Alteio_BWOrgHeat_13_FD_152924 | JGI IMG/M metagenome (GOLD analysis project Ga0206935, IMG submission 152924) | Enriched cells from forest soil in Barre Woods Harvard Forest LTER site, Petersham, Massachusetts, United States -... | ecosystem: Environmental > Terrestrial > Soil > Temperate forest >...
GTCGGCCTCCTGGGCAAAGATCTGTTGCGGAGTTCGTTTGAAATGAACGGCAATTTCCGTGAGGTTTCGCGATAAGCGTTTGCCGGTACGTACGAAGAACGGAACACCGGCCCAACGCCAGTTGTCGATGAAGAATTGCACTGCCGCGAAAGTTTCCGTCCTTGAGCTTGGTGCGACGCCAGGTTCCTGCCGATAGCCCGGAACAGGTTTGCCGTCGATCTGGCCGGGGCCATATTCTCCGCGCACGGTACGCTCCGCCGCTTCCTCCGGCGTCATCGGCCTGATAGCGCTTAGTACTTCAACCTTCTTGCTCCGTACGGAGCCGGCGTCAAAGGCCAAGGGCGGTTCCATGGCGGTTAAACTTAGCAACTGCAGCATGTGATTGGCGACCATGTCGCGTAACGCTCCAGTTTCCTCGTAAAAGGAGCCGCGCTGCTCGACCCCAAGGGTTTCCGCTGCCGTGATTTCAACGTAGTCAATGTAATTGCGGTTCCAGACAGGCTCAAACAGAAAATTCCCGAAACGAAAAACCAGGATATTCTGCACCGTCTCTTTGCCGAGGTAATGGTCGATACGATAAATGCTTTCCTCGGGAAATACCGAGACAAGCGTCCGATTCAACGCTTGTGCTGAGGCAAGATCGCGACCGAACGGCTTTTCGACCACGATCCTCGTCCAACCCTTCTGATTGCGATTCAATCCAGCATTGCCCAAACCTTGAATGATTTCCGCAAACACAGACGAAGGAGTCGCCACATAAAACAGCAGATTCGGACTGGCGCCCTTGGCCTGCATTTCTGAAAGATGCCTTGCAAGCTCTGGGAAGGATTTCGGATTGCCGGTATCGGCGCGAAAGTATGTGATCCGCTTTGCGAAATCTCTCCAACCCTCCGCAGTGAAATTGCGGGCGTCTTTGGACTGGGCGGCTGCTTCTTCCAGACGCCGGCGGAATGCTTCCTCGTCGAGTTCTTGCCTGCCTACTCCGACGATGTCGAAGTGAGGCGACATGCATCCCACACATGCCAGGTCGTAAAGCGCGGGAATCAGCTTGCGCCGCGTAAGGTCGCCGCTAGCGCCGAAAATTATCAATGTGCACGGATCGGCCTTAGGCAGTGCGGGTGTTGCATAGGTCGCGGTTGGACGCGCTTCAACGATCGTGGTCATTGCGGTGTTTCCTCCCATTATCCTGAACTGTCATAAGGCGGACACGTAAACTCTCGTTTGTCCAACTAACTCCACCTTCGGGACTTCAGTGCTCAACTTTACGCGCTGCAACCCTGGTTTTTTCCCTGGCTGAGCCTCGAAGGTGAGCAAATACTGGTGCTGGGCTCGTTCCGTCAACTCCTTGAAGTAGGGACTGAAGGAGACAGGGCTGTCGTCGGCAAGATAGTAAGCTTCGCCGCCGGTAGCGTCAGCAACCTGCGACAGAAAGGTCTGTCCCAGGTTGATTCGCCAGAAAGTGTGGCCGACATGTCCGGCGCCGCGAGCATAGATCGCATTTACAACCACGCCATCGCGCTGTGCCTCTTCGATGGCCGAATTGACATAAGGATCGTTGAGATCGAAGCTGTCCCAGAATGGATCGTTGCCGTTGGTGATCATGATGACTTCGCGAGCTGCACTCCCCTTTGGCCAGTGCTTGAGAAGCTCCTGGAGCGAAAAGTACGGACTTGCTGCAGCGCCGGGTTCGCCGATAGGAAGCCGAAGTGACTTTGCTGCCTGCGCATGGTCGGCGGTGAGGTTCTGCGCGATCACCGCAGTTCCATTCCGCATATAGGCAACGCCCGTCTGGACAAATGGCGGCTGAGACTGGAGAAAAGAGCGAATTTCACCCAGCTTAGTTCCAAGATCCGTTGTTGATAACGAGTCGTCGATCAGAATAAATAGTTGCATGCCGACTTGGGCCGAGCTGACCGGTTGCCACGCAGTCACTCTGTCGCGCTGCTTCTCCTGCGTAACGACGACATCTTCCATTCGGACTTCCGGAACATCTTTCCCATGATGGGCTTCAGCAGTCACAACCATGTTCACCGGCACTGCTGGAAATACGGAGTCTGACTGCCCATAGGCAGCCCAAGAAAGCAGCGATAGGAGCGCCGCAACCCAGGCGATTCGAAAGCTTAAGAACTTCATTTATGGCCTCTTAACCCTTAGATTCTCGCCACGGTCTTGAGGATTCGTGTGCGCAGGACTTGATTTCCCACGGTGGGTTACCGGCGGCGGCAGACTACTGCCGGACTACGGACTTAGCCGAAGGCCTGACTTGCAGCGCATCAATATCCTTGCGGTCCCAGCCACCGCCCAAAGCTTTTACCAGGAAGACAGAAGTGATGAGCCGCTGACCAAGAATTTGCGTTGCCAATCGCTGGTTGGTGAGCAAGGTTTGCTGCGCGGTGATGACATCGAGGTAGGTGACCAGCCCACCAACGTAGCGATCGTTGGCGATATTCAGGAAGCGTTGCGAGTCGTCCACGGCCTTTTGCTGTGCGGCCGCTGCATCAGCAAGCGTCGTAAGTCCTGACAGTCCGTCTTCTACTTGTTGAAACGCAGTGAGCACGGTGTTGCGATATGTGGCAACCGAGCCCTGATAGCCGGCTTTAGCGAAATCGACCTGCGCGTGGATGCGCCCGCCGTTGAAAACGGTTTGCGCCGCGGAAACGCCAAGCGACCAAAAGGTGCTGGGCGCGTCGAAGAGTTTGCCCACATCCGCGCTCTCTAAGCCTCCTCCGCCGAACAGGGAAATCGAAGGGTAAAACGCGCTCTCGGCAACGCCAATCAAAGCATTTTGCGCGGCCATCTGCCGCTCGGCCTCCGCGATGTCCGGACGGCGTTCGAGAACGTCGGTCGGCACACCCAAAGGAACGGCGGGAATCTGTTCCAACAATGCTGCCGCGGCAATGTGAAACGTTGGGGCTGGCGTTCCCACCAGCGTTGCGATGGCATGTTCGAAGGTCGCTCGTTGCTGGCGCAGCAGATGGACCTGAGCACGCGCGGCATCGAGCACGGCTTCCTGTTGTGAGACATCGAGGCCCGAAGCTATCCCGCCCGCATGACGGTTGTTGACCAGGGTCAACCCTTTTTCGTCATACAAAATCGATTGCTCAACATCGCCGATTTCAGCATCGAGCTCTCGCAGACTGAAGTAGTCCGAGGCCAGATCGGAGGTGATCATCAGACGTACGTTCTCAAGGTCGGCAGCACTCGCTTGATATTGCGCGTTGGCTGCCTCAACGTTTCGACGAACTCGCCCGAACAGATCGACCTCATAGCTGAGTTGAAACGGAATCTGGAAGATATTTTGTGTAACTACGCCATTCGGCGCGGTTGAACCTACAATCGGCCTGCCGGCGGAAAGACGCTCTCGCTGCGCGCTGGGGGTAGCAGTGAGGGAAGGGAAGAAGCCCGCCACTTGAACGCGAGCAAGATCGCGCGCCTGTTCCAACCGCGAAATCGCGAGTTGGATAGATTGATTCGCGTCCAGTGCCTGTTTTTCGAATTGCTCGAGCGTTGCGTCCTGATACAGGCCCCACCACGCACCCTTGGGAATTCCGTCCTTAGGTTCGGCCGCTCGCCAGGGCGCCTCTGCAGACCAATTTGGAGGCGTCGGAACCGTTGCTCGCTGATATTTTGGCCCTACGGTGCAACCGGCGAGCGCCAACGCCGCCAGAAAAACCAATGCCCGTGTCAGTTTGTTAAAGTCCACCCTCAGATCCTTCAACTTAGGTTTCATTACACAGAATAACGATTTCAATGCGTTCGCAATATCCATCACGTTCTAGTTACAATTCTTTACGTACTCCTTACAGCTTGGCGCCGGATCGCTGAAAAGACTGTCGGATAATAAATAGTACAAAGGAAACAATTCTTCGCGCAGGCGCATTTAGAGGGCGCATCGGCAGAGCTGTGATTTCAAGAGAAAAATTGATAATCCGGATGGCGATTGGGGCTCTCGTATTGATTGCCTTTTTCATGGCTCCAGCCGTGGACTTTGCGCAGGAGACGCCGGCACCGGCTGCCGGCACTGCCAGAGCGATCGGGACCATCGTGGTTATCGATGGCAATACGATAACCGTGAAGACCGATTCGGGAACGGAGATGAAGGTCACGGTTCCAGAATCGGCTCGCCTGGTAAAAACCGCTCCTGGACAAAAAGACCTGAAAGGCGCAACGGTCATTCAGGTTCACGATCTTCAGGTTGGGGATCGCGCGCTGGTGCGCGGCATCGCAGGCGAGGGCAGCAACGCGATTACGGCAAATTCGCTGATCGTGATGAAGCAGAGCGATGTTGCCGGCCGCCAACAGCAGGAGCTGCAAGATTGGCAAAGGCGGGGCACAGGCGGAATCGTCCGCTCTATCGATGCAAGCTCCGGCACCATCACGGTTGGAACCCCTCCAAACCAAACCACCACCATTCAGACCGGTCCGGACACTCGGTTCCTTCGCTACGCGCCCGGCTCGGTAAAGTTTAGTGACGCGACCAAAACCACACTCGCAGATATCAAGCCTGGCGATCAGCTTCGCGCGCGTGGAAATCGCAGCGCAGACGGCCAGCAACTTACGGCTGAAGCCGTGATCTCAGGTTCCTTCAGGAATATTGCTGGCACCGTGAACTCTATTGATGCCGCGGACAGCACGATCACCGTAATGGACCTGATCGCGAAAAGAACGGCGGTGGTGAAGATTACTCCCGAGACGCAGATGCGCAAGATTCCTGCGGAAATGGCGCAGAGAATCGCGATGTTTCTGCGCAGACCAGGCGCTGGGACGGCAGGCGAGCAGAGTGCTAATTCGCGGCCAGCGGGCATGCAGGCGATGCGCGCAGGCGGCGAAACTCAAGGCACGCCTGGCAGTCAAGGAGGTGCGCCGGATTTTCAGCGCATGATTCGCGGGATGCCGGCGGCCACCGTCGCTGATCTGCAAAAGGGCGACGCCGTCATGATCGTGACCACCGAAGGCGCGCCCGGACAGCAGGTTACAGCTCTTACCCTGCTCAGCGGAGTCGAACCGATCCTAACGGCTGCGCCAACGCAAACCACAGCCGCCAATTTGCTCTCCGGTTGGAGCATGGGTGGCGGTGAAGGCGAAGCCCAGTGAATACGCATCTAAATAATTCTTATGCAAATGAGAAATCTTTCGTGAACGTTCGTCTTACTACGTTTCGTCAAATAATCAGTTCTCTCTTCTTGGTGCTGGCGTGCGCTGGATATTCTCTTGCGCAGGACACCGGCATGCTGCGCGGTAAGGTATCCGATCCCAGCGGGGCGGTAGTTCCTGGCGCGGTCTTAACCGTCAAATCGGCCACTGGCGCAACGCAATCGGTCACTTCAGGAGCTGATGGAAGCTACACCGTCAAAGGCCTTGCGCCAGGGCAGTACACGGTCACCGTCTCCGCTGAAGGATTCGCGGCATTCTCCAAGATGGCCGTGGCTATTGCTGCTGGGCGTCCACAAACACTCGACGTCCCTCTGGAAATCGAGGTGGTCAAGCAGAATGTAGAGGTGCAGTCCGAAGGAAATACTTTGGACACAGCGCCCGCGAACAACGCAAACACCGTCGTGCTTAAGGGAACAGATCTGGATGCTCTGTCGGACGATCCGGATGAATTGCAGTCGGAACTGCAGGCCCTGGCCGGACCTTCGGCTGGACCTAACGGCGGACAAATGTACATCGACGGATTCACCGCCGGACAGCTTCCGCCGAAGTCGGCAATTCGGGAAATCCGAATCAATGCGAATCCGTTTTCCGCGCAGTACGACAAACTTGGCTATGGCCGTATTGAAATCCTTACCAAGCCGGGCACAGACAAGTTCCATGGGCAGGTCGAATTCAACGAAAACAATTCGATCTTCAACTCGAAAAACCCGTTCTCTCCCAACGAGCCCGATTACCACACCGAACAATATGAAGGGAACTTTGGCGGACCGCTGGGCAAGAAAGCTTCGTTCTTTATCGACGCGCAGCGCCGCAATATCAACGATGTATCAGTTGTCGATCCTCAATGTGGAAGCTTTGTGTTGCCGGAGTGCGCGCAGACTACCGTGCCTCATCCGCTGACGCGTACGAATATCGGCCCGCGCTTCGACTATCAGGTTACGAACACCAACACCTTGACTGCTCGCTATCAGTTTTTCGATAACCAGGAACAGAACAACGGAGTGGGGCAGAGCCAAAATCAGATCAACTTGGCGTCGCTTGGATATAACAACGACATCACCGAGCACACGGTGCAGCTCAGCGACACTCAGGTGCTGAGCGCCAACGTAGTAAACGAGATTCGTTTTCAGTACCTGCGTCAGCATACCGAACAGATTCCTTTCAGTACCGCTCCACAGCTTACGGTTCCCGGATTCTTCTCCACGGGTGGCAACAGCTCCGGCCATGTGATTGATCAGGAGAACCATTATGAGATCCAGAACTACACCTCGGTCGTTCACGGAAATCATTCCAGCCGGTTTGGTGGACGGCTGCGCATTTCGCAGGCTTCCGATCAGATTGCGCAGAACTTCAATGGAACTTTCTCTTATGCGTCGCTTGCGGCCTTCGCCAACAATCAGCCCAACCAGTTCACGATCGCTACGGGTCAGCCATTAGTCTCGGACACCTTCGTCGATGCCGGACTATATGCCGAAGACGATTGGAAGATGCGGCCGAATCTCACTTTGAGTTACGGTTTGCGGTTTGAGACGCAAAACGACATTCAGGATCACGGAGATTTTGCGCCGCGCGTTGGCCTGGCATGGGGAATCGGCAAGCGCGGATCGACTCCCAAAACGGTTCTGCGCACCGGCTTCGGTATCTTCTACGATCGTTTTCCGCAAAGCCTGGTATTGCAGGCGAACCGTCTGAATGGGAACAATCAGCAGCTATTCGTGGTGGAGTCGCCGTCATTCGGGCCCAGCAACATTCCGTCGTCCTTCGCTGGGTTAGGTGGGGCGCCCTCGACGGTTTATCGCGTCGATCCGCGTCTGCGGGCTCCATATGTAATACAAACTGCGGTCGGCGTCGAACGACAACTTACAAAAGCTACCAAACTCACGCTGACCTATCTGAATTCGCGGGGCCTGCACCAGCTATTCACGGACAACATTAATGCCCCCTTTCCCGGAACTTTCCCGGCCAATCCAGTATGTCCGCTGGGCTGCGCAGCCGGAAATATCTATTCGTATGAGTCAGAGGGGATCTTCAAGCAGAACCAGCTCATCGCCAATGTCCAGATGCGCTACAATGCGAATCTTTCCCTTTTTGGGTTTTACTCGTTGAGCTTCGCCAATAGCGATACTGCAGGCGCGGGAAGTTTTCCGACCGATCCCTTTGATCCTAGCGTCGACTACGGTCGCTCGGCATACGATGTCCGCAATCGGTTGTTCTTCGGCGGCACTTTTACGGCTCCGCTCGGTCTGAGGCTGACTCCGTCTGTCTTCGCGCAGTCCGGTACGCCCTACAACATCACCATTCCCGAAAACATTCTTGGCACGTCGATCTTCAATGCGCGACCCGGGCTTGCCGTCGGCTCGTCCGGATGCCCGGTGCTTTCAACTACCGACCCTTTTTGTTTTTTTATTCCCGCTGCTGGTCAGCCCTACACGCCGATTCCGATTAACTTCGGCGAAGGTCCCGCGAATATTTCCGTTGGCTTGCGGATCAGCAAGACGGTTGGCATTGGACCCCGCCTGGAACGCGCGGGCGGTGGGCGAGGCGGACGGGGAGGCGGAGGCGGCGATCACGGTCGCGGTGGCTTTGGTGGTTTCGGCGGGGGACCTATGGGGGGAATGTTCGGCGGCGGTCAGACCGATCATCGCTACAACCTAACTTTCAGTATTTCCGGCCGCAACATCTTTAATCGCGAAAACCTCACTCCTCCGGTGGGCATACTCAGCCCCCAGGCATTCACCGGAAACTCGACGTTCGGGGAGTCGCTTGCTCTTGCCGGCGGACAGGGCGGCGGTCCCGGCGGCGGATTCTTCGGCTCGCAGGCCAATAGCCGCCGAATCGATCTGCAGGTCCAGTTCTCGTTCTAGAAAGCCGCTGGGTCATCCCGCCAGGAGATGCCCCAGTGTCGCTCCTTCGTTCTCTTGTACCAACTAGCCAATCTGCCATAAGCCTCGGCAAAATCGCTTCCGGTCCCTTGCGTATTTGCGATAGCTCTCTCAACTATAGAAAAAAACTTGCTGTTCCATCCCAAGAAGCCGCATTTCGTGCTTGATAACTGCATATCTTCTGCTTTATGCTGCGCGGCCATAAAGATCCGCATCGTCCCATCTGCTTCAGGGTCCTAGCGGACGTTTCATTTTAGTTCACATTTTTGGAGCCACGTGTCCCTCACGCGCTGGCTTACTTGGGTGGAGAGACAGTTGCCTTATCTAAACAATCGGCACATCCGTCACGGCGGTCTCCGCTTATCCCGCGCATTCTTTCGCAAATCAACAAGCTTGAGATTTCCCACTTCAAATCGGAGGCGATCCAATGAAAGCTCAGCTCAGAAGAGCAGTTGTGCTGCTGATAGCAGTCCTTGCATCTCTTGCGGCAAGCTTCGCGCAGACGGGCACCGCCGCTGTGCACGGAACGGTCACTGACCAGCAAGGCCGAGTGATTCCAGATGCCACAGTGGTTCTCACAAGTGTTGCCAATAATGCGTCGCGCACGCAAAAGACCGGACCAGTCGGAAATTTTTCGTTCGATTTGATCCCGCCAGGAGACTACAAAGTTGAAGCGGAGGCACCGGGATTCAAGAAAGCTGAACTGCAAGCGGTACATGCTCTGGTCGCGACACCACTCGATCTGTCTGTCGTTTTGCAAGTCGGGGCTGCGACTCAAACGGTATTGGTAACCGCAGAAAACTCTGCGGTGCAGGTCAACACGCAGGATTCGAGTCTTGGCAATACCATTGTGAGCACTCAAATTACTCAGCTTCCCATGGAGGCTCGCAACGTTCAGGCTTTGCTGAGCCTGCAACCCGGTGTGACGAAGGACGGCTATGTAGCTGGTAGCAGGATGGACCAGTCGAACGTCACTCTGGATGGTGTCGATATCAATGATGCCCAGACGAGTCAGCCCGTAGCCACCACGCTGGGATCGACTACGCCGCCAAGTCCAATTGCCGGACCGGTGCTGCGCCTCAACTCGGAAGCGATCGAGGAATTCCGTGTTTCAACGGTGTCTTCCAATTCCGCGGGCGGAAGATCCTCCGGCGCGCAGATTCAATTGGTGACCAAGAGCGGCACCAACAAATTCAGAGGATCGGTCTTCGACTTTAACCGGAATACGGTCTTCACCGCGAACGATTGGTTCAACAACCACAACGGGTTAAAGCGCCCCGCTCTGATTCGCAACACCTTCGGAGCCGCGCTGGGCGGTCCAATCATAAAAGACAAATTCTTCTTCTTCTATAGCTATGAAGGACGCCGCGATGCCAGCCAGACCGCCGTGGCCGCGCGAACAGTCCCGCTGCCGTCTCTAGCTCAAGGAGTAGTGAAATTCATCGACTCGAACAAGCAACTTGAGCAGCTCACTCCTTCAGACATTGCAAAAATCTTTCCGGATACAGGCGGGGAAAATGCGGCAGCTCTCGCCGGTTTGACGCAAGGGACAAAATACACGAGCAATAGCAGCCAGGTGGGCGATGGATTGAATACCGCTGGGTTTGTCTTTAACGCTCCCGCTCCGGTGCACCTCAATTCCCACGTAATAAAGTTCGACTACAACCTCACTCAGAAGCAGCAGCTTTCGGCGCGGCTGAATCTTTTGGACGATCACATCGCGCTCTCGCCAAATTTCCCCGATACGAAAGCTCCCAATATCTGGAATCATCCATGGGGACTCGCGGTGTCGCATACCTGGACGATTCACGATAATCTCATTAGCAACTTCCACTATGGCTTGACACGCCAGGGGGTAACGACAGGCGGGCAGCTTTCCAGCAATCTGGCATATTTCCGGCTGGTATATCAGCCGGTGTCTCTCACCTTTGATCAGAGCCGTACGACGCCAGTGCATAACTTCGTCGATGATTTCTCATGGATCAAGGGCAGGCATACGTTCCAGTTCGGCGCAAACATAGAGTTAATCAGTAACAGCAGCGTCAATTTTTCCAATTCGTTCGATACTGCGAATACCAATCCCTCCGGATATGAAACGAATTTAATTACTGACTCAATCAACGAGTACCTCAAGGAAACCGGCGCGGGCTACACAGTTTCGTCTGGATCGAAGAGCTCCCTTGAGAACGCCGTCACTGCCGTTCTCGGCCGTTTCACTCAATACACGGCTAACTTTCTTTATGCCCATAACGGCGCCATCACCAGTGCGGGTTCGCCTACTGTCCGAGATTTCAAGACACAGGGATACGAGGGGTATTTCCAGGACGTATGGAAATTACATCCGAACCTCACTGTCACTGCCGGTCTGCGTTACAGTCTGTGGCGCCCGGTCTATGAGACACACGGATTTCAAGTCCAGCCCCAGATTCCTTTGGGACAGATCTTCCAGAATCGCGTAAATGCGATGAACAATGGCCAAGCCTATAACCAGGACATAATCCTGAATCTTTCGGGTCCAGCAAATGGCGGCGGCCCTGACCTTTATAACTGGGATAAGACGGTTTTCCTGCCTCGACTTGGAATTGCCTGGTCACCAAAGACCGGCGATGGCATTTTGTCGAAGCTGATTGGCAGGGATGACAAGAGCGTAATTCGCGGGGGATTCGCGATACTTCCTGACTACTACGGTGAAGCCATCGCTACCTTCTTCGATACCAGGAATTCCCTTGGGTTCGCCTCGTCCACTACGATTCCGGTGAATACTTACGATGTCGGTTGTGGACAATACGTGGTAGTCGGTCACTATGGCGGGGACCCAGCGCAGTGTGCTGCGGCGGGAACCCCGGGTCCACAATTTACAACCTTCAATCCGAACGTTCGGGCACTTCCCGGCATTCCTACGCCCGCCCCTCTGACGTTTCCTGTGCAAAAGTCTGAACAGGCCTTCCCCACGCGCATTGAATCGTCACTCGATTCCCAGCTCACCACTCCGAGAAACTACGCGGTCAGCTTGACTTACGAACGGGAAATGCCGAAGGGAGGAGTATTGCAGTTGTCGTACTTGGGCCGCTTCGCCCGAGACCTGCTCGCGCAACGCGACATCGCCACGCCTGCCGACCTAAGGGATCCACAAAGCAAGACCGATTTCTATACGGCAGCGACCATGCTGGAAAAGGCTCGTCAAGCGGGTGTTCCGCTCAGCCAGGTCGGTGTTCCCGGTGGAACCGTTCCGGTGATCCCATATTTCGAGAACCTCTTCCCGTTGGCTGGAATGAATCAGAAATTTTGCAAAACGAGCGCTTGCGCTTCGTCAACCCAGGCTGTTTACAAGGACGCGCTACGCCGAACCAACGATTGGACGACCATCATGCTCGATATGGAGAATCTTTCCACTCTCGGGCCACACGCATTCTTTCAGCCGCAGTATGGAGCTCTGACGACGTGGGGAACCTACGCGTACTCCAACTATCACGCGCTGGCTGCCTCCTATCGTCAGCGCATGCGCGATTTGATCCTGGACTTCAATTACACGTATTCCCATTCCCTTGATAATGCTTCCGGATTGCAGGCTGCAACGTCATACAGCGGCTCTGCGCTGATCCTGAATCCCTTCCGGCCGCAGGATAATTACACGGCTTCGGATTTTGACATGCGGCACATCGTCACCGTCAGCTCGGTTTGGCAACTTCCTTTCGGCCATGGCAAAGCCTTTGGCAGCGATGCTCACGGGGTGGTCGAACAAATCATCGGCGGATGGCAATTCTCCAATATCTTCCGTTACAACAGCGGCATTCCTTTGGGTGCCCCCTACGATTCAGCACAGTGGTCCACGAATTGGGAGGTGCAGAGCTACACCAGCGTGACTCAGCCCGTTCCGATCAGCGGTTGCAGCACCCGCGTAGTGACAACGCCCCAGTTCTTTGGAAGCTGCGAGACGCAGGCATTCCAGAGCTTCCGTAGCTCATATCCTGGCGAAACTGGCCTGAGGAACTATCTCCGGCTGCCTCAGTACATTAACTTGGATATGGGATTGGATAAGACCTGGAAGATGTTCTACAACGAAGACCATCAGTTGCAGTTCCGTTGGGAGGTCTTCAATCTAACTAACACGCAAGAATTCCTCGGATTAGACTTCAGCCGAACCGGCTTTGGAATTCCGGCTGTGAGTGGCGCTCCCAATAGCCCGCCAGTCAACTTCACAAATTGGACTAGCGTGAATCCGAATTCGGCTCGAGTCATGCAGTTTGGCTTGGGTTACACCTTCTAGTAGTTCGGCAAAACGTATCTCTGAACAGGCCCTCGATCTTCGAGGGCCTTTCTTTTTCT
>Ga0206935_10005_pt2 | contig 12156 bp, 6 predicted proteins | sample Alteio_BWOrgHeat_13_FD_152924 | JGI IMG/M metagenome (GOLD analysis project Ga0206935, IMG submission 152924) | Enriched cells from forest soil in Barre Woods Harvard Forest LTER site, Petersham, Massachusetts, United States -... | ecosystem: Environmental > Terrestrial > Soil > Temperate forest >...
GTGGGAGGACTCATCGTAAGCCAGTTGCTTACTCTCTATACCACGCCTGTTATTTATCTGTGGTTTGATCGCCTGGCTCTCCGCTTTGCCCCCGGACGCCGTCGCAAAAATCCGGCTACGGAATTGCCTGCTGAGTCATGAACTTCTCTGAGATATTTATTCGCAGGCCGGTTGCAACCACGCTCCTGATGGTGGCCATCGCCCTTGCTGGAGCCGTTGCGTTCCGTCTGCTTCCAGTCTCCCCGCTGCCACAGGTGGATTTTCCCACCATCTCTGTAGCGGCATCGCTGCCTGGAGCCAGTCCGGACATCATGGCCTCCTCCGTTGCAACTCCATTGGAGCGCCAGTTCGGCCGCATTGCTTCTGTTACTGAAATGACGTCCTCCAGTTCCACGGGCGTAAGCAGTATCACGCTGCAATTTGATCTGAATCGTGACATCAATGCCGCGGCCCGCGACGTTCAGGCGGCGATCAACGCAGCGCGCGGATATCTACCGGCCAATCTGCCCAGCAATCCTTCTTACCGAAAGGTCAACCCGGCTGATTCGCCTATTATGATTCTTGCTCTCACCTCAGACACCATGAGCAAGGGGCAGATGTATGACGCCGCTTCAAGCATCATGGCGCAGCGGCTTTCGCAGGTCGCAGGCGTCGGACAGGTAGTTGTAGGCGGAAGTTCGCTTCCTGGTGTGCGTGTTGAGCTGAATCCGGCTGCCTTGAATAAATACGGCGTAGGCCTGGAACAGGTACGCACGGCCTTGAGCAGCACCAATGCCAACATTGCGAAGGGTCAGGTTTCTGACGGCGAGCGCCGCTGGGACATCGGCACAAATGATCAGCTGATGAAAGCGGTCGACTACCAGCCCGTCATTATTACTTATAGAAATGGCGCCGCTGTTCGAGTTAGCGATGTGGGGCAGGCACAGGACGCAGTAGAAGATTTGCGCAATGCCGGTTATGCCAATGGAAAACCATCTGTGCTGGTCATCATCTTCCGCCAACCGGGCGCAAATATTATTGACACCGTTGATGCGGTCACCGCAGCGCTCCCACAATTGAAAGCCTCCATTCCGGCCTCCATCAACGTGGCTATCATGCTGGACCAGACGGTCACGATCCGCGCCTCGGTCAATGGAGTGGAGAGTACGCTGCTTATTGCAATCGTTCTTGTGGTCCTTGTGGTCTTCGTATTTCTGCGTAGCGTGCGTACCGCAATGATTCCAAGTGTGGCCGTTCCACTTTCGTTAATCGGCACGTTCGGCGCCATGTATCTGCTGGGATACAGCCTGGATAATCTCTCCTTGATGGCGCTTACCATCTCAACCGGTTTTGTGGTGGATGATGCGATCGTCGTGATCGAAAATATTACGCGATATCTCGAGCAGGGGATGACGCCTTTCCAGGCTGCGATCAAGGGAGTCAGCGAAATTTGTCCAACCGTTTTGACGATCAGCTTGTCGTTGATTGCCGTATTCATTCCTTTGCTTATGATGGGCGGAATCGTCGGCCGGCTCTTCCGTGAATTCGCCGTCACCATGTCAGTGGCCATCATAATTTCCATGGCCATCTCCCTGACCGGCACGCCGATGATGTGCGCCCATCTGCTGAAAACGGAGCAGAAACATGGGCGGCTTTATTGGATGAGCGAGCGTGCTTTCACCTGGATCATCGACATGTATGGCCGTACCCTGAACGTTGCGTTGAAATACTCGGCGATCACGGCAATCGTTTTTCTTTTGACCATCGGTTTGAATGTTTACCTCTTTACGGTCGTCGCTACGGGCTTTTTCCCGCAACAGGATAATGGCCGTATTCAGGGTGCAATTCAGGCAGATCAGGACACTTCATTCCAGTCGATGAATCAGACATTGCTGCAGATGATTCAGATCGTCAAGGCTGATCCTGGCGTGGAAAACGTTCTAGGCTTCACTGGCGGAGGTGGTGGCACAACCACCAACACAGCGCGCATGTTCATTGCTCTCAAGCCTATTGAACAACGTAAGATCACAGCTGACCAGATTATCGCCCGGCTGCGCCCGAAGCTGGCGCGTGTTCCCGGAGCGCGTCTTATACTGCAGGCAGCACAGGATGTTCGCGTAGGCGGTCGTCTTGGCAACGCGCAATATCAGTTCACTCTACAAGGTGATAATCTGCAGGATGTAACGGTTTTCGCTCCAAAGATGCTGCAGGAATTAGAAAAGATCCCCAGCATTGTTGACGTGAATAGTGACCAGCAGAACAATGGACTGCAGGCTATGGTGCAATATGACCGCGTTACTGCCAGCCGCTTCGGCATTTCGCCGCAACTGATCGATAACACGCTCTATGACGCGTTTGGGCAGCGACAGGTTTCCACCATGTACTCCACCATCAATCAATATCATGTGGTAATGGAAGCCGCACCAGAGTATTGGCAAAATCCCATCACTCTCAACTCAGTGTATGTGCAATCTCCATCCGGAGCTGAGGTTCCGCTCAGTGCATTTGCTCACTGGGCCACAGATACAGCGCCGCTGGCGGTGACCCATCAAGGCCTGTTTCCAGCCGTGACGATTTCATTCAATCTCAGGCCGGGGGTTGCTCTCGGCAATGCTGTGAACCAGATCAATGCAGCAGCTGCAAAGGTCGGATTGCCGCCGACTGTGCACACCATGTTTGCCGGTACAGCACAGGCCTATCAGCAATCACTGGGTAATGAGTGGTTGCTTGTTTTGACTGCGCTGGCAACGGTTTTCATCGTCCTCGGAATGCTCTATGAAAGCTACATCCATCCGATCACGATTCTTTCCACGTTGCCTTCTGCTGGAGTCGGCGCGCTGCTGGCGCTCATATTAACGGGCACTGAGCTGACCGTGATCGCGATGATAGGCATTATTTTGCTGATAGGAATTGTCAAAAAGAACGCGATTATGATGGTGGATTTTGCCCTGGCGGCTGAACGCAATGAAGGCAAGAATTCCCGCGATTCTATTTTTGAAGCGTGCATGCTTCGTTTCCGGCCTATCTTAATGACCACCATGGCCGCCTTGCTTGGAGCTTTGCCATTGGCCATCAGCCATAGCATGGGCTCGGAACTTAGAAGGCCGCTGGGTATAACCATTATCGGCGGGTTGATTGTCAGCCAGATGCTGACGCTCTATACCACGCCCGTTGTTTATCTCTATTTTGATCGCCTGCAGCACTGGTGGCGCGGAGTTCTGCACAAAGATACAGAACTTGGGCCGGCAGGCTCGGAGGCTTAATGCATCGCTGCAAAAAACCAATAATTTCAACTTCACTGAACCAGCCGGGCTCGAGAGCCAAGGCCATGCGATGGATTGCTTGTATGGCAACGGCCTCTGCGCTGATTTTTTCCGCAGGCTGCACGGTTGGCCCCAAATACGCGCGCCCTTCGGTACCAACGCCGCCTGCCTATAAAGAAGCATTGCCGGATTCCTGGAAACAGGCCCAGCCGAACGCGGCTATTTCCCGCGGAAAGTGGTGGGAAATCTATAACGATCCGGAGTTGAATAAGCTGGAAGAACAAATCAGTATTTCAAACCAGAATGTATTGCTAGCCGAATCGCAATACCGCCAGGCCCGCGATCAAGTGCGGATCGCGCACTCAGCTCTATTCCCCACCGTTTCTACTTCACCAAGCGCCAGCTATTCACGCAACTCCACTACTTTGGTAGCCAGCAACCAGATCAACGGCACCAACACAGCTGTTATCTCAGGGTCACACGCGGATTACACGCTGCCCGTCGACGTCTCTTACCAGGCTGATATCTGGGGCAGTGTTCGTCGCGGCGTTGCCTCGGCGAAAGACACGGCGCAGAGTTCAGCTGCCAATCTGGAAAACGTGCGGCTCACCTTTCAGGCAGAACTGGCTGAATTTTATTTTGAACTGCACGGGTTGGATGGTGATGCCGACTTGCTGCAACGGACCATTACTTCTTTTGAGCAGTTCCTGCAACTCACGAAAGACCGGTTCGATGCAGGCATTGCTTCCGGCGGTGACGTCGCCCAGGCCCAGACCCAACTAGAAACAGCTCGCGCGCAATTGATTGATGTGGGAATCAATCGTGCGCAGTTTGAACATGCAATCGCAATTCTAATTGGCAAGCCGCCGGCGGAAGTGACCATCGCTCCCGCTGTTCTTAAGGTTCCTCCACCTGCCATACCGGAAGGGCTTCCTTCTGCTTTGTTGGAGCGTCGTCCGGATATCGCTAATTCGGAGCGCCTGGTGGCGTCTGCCAATGAGCAAATCGGGATCGCGCAAGCTGCGTTTTTCCCGTCGTTGCTGTTGACCGCCACCGGAGGGTTTGAAAGCCGGAACCTCTCACAATGGTTTAGCTGGCCAAGCCGCTTTTGGTCGCTGGGCCCGCAGTTTGCAGAGACCATCTTTGACGCAGGAAAGCGCAAAGCCCAGGTAGACCTGCAACGCGCCGCCTATGATGGCACCGTTGCAACCTACCGGCAAACAGTTCTGACGGCTTTCGGGCAAATCGAAGATGAGATGGCCGCATTGCGTATTCTTGAGCAGGAAGCGCAGGCGCAAGACGCAGCTGTGAAAGCAGCTGAACAATCTCTGGGAATCGTAACCGAACAATACAAGGCCGGCACCTCGGATTATCTCAGCGTGATCACAACGCAAACCATCGCGCTCACAGATGAGCGCAATGCCGTCGATATCCTCACTCGCCGGCTCACGGCAAGCGTTTTATTGATTGAAGCTCTGGGTGGTGGCTGGGATTCCTCACAGCTGCCAAAAATGTGACGATCTGAAAATTTGTCAGAATCCTGCTTTTACACAGTAGGGAAACAGTGCGATGAGTTGTCAATCGCCTTGCTGTATTGCGCGATAATCGCGAAAAGCTCTTCCCGCTTGATCGGTTTGGCAATGTAGCCGTTCATGCCTGCATCAAGGCAGCGCTCGCGATCTCCTTGCATGGCGTGAGCGGTCATGGCAATAATCGGGATGTGCTTGCCATCAAGCTGCTCAAGGCTGCGAATCCTGGCCGTTGCTTCCAATCCATCCATCTCTGGCATCTGCAAATCCATCAGCAGTAAATCGAAATCGGCTGTTTGTCGCTGCTGTAAAACTTCAAGGCCTGTTGCGGCAACGGAAACCGTGTGTCCTTCCCTCTCCAGCAAACGTACCGCAAGCTTTTGGTTCACGGGATTATCTTCTGCCAGCAGGATACGCATTGGCGTAGCAGTTACCGCTTTTTGCCTTTCGCTGGAATGTGTTTTCAGTTGCTGGCTGGCCCCCAAGGACTGCATGATCGATTTGAGCAGGTCTTGCCGGCAAATGGGCTTGATTAGATATGCGGAGATACCCAGCGCTTTACATTTGGCCAGATCGCCTTTATGTTCTCCGGATGTGAGCATCATGACCGTGCATCCCGTCAACAAGGGATTGTTGCGGATGCGGTCCGCCAATTCGAATCCATCCATTCCCGGCATATGGCTATCGATGAGTACCAGCTTGAATTGCGCATTCTTGGCGCATGCTGCTTCCAATTCAACCAAGGCATGAGTGCCATTGGCGACGGAAACAGGAAGCATTTCCCACTTGCGCAGCATGCGGTCCAGGACTTTTCGATTTGTGGCATTGTCGTCGACAAGTAATGTCGGCATGCCATGCAATATCTCTGTCCCCGCTTCCATCGCTACCGGAACTGTGGCCGACATTTTGAAGGTCGCCGTGAAATGAAATGTGCTGCCCTGGCCAACGGCGCTTTCAATCCACACCTTTCCGCCCATCATGGCAACAAGCCTTGCACTGATCGTCAGTCCCAGGCCTGTGCCTCCATATTTACGAGTAGTGGAATTATCGCCTTGGTTGAATTCCTGAAAAATTGAAGCCAGTCTATCTTCCGCAATGCCAATGCCGGTATCCCTGACGGTGAAATGCAATGTGACGCTGTCTTTGGCAACTGCTTCGGCGCTCACCTCAACCGCGATTTCTCCGCGCTCAGTGAACTTGATGGCATTGCCTGCCAAGTTGGTGACAACCTGCCTTAGCCGGAACGGATCCCCAACCACTGCCAGTGGAACGTCGTCATCCACGTCATACACCAGTTCAAGATTCTTCTGGTGGGCGCGGAATGCAAGGGGCTTGATGGTTTCAAGCAATAACTGCTCAATGTTGAAGACGGTATCTTCCAGGTCCAGCTTTCCCGCTTCAATTTTGGAAAAATCCAGAATATCGTTGATCACGCTCAGCAAGGCCTCGGCAGAGCTCCGGATAGTGCTGATGTAATCCCGTTGCTCATCGGACAAAAGAGTATCCAATGCCAGTTCTGACATGCCCATGATTCCATTCATGGGCGTGCGGATCTCATGGCTCATATTAGCCAGAAATGTGCTCTTTGCCTGGCTTGCTGCTTCGGCTTGCACTCTGGCCTTTTCCAACTGCACAACCAGTTCCGCCTGCGCACGTTCAATATGTTTGCGGTCGGTGATGTTGCGAGAAATTCCTACAATCCCTGCAATCGACCCATCTTGGGCAATATAAGGTGAGATGCTGGAAAGATAAGTCTGCCCGATCTTCTCTACCGTCTCTTCCACCGTCTGGCTCTCGCCTGAACTCATGACCTGGCTTTCGATCATGGAAATAGCTTCGCCATCACCAGAACCAAAGACCTCACTGGCGGTCCGGCCGGCTAGGTCGGTCCACGGTCTGCCAAAATCTCTCAGGTAGGCCGGGTTCACCATCAGGTAGCGGCCAGCTTTATCTTTGAGGTAAACGGCATCGCTGGTTCCCTGGACTACGGCTTGAAAAATCCCGTCGGAGGTAGAAGGGTGGGATTCAGGCGTCATTCTTCCTGGCTCCTGCGGCTTGTTGCCAGGCTTCCTGAAGATGGACCAGCACAAAAAGGCGGCAGCTAGAATGAGCCCGGGCGTAAGCAAAATGAACATGCGAATAGGCTGCCCCAGCGGGGGACGAAGGCGTAGTGGAGAGATCGACTGTAAATCCAGAAAGTTTAGCGTTTTCCGCTCAAGATGATCTCTTGCAGTAAAATGCCTTAAGTTTGCGTCTCAGGCGCAATAACCTACAATCCTGGAAACCTATGCGTAGCTTTGAAAGCCTATCCGAACAGGAAATACTTGCCCTTGCCATTGCGCTGGAAGAAGAGGACGAACGTGTTTATGGCGATTTTGTCGAGAACTTTCGCAAAGATTTTCCCGCCACCGCTGCTATGTTTGAGGGCATGCGGGAAGAGGAATCTACGCATCGGCGCAAGCTGATTGACCTCTATCGCACCAAATTTGGTGAACACATACCTCTGATCCGTCGCGGCGACGTTAAGGGCCTGGTCAGCCGGCGTCCTATCTGGCTGATGCAGCCCTTCCGCCCGGAAGCAGCGCGCAAACAAGCAGCAACGCTGGAAGTGGAAACGCGCCTTTTTTATGAAAAAGCTGCTTCACGCACCCAGGATGCCAGCATCCGCCAGTTGTTAAATGACCTGGCCCAGGAAGAGCGGACACACGAACAGAAGGCAGAAACGCTAGGCCGGGACAATCTTGATCCGGCTGCCCGTACCGCAGAAGATGAAGCCAGCCGCCGGCTTTTCGTCCTGCAAATTGTGCAGCCTGGTCTTGCCGGACTGATGGATGGTTCGGTGTCCACATTAGCCCCGGTTTTTGCTGCTGCCTTTGCGCGGCATGAATCCCATTTTGCATTCTTGGTCGGCTTGGCGGCCTCCCTCGGAGCCGGTATCAGCATGGGATTTGCTGAAGCCCTCTCAGATGATGGCAGTTTGACAGGTCGCGGCCATCCCTGGGTACGGGGATTGGTTTGCGGACTGATGACAGCCCTCGGTGGGATCGGTCACACTCTTCCCTTCCTGATCCCGTCTTTCCATGCTGCCACCGTGATTGCTGTGATCGTCGTGATTGCGGAACTGGGGGTAATTTCCTGGGTGCGACATCGCTATATGGAATCGCCCTGGGTATCGGCTACCTTGCAGGTTGTGCTGGGTGGTGCGCTGGTATTTGTTGCAGGTGTGCTGATCGGAAGTTCGTAGTTATTGCACTTACTCGTGCAACTCCACACCCCATCCGTCTTTCTTCATCTCTGCATGCAGCCAGCGTTGCAAGCTGGTACGCAAGGACGCAGGCAGATCGCCAAACTGAATCCCGTACCCGCCTTTATTGGTCCATGTAACCCGGCCGGGAAATTCTGATGGTTCGCCTGTGCTGCCAGGAATTGAAAAGATGAGAGAAACCGGAGCGCCGGATTTCAATTGCTTTTCTGTTTTGGTGCCTGCGCCACCGGCGCTGATGTTGAGCAATACTGCATCAAACTGTTCGCCGGCATATTTCATCTTGATAGATAGCTCGAGCTGGGCGCGATAGTAACGCTGCTGGCTCAGGCTCAATGTGCCCGACGAATCTTCCATGCCTGATTCGCGATAAATCTTGAGCTTTCGGATCAACGTGCGGCGTGAAATTCCAAGCGCTTCTGCGGCCTTCCCTTGATTGCCGCCATTTTTCTCCAGGGCCTGCAAGATGGCGCGTTTTTCTACCTGATCCAGGTCTGCTGAAACAGGCTTACGGGCGGCGTTCACTGAATCCGGGAATCGTAAATCTGCCGCGGTAATTTGAAAATGAGCATCTTTGGCTTGAAGCACGGCTCCAAACACCACATTTTTCAGTTCACGAACATTGCCTGGCCAGGGATAAAAAAGCAGTGCATCAATGGCGTCCTGGGTAAAGCGTGATTCAGGATAATGCTGGTGAAGGACTTGTTCGGCAATGCCCAGTACATCTTCCGGACGCTCACGCAATGGCGGAACTTCCAGTTGGAATTGGGCAAGGCGGTGATAGAGATCACTGCGGAATCGCCCTGCTTTTACTTGTTCCTGGAGATTATGATTGGTTGCGGCGACCACGCGCACATCTACCGTAACTTTTTTGTTGCCGCCCAACCGAAAGTAAGGAACTCCATCCAGAACGCGCAGCAGTTTGACCTGTACTTTCAGGTCGAGATCGCCAATTTCATCCAGAAAGAGCGTTCCCTTGTGCGCCATCTCAAAGAAGCCTGGCTTCATGGCATCCGCGCCGCTGAACGCTCCTTTTTCATAGCCGAACAACTCGCTTTCCACCAGATGTTCAGGGATGGCCGCACAATTCACATCCACCAGAGGATTGTTGCAGCGCAGGGAATGAGTATGGATTGTTCGGGCAATCATTTCCTTGCCCGTGCCGGTTTCACCCACAATGAGCACAGCCGCGGGATGGCGCGCCACCTTCTCCGCCAGCTTCATCACCCGTTGCAAAGATGAGCTGCGGACAATCAGTTCGGCTTGATCACCTGCGCTGATGGGGGCGCTTCCAGACAGTTCCTCGTCTTCTGACGCATGGGTCAGCGGGCCGTTTTTGGGCGGATAAAGCATTGGGTTTGCGTTTAATAGTGCAGCAACATGCTTTACCAAAGCAATAGGTAAATCCCGCGTTTAGACAACAAAAATGCAAGCCGGCCGGAAGATATCCGGCCGACTTGGATCGTTAGTTATGAATGTAATGTAACGTTAAGTCTTCGAATTTTTATTGTCCCCAAATTACGCTCATGATTTTCTGCCTCTTCGTATCAAATTTTGCCTGATATGACTATTTGCTGGTGTGGATGCTATCGCCCCAGATAAGACTGTCGGCCCGTGCGAGAGTGTCGCCCCAGATCAGTGAGTCTCCCCAGATAAGCGAGTTGCCCCAGATAAGGCTGTCAGCCTGGGTATTGCTCTGGCCCCAGATCAACGACGTGCCCCAGATGAGCGAGTTGCCGCTCACGTTCTGGCCCCAGATCAGTGAATTGCCCCAGATCAGAGAGTTACCCCAGATCAGAGAGGTTCCATCTACGCTGGAAGCAACAGCAACTGTTCCGTCCGTCTGCGCAACCGCTACTGGCGAAGCTGCGGCCTGCGTCATGACATCCGTGCTGCTCAGCGCCGCGGGGATATTGAGGTATCCCGCGCCAGTAGTGAAGATGTCCTGCTGCAGATAGCGATTCGCATTTTCTGTTGTGTCATACCAGGTGTAACCGGCAGTAAAGCTCTTGGAAGCAGTCTTCATCAGCCGGGCTTTGATTGTGTCAGGTGAGAGGGAACCATCTTTTTGTAGTAACAGTGCGGCGGCGCCGGTAACCATCGGCGTGGCCATGCTGGTACCGCTCAGGGTGAAGTAGCTGTTGCTGGATGTGGTCGCAGCATAGACTGCGCCGGTTGGCATCAGGTTATACAACGTGCTGCCTGCATCCATCAGAGAGATGATTTTGTTGCCAGGAGCAACCAGATCAGGCTTCACAATGTGATCAAGAAGTGACGGCCCTCTGGAGCTATAAGTGTCCACCACATCGTCGGCCGTAGTGGAAGTGTTGTAAGTATTTACGGCGCCAACTGTAATGACATAAGGGTCGTTACCCGGGGAGTTGATGGTCGCATAGCCGTTGATACCATCCACGTCGGTGCGTCCATCATTTCCGGCAGCAACTACAACCGTAATGCCGGCCTTGTAGGCGCTTTCAACCGCCTGATCAAGAGGATCTTGCGTGTAGCTTTCAAAAACGCCACGGCCTACTGACAGGTTGATTACCTTGATGTGATACTGGTCTTTCAAATCGATGGCACGCTGAATGGCGGCAATCACGTTTGAATCCGGAGCTGAACCGTTGTGATCCAGCGCCTTCAGGTTCACCAGATTCACTTTAGGAGCAATGCCGCGAATCAGGCTGTCTGGCGCATAGCGTGAAGAATAGCCATTGCCTGCAATGATGCCGGCAACATGGGTTCCATGACCATAGAAGTCAGCAGGGCTTTCCGTCGAGACAAAGCTTTCGTTGTAAATGACGCGGCTGTTGCCGTTCGAGTCATGAAGGTCTGCATGATCGCTGATACCGCTATCGATTAGGGCAACCGAAATTCCGGAGCCATCCCAGCCATTGTTCTGGGCCCAGTCGGCACCCACGCTCTCAATGTAGTGATCAGTAGAGGTCAGCTTGATCTGACGATCCAGTGAAATGTAAGCGACATCCGGATCAAGAGCCAGTGCAGCCAGGCCTTTGCGTGGAACGCTGAAGTGGCCACCGCGAATGGCGCCAAAGCTTCTGTGTAGATTTCCTCCCTGTGCGCTGACCTTGCTGAAGTGGCGAGTGCCAGGAGTAGTCTTAAATTGGATGATGACATCCACAGATGCAGTTTGAGACAACTTGCCAGCCGCTGCCTTCTGCAGCTGATCATTAAGATCATCGGAAGATTTTTGGCCTCTGGAGCTTGCCTGGGCAACACCCACAGATAGAATGCCCACCAATGCAAGCTGAAGCCAGGGGAGGAACGTCCGTCTCGCCAGCTTTATCAGAGATTCGTTCTTATCATTGCGAATCATGGTTGCTAACTTCTCCTTTGGTCCGGATGCACTGGGTCTCGGCGCTTTCCGGCTCGTTTCGATGCCTGATGTAATGCACCTTCGCAACCAAATCGAAACAACAATAAACACCTTATTTTCAGTTATTTAAACAGCATGTTATTGCAATAACGTGGCGTCGCTTTGTCACTCGCCAAAGAGAGTTAAAGATTGCTAATGACGCAGGAATTGATCGGACAATAAAGAACTTACCCGGCAAAGAATGCCTAGTGTGACACTGTGTCACAATCCGCAAAAGCTGTGTGGCTCACCTGTCTTATGAATTGCCGATGGAGACACATCTGGTTTTTAAATTCGCTGCCTGTGGATTAAAACTTTTCAGTTTTTCGTGCCACCTGCCGATGTAGTTCCCAAGGTGAATCTCAACCAGTGACCGCTATCATGCCTAAAAAAGCAATTGCGCTGTTTTCTCTCGTAACTTTGTGCGGCTGCGCTGTGCTTGCTTATGGCGTCTACAACTTTCGTCCGGACAATCTCGTCAGGTTCATCGCCTATCTCCTGATATGCATGCTGGCCTCGCGGCTTAAGGTGAGCTTGCCTGGTATTGAAGGCAGCATCTCAGTCAATTTCCTGTTTATCCTGCTAGCTATTGTTGAGTTGAATTTCAGCCAGACACTGGCTATTGGTTGCGCGGCCACGCTTGCCCAGCATTTCAAGGGCTGGGGAAACTGGCCTAAACCGAAGCAGGTCGCATTCAACTTCTGCAACGCTTCCAATACCATTTTTATCGCCTATTTTTTCTATCAGTAT
>Ga0206935_10312_pt1 | contig 12153 bp, 7 predicted proteins | sample Alteio_BWOrgHeat_13_FD_152924 | JGI IMG/M metagenome (GOLD analysis project Ga0206935, IMG submission 152924) | Enriched cells from forest soil in Barre Woods Harvard Forest LTER site, Petersham, Massachusetts, United States -... | ecosystem: Environmental > Terrestrial > Soil > Temperate forest >...
CCGCAAAGGACTCAAAGAGAAAACCGCGAAGGTCGCAAAGTGCTTAGCTTTGTGCTCTGCGAAATCTTTGCGCACTTTGTGGTTAAAAATCTAAGCTTTACATGGCAAATAAGCCTAAAGCTATTTTAAAGCGTCTGCCCTGACCAACCCTACAGGGAAATCGCGTTTAAAATTTATTTGCAGCTACCGTCTTTGCGCCGCAAGGTGAAGAGAGGATGGTCGGTCTACCTAAAGGCGGATGCTCAATCTTCGCTTTGCGGCACAGTAAAGCGCTTGTTTGCAATTTAACAGCCAAAACAATTTTAAACGCGATTTCCCGAACCAATCCTACCGGCAAAAAAATACCGCTAAGTTTATTTTTGTAACAAAACCATCGCCATTTTAAAATGGCTGCTATTTTACCTAAGTTTACGCCTTTACCAATTAATTTAAACAGCATTATGCCCGGACATTTAAAAGTAAATAGTTACTTACTTATGGCGGCGGTTATGGGGACAATAGCCGCTGTATCGTGCAAAACAAAAAAAGAGGCGGAAACGGTTACCGTTAAAACCACTGCGCCCAATGGCACAACTACCACAGCAACGGTTAGCAAGGACAAAAAAGACGGGATCAAGAAGTTTAGCGACCTGATCCCGGCCAAAACCAAAGTAAACAAAGGCCTTTTTAATGTTTACAAGGTTGAAGGGAAATTTTATTACGAAATACCAGATTCGCTGTTCGGCCGCGAAATGCTGGTGGTAACGCGCCTGGCCAAAACTCCGGCAGGCTTACATACCTTCGGTGCGCAATATGGCGGCGAGGAAGCCAACGAACAGGTTTGGAAATGGGAAAAACACGACAAACAGGTAATGCTACGGGTGCCCAGCTACGTGATCAGGGCCGACAGCAACTCGGATATGTATCATGCCGTGAAAAACTCCAACCTGGATGCCGTGCTGGCCTCGTTTGATATAAAGGCATTTAATAAGGATACTACCGGCGTTATGATTGATGTATCTGACTTTTATAACGGCGATATAACTGCTATCGGGATCCCCGACGAAATCAAAAAAGCCTACAAAATTTCGGGATTGGATAATACCCGGTCATATATCGATACGATTAAAACTTTCCCGATAAATATTGAAGCCCGCACCTTGAAAACTTACAGGGCTGGTGAATCACCCACTGACAACAGCAACGGCGCCATCACTTTTGAGTTGAACACCTCGATGCTGCTGCTGCCAAAAACGCCGATGAAGGCCCGGCTGCACGACGACCGGGTGGGCTTTTTCGGCCAGTCGCAAACCGATTACGGTACCGATGCGCAAAAGGCTGAAGTTACATCGTACATCCACCGCTGGAAGCTGGAGCCTAAGGACCCCGCCGCATATGCGCGTGGCGAACTGGTTGAGCCCAAAAAACCAATTGTATTTTATATCGATCCGGCTACCCCAAAAAAATGGGTGCCTTACCTGATTGCCGGTATAAACGATTGGAACGCAGCTTTTGAAGCGGCCGGGTTTAAAAATGCCATCATCGGCAAGGAAGCGCCGACCAAAAAGGAAGATTCGACTTTCAGCACCGAGGATGCGCGCTATACCGTAGTGCGTTACTTTGCTTCGGATGTGGAGAATGCCTATGGTCCCCACATATCAGACCCACGCACCGGCGAGATATTGGAAAGCCACGTGGGCTGGTACCATAATGTGATGAACTTATTGCGCGACTGGTATTTTGTACAAACAGCAGCCAGTAACCCCAATTCGCGCCATGCCAAATTTACCGATGAGCAAATGGGCGAGTTGATCCGCTTTGTATCCTCGCACGAAATTGGCCATACCCTGGGTTTGCCGCATAACTTCGGATCAAGCTATGCGTACCCGGTTGACTCACTTCGTTCCAAATCCTTTACGGATAAACATGGTACGGCGCCTTCTATTATGGATTATGCGCGCTTTAACTATATTGCCCAGCCGGGCGATGGAGTAACCCATTTTTACCCGCAAATTGGCGAATATGATAAATGGGCCATTAAATGGGGTTATACCTGGTTCCCGGGAAATAAAACACCGAAAGAGGAAAAAGAGCTGCTGGATGTTTGGGTGAAAGAAAAAGCAGGGAATCCATTGTATTACTACGGACGCCAGGGAACGAGCATTGACCCGCGCCTGCAAAGCGAAGACCTGGGCGATAATGCCATGCGCGCAAGTACTTTCGGTATTGAAAATTTGAAACGGATATTGCCGCAGATAGAGACCTGGACCTACCAGCCCGGTGAAGACTATAGCGACCTTGGAGAGCTTTATACGGAGGTGCTAACCCAATATTTCCGTTATATGGGCCATGTGACCACCAATATCGGCGGTATGAACGAAAATTTTAAAACTTACGACCAAAACGGGGCGGTGTATGATTTTGTGAGCAAAGATAAACAGCGTGATGCCGTGATGTTTTTGAATAAGCAACTGTTCGCCACGCCGTCATGGCTTATATATAAGCCTGAATTGAGTAAGTTTGATAATGGCGTAATGTTAAACCGGATAAAAAGTGTACAAACCAGTACCTTGAACAATGTGCTTTTCCCGCCGAGATTATCGCGGATGTATGATAATGAGGCCAGGAATGGTACTAATGCCTATACAGTTGCCGATCTGTTCAATGACTTGCGCGGCGGTATTTTTGTTGGCGCAGCTCCGGACGTTTTCCAGCGAAACCTGCAGCGGGCCTATGTTGAGGACCTGAAAAATCTGCTGAATAACGAATTTTCAGGTATTCCCGGCCTGCCGGCTGCGATATCGGCCAGCATAGGTTTAACGCCCATTAATATGACCCTGTCGGACATCAGGCCGATGGTGCGCGCCGAGTTGAAATTGATTGATACCAAACTGCCAAAAGGAGGCGATGCTATCACTGCGGCACATTTTGCCGACCTGCATTTACGGATAAAAGAGGCGTTGAATCCTACCAGGCCGATCGTTAATTTACCTGGTTTACCAGGCGGGAGAGGAATTATCCTGGACCTGCCAGTTGATGAGAATATAGAACCGGCATCGTATAATAAGCCTTAAAGCATTGAAAACGAAACCTTTAATACAGCAAAAAATCCCGCCGAAAATGCGGGATTTTTTGCTGTATTAAACCTGTAGCCTTATGACAAGAAGGCATGGCCGGGCCTTCTTATTCCTTATAGCTGGCTGATATTTTCAAAAAAAGCAGTCTGCAGATCGAGGAGTGATTTTACCGGTATCGACTCACCATAGGCGTCAAAGCACAAAAACTTTGAACTTTTAGGGTCATTATTTTTTGACCTTTCAAAAAAATTAAAAGTTTCGAAAAAGTAATGATTAGTGGTCACGTTATCTTTTGAGTTGGTTTGTGAACCATTCAGGCGGAAGCCAAAGGCATCCATCCACTTGTGCACATTTGCGTGCAAAGAAACTCCGATCTGCTTCATAGGTAGTAGTTTTCGACAACCAGTATACGAAAAATCGTGCCATTTTCAAAAAAAAATGTCTGGCATATTTTGCACAAATGTTTGTTTCTGATGTTTATTTCGACATTTTTCATATATTAAAATACTAAGCAAATATATTTCGCAGAACAAGAATTGAAACCTAATGTAAAAATGATGCGTAGAAGGTGGAAACAAAATCAAACTCGAAATTATAAGAAATTAAATTATTCGTTAATCATGAAAGCAACCAGACTCTTACTACCTGTCACATTTGCATGCCTGCTGAGTATCGCAGCTTGTAAAAAAGATAAAACGCCCGGGCCAGCAGGCTCTATCGGTTCAACCGGTGCTACCGGCCCGCAGGGTACCACAGGCGCTACAGGCCCTGCCGGACCACAAGGCCCTTCAGGCGGCGCTACAGGCGCCACCGGTGCAACAGGCGCTACTGGTGCAAACGGCTCAAACGGGTCAACCGGCGCAACAGGGGCAACCGGCGCAACAGGGGCCAACGGTACCAATGGCACTAACGGTGCAACAGGCGCTACCGGCGCAACAGGCCCTGCCGGACCACAAGGACAAAACGGTGCTACCGGCGCAACCGGTGCCAATGGCGCTAATGGCGCAACAGGTGCTACCGGCGCAACAGGCCCTGCCGGACCACAAGGTAAAACCGGCGCAACAGGCGCAACAGGCGCCAACGGTTCTAATGGCGCAACAGGTGCAACGGGTGCAACAGGCCCTGCCGGACCACAAGGTAAAACCGGCTCAACAGGCGCTACCGGCTCAACAGGTGCTACCGGTGCAACCGGTTCTAAAGGCGCCACTGGAGCCACTGGTGCTACAGGCGCCACAGGCGCAACCGGCACACAGGGTAACGCAAACGTTCAAAACTATTTGATAACAGGTATGGGCGTCGTTACCGTGGGTCCAACCTACCTTTCCGTACCGGCCATTACCCAGGATATTGTTGACGAAGGCACCGTATTGGTATATGTTAGGAATACCGGCACAACAGGCGGATGGTATGCGCTGCCATACTCGGTAAGTGGCAACACTATCGACTTTCTTGACTTCGGGATTGGATTTGTCGCTCTGCAGGCAAACTTCACACAGTCCAATGCGTTCGACTTCAGGGTAGTTGTAATATCAGGCTCGGGCCTCACCCAGCTCAATGTTGCCCACCCGAATGTTAACCTGAAAAACTTTAACGAAGTTGCAAGGGCATTGAACCTGAAGAACTAATAAGTTCATAAAACATACTTTAAAAAGCAACGCCTCCCGGCAATCCGGGGGGCGTTTTTTATGTAACAATGCTATGGCTTTTAGGCAAGTGAGACTTATAAATAGAACATTTGCATACAAATGATGTTTTTTTAAAGTTGAAGACAATTTTAATCACCGATGAAGCCCCTGTTAGCCCTATTAGCCATCACTTTTTTTGCCCTGACTTTCGCAAATGCCCAAGGCGCACGCCAGGTGCACGGAACCCTTATTGATTCAACAAAAAAAGCCATACCATCGGCCAGTATTACCCTCACCTCCGATCAGCACGATAGTACGACAACCGTTTCGGATACCACCGGAAAATTTGTTTTTCCCGCAGTAAAGGGCAGTAAAGTGGTAGTCGTCGTTTCGGCAAGCGGGTATCAAACTATCACAAAGAATTATGCGCTGGCCAGTGACACCGCTGCTGCCGACCTGGGTGCAATTGTATTAACCGTTGTATCAAATATCCCTAAACAGGCTCAAAGCGGCCGTCAAGTGCACGGAACGCTTGTTGATTCGGCACAGCGGGGCATTCCGGCCGCCAATCTTACCCTTACCTCCGAACAGCGTGACAGCACGACAACTGTTTCGGACCCGAACGGAAAATTCATTTTTTCGTCGGTAAAAGGCAGTAAAGTGGCAATCACCATTTCAGCAACCGGTTACCCAACCACCAGGAAACATTTCGCGCTTAGCGGTGATACCGCTGCCGCCGACCTGGGGGCGATTGTATTACAATTAAAACCTGTGGCCATTGCGCCCGTGCAGCAACAACAGGCCCAGGGCGGACGCCAGGTGCGCGGAACTGTTATCGATACCACAAAACAGGGCGTAGCGGCGGTCAATATCACTATAACGTCCGAACAGCATGACAGCACTACTACGGTCTCCGATTTGAAGGGAAATTTTGTTTTTCCGGCAGTTAAGGGCAATAAAGTGGTGGTCACCGCTTCCTCTATAGGGTTTCAAACGGTCAGGAGGCATTATGCACTCGCAAGCGACAGCGCCGCAGACCTTGGCCAAATTGTTTTGAAGGCCGAGACAAACATGCTGAAAGGGGTTACCATCGTTGGCACAGTGCCGGTAAGGATAACCGAAGATACAGTTGAGTACAAAGCCAGTGCCTATAAGGTACGTGAAAATGCACCGGTTGAAGACCTGATAAAAAAGCTGCCCGGTGTTGACGTGGATGCCAATGGCAACATTTCCACCCAGGGCAAACAGGTAACCAAAGTAAGGATTAACGGCAAGGATTTTATGGGGGGTGATGTGCAAAGCGCGACCAAAAACCTGCCTGCCGATGTGGTTGAAAATATACAGATGATTGATGACTACGGCGACCAGGCAAACCTAACCGGCGTAAAAACCGGCGAGCCCGACAAAATCATGAATATCACCATCCGCCAGGATAAAAACTATGGCTACTTTGGCCAGGCTACTGCCGGCGATGGCGAAGACGTACTACCGCAAAGCCAGGGAATCCCCGACCAAAACAGGTACCTGGGCACCGTGAATGTTTTTGATTTTAACGGCGACAGGCAAATAGCTTTGCTGGGCAGCATAAACAATACAAATGTGAATACGTTCTCGTTCGGCGGTAATACCGGCGGGGGAGGAGGAGGCTTTGGCGGCGGCGGTTTTGGCGGCGGCGGCAGAGGCAACGCGGCAAGGGCCACGCAAAATAGCGGCGGCCTTACCACAACGCAAAATGGCATTACCGATGCGCATTATATCGGCACAAATTTTCGCGATCAATGGGGAAAAAACCTGTCGGTTTATGGAAGCTACAGCTTTGGCGACAATACCACAACGACCAACTCTAATACCCTGCAGCAAAACTCCAACCCCACTAATCCCACCACACAGCAGCAAAACAGTGTTGAATCGGACCAAAACATCAATCACCGGTTTACCTGGAATATGGAATATAAGCCCGATACGATCAACTATTTGAAGGTAACGCCCACCTTTTCGTGGGCAGGCACAAATACCAATGAATCGGGGATGAATAATTTATCGAACACGAACACAGGCGCGGTGCTTTCCAATTATAACGAGGTTACGAACGGCACCTCGCATGCGCCCACGTACGGGTTTATAGCGTTATATAACCACCGGTTTCCGCGCCGGCATAACCTCAGCGTCAACTTTAATTTTAGCTCGTCAACAAGCAATGCCTATCAAAATCCGGTCTATGATTTTTTAGCAGGCCCGCATACCGCTCCTGCTGATCAGACGATCAATACGTACAGCCACACCGATTCTTACGCAACAACTTTATCCTATCTTTTCCCGATTGGCAAGTTTTCGTACCTCGAGTTCAACTATAATTTAAATTACTCAGTTACCAATAATAATACGCAAACAGATTCGCTTTACGACCCTGCAAACAACCTGTTCAGGAGCGACAGCGCTTTAAGTAACATCTATAATTATACTTTTATCACCAACAAGGCCGGGCTGAATTACCGGTTTATCCAGAAAAAGTATAACTATACGCTTGGCCTGGGCGTACAGAAGGCCGATCTGAACGGCAATTCGCCGGCCCTGGTTAACAGCGACACGCATGTTTCCACATTTGACCTGATACCAACCGCCAGGTTTGTTTATAATTTTTCGCGCAGCCAGAATTTTAGCCTGAATTATAATGCATCAAGCAGCGCGCCAAGCTTTACCCAACTGCAGCCGGTGACCAATTTTTCAAACGCTTTTTACCCGGTGGCGGGTAATCCAAAACTTAACCCGCAGTATACCAATAATTTTTCCATCCGGTACAACAATTTCAGCTTTCAAAGCGGCGACATATTTTTTGTAAGTGTGCAGTATACATCCACTGCGGATTATGTTGCAACCAATTCCATTACCTTTCCGCGGCATTACGCGCCCGATACCCGGTTTGATAATACTATCCTGACCGAATACGAAAACACCAGCGGATATAATTCAACTTCGGCGCAGTTAACTTACGCCAAGCCGATTGATAACCGAAAATTCACCTTTTACTTCCGCGGCACCGTAACTTATGCAAACAATGTAGGCTTTTTATCGAGCATCGATTCAACCACCTATGCCGAGACGACCCAAAAAAATATTTCAAGAAATTTGCAGTTTGCGCCGCAGTTTCAGTTCAGGGTGGATATTACCGATAAAATAGATGCGCAGTTTTTAACTAACTACGCGATAAACAACACCCATAATTCGGTAGTGGATTCGCTGAACAACCCCAACCATTTCGAGACCTGGAATGTTGGCGTGAATGGTAAAAACTATTTCGGCGACTGGACATTCAGCTACGACTATACCCATGCTACAAACTACGGCTATGCGGCAAGTTTAAAAGTTACCAACCCCAATATTTTGAACGTATATGTTGAGCGCAGGTTTTTAAAAGACCACCAGGCTACTATCCGTTTGTCGGCGTTCGACCTGTTCAATCAAAATACTGGCTTTACATCCTCTGCAAATGCCAGTTCGATCACCGAATCACATGTTAACCGGCTGGCGCGATATTATTTGGCGACTTTTACGCTGCGACTGGAAAAATTTGCAGGCAAGAAGCCGACCCAAATGCCCGGCATGCGCGGCTTCAGAAATGGCGGCGGTCCGGGCGGCGGTGGCAGAGACGGCGGCGGGCCGGGTGGACCAGGGGGTACGCCTTAATAAGCGAACGTGACTTAAAATACAACCAATGGCTGAAACGTCCGGCGGTCCGTAGGGCCTTAGGGAGGTTTCCTCATCCGGCCGGCGCATCGCTCCACCGCTGTTCCTTCGCTAACGGAACGAGCGAAGTTGGGTGAATAAATTCGACGCCATTTTTTGACAATCAATGGTTAGAATTGGAACAAGGACAACTGATCTGTCGGTTTCATATCTTTCCGTTTTACCTCGGGTTCATTAAAATTGGAGAGGGAAATCCCCAGCAGGCGTATCTTTTTATCTTCTGTACCGGCGGCGGCCAGCAATCTTTTGGCCGCAGTGCTAATCGTCTCCAAATCGTTCAGCCCGGTTGTGAAGGATTGGTTGCGGGTAATCTGCTTAAAATCGCTGTATTTTATTTTCAGCGTGATGGTGCGGCCTTTCAGCTGGTAATTTTGCAGGCGGTTACAAACGATTTGCGCAATTCGATCCAGTTCCGGCTCCATTTCCTCAAGGGTAGTCAGGTCGTAAGCAAATGTATCTTCGGCTGCCACCGATTTAGTTTCGCGGTGAGGTTCCACCTCGCGGTTATCAATGCCACGAACAATCTGGTAATAAAAACGGCCCGCCTTCCCGAAATGTTTTACGAGTTCATCCTCGGATAGTTTTTTCAGGTCATCGCCGGTGTGCAGGCCCATGTTTTTCATTTTTTGGGCGGTTACTTTTCCCACGCCAAAAAACTTCTCTACCGGCAGCTTTTCCATAAATGCTTCAATGGACGACGGTCCGATAAAAGTAAGCCCATCCGGTTTTTTCATATCCGATGCGGTTTTAGCCACGAATTTATTGATTGATACGCCTGCCGATGCCGTTAACTGCAGTTCATCTTTAATCGCCTGTTTTATTTGCTTCGCGATCTCGATGGCCGACCCGATGCCAAGCTTATCGGTAGTGACATCCAGGAATGCCTCATCCAGCGACAGCGGTTCGATCAGGTCGGTATAGCGACTGAATATCTCGCGTATTTTTTGGGATGCCTCCTTATAAGCCGGAAACCGTGGCTTTACAAAAATGGCATGGGGGCAAAGCTGCGCAGCCTGCCTGGACGACATGGCCGACCGTATGCCAAACTTCCGCGCCTCGTAACTTGCCGTAGCCACCACTCCCCTGGTCGTCGGCGGTCCGCCGACAACCAGCGGTTTGCCGCGGTATTCGGGATTGTCGCGCTGCTCAACAGACGCGTAGAAGGCATCCATATCGATATGGATGATCTTGCGGAGCGATTGAGGGGTGGCGTTTTCCATTTGGGCTATACAAATATACAGGCTGAGTATGATTTCGGAAAGATGGAACGCATCACGTCTAATTTCAGATGATGAACCTGTAAGGGCGAGCCTTGTGGCCGCCCAATTTGCACAGGCGGTGGCTGCGCGTAAAAAGGGCGCCCACACGGGTGTCCCTGCAATGACGACGGGAATAAATTGTTTTTGGGATGACCTTTAAAAGGGGTGAACACAAGGTTCACCCCTGCCATCATTTTTAATGTAAATTCATTTAAAACAATGTGTTTACTCCGCCGGCCATGGCGGGCCGCTTGAACCGGCCGAGAATCAGCCTTTTTAATGCCTGATCTCTCAATCACAAACAAACCAGCGGGCGGCTGCCTTTTGGAGTTCATTACAATCCGGGGCTTCATCGGCAGCCCAGGCAATAATCCCGTCGGGTCGTACCAGCACGGCGCTAAAGCCTAATTGTTCTTTCGCCCGGCCTGAAACATACCTGATCCGGTCGCCATATTTATCCGCCAAAGCCTTTATTGAAGCGTTCCTGTGAAAATCAAGCAGTATACCCCGACCATCGTGCATTAGCTCACCGACTGTTGTGCCGTCTTCCAACTCAAAGTTTGGGACGCTGTGGCCTGCCAGCGGGTTGCGGCCACCGAGATTGTAATGTGTGAAAATGCCCCATACCTTCCCGGCAAAATAGGTAGCGCCATCGCGCGTATTCATAATGTCGCGGATAATCGCGTTCAATGCATGGGCCTGGGGCGTCGGTTTCATAATCGCAACCTGCGCGCGCGACCAATCCAGCACCTGAGCGCCAATGGGGTACCGCTCGGTATAATAACTATCCAGCAAGCCTTCCGGAGCTTTGTTTTGGATGGTCAGGGCGAGCTTCCAGCCCAGGTTCAGGGCATCGCCCAGGCCAAGGTTGAGCCCCTGGCCACCCAACGGCGCATGAATATGCGCGGCATCGCCGGCTAACAGTACCCTTCCGTTGCGATAGGTTGTGGCCTGCCGCGCCCGATCAGTCCATGTGGTTGCGATATGCAGGGCGCTAATGGAAACATTGGTGCCCGATACCCGGCGCAGCACGTCCTGCACGTGTTCAAGCGTGAGTGGCTCTTCTGAACTATGGAATGCACCGCCATCAAAATCCTGTATTACCAGGTAACCTGGCTGAGATTGCAGGTACATGCCCGTTGGTGTCACGTTTCGGCCCTGACTGAGCTTTTCCGGGTTGGTGATGTCCACTTTAGCAGTGTAGCCTGTAAATTCCGGCTCCGTACCGGCAAAGTCAAAACCGCCCGCTTTGCGGACAACACTACGGCTCCCATCGCAACCCACCAGCCATTTGCTTTGAAAAGATCGGCCACCCGACTGAACTGTTACACCATCCGCGGTTTGATAAAAGCCGGCGATAGCAAGCCCGCGCCTGACCTCTGCACCCAGGGCCTCCGCGCGGCAGGCCAGCACCGTTTCAAGCTCCGCCATTTCAGAAATTAAACTGGGGGCGGTGGAACTTTGGAGGCGATAGCTCCACTGTGAGGTATCAATATCGCCGTCGTGAAATGGAATGCCGGCGAAGTGCCCTACCTGGCGGCGAGCCCCTTGGCCGGCATTTTGATGCGGATTTTTAAGGTGTTTATGCAACTCCAGTTCGTTTAGCAAGCCACGGCGGTAAAGCGCTTCGATAGTTGGCGCCGAGAGTCCCCGTATCCCGAAAGGCACCTGCTTCAAGGGGGAGTGCGGATGCTCAGCCTTTTCAAGTATTAGCACTGAACATTTGGCCAGGGCCAGTTCACAGGCCAGGAACAGCCCGACGGGGCCTGCACCGGAAATGATTACGTCGTATATAGAATGATTGGATGTGGATTTATTACTTTTAAGTGTTGCTTTCATGTTGAATGATTGAAAGCACAAAATTCCGTAATGCCACCGGTTCAGGCTTGTATAAACGCGACAAAATCGTCGCCAACGGCCTGTTTTCCTTTCTTTGCTTTTCGCGCAAATGCCGCCGGTGTAGCGCCGCTATAGCGTTTGAATTCCCTGCTTAGGTGGGATTGATCCGTATAGCCCAGCTCATGCGCTAAACCGGCTAAGTTGGAATCCGGATAAAGCCATAATTGGTTTCGTACCTGCTCAAAGCGCATTAAACCCGACACGTCTTTAACAGAATAGCCGGAAGATTGCTTGAAGTTTCTTTCCAGTGTGCGAACCGTGGCATGAGCCGCTGCGGCTACCTGGCTTACCGGCATGACGCCGTTTGCAGCCCTCATAGCAGCTCCCGCTTTGAATAGCATACTGTCAATAGCAATCCGCGACCGTGCATCCAGGAAATACTGTTTTACCTCAGCCAGGGCTGTATCTATTCTGCCGGCCCGGATCGACTTATTCAATGTGGATTGAAGCCTGGCGACGGGATGCTCAAATATGCGCACGCTCTCTTTATCAGGCTGTAGTCCGAGCAAATCGAACACCGTCCAGGGAAAGCACCTGATGCCAATTACCTCCAAACGGTTTTTAGTGTAA
>Ga0206935_10313_pt1 | contig 12091 bp, 10 predicted proteins | sample Alteio_BWOrgHeat_13_FD_152924 | JGI IMG/M metagenome (GOLD analysis project Ga0206935, IMG submission 152924) | Enriched cells from forest soil in Barre Woods Harvard Forest LTER site, Petersham, Massachusetts, United States -... | ecosystem: Environmental > Terrestrial > Soil > Temperate forest >...
CGCGGAGACCAGATCCTGACCGGCCGCATCCGCGAATACCGTGAGGATGTCGAGGATATCCTGTTGTGTGGTCGTTTCGTCAAGGGTAATGCCGATATGATCGCCTTCGGTATAATGGAAATTGATGCTGCGGGCCTCTGCAAATCCGCGGATCTTCGAAGCGTCGGCAACTTTCAGGTGAATGCTGTCGAAATAGTACTCATTCAGATTGGCAACTCCGAGTGCCTCCAGTTCATAAGAAAGGGTCTGGGTCAGCATGCTGACCCTTTTTGCGATCTGGACCAGTCCCTGCGGTCCATGCCAGACGGCGTACATGGCGGCCATATTGGCCAGCAGGGCCTGGGCCGTGCAGATATTCGAAGTAGCTTTCTCCCGTTTTATATGTTGTTCGCGGGTCTGCAGGGCCATGCGCAAGGCGCGATTGCCCAGGGCGTCGATGCTGATGCCGATGATACGGCCCGGAATGGAACGTTTGAAATCTTCCCTTGCCGCGAAAAAGGCTGCGTGCGGCCCGCCAAAACCCATCGGGACGCCAAAACGCTGGGAAGAACCTACCGCGGCGTCGGCTCCCAACTCTCCGGGGGGTGTCAGCAAGGTAAGGGCCAGCAGATCGGTGGCCATAACGGTGTATCCACCGATGCTTTGTACCTGGCGAATAAAATTGCGATAGTCATGAATGGATCCATCGCTTCCGGGATATTGAACAAGGGCCCCGAAATAAGAGCTATCGATCGCCGCCTGCCGGAAATCTCCGAATACCAGTTCGATCCCGATAGGGACGGCCCGTGTGATGAGTACTTCTTTTGTTTGCCTGAAAACCTGCTCGTCAACAAAGAATTTTGGTACGGTGACATGGTCATGGTCTTTATTCTTCATGTTGAAGAACATGGTCATGGCTTCGGCTGCCGCTGTGCCTTCGTCGAGCAGCGAAGCGTTGGCCAGTGGCAGGGCGGTGAGATCGGCGACCATGGTCTGAAAGTTCAGCAGACTTTCCAGCCTGCCCTGGGATATCTCCGCCTGGTAGGGGGTGTATTGGGTATACCAGCCCGGGTTCTCGAAAACATTCCTCAGGATGACGCTGGGGACGATGGTATCATAATAACCCTGGCCGATATAGGATTTGCAGACCTTGTTGAGGGCAGCTATCGCTTTCAGCTCGGTAAGGTACTGGTGTTCGCTGACCGGGCCCGGTATGGAAAGGGGTGTCTTGCTACGGATGGAAGCGGGTATGGTCTTTTCGATCAGGTCGTCCAGCGAGCGCAGGCCGATGGTTTTAAGCATTTGAACCGATTCCTGTTCGTTGGGCCCAATATGACGCCCGGCAAATTCATTCGCCTGTTGTTCAAATAAATTCATACAAGTAAAGAGGTTGACCGTTACAATAAAAAGTGCTGCAAAGTTACGGCGGAATGGGGAAAAAACAACATCCCGGCATTGCTGCCAGGATGTTACTTTTTAAACCCCTAAACTTAAAACTTAACTATGATGAGATTGAGATCATCAATGATGTGCGTAATCCATGAACGATCTGCTGCAGCAAAATTAGTTTATCGTTCCCGGGTCTTGCAGATCCGCCAATTAAAAATAAATTAAAATTGACGACGCGAACGGATTGGCGATCTTTGCGCCAATGAACGATCCATTGCATAATTGGGAAAAGAGATCGGCCGAGCACCAGAAGCAGTACAAGCAGTTTCTGCAGAAGGCCGATAAGAAAAAAGTGCTCCCGCTGCTGCCCGATCTGCATGAAGAGGCGTTCAGCCGGGTGGATTGTACAAAATGCGCCAATTGCTGCAAGCATTACTCCCCGAGATTCAAGGGGCCGGATATCAAACGCATAGCCAGGTTCCTGAACATGAAGGAGGGGGAGCTTACGGATAAATATCTTCGCCAGGACGAAGAGGGAGACTGGGTAGCGCGGTCGATGCCCTGTCCTTTTTTGGGTGCGGACAACCTTTGCGGGATCTATGAAGCGCGCCCTTCTGATTGCCAACGCTTCCCTTATACGGACGAGGATGTATTGATCAAGCGGCCGCAATTGACGCAGAAGAACTCTACTTTTTGCCCCATCGTTTACCTGGTGCTGGAGAAGCTGATCCAGGGATCATGATCCTGTCAATATTCCAGTTTTCTCAGACCCGGGTATCGGAACCAGGTGGCGATCACGATCCCGATGGTCATGCATCCGCCGAATATTACGGAGGGCACTACACCCATCAGCTTCGCCATCACCCCGCTTTCGAACTGTCCCAGCTCATTGCTTGAATTGATGAACATGGAGTTGACCGCTGACACGCGTCCACGCATGGCATCGGGCGTTTTCAATTGTACGATGGTACCTCTTATGACCACGCTGATGCCGTCCAGGATACCTCCTGCCATCAGGGCGAAAAAGGATACCACATACCATTGAGAAACGCCGAACAGGATGATGGTGGCTCCAAAACCGCCTACGGCATATAGGAGGATGAGGCCCTGTCTGCGGTGGAGGGGCCGGAGGGCGAGGGTGAGAATAGTGGTGATGGACCCGATATCGCTGGCGGCATTCAACCACCCGAAGCCGATGGGGCCGATCTTGAGGATATCCCTTGCATAGACCGGGATCATGGCCACGGCGCCCCCAAAAAGAACGGCAAAAAGATCGAGGGATATGGTGCTCAGTACTTCCCGGGTGCGATATACGAACCGGATGCCATCCTTGATACTCTCCCAGGTCTTTTTTTCCGACCCCGCCAGCATGATCTGTTTGGGAGATAGCGTGAACAGGAAATACCAGGCAATAAGAGCGAAAAAAGCCACCACGCTGAAGCAAAAGACATAGCTGCTGCGGGCGATCAGGAAACCTGCCGTGGCGTGTCCCAATACCGAGGCAAACAAGAAGGCGCTCGTATTCAGTGTGACGGCTGAGGGAAGCAGGTCGCGGGGCACGATCTGGGCGATGATGGCATTCAGGGCCGGTCCGGCAAAAGCGCGGATCACGCCCGTAAAGAAAATGATGGAATAGGTGAGCCATTGTATCCAGTGGATATCCATCGACCGGATCAGGCCGGGCGTGGAAATAAGGATCAGCCCGGCCACGCAGACCAGGTAACAGGAGGTGGTGATCAGCAGCAGACGCCGTTTGTCGCTCTTGTCGATGACATGGCCGGCATAGAGGGCCAGGCCGAAGGCAGGCAGGAATTCGGACAGGCCGATCAACCCGATGGCGAACGCATTGTGGGTAAGCTCATAAATACGCCATCCGACGATGGTAGTCACCATCCGGAGCGCCATGATGTAAAAGAAACGGGCGATGATCAGGCTGCGGTATTCCCTGATGCGCAATGTGTTTAAGGCGGTCTGTCTGTCGGGTTTCATCATTCGGGGTTCATCATTATCGATCGGCTGTCTTCGGGAGCCGGGGTTAGGGCAGCGAAAAATAATGCTGGCCTTCGTCCAGATCCTTTTCCAGGGCGTCCAGGATCACCTGCAGATGCTGTTCGTTGCCGAGAAAATCAGCGCCGGTGACATCGACGAATATGGTCTTGATATTATGCTGACGGATATAATGGGTATAAGTCTCCTGGATATTGAAAAGGTATTCGTCCGGTATGGATTGTTCATAGGGCCGGTTCCTCTTTTTTATATTTTGTTGCAGTTTGCTCACGGGTGCATGGAGATAGATCAGGATATCGGGTTGCACCAGTTGTTTGTCGATGATCTCGAATAATTTTTGGTAGAGTCTGAATTCCTGTTCGGGCAAATTCACCTTGGCGAAGAGCAGGCATTTGGTGAAGAGATAATCCGACAGCGTGATATGCTGGAAAAGGTCGTTGGTATGAACCAGTTCCTTCATCTGTTTGTACCGCTCGGCCATGAAGAACAATTCCAGGGGAAAGGCGTACTGCTGGGGGTTCTCATAGAATTTCGGCAGGAAGGGATTGTCAGCGAATTGTTCGACGATCAGGCGGGCGTTGAAGTGTTTGGCGAGCAAATGGGCGAGTGTGGTCTTGCCGGCGCCTATATTGCCTTCTATGGTGATAAAGTGATAATTCATCCGTTAATGGGTTATGCAAATAAATACTAAAGCATCAAATTATCGGCGTTATTTTCTTCACATTTCCCCGATCGGCGCATCCGGCCAGCAATTCGCCGATCGATCTGTGCAGGACAGGGTGGATAAGATCCGGGGCGATCTCTTGCAGCGGCGCCAGCGCAAAACGCCGGTTGGCGATCTCGGGGTGGGGGATAACCAGGCCGGGCAGATCGATGATCTCGTCGTTGAAGAAAAGGATGTCGATATCGATGATCCGAGAAGCCCATTTCTCCCCGCGTATGCGTCCCATCTTTTCTTCTATCTGCAACAATAGAGCCATTAGGGCGGGGGCTTCCAACGGGGTCTCTACCTCGAGGGCCTGGTTGATGAAGTCGGCCTGGTCGGTCCGGCCCCATGGAGCCGTCTGGTATAAGGAAGAAGCAAGCAGGATAGAACCGGCGCGTCTTTCAATATTTTCCCTGGCCTGCGCCAGACGGGCAAGGGTATCGCCTTCGTTACCACCTATCAATAAATGTGTTTTGTTCATGGATTCTTTACTTTCGGGGGCCCAAATATCTTTATTTTTGCCCTTTGCCTAAAATTTCCCGGATATGCAAGGCTTTTTCAAATCCTTTTTCGCTGTCCTGTCCGCCCTGGTGGTCTTTACCGTACTTGTCGTATTGATCCTCGTCGCTTTGTTAAAAGGCTTGAGCTCTTCGAAAAAACCATCGCTGGGAGAACGGGCGGTGTTGGTGGTCGACCTTAGCCAGTCCTTTCTCGAGCAGGCCAGGAGCAACCCGCTGGGCGGCCTGGTATCCGATGAGGAGGAAGACGTGCCCGGTCTGTATGACCTGATCCGCATGATCCGGTATGCAAAAGAAGATTCGGTGATCAAAGGCATTTTCCTGAAATGCAACGCTAATGCCAATGGGTTCGCCGGTAGCGAAGAAATAAGGGATGCGCTCCTGGATTTTAAGAAGAGCGGAAAATTCATCTATGCCTATGGGGAAGTGATCCCGCAAAAAGCTTATTATGTCGCGAATATCGCCAACAGGATCTATTGCAATCCCAAGGGGGGAGTGGAATGGAAAGGGTTGTCCATCGAGGAGAGCTTCCTAAAGGGCACATTGCAGAAACTGGAGATCGACCCGCAGATATTTTATGCCGGCAAGTTCAAGAGCGCTACCGAGCCCCTGCGTGAAGACCGGATGACGGATGCCAACCGGTTGCAGCTTACCGAACTGCTCAACGGCCTGTTCAACCGTCTGCTGTATTCCACGGCACAGGCGCGGGGCCTGGACACGGCCGTATTACGTAAATGTGTGAACGCCCAGCTGATCCGGTACGCGTCGGATGCCCTGAACTATAAACTGGTAGACGGCCTGGAATACGATGATCAGGTCAAGGACGGGATACGATCGGCACTGAAATTAAAACCACATGACCCGATCAATTTCATTTCCGCCGGCAAATATGCCAAAGCAGCCGACTATAAAACTTATGGCAAGGGAAGGATCGCCCTCATATATGCCCAGGGGGACATCGTCGACGGGAAGGGTGAAAAAGAAGATATCGGCGCCGACACTTACACCTGGCTTATCCGCAAGGCCAGCTACGATGCAGCTATCAGCGCGATCGTGATCCGTATCAATTCCGGCGGCGGCAGCTCGATGGCCAGTGAGAACTTATGGCGGGAGATCAGTATCGCAAAAAAGGAGAAGCCGGTGATCGTCAGCTTTGGCGATGTGGCTGCGTCGGGAGGATACTATATGTCCTGCAATGCGGACAGCATTTTTGCAGACCCCAATACTATTACCGGTTCTATCGGCGTATTCAGCGTGATCCTCAATTTGAAGGATCTTTTTAAGGACAAGCTCGGGGTCACTTTCGACCGGGTGAGGACGGCGCCCGGGGCGGGTGTGCCGAGCATTGGCGAACCCCTCAGCGCTATGCAAAAAATGTATTTCCAAAATGAAGTGGACAGCATTTATCACGATTTCAAGACCCGGGTGGCGGATGGCCGGAAAAAAGATATAGGGTATGTGGACAGCATCGGGCAGGGGAGGATATGGAGCGGGGAAAACGGATTGGGACTGGGCCTGGTGGATCGTCTCGGGGGATTGCAGGATGCCATCGATTGTGCGGCAAGGATGGGGAAAACGGGAGCGTATACATTGAAAGAATACCCCGAGCCACGGAGCTGGTTGGATATTTTGCTGGGAGATTACAAGACGACAACCCGGATCAGGGCGGTAAAAGAAGAATTGGGAGAAGATGGATACCGGACCTATATCAGCATAAAAAAGGCAAAGACCTGGACCGGTATTCCCCAGACACGCCTGCCCTTCGATATGTCCATCGAATAAACGACGATCTCATCCAATAAACCTTTGGTACGAGGGCCCCGGCTGGGATAATTACTTTAATTTTGCTGCGCGTCAACACTATCTTGAAAAATATGGATAAGCAATACAGTCAGTGGCAGGCGATGTGGGCCATTTGCAGGGCCTCGCTGACATCGGTTTTTAAAAGTCCGCAGGCAGTCTTCTTCTCGCTTTTCTTTCCTATTGTGCTTATCGTGGTTTTCGGCGCATTGACTGGCGGGGGCGGTTATTCCCTCGACGTAGGTTTCGAAAGCCGGACGGATACGACCAATGCGGTATACCAGGCCATCACCCGCGTCCCTGTATTGCATATCGTCCGGGCGAATGATTCCAATCTCCTGGACAGGTTGCGGAAAGGACGTATTACCGCCCTGATCGATATCAGTCAAAAAGAGGGGTCGGCCGGCAAGCCACAGTACGACGTACACCTGAAGACCACTTCGGCCAGTCAGCGGGATCTTCCCGGTCTGCAGGCTATCCTGGGCTCGGTCATCAATATGGTCAATACCCAGGCTGCCGGGGTGACCGAAAAATATGCCACGGTCTCGTCCGAGCAACTGCCGGGCCGACCCTACAGCATGATCGATTTTTATCTGCCGGGCCTGCTCGGATTTTCACTGATCGGCGCTTCTGTATTCGGGGTCGCCTTCGTATTCTTCACGCTCCGTGAAACGCTGGTATTAAAAAGAATGTATTCCACGCCGGTGAAGCGGGGCATGATCGTGTTGGGCGAGGGCATCGGCCGTCTGCTGTTCCAACTGGCCACGGCAGCCGTGCTCGTCCTTTTCGGAACGATCTGTTATCATTTTACTTTGGCTAATGGCGTGATCACCTTTCTGGAGCTGATGGCACTGAGCCTGGTGGGCCTGCTGGTATTCATGGGTTTTGGGTTTATCATCAGCAGTGTGGCCAAGAATCAGAATGTGATCCCCATCTATGCGAATCTTTTCATGTTTCCCCAATATTTTCTGTCGGGCACATTTTTTTCGAAGACCCTCATGCCGCAGAGCATTCAATGGCTGGTCAATATCCTGCCGCTGACGGCGCTTAACGACGCCATGCGGAAAGTGTCTTTCGAAGGGGCGCATCTCTGGAATGTTGGCCATGAGTTGTTGATCCTGGTCATATGGTGCATCGTCATATTTACCATCGCCGTAAAAGTATTCCGTTGGGAATGATCTCCCGCGTACAAATGTCATTCTATGCGATTTATTAAATTGGGCCTGATCAGTATAGGGATATTCTTTTTGCTGGCGACGGGCATCTCGTTGCTACTGCCATCTTATCAACGGGTCTCGCGGGCCATCAATATCGCGGCCCCCGCGACGAAACTAAGCGCGACGATCGGGGATCTGAATACCTGGGGCCGGTGGAACTCCTTTATCGCGGCGTCGGGGCTGACCCATGTGCAAATATCCCAGCCTTCTGCGGGTACGGGAGCATTCCTGTCTTCCGATCAACTGGAGCTGACCATTGTTCACGGCGATCCTGACTCCATTGTCATACACTGGGATCAGACAAAAGGCAGGTCCTTCGACGGAGGTTTCAATATCATGCAACTCCGTCCCGATAGCACCACCGTGCAATGCTGGTTCGATCTTCGTCTCCGCTGGTACCCCTGGGAGAAATTGAGCAGCTTGTTCTACGACCAGCAACTTGGGCCGGTCATGGAAGAATCTTTGAAAGCGCTTAAGATTTATATCAAAAACTCTCCCTAACTTTATTTGCTTTTTAACCATTAATAAAAATCAACAATATGAAGAACATTCTTTTATTCTCATTTGCCCTGATCCTGGGAGGCATCGTGAATGCACAACCCAGTCATCCCAACAGCCCGCATGACACGCTGCGTACGAAGAATCTAACGGTCACCTATGGTCGCCCATACAAGAAAGGAAGAGAGGTCTGGGGGAAACTGGTGCCTTATGGCAAGGTCTATCGCGTAGGCGCTGACGAAGCGACACAGATCACTTTTGCAAAGGACGCCAATTTCGGCGGCAAGAGTGTGAAAGCCGGTACCTATACCCTTTGCGCCATTCCCAATGAGAGCAGCTGGACGATCATCCTGAACAGCCAGTTGGGCCAATGGGGAGCATTCAGTTATGACAAATACAAGGATAAAGACGTACTGCACGTCGACGTCCCCGTTACCAAACTATCCAAGCCCCTCGAACAGCTTACCATTGCTGCGCCCGGCAAGGATCTGACGATTGCCTGGGACAACGCGGAAGTGGCCATTCCGGTCACATTCTAGGTCCGCCAACAATTCATTGAACAATTCATCGTATAAAAGGGAGCCTTGCTCCCTTTTATATTTTTGCGGCCATATGCAGGAGAAAATCATAGATCTGATCGAGTTCCGTGTCCGTAATGCAATAAGGAGGCATCAGGTACACGGTATTCCCGAGGGGACGCAGATAGATCCCTTTGGCCAAGGCTTCCCGGGTAATGCGGCTACCGATATCGTTGAGATAATCGTTCTTTCCGGCATCAATTTCGAAGGCAATGACTACCCCCAGTGTGCGTATGTTCCTGACACGGGGACAGGAGCCGAGTCTGGCGGCAAATGACCGGTGTCTGTCCGCTATGGCGGCCAGACGATCCAGGTAATCTTTACTCAGCAAGAGGTCGAGACTGGCCAGGGAGGCCGCACAGGCGATCGGATTGGCGGTAAAGGAATGCCCGTGGAAGAAGGTCTTCGTTCTATCATCGCTGAGGAAGGCGTTGAATATTTTATCGGTCGCGGCGGTGACTCCGAGCGCCATCGTTCCTCCCGTCAATCCCTTGCTCAGACAGATCATATCGGCCTGGTTCCGGAGCCATTCTCCCGCAAACAGTTTCCCGGTTCGTCCGAAACCCGTCATCACTTCATCCGCAATGCATAGAATGCCCATTTCACGGATCGAGTCCAGCAATCGGTCGAGCAGAGCGGCCTCATGGATAAGCATGCCGCCTGCCCCCTGCAATAAAGGTTCGTAGATGAAACAGGCAATCTCTTCGCCCAGATCCCGGACCCTGGATTGGAGTTCCCCGATATTATCGGTCGTGGGAGGATCGATAAAGATCGTTTCGAAAAGATGATCGCCAAAGGCTGCGGTAAAAAGGCCCCGTCCGCTGACACTCATGGATCCGAAAGTGTCCCCGTGATAGGCATGAGAGAAAGCCAGGATCTTGCGGCGCCGGGCGGGATCGCTAGTCCCGGCGGCTGCCGCCGGGGTCGTTGAGGATCCCGCTGTCCTCTCCTGGTTCTTCCAGTATTGGAGGGCCATTTTCAGGGCCACTTCAACGGCGGTAGACCCATTATCCGAATAGAAGATCCTGGATGGATGGCCGGGCAGCAGATCGAGCAACCGTTCGGCCAGTTGGATAGCCGGTTCGTGGGTAAAGCCGGTAAAAATGACCTGCTCCAGCCGCATGCTCTGTTCATATATCTTCCTGGCGATATAGGGGTTCCCATGCCCATGGATACTAACCCACCAACTGCTGATCGCGTCGATATAGGAGTTCCCTTTTTCATCGAACAACAAACTACCTTCGCCGCGGGTCACGGGGATGGGAGGGATCATTCCCTGATGCTGGGTATAGGGGTGCCAGATCACCTGGCGATCCCTTTCGATCAATGTTTTTGCCATATTCGTCTCAAAGTTAGGATTTGGCCGGGTGTGAAAAAGAATAAGATGCAACGGTTGGGGCCGTTTGTTTGTCAATAAGATAACTGCGGAATTAATTGCACGGTGGTGCTATCGTGACGGAGTTGCATGATATTGAATCCTCCGTCGAAGGATTTATGTTGGTATTCAAGAGCCTGCATCAATTCAATTTTGCGGGTGAATTGGGGGGCTGGATCAGGCGGATCATGGTGAATGCCGCCATTAATTTCCTAAAAAAGAATAGCCGGTATCAGACCGAACTGCTCTTTACCGACAGTGCACTCCATCCCGTATCTTCCGACGACCCGGAAGTGTCTCTTAGCACGAAAGAACTTGCCGGGCTGATCCGGCAATTGCCCCCGGGTTACCAGGCGATCTTCAATCTGCATGCGGTCGAAGGGTATAGTCATGTGGAGATAGGGAGGATCATGGGGATCAATGAGGGCACATCGCGATCGCAATACGCAAGAGCGAGAGCTTTATTGATAAGCTGGATAAAAAAATTTTCGACAGTAAATAAAAACGAGACGTATGCACGACCCTGAATTCGAGAAAGAGGTGCAGAAAAAGATGGAGGAACTAGAGTTCACTCCATCAGAAGGGGTGTGGATGAATCTGCAACGCGGGCTTTATAAAAAAGAGCGACGCAGGGCGCCCGTATTGTGGCTGTTCTTTTTGCTGGGAGGGGTATTATTGGGAGCCGGTGGGGTGAGCCTGTATTATTTCCACAGGTCGTCATCACAGGGAGCCGGCGTGGGCAGATCGGAAATTGCGCGGACTGCATCGACCGGGATCGGACCGACCGAAACAAAGACTGCTACAGATGCGCCGATAACTGTCGGGCAAGGATCAGGCAAACCCGGATCGGCTGAATCGGGATCGATCAAGTCGGGATCGACTCAATCGGAATCCATCAAGTCAGGATCGGCTGAATCGGGATCGATCAAGTCGGGATCGACTCAATCGGGATCACTCCAAACCGGAAAGATCGAATCCGGATCGCTCCAAACAGGATCACTCCAACCGGCATCGATCAAAACGGGATCGGCAAATGGCTCCCCGGTTATCCGGCAAATGGCCGTCGTTGGGGGCGACGGAACCGTCGATGGGGAAGGCTTCGCGAACAACGGGCAGGAAAATACACGTGTCCATGCCGTTGCTATAACGTCCATGGGACTATCGCTTCATAGGGCTCCCTCCGGGAATATCGATTACCGACCGGGCGGCAGGCCCAATATTCCCCATGTCAATAAACTGCCGGCGCTTTCTTCCGTTACGGCGATGGACAAGCGCGCCGCAAAAAAAGCCCGGTTTGCCGCACACCCTTCCTGGGAAGCCGGTTTTGCAGGGGGAGGCGGTGTTTCTTCGGCGATCGTCTCCGTTTCTTCCGCGAGTGCCAATCAGCAGGCGTTCCAGCCGACGCTGGTTACCGCTCTGCAGGCCCCTTCGTCTTCCGCCAGTCATATGGAAATGAGAATATGCAGGGTACAACCGGATCTATCTTTTTGGGCGGGCATATTCGTACAACGTCCCGTTATGAAGCGACTGTCTTTCACGGCGGGATTGAACCTTCACTATTTTTCCACGCGTCTGGAGACGATGGCGCAGAAGGGGGGCTATGCCGTAGGCAACAATATCACCACACTATCCGGGTCTACCCCATTTTATAATTCTTCTCCCTATGTACAAAACGCCGGGGCGGCTTCCTATTATGGGGCCGATTACAAATTCAACAATCGTTATTATTTCCTGCAACTGCCCGTGTCCTTGCAATGGCAGGTCAATCGCAGCAGGAAGACGCCCATTTTCTGGGAGGGAGGATTGGCATTGTCGCGGTTGATAAGTACCAATGCCTTGTACTACAGTGAAAAATCCGGACTGTATTATAAGGATGGAGGTGGGGCCAATCCCAATCATCTCATGGCATTCAGCTCCCTGATGGTTGGTCTGTCGTTGCGAGGCAATAGTATAAAAATAGGGCCGGAAGGACAATATGGTCTTAACTCGCTGATCCATGGCAATATCGATAACCAGCATCTCTT
>Ga0206935_10314_pt1 | contig 12005 bp, 7 predicted proteins | sample Alteio_BWOrgHeat_13_FD_152924 | JGI IMG/M metagenome (GOLD analysis project Ga0206935, IMG submission 152924) | Enriched cells from forest soil in Barre Woods Harvard Forest LTER site, Petersham, Massachusetts, United States -... | ecosystem: Environmental > Terrestrial > Soil > Temperate forest >...
CGCCGGTGGAGACGGCCCGGTCATAGTCCGCCGCCCTGAGAGCAGGAACCATGTTGCGGCCGATGTCGCCGACCTTCGCATCAGGCAGAATCCCCTCAAGGCCGTAACCCACTTCGATCCAGCGCTTATGGTCCCGAATCGCAAAAAGCATCAGAATGCCGCGATCGGAGCCCTTCTTGCCGATCTTCCAGCGTTCTTCAAGGCGATTTGCGAAGTCGGAGACATCATTGCCGTCAAGGGTCTGGATTGTGACTATGGTGATTTGAGCGTTGGTCTTGGAGTGGCTCAGCTGACTGCAGAGGCTATCAATGCGAGCTACGGCCTGGGGTGACAGAACATGAGCAAAATCGGAAACCCAGTCCGTTGGCTTGGGTAGATCTTCAACGCGCTCGGCCAAAGCCTGAGAAGCGGAGATCGCCAGCGCAAGACTCAGAAGAAGAGCCGAAACGACCAGACGTGCAGCCGAACGCGAACAGCGAAGTAGCATTCCCTCTATTGTACGCAAGCCGTGTTACAACCGTTCCCCAAAGCGCGTGTGACTAGCTCTGAGCCGCCACAGACGACTATCCTGATAGATGAGATGACAACAGAGACCCAGAACCAAAGTAAGCCAGAAACTAAGCCCGCAGCCAAGCCCGTTCTCCCCGCAGCCGAGACTCCACTGGCCCGCAAAGAACCGAAGCAAACGCCGATGCACGGCACGGTCCTCCTGGACGACTATTCCTGGCTGCGCGATAAGGAGAGCGCCGAAGTCACCGCATATCTCGAAGCTGAAAATTCCTACGCCGAGGCCGTGATGGCTCCTCTCGCCGGCTTGCGCGAAGACCTCTACCAGGAGATGCTGAGCCACATCAAGCAGACCGATGTCTCGGTTCCCTACCGCGACGGCGCGTGGTGGTACTACACGCGCACTGAGGAGGGCCTGCAGTATCCCATCCATTGCCGCAAGGCTGATGCTGGCGGCGCACCAGATTCTACTGAGCAGATCGTTCTAGACGGCAACGAGCTGGCCCAGGGGCACAGCTTCATGGCAATTGGCAGCACCGACGTCACAGATGACGGGCGCTGGCTCGCGTACAGCATCGATCACACCGGCTTTCGCCAGTACACGCTGCATCTGAAAGATCTGAAAACCGGCGAGGTATTGCCGGGCACCGTCGAACGAGTCGGTTCAGTTGTGTGGGCTGCCGACAATACCACCCTCTTCTACACCATCGAAGACGAAGAACAGAAGCGCCAGTACCAGCTTTGGCGGCACACGCTCGGAACTGACCACGCAACCGATGTGCTCGTCTTCGAGGAACCGGATGAGCGCTTCAACATCAGCGCAGGACGGACGCGTGACGGAAAGTTTCTGGTCTTGGAAGCTGGCAGCCACACTACTACCGAATCACGTTTTCTAGCCGCCGACAGCCCTTCAGGCGTGTGGGCCCTCGTCACTCCTCGTGAAGATGAGCACGAATATTCCATCGACCATCGCGACGGGCTTTGGTATATCCGCACCAATGATGCCGGGCGTAACTTCCGCCTGATCACTGCTCCGGTCGACGAGCCGGGCCGCGACCACTGGACCGAGGTGATCCCGCACCGGCCGGGGATCATGCTCGAAGACGTCGATCTCTTTGCGAGTTTCTTCGTCGCCTGTGAGCGGGAAGACGGCCTGCCCCGTCTGCGCCTCTGGACCTTCGCCGGCGATGACCGTGCAGTACCTTCAACTGAGATACGCTTTCCCGAGCCGGTATATAGCGCCTTTCCCCATATCAACCGCGAGTTTGGTACGACCCGCTTCCGCTACAGCTATCAATCGCTTGTAACTCCCAGTTCTGTCTTTGAATACGACGTCGCGACGGATAATTCCGCCCTTCTGAAACAAGTCGAAGTCCCCGGTGGATTCGATCGCGAGCTGTACGCCTCGGAACGGGTCTTCGCCACCGCCGCCGACGGCGTGCGTGTGCCTGTGTCTCTCGTCTATCGCAAAGACCGGCGTAACCAAGGAGAAAACCCGCTCTACGTCTACGGCTATGGTTCCTACGGATATGCGCTGCCTATCGGCTTCAACGCCAACAGGCTAAGTCTGCTCGACCGCGGCATCGTCATCGCCTACGCACACATTCGCGGTGGCGGCGATCTCGGCAAGCCCTGGCATGATGCAGGCAAGATGCTGGTCAAGCGAAACACCTTCACCGACTTCATCACCGCCGTTGAATACCTTACAGCAAGCGGTTACGGCGATCCGGCACGTGTAGCAATCGAGGGTGGCAGCGCAGGCGGCCTGCTTATGGGCGCTGTCGTGAACATGCGACCCGATCTCTTCCGCGCCGTGCTCTCCCACGTGCCTTTTGTCGACGTGATGAACACCATGCTCGATGCTTCCCTGCCTCTCACCGTACCTGAATACGAAGAGTGGGGCGATCCCAATCAGGCCGAGTACTTCCATTACATGCTGAGTTACTCGCCGTATGACAACCTCAAGCCGGGAAGTTACCCCGCAATACTCGTAAAGACCAGCCTTCACGACAGCCAGGTCATGTACTGGGAACCGGCGAAATATGTGGCCAGGCTGCGCACACTCAAGACAGACAACAACCCCCTGCTCCTCGTCACCAACATGGAAGCAGGCCACGGCGGAGCCAGCGGCCGCTACGACTATCTCAAGGAAATAGCCTTCGACTACGCCTTCCTGTTAAGGGAGTTAAAGCTTCTGAAATAGCGCCCAAAAGAAGCCCGATGGCATCCACTAAAATCAATCTTGAGGAAACCCCAGACAATGTCTCGTAAAGCACTCATAGCCGCCAATTGGAAGATGTACAAAACGCCTGCCGAAGCCAAGGCCTTCACCGACGCCTTTCTTCCACTCGTCGCCGGGCACACCCGCGATGAAATAGCGCTCTTTCCCTCGGTCACTTCGCTGGCCACCGTCGTCGCAGCCGTCGCCGGCAGCAACGTGATCGCCGGCCTCCAGAACATGCACTTCGCTGAAGAAGGCGCATACACCGGCGAAACCTCCGCGGCAATGCTCAAGGCCGTCGGCGCGACGCATACGCTCATCGGCCACTCCGAGCGCCGCCAGTACTTCAATGAAACCGATGAGATCGTAAACAAGAAGCTCCACACCGCGCTCAAGCACGGCATCGTGCCAGTCGTCTGCATCGGTGAGCATCTTCACGAGCGCGAAGCAGGCCTGACCTCTGCAATCTGCTGTGCGCAGCTTCGCGCAGCCTTTGCCGGCATCAGCGCAGAGGCCGCTGCTCCCGTCGTCATCGCCTATGAGCCAGTCTGGGCCATCGGCACCGGTAAGACCGCCACGCCTGCCATGGCAGTGGAGGCCCACCAGACCATTCGTGCTGAAATCGCTGCTCTTCTCGGCTCGGAGGCGGCAGACGCCATGCGCATTCTTTACGGCGGCTCTGTGAAGCCTGAGAACGCCTGCGAGTTGCTCTGCATGGCGGATATCGACGGCGCCCTGGTCGGCGGAGCCAGCCTCAAGGCCGACTCCTTTGCAGCGATTGTTCACTACTAGTTACGGTCTACAACTGTTGCAGGATGGCAAGGTTCGGCCCGCTCCGTGAAAATAAGTAACGTCCTGCATCGAACGAACAGGCCCTGCGCTTCATTCACTTTCCACGGAATTTGGAAGCGCAGGGCCATTGTCTTTGATGCTTTATTGTCTGCGGCCAATGGTTCATCGCGAATACTATATTGATCGTCTCCGCACCGTCATGACAGCGATGGTGCTCTTTGCGCACTCCGCGATCACCTACGGCGGCACGGGAAACTGGTTCTACACAGAAATTCAGAACCAGCAGAGCCGCTCAAGCATTTTACTTACTCTATATATCGTCACCTGCAATGCCGTCCTGATGGGATTCTTTTTTCTGCTGGCCGGCTACTTCACTCCTGCGTCGCTCGAACACAAGGGATACAGGCGTTTTGTCCTCGATCGTTGTTTGCGGTTGGGCCTGCCGCTGCTCACCTTTGGCCTCGTCATCGCCCCGCTCACCATCGCCATGGTGGCACGGGCTGGCGGGCACGGCTTCACCGAGACATTGCTCGGCCTGTCACGCAGTCGAGAGTTTGTTAATGGCCCAATGTGGTTTGCCGAGGCTCTGCTGATCTTTAGCTTCGGATACTGTCTCTATCGTGGTGTCACGGGCCGCAAAGACCACTCCTCAGTTGAGCAGCGTTCTGCGACCATCCCGAGGTCGCGCACGTGGATTCTCAGCGCTCTTGCTGTCGGGCTCGCTGCGCTTCTTATCCGGCAGGTCTTTCCTGTGGACGAGAGAGTTCTGGGGCTCTGGCTCGCAGATTTTGCGACATACATTTTTCTTTATGCGCTCGGCGTCGCAGCCTGGCGGCGAAACTGGCTTAATCAGCTAACCTGGCATAACGCCCGACTCTCAATAATCATTGCCTGCGTCGCCTGGCCGATTCTTCCATTTGCAGTTGCCGTCTTTGCCGCTTCCGGGCGCACTGCCAGTACTGTTCGCGGCTTCGATGCTGCCAACGTCGCCCTGGCCTTTTGGGAACCGCTCGTTGCCTGGGGTGCCATGGCAGCGGCAATTCTCTGGTTCCGCACCCGCTTCAACCAGCCGTCCCGCTTCTGGAGCTGGCTCGGCCGTCGTGCCTACGCCGTTTATGTCATCCATCCGTTTACGCTGGTTGCCTTCAGCCTGATGCTGCGCCACTGGCACGGGCAGGCACTCATCAAGTTCTGTGTCACAGGCATCGCAGCCTGCGTCGTCACGTGGCTCGTAGCGGATCCACTTGTTCGTCTTCCAGGCGTTCGTCACATACTCTAGTCAAAATGCAGCATGTCAGGATGACAGACCATGCTGCAGACAACAATGTTGCGTCGAAGCTTCCTGCCAGTCCGCTTGCCTGTTCTCGCAGGCTCTGGATTCCGACCTGGACACGCTCGACTCGTGCCCGAAACATACTAAGCCGAATAATCCGGCGGGCGCACCATAAGCGCCCCGTCCTGGACCACGGCCTCAAACACTCGCGCGTGCTCACTCGGATTGTGGAGCGCAGCACCGGTTTTCACATCGAACGCCCAACCGTGGTACGGACACACCACGCGTCCGTCCTCAATCATCCCCTGGCCCAACGGCCCCTCTTCGTGTGGACACACATTGTCCAGCACCGCGATGACCCCACCCACACGCGCCACGCAAAGACGTCCGTCGGCCATCTCGCACACTTCACCCTCAGCCGGCAGCTCATTTTCTGCACAAATCCGTACCAGATCCCGCATACTCGCACCCCTCGCAATCAATACATCCTAAACCGCCGCGCTACCATGAAATCAGCCTCTTTTCATGTCCCGCCCAAAACCATCCCGCAGCAAGACGAATTCCCCGCGATCCTCTCCCTGGTCGCAGTCCGTTTTTGAAAAGGCGATGCATGATCTGAAGCACCAGCCCGCCGGCGCCTATCCCGACGTCCCGGCCCGCTGGCTGCTCAAAGCCGTGGTCGTCACGCTTGGCGCTATTGTTCTACTGGCATGGGCCTGCCTCTGCCTGCTTTACTGGCAGGGCAGCTGGCAGCTTCTCTACCACCCAAGCGCCGCAGTTACGCGCACTCCGGCCAGCGTTGGTCTGGCCTATGAGCCCATCCGCTTAGCCACCGCGGAAACCGGGACAACCCAGCTCACCGGCTGGTGGCTGCCCAACGACAATGCACGCTACACGGTGCTCTATCTCCACGGAGCGACAGGCAATCTAGGCGATACGGTTGACGCCCTCGCTGCGCTGCACTCAGCCGGACTCGCTGTCTTTGCCATCGATTACCGAGGCTACGGCCAGAGCCAGCCAGTCCGCCCCAGTGAAGCCCACTGGCTCGAAGACGCAAATCACGCCCTCGACTACCTCAACAACATCCGCCACATCCCATCGAATACCATCGTTCTGTTCGGAGACGGTCTCGGGGCCAATCTCGCCGCAAAACTGGCCACCAGCCACAGTAGTCTGGCGGGGATCATTCTCGATCAGCCACAGCAAAACGCCACCGCCCATATCTTCAACGACCCACGCAGCCGCCTCGTCCCCGCGCATTGGCTCGTCAAGGATCGCTATGACCTGAACGCAGCCGCAGGAGCGCTGCAGGTACCGTCGCTGTGGCTTTTGACCGACCCGGAAGATGATCCAACCGCTTACACCGCCGTGCCAATCCGCAAGACCAAGCTCTGGCTTAAACCGTCAACCTCCGCAGACCCTAATTTCGTGCCAGCCTTACGCCGCTGGATCGACGACCTTTAATCTTTCAGGCACGGCCTGTCAGAATCGACGCGTATAGACTGCGATACTCCTCAACGATCTTCTCCTCATCGAAGCGAGCGACGTTCTTCAGCCCTTCTTCACTCAACTGTTCCCGTTGTCGCAGGCCCGCAGCAATCGCCTGAGCCGCTCCAACTGGGTCATCAGGATCGAAGAGAATAACCGTGCCACCCGCTACTTCCGTCATCGGTGGACGATTGGTTGTCGCCACGGGACAACCGCAGGCCTGAGCCTCGGCGATCGGCCAGCCAAATCCTTCCTCGAGCGAAGGAAAGATCAACGCCAGCGCATTGCTATAAAGGGTCTCCAGTTCTTCATTGCTCGTGCCTGTCAACGCGATGATCCGGTCGCTGACACCGCTCTCTGCAATCGTTTTTTGCAGATCGCCGGTAAGTGGCTTGCCCGCCAGCAGCAGGCGAGCCGTGCCGAATTCCTCCATAGAAGCAAGTTGGCGGAATATCCGCACGACACCGGGACGATTCTTGTACCACTGATTTCCACCGACATGAAGAAAATAGGGTTCACCCGCAATCGCCCCGAGTCGCGCCCGCAGCGCTTCCGATACATTCGGCTGATGCTTGTATCTCCAGTTCAGTGGATTCAGAATCACCTGCCGGTGCATTTTCCTCTCGTCCGGGCCAGCCAGCCGACGTAGATCTTCCGCTGTTTTTTCCGAAACGCAAACGACCTCTTGTGCCTTTCGCAGCCCACGCAGAATCCATGCCTGCAACCATCTACCTGTCCAACCGGTCTTCGTCACTTCAAATTCGCCGAGCGCAGAACGAATAGCCAGCACATCGTGACAAGTAATCACCGCGGGCTTGCCTGCCGTCGCTTTGAGATACATGGAATTCGAATGGTCGCAGATATGAACCAAGTCATACTGCCGAGCGGCTACGCTTAATTGACCTGGGAAAATAAGGAACTTATCGAGATAGCCGAGATACTTCGCCACGGCTGTCTGCTGCAACGGCCCGATCGCCAGCTTCGAGAAATACTCTGCCGGCCGTATCAGCACAACAGTGAAGCCCATTGCGCGTAAGGCGGCCAGCAGCCATTGCGCGTAGCGTTGCATGCTCTGTTGCTGATCGGGCTGATAGTTGCCTACCAGCAAAATGCGCATATGAGATGTGCTCAAAAGCGCCGCAGCTCAACCACAGCCTGCAGAATGTCCTCCGGCTGGGGCAGAATGGCGTCCTCAAGAACAGGCTGGTATGCGACGAAGCTATCCATCGCAGCTATTCGCTTGACCGGCGCATCCAGGTCTTCGAAGAGCTCGTCAGCGATACGTGCGGCAATCTCGGCGCCGTAGCCCCAGCTTCGCGTGTCTTCGTAAGCTACGATCACGCGATTGGTCTTCTTTACGGAGGCAGCAATTGTCTCCCAGTCATACGGGCTCAAAGTGCGGAGATCGATCACCTCGGTCTGAATTCCATGTTCACGCTCGGCTCGTTGAGCAGCCTGCAAAGCCCGCGGTACCAGCGCACCATACGTGATCACCGTCACGTCTGTGCCTGAGCGTGTGATCGCCGCCTTACCAAAGGGCACCATAAAGTCAGGTCCCGGATAAGGCGCACGCCCGTAGGGCTCGCGGTAGAGCCGCTTGTGCTCAAGAAAGAGGACAGGATCGTCGCTGCGAATCGCGGTGCGTAACAAACCGTTGGCGTCCAGTGCATTCGACGGAAAGACTACGCGAAGGCCGGGGATATGGGTAAAGATCGACTCGCCGCTCTGTGAGTGGTAGATCGATCCCCCGGTCAGGTAGCCGCCGATGGGAACGCGAATGACAACCGGCGCGCGGAAGCCACCGTTGGAGCGCCATCGCATTAACGCCAGTTCATTACGGATCTGATGCACGGCCGGCCAGATGTAATCGAAGAACTGGATCTCCACTACAGGCTTGAGCCCACGCACTGCGTAGCCTACGGCGCGGCCAACGATATTGGCCTCGGCCAGTGGCGAGTTGAAGACGCGAGCAGAGCCGAACTCCGCCTGCAATCCGGCGGTAAGCTGAAATACCCCACCCTTACCCTTCACTTCCTTCAACGCGTCTTCGCGGGTGGCATCGGCGACGTCCTCGCCGTAGACCACAATGCGCGGATCGCGCCGCATTTCATCGCGCAGGCTGGCATTTATCAGGTCGGCCATGGTGCGCCCCTGCGTTGAAGCGCCCTCGGTGTGGCTGGGCTGAGTGGCCAGTTCGGCACGGGTTGGATCGAAATCCTCTGAATAGATATGGCGCGTGATTCCCGATACGGGAGGCAATGGCGCGGCCACGGCCCGCAGCGCTGCTGCCGCGACTTCTTCGTCAATCTGCTGCTCCAACGCATTGAGTTCGCCAGGGCTCAGTATTCCCTCGCGCAGCAACCGCATCTGGAGTTTGTGCAGCGGATCCTGCATCGCGTCCGCTTCGCGCTCAGCCTTGAGGCGGTAGTGCTTGTCGTCCTCTGAGAACGAGTGCGAGTACACACGCACGCAATGGCCGTGTACAAAAGCCGGGCCGTTGCCCGCGCGGCAATGAGCAACCGCAGCAACGAAAGCCTGATAGCTGGCTTCGGGATCGGTGCCATCCACCTCAGCAAAGTAGAAGTTGGGAAAGTTCGCCACTAGCCGCGAGATGTTGCCGCCCGGCGTATTCACCTCAACCGGAACGGAAATCGCGTAGCCGTTATCCTCGATGAGGAAAACGACCGGAAGCTTCAGATTTGAGGCGCTGTTCAGTGCCTCCCAGAACTCACCCTGCGACGTAGAGCCCTCGCCGATGCAGGTGAGCACAACCTCGTCGTTATGAAAGTGCACATCGTGAAAGGCCCGATAGTCTCCACCATCAGAGCGCTGAGCTGCCTCCGGAAAACGCGTAAAGTAGCGTCCCGCCTCTGCGATACCAACAGCATGCAGCACCTGTGTGGCGGTCGAGGAAGAGGTGCTGACAATATTCAGTTTGGGGCTGCTCCAATGGGACGGCATCTGACGCCCGCCGCTCGACGGATCGGCCTCTGCGCCTACCGACTGCAGCAACATCTCTTCAGCGGTCATGCCCAGTGCAAGGCAGAGAGCGCGGTCACGGTAGTAAGGGACAAACCAGTCATAGCCTGGCCGCATCGCTTTGGCGGCCGCGGCCTGCAGTGCCTCATGACCAGCTCCAGAGACCTGGAAGAATATCTTCTGCTGCCGCTTGAGCATGATCTCGCGATCATCGATACGTCGCGAAGCGTACATTACTCGATAGAAGTCGACTAGTTGTTCAGCGCTGAGCGGTCCCGTGTTGGTGGCTGCTTCTACTGCCACCGAACCGGAAGCTTCAAGCGTCTGTGATGCCAGCGAAGCCGAACGCACAACTACTTTGCTTCCGGAACCCGCTCTCGCCATCGTAGCCACCTCCCGGACCCTCTGATCGGGAACCAGGCCCAGTAGATTGTAGCAACCCGGCCCCGGCTTGAAAAAGATCCCTCGCGGACACTCCTGCGGTTCGCATTGCGATCTATTGTGTGTTGACGATCGAATTGCTGCCGTGTTTCTATTCGTCGTACCATGCTTACCGGACGATGCTAGGATTCCGGGGGTATGAGACGGCTCTGTCCCGTCCTCAAACCCGGTCCGTGCCGCGAAAAAAATGGCATGGCGGCTTCAAAAATCAGGAGGAAGACCCCCGAATGTTCGTATCGATTGCACCCCCCGGTGTCATGCTTGCCACCCTGGCCGCTCCCATGGACGGCAGCGCTCCGGGCGGCGACACCATTTATCTGTGGATTGCCATGGCGGCCGGAGTGCTCGCCCTGGTTGCTGCGCTACTTTTTGCGCGTTCCGTTCTCGCAGCCGATCAGGGCACAGCGGATATGCAGGAAATTGCCGCAGCCATTCGCGAAGGCGCGGAAGCATTCATGGGCCGGCAGTACAAGACCATCGCCATCATGGCGCTAATACTGGCTGCAGTGCTTTATGGCGGCTACAGGATGTATGGCCCTACAGCTCCTCTGGCTCTTAAGGTAGTCTTCAGCTTCCTTGTGGGCGCGGCCTGCTCAGGCATCTCTGGATACACAGGGATGTTCGTTTCCATTCGTGCTAACCTGCGCACTGCTGCGGCGGCACGCACCAGTCTCACAAAATCGCTCAAGTTGGCGCTGCACGGTGGCGCTGTCACCGGCCTCATCGTGGTGGGCCTGGCACTTCTGGGCATCAGCCTGCTCTTTCTGCTCTTTGGCGGCCTGGGTAGTCCTGAGATGGTGAAGGCTGCTCCTTATCAGCTCGTAGGATTCGGCTTTGGAGCCTCCCTGGTTGCGCTCTTTGCTCAGCTAGGGGGCGGTATCTATACCAAAGCCGCCGATGTAGGCGCCGATCTGGTGGGCAAGGTTGAAGCTGGCATTCCGGAAGACGATCCTCGCAACCCTGCAGTGATCGCCGACCTGGTGGGCGACAACGTTGGCGACTGCGCTGGCCGCGGAGCCGACATTTTCGAATCTTCAGCTGCTGAAAGCGTCGGCGCCATGATTCTCGGCGCGGCCCTCTATCCAGTCTTCGGCCTCAAAGGAATTCTCTTTCCGCTTATTGTCCACGCGATCAATATCGTCGCCTCTATCGTTGGGGTTTCTGTCGTCGGCGGCAAAGAGACGGACGACCCGATGCACTCACTCAACCGCGGCTTTTATGTCACTAGCTTCCTCGCGCTGGTTGGCTTTGCCGCTGGTGTTCACTTCCTGCTGCAGGACCGCTGGTGGCTGCTTGCCGCCGGCTTCGTCGGCATCGTAACGTCATTCCTCTTTGTGTCTATCACCGAGTACTACACAGAGACCCGCTATCGGCCAGTACAATCGATCGCTCACGCCTGCACAACTGGCCCGGCAACTAACATCATTACCGGCCTTGCCGTGGGCATGGAAACACCCGCGGTGCCGGTCGTCGTTATCAGTTGCGCGCTGCTGCTCAGCTACTACTTCGGCGTCAAAGGCCTAGAAGATGCTACTGGCATTGCTGACTACGCCAAGGGCATATACGGCACTGCGATCGCCACCATGGGCATGCTTTCAAGCGCCGCTTACATTCTAGCCATGGACACCTTCGGCCCCATCACCGACAATGCCGGCGGCATCGTAGAGATGAGCAACCAGCCGCACGAAGTCCGCGACCGGACCGACCGTCTCGACGCAGCCGGTAACACAACCAAGGCGCTCACCAAGGGTTATGCAATCGGTTCGGCATCGCTGGCCGCATTTCTGCTCTTCTCGGCTTACCTTGAGACGATCCACAACATCGTCAAACACCGCGTCGAGGCTGCCGGGTTTATCCTGCCGCCTGACTGGAGCTTCTCCAACGTTAACCTCGCCAGCATTCCCGTCTTTGTCGGAGCACTGCTGGGAGCGATGCTCACTTACCTCTTCTCCTCGATGGCGATCAGCGCCGTGGGACGGGCCGCTGAAAAGGTCATCGAGGACGTGCGCGCGCAGTTCAAGGAGAATCCTGGCATCATGACCGGCGCCAGCAAGCCGGATTATGGCCGCTGCGTTCACATCGTCACGGGTGCTGCGCTCAAGGAGATGGTCATGCCCGGCGCACTTGCCGTGCTGATGCCCGTAGCAATCGGCGTACTCTTCCGTCATCTCAGTCCGAAGTTTCATCTGCACAGCAGCACGGACCTGCCGGCCAGCTTTGGCAACATCGTCAACCTCGCCGGAGCTGAGGCGGTTGCCGCCTTTCTCATGGTTGGGACAATCAGCGGCATCCTGCTTGCCATGC
>Ga0206935_10315_pt1 | contig 11979 bp, 5 predicted proteins | sample Alteio_BWOrgHeat_13_FD_152924 | JGI IMG/M metagenome (GOLD analysis project Ga0206935, IMG submission 152924) | Enriched cells from forest soil in Barre Woods Harvard Forest LTER site, Petersham, Massachusetts, United States -... | ecosystem: Environmental > Terrestrial > Soil > Temperate forest >...
TATGGTGGCCACGCTTGTGTTCGAAGAGGACCACGATGCCGAGTTAGTTGTATTTTGCGTGCTGCCATCGGTGTATGTCGCAGTCGCCGTGAACTGCTGAGTGCTGCCTTTGGCAATCGAATTATTGGCCGGTGTTACCGCGATCGACAGCACTGTGTTGGTCACTGTCAGATTAGTTGACCCGGTGATTGAGCCGGACTCAGTTTGCCTTGCTTGGATCGTCGTGGTGCCAGATGACGTTCCGCTGACCAACCCTGTGGCGCTGACAGTCGCCACGCTTGTGTTCGAGGAACTCCAAGTTACGGTGCTGGTCAGGTCCAAAGTGCTGCCATCGGTGTACGTTCCCGTTGCGGTAAATTGCTGTGTGCTGCCCACCCCTAGAGAGGCATTCGCGGGAGTCACGGCAATTGAGACAAGAGTTGGTGGAGTTACTGTCAGGCCCGTCGTGCCGCTGACAGTTCCCAAAGTTCCCTGGATTGAAGTGTTCCCGGTGTTCTGCGCCGTTGCCAAACCGCCGCTGGCAATCGTCGCCACGGAAGTGACCGACGAGCTCCAGGTCACTGAGCTCGTAAGGTTTTGCGTTGTCCCATCGCTATAGGTTCCTGTCGCCGTGAACTGTTGCTGTACTCCTTTACTAATGGATGCGCTCGCCGGTGTGACCGCAATCGAAACTAACGATACGGTCGCCGCCTGGTAAAGTTGTTGGATTTCGGCGGCGGAAAGAGCGCGGGTGTACAGACGCAAATCGTCCATCAATCCAGCATTGAACTCCTGCGTGCCGCCACGCGAAAACAAATACATCGGATCAGTCCCGAAAGAATTGTTGTTCTGGGCCGTCGACGGTGTGGATTGAGGCGTCTGCACAACACCGTCGATATATAAGCTGACTTGGTTTGCCGCCGGCTGCGTCTTGTCATAGATCAACGCGAAGTGGTGCCACGCACCAGAAGAGGGTTGACGGTAACACTTGATGGTGTACCCAGCGTTCCCATTGAGGGCCGCCATGATCATCCCGCCACAAGTGTCTCGGTCATCCGGGAACAAACCAAAGCCTGTCGTTGAGTTATTGAAGTTTGTCGTGTCCTCCAGCAGTGTGTGGCCTCCGGAGGTCGAATAGGTTCTATTCACCCAGAAGGCTAAGGTAAGGGTCTGGGTAGAAGTGAGGTTAATAGGGGGAATACTTACGTACTGCCCGCTGGCACCGCTCGAAGAAATGGCTCCGCCGATCTTGCCAGCGACCCAACTGATTCCGCCGACCAACGTTGCAGTGTGACCATTGCCCGAGGAATCTGCGGCCGTGGTGCCGGAGCCATCATCGAATTTCCAATAAGCAACTGGACCTGACGAGGCCAACACAGTAAGTGTGGCGCTGCCCGAAATGGAGCCGATACTCGCCTGGATGGTTGTAATTCCACCGACGATTCCTACCGCCAGTCCCGTATTGGAAACGCTTGCAACCGAGGTGTTGCTTGAAGTCCAGTTCGCCGAACCGGAGACGTCCAGTCTGCTGCCGTCAGTGAAAGTCCCTGTGGCAACGAATTGTTGGCTGGCGTTACGGTTGATCGATGAACTCGAAGGAGTCACGGTCAACGATTGCAAAACTGCAGAGGTAACTGTCAGGGAGGTAGATGCGCTGAGTGAACCGAGAGAAGCCTTAATCGTCGTTGGGCCCGCAGTAACTCCTTGTGCCATTCCCGAACTGGTAATCGTCGCTGTGCCGGGATTGGAGGAACTCCAGCTTGCAGAACTTGTAAGATTCTGGGTGCTGCCATCGGTGAAGGTGCCGGTGGCGGTAAATTGCTCGGCAAAGCCCTGAGGAAGCGAGGAATTAGTGGGGGTCACAGCCAGGGAAACCAGGTTCAGCGGCACAACCGTAACGGTGGCACCCGAAGAAGGAGTTTCCAAGTTGACGCTGTCATCCACAGCACGGCTTTTTATAGTCACGCTTCCGAGCGCGCTCGGCGTCCACGAGTAGGTCCAGTTCTGCTGTCCGGTAGCCCGATGCCACGTGGTTCCACCATCAACGGACACTTCCACGACAGCTACCACACCCCCGCCCAAGTCGCTCGCTGTGCCGGAGATAGTGACTGCCTTTCCCACGCCTACGCTGGAACCTGCACTAGGAGAGACGATCAGGGATGACGGTGGCGTGAAATCGGTCGAAGCTGTGGCCGCAACCAGACCGGACTGTATGGTGCCCGGCTGAACACCCATGTCCGCCAGCAGGTTCACCGTAGCCTGTTGCAGGTTTCGATCGACGGGTGGAGGAGGCGGCCCATAGAAATCATGCAGCGTGTCTAAAGCCCAAGACCATTGCACCGTGCCCGCGCCAAACACCAGGGAGCCGCTGCTGGCGCGATAAAGCGCAAGGTTGTGGGTGGCTGTCCCGGTGCCAAAATTGGCGCCATAATCAAGCAAGAAATCGGGGGTGACGTTTACGGTCGTAGATGAGAGATCAATGAGGCCGGCTGGACGGAAACCATTATCGAGTTCCTGATCCCACTCGTATCCTAATGTTCCAATTCCGGAAGTATAGGTACTTCCCGGCGTTAGTGTGGCAATAGCAGTGTTGCGCCAAAAACGCAGGTTGCCGTAAACGGCGGGAATAGCAATAGCGTCGCTCCGCGTTGCGTTTACATAGAAAAGAGTACCGGTGAGCGCATTCTCGGGACGTCCACCGTCAGCGGGAGGGCTATACGTCGGATCGCGCCATGTTCCGGTCCAGACAGGTGGATCCATGGGATCTATGGGTTTCCCGAATAGGGTCTCCTTATAGCAAACGAGAGTTCGGTACGGTGTGTTCGAGGAATCGATACTGTTTTCCCATCGTGTTTTCCACCAAACCTCGTTTCCGCTGAAGAAGGCCAGGTGAGTCCCTTGGGCGCGTGCCGCCTCGACCATTGCGCGCTGGTTGCCCGACCAGTACTCATCGTGGCCAACGGACATGAACAATCTGTGTTGAATCAACAAACTGCCATGGCGGTCCGTATCCACACCGCTGCTGTAACTCACGTCGTAGCCGTTGGCTTCTAGCCAGCGGATCATCGGATACTCCGCGCTGAAAAACCAACTGGGCGAACAACATTTCCGGGTGTCGTAAGGCCGGTTGTAACTAACTTTGTAAGCTTCTCCGGCCGGAGATCCGACATAGAGGCTGTTGCCTCCCCAGTCGTTGTAGGCCTCCCAGGTCGTATCAGAAGCCTGATAGAGCACCTGGGAATTGCCGGCATCGGAACGCACAACGAATGCAAGGTGGTTTACTCCGCCAGTGTCAGTTCGGACAAGTTTGCCTAGATAGAGCCCGGAAGTTGCGTTCGCAGGCACAGCCCAGGACGCCGACTCCGCCCAGTTACCGCAGTCAATAAGTCCAGTCTTGGCATCGATCAGGCATGCTGGCTGAGATTGAGGAAGGGAAGCCGATGGGAGCACGGTGGCAACCAGGCGGCCACCCAAGCCACCGTAGTATCCGAGGCGGTAGATATCAATCCTGTACGAAGTCGAGGTCGTGTGAACCTTGAAGTGAACTGTGTCGCCTTGATTGACGCTGATATCGGTAGCGAAACCTTCGATAGAGGGATCCCCCGCTCCCGAATTGGTCCCGTTTGGGAGATCCCAATCGCTCTGAGGGTTTCCTGGCTTGGAATTCTCGCAAACGATGGGATTCGCCGCCGGTGGCGTACACCCGAACACCTGCGCCTGTGCAGGCGCCGCAGCCAACCCCAATGCCGCGGTGAAGGCGAGGCAACAAACGACTAGAAACAAAACGCGCTGTGGCTTCAGGCCTGCTTGCATCGAGATTTCCCCCGCAATGCTTGACTGACCCTTGTGTACCCCAACCAAAGCTCTGCCGGAGAACCGAGTCCTCAAAAAGGCCAAACCAACGTCAAGCACCTTCAAGGTACCCGGGGCGGGTCGCATAAAACACACACCTGCGACGACACATCGCCAAGTCAAGTCCAGGAGATAAAACTCTTCCCGAACGCGACTATGGAGAGCGTTGCCGTCGCCGCACGTCAAAACACTTCTATGCGCTGAAAAAACGGGGGATTATCTGCAGGAAACTGGGCTTACTGAAAATCGCGCCATATTGACAATTTCTCGACTGAAAGTCAAGTGCGCTGCGCCCGAGCTGCAGCACATCTGAAGCAGGTTTTTGTCGTTTTGCCGACCTTACCGGCATGAACGACGCGTTCTTCTCAGCTCAAGTGGAAGCGCCAGCGAGATGGATGACGCAAGGTCGATCATCGCGCGCCCAGAGAATGTCTCTTTTTCGCACTGCTATAAATCCGAAAACGTCTCCCAAGAAACTAATCTCAGTTAAGTTGCCCATCCCGTTTCCAGGATTGCCGATTACGGCTTAGAGGGTCCCGAAAGAATCATTCCCTTATTTTAATCAACGGCTTGCGCGCCACTAAACCAACGATTCCGGTCGCCAGTAAGGCAAAACTGCCGGGTTCGGGCACCGTAGTGAAACCGATGTACTCCTGCGAGTTCGGTGGAGTGGTAGTAGCGTCACAGGGGGTCTGCCCATTGCATGTGGGCGTGTAGATCACAACATTCGAGAAATAGTCGGGAAGCGGTTGCGTCGTTACTGCCGAGTACGCATCGCCGAGGAGAGTATTGATGTCGTTGACGTTATTCGCGTATCCCGGATCGGTCGAGAGGCCATGGGCGCCGGTGGAATCAAACAGATACCAAATTGCATAATTCAGATTCGAAATCTGTTGGTTTGTGGCCGCGGGTCCGCCAAAGAGGCCTGTTTGATATGCCAACCAAGCAGCCTCGTCGTAGGCGACAGTGGCGCTATTCGTATTCGCAAACGTAGAACTACCATAGAAGCGGGTTGAGTCTCCCGGACTCCCCAGATTGGTCAGGGAGAATGTTTGCGCGGTCCAGCTTAGGCCGGGTGCAACGTCAACCGTGTAGTCGTCGCAGATCACTGGGAAGGTTTGGGTAGTGCCCGTGACTTGGAGCATGTAGGGAGCTACGTAACCGCCATCTGGGGAAACGTAATTGTTAGCACTGGCGAGGGTTAAGGACACGGGATCGGCGTAGCACACGGAAAGGGACAACACAACCAATCCAAGAACACTGATGAGGCGCAATGACAGCATGCCTCTGAAGTAGCATCTGGTTAGCCAAAAAACGCTCCTGATATCTCTTTTATTTACAATATCTTGAAGCGATAGCCTTCAAGCGACTCGGGTAAGCTTTGCAAAGTGTTGCGTCTTAGTCCCAACCCTTTCCCTCGTGACTCCGGGTTGAGCCTAGACAGGAAAAGACATTGAGGTCAGGAGGCGCCGGCGGGGCTCTTTTGTCGCTCCCTTTGAACAGCGTGGAGCACACTCGCAAGCGATTGTTGCCATGGCGGCATAGCGAGCGTAAATGCAGCGCAAAGCTTTTGGCAGGACAAGACGGAATTGAGAGGCCGTCGCGCCGGAGTTGGATACTCAGTAGTTTTAATCGGCGACAGCCGAGGAAGCCTTGTTCCCAGGAGTTCAGACGCACCTTGGAGAATGTCGCTTGCAAATCCAAACCAGGAAGTTTGACCGCTATCCGTCATGTGGTAAATCCCACTGAACGGAATTTCGCGTTCGCGAGCTAGAACGTCTCTGACGATCAGCGCTGACGCATTGGCGATTGATCGACTTGAGGTAGGCGCGCCAATCTGGTCGTTTACGATTCGCAGTTCGTCGCGCTGGCTGGCGAGCCTCAGCATTGTGAGCAGGAAATTCGATCCTCGAGGGCTGTACACCCAACTGGTCCGGAAGATGAAGTGCCTGCAACCGCTGCGCTGGATTGCTTGCTCCCCGGCGGCTTTACTCCTGCCATAGACATTGAGCGGATTGATGGCGTCCGATTCCAAATATGGTCCGATCTTCGCGCCGTCGAACACATAATCCGTGGAATAGTGAATCAGTAAGGCACCTTCCCTGGCGGCCGCCTCAGCAAGCGTGGCCGGTGCAATACAGTTGATTGCATGAGCGATATCGGACTCGCTCTCCGCCTGATCCACTGCAGTGTAGGCCGCTGCATTGACGATCACGTTTGGTGAAATGTCCCGAACGTACTTTCGAATGCTTTCCGGGTTCAGCAAGTCCAGATGGGCTCTCTCGGGGCTGTGCAACTGCGCAAATTCCGGCAGGAGAATTTTTAAATCGCTTCCCACTTGACCGCTGCTGCCCAGCAGCAGGATTCTGGGCCGCGAACTGAGTTTCTCGAATCTCATTTTAGGAACTAATCGAATAGCTCGGCACTAGCAATGGGCTTTCCAGCCCGATCTTTGTCAGAAAGCACAGGCTCAATACCGCTTGGCCAGGGGATTGCGATCTGGGGATCATTCCAAAGAAGAGTGCGTTCGAACTCGGGAGCGTAAAAATCGGTTGTTTTGTAGAGTACTTCGACGGTTTCCGACAGAGCGAGGAAGCCATGCGCAAAACCGGCTGGGATCCAGATCATCTTCTTGTTTTCGGCCGACAACGTCGCACTAACCCAGTCACCAAAGGTAGAGGAGGACTTGCGGCAATCGACTGCCACGTCAAAGATTTCGCCTCTCAAGACCCGCACCAGCTTGCCCTGAGGTTGGCGAATCTGATAGTGCAGACCGCGCAGGACGTTTCGCCTTGAAACGGATTGATTATCCTGCACGAAGTCCTGATCAATGCCTGCCGCTTTCAATTGCTTTCGGTTATAGGCTTCAAAGAAACAGCCTCGCGAGTCCTCGAAGACACGTGGTTCCAGAATCAAAATTTCCGGTAGCCTGCAGGCAGTGACCTTCATTTCGCAGTCGCGGCCAGAGAGGAACGTGTTTGGGATTCTTCCAGAACCTGCAACAGATACGTACGGTACTGTTGGTTCTGGCACTCCACAGCGATTCGCTCCAATTGCTCCGCGGTAATGAATGCACAACGAAATGCGATCTCCTCGGGACAAGAAATCTTAAGCCCCTGACGTTTCTCGATTGTTTGGATGAAAAGCGAGGCCTCAATGAGAGAGTCATGGGTTCCCGTGTCGAGCCAGGCAATACCTCGTCCCATCACCTCCGCGCGCAACTTCCTCATTTCCATGTAAACGCGGTTTAGGTCCGTAATTTCCAGTTCGCCGCGCTCCGAGGGTTTCAGCTCTGCGGCGATTTGCGTGACTTGGTCGTCATAGAAATAAAGACCGGTCACAGCAAATCGAGACTTTGGCACAGCAGGTTTCTCTTCGATGCTGAGTGCTCGTCCATTCTCATCCAATTCGACGACACCATACCGCTGCGGATCCTGAACTTGGTAGGCAAATACCGTGGCACCCTCCTGCCGGCCCGCCGCCGCACGCAGCATGGGAACAAGATCGTGCCCGTAGAAGATGTTGTCACCGAGCACCAAACAGCTTGGAGAACCGCCGACGAACTCTCGACCAATCAGAAACGCCTGGGCTAAGCCTCCGGGATGTGCCTGGACGGCATATGAAATGTTGAGTCCCCATTGATTTCCGTCGCCAAGCAGGTCTCGGAATCGTGGCGTATCGGTCGGCGTGGAAATGAGCAGAACGTCGCGAATTCCCGCCAGCATCAAGGTGCAAAGCGGGTAGTAAACCATGGGCTTGTCATACACCGGAAGCAGTTGTTTGGAAATGACATGCGTAACCGGATATAGCCGAGTACCAGATCCACCAGCTAGGATGATTCCTTTTCTTTCTTTCGATGAAGACATCAGAAACTCCATGAGTTTTTCGTGCGCTTATCGAGTGGCATATTGCGTCGCAATCCACTGTTTATAGTCACCCGAGATTACAGAAGCGAGCCAGTCCCGATGAGACAAGTACCAAGCGATGGTCTTGCGCATGCCGCTGCGAAAGGTTTCGCGCGGTTGCCAGCCCAATTCTCGGCATAATTTTCTTGCATCCACAGCGTATCGGCGGTCGTGGCCGGGACGATCCTTTACGAACTTAATCAACGACGCATGTGGACCGAACTTCGATTGCGGAACCAGTTCGTCGAGCAACTCACAGATGGTGGTAACTACTTCGATGTTGGTCTTTTCACTGGAGCCGCCGACGTTATACGTCTCGCCTGGCGCACCTGCCTTAAGAACCACGCTGATGGCATCGCAATGGTCCTCGACATACAGCCAGTCCCGAACGTTCTTTCCATCGCCGTATACAGGAATCGGGCGCCCTTCGCAGGCATTCAGAATGGTGAGAGGAATCAGCTTCTCTGGGAACTGATAGGGGCCATAGTTGTTCGAACAATTGCTCGTTAGCGTCGGCAATCCGTATGTGTGGTGGTAAGCCCGCACCAGGTGATCCGAAGATGCCTTAGAGGCAGCATAAGGACTGTTCGGAGCAAAGGCGGTGTCTTCGGTAAAAGCTGGTTCCGTGCTGCTAAGCGAACCATAGACCTCATCGGTCGAAACGTGGACGAAGCGAAAGCGGTGGCTGTCTTGTGCCGTCAGACTCTGCCAATAGCGCTTGCTCTCATCGAGCAGAGTAAATGTACCTGAGATATTGGTACGGATGAACTCCTCGGGACCCAGGATGGAACGATCAACATGACTCTCGGCGGCAAAATGGACAAGTGCCTTCGGGCGGTGGTCATTAAGGAGCGAACGTACAAGTTCGCGGTCACAGATATCTCCCTGCACGAACGTGTGCTGCGAGGAACCCCGAAGGGACTCCAAATTGTGCAGATTGCCCGCGTACGTTAGCTTGTCCAAGTTAACGACTGACGTCTCCTGGGCGCCCACCGTTTTCAAAACAAAGTTGCTGCCGATGAAGCCGGCACCGCCAGTGACAAGTATGCAATCGTTCAAATAGAACCCCTTAGGCCGGTTGATTTAGAGGGAGGAATGCAGAGCATTATAGCTAAGCTAATGTCGAATCGAGTAAGGGATTATTAAGGGAGTAACCCAAAGTCATAACGGATTCTTTCATCGCAACCGAATGAGCGCCGGGAGAACCGGACAACCCAAATCCGAACAAGGCAGATAGGCAGCTAGTCGCCTAACAAGCAGGATCGAGAGAGAGAGCAACGGTTCACGTGATTGGGCTGGCGGCACCTTTCTAGCAATCAGCATTCCCAGATCGCAGGTTGAGTGGACCGCATATTTTTGCAACTTTTGTGTTGCACTTGGCGGAGTCGGGCGTATGCTGTCCTACCAAACTTTTCGAGAGGCTCATTTTGGAGCTGTACGATGCCAAAACAAGACTTGGCCAGAAAGATTGACACTGAACGCTTCAGAGCAGATATGCTCTCGCGAAAAATGCCCGCAAAGAGGGAAAGGCTTGTGAGGATGACATACCTTGGCGCTGGCGGGCAGCGGGAGGAAACATTCATCAGGGAGTCTTTGATTCCCCAATTTCTGAACAGCAGTATTTATCGCTGTACTTAGCACACGTAAGGCCGCTCACTGTTACTTCCACTTCCAACCCCATATACCTGACTGGAGCAGCCTGCGGAAAAAGGCTGTGGAAAACGATCGATGTCAAGGCCGCTGCGCGTAGTGACGAGGTGAGAAATTGTGACGTCCTGTGACTGCAAATTCCCTGCTTCAGTGAATTTTGCAGCGAATTTTCGCGCATGAAGCCCGAAAACCTCAAATTGTGCCCAAAATCCGCGAAATTAGCTCCGCACCCAGGGAACGTAGCAGGGATTCCAGGGAATTTCGCGCTAACTCTCCGGCAAGATTAGAGTTACAAGTACTTTCCCTCGATTCTGAATGCCGCTGGCAGCGAAATAACAGGGAATCCCGGACCTTACCGTGCGCTGACCTCTTAAATGAGGAGGTTTCGCCTCAATTCAATTTCCACAAGAGTCTTCCGCAACCTATGTAGCAGTCATCATCTGTAGCAGTGATCATCATCGCGGCGAGTGCTGCTCTGATTGCACCTTAACGACTTGCAGCAGTGACAATCCTGGAGAGCGTCAGCTCTGCCCATTTAGCGGCAACCGCCGTGTCGATGTTGGTATCGACGCCCGAGTGATTGCGAGTGATCTTGATCACCATGTTGGAACCAGGCGCACATCCAGTTGGATTCAGACCAGCTAGAACCACAGCGTATTGCCCGCCGGACGCTGCCCCAGAAGTGATGGGGTACTGCAGTGTTTGCACAGCATTTAGGACGGGATCATCGTTCATTGAACCGTCCGTTTTGTTGCAGCCGGTCTGAAAGTCCCAGGCAGTCATATCGCCGGCGTTGGTGTCAGTAGTTGTGAAGGCAAGCCTGATATCGAGACTCGTCCCGCTCCAGTCTGTTGGCAACTCAAAGGTGATAAACGCGGAATTGCCCTGCGCGAACTTGAGCACGCCCTTGGGCGATACAAGTCCTTGGCATGCGGCTGTCGGAGCGTTTGAGGTTCCCACATCCCAGTTATTCGAACCGGTTCCGTTGCTGCAGCCAGCGGCGCTAAAGAACGCTTTGCTCGTCAACCCCAGGGAATTTCCGGGACCCTCGGCATTGAAAGTCTTGTTCGCAAACGCCGCAGCTCCCGAAGCGGTAACGATATTGGCGGTATTGGTTCCCGAATCGGAACAGTTGCCTGAACTATCAAAGCTCACCAAGTCTCCCGAAGTGGCGATACCGTTCAGGCTGCATGCCTTGTGAGTGGTTCCGCTGAACGCGAAGTCGCTCACTCCAGTTCCGCCATTCGTGGGCGCAACCGTTCCCGTGGCAATGTTGGAGGCATTCACGCCGGTTAGAGCGGAGCCATCTCCTGAGAACGATGTGGCAGCAACAGTTCCGACTACCTGAAGCTTGGTAGTAGGTGTGGTGGTGCCGATACCCACATTGCCGGTTGATTCTGCCAGCGCGACATTACCGTTTGCATAGCTGACCCGAAATGGAATCGTGTCGCTCCCGTTGTAGCGACCGATAACCAAATCATTTGTGCTTCCCTGAACCCGGAGATATCCCTTCAAAGTGCTCGCGCTCGGGGCGGTTCCAGCACTCCCGCTGTGCAGATTCAGACCACCCGCGGCGGACGGATCAGTAAAGACATTGAGCCCTTCGACATTTGCATGCGTGGATGAATAGAACACCGAATCGCCGCGGACGTCGAGCAATTCACCTGGAGTTTGTGTACCGAGCCCGAGGAAACCGCCACTGTAGAAAATGCTGCCGTCCCCATTCACCGTAAAGGGCGAGGTACCTGCCGGACCCTGCGGCCCCGTGGGTCCGATGGAGCCTGCCGGTCCGATCAACCCTGTTGGCCCCGCTGGTCCTTGTAGTCCCTGTAATCCCTGAGCTCCTGTGGCTCCCGGTGGTCCTGCTGGTCCTTGCGGCCCCGTCGCTCCTATTGCTCCCTGCTGTGCCAGCAGCGCCCACGCTGGATCCGTCGGCGGCGGTAACGCACCCGGTGTCGGGTTCGTCGCAATGTAGGCGCCCCCCTGGTACGTCACCACGTCATTCGCCGCGTAGTTCGTGCCTTGAACAAATCCATCCCGGAACGTGAAGCTCGTCCCATTTAGACCCGCCGGTCCTTGCACTCCCTGTGGTCCTGGCGCTCCTGTCGCTCCCGTCAAACCTTGCGGCCCTGTTGCTCCGGTGGCTCCGGTCAGTCCTTGCAGCCCTTGCGGTCCTGCCGGTCCCGTCTCGCCTTGCGCTCCCGTCGGCCCAGTCAGACCTTGTGCCCCGGTCGCTCCTGTTGCTCCCGTGTCCCCTTTCGGTCCTGACAGCCCCGTTGCTCCAGTTGGTCCAATCGGCCCTTCTGGGCCGGGAGCTCCCGTCGCTCCCGTCGCCCCGGTAGCCCCTGCCGGACCCGTACTTCCCTCCGCCGCCAGCAACGACCACGTTGGATCCACTCCCGGCGCTCCACTCGGCGTCCCCGTCGCAATATAGGAATTCCCCAGGTACGTCACCACATCATTGGCCGCGTAGCTCGTCCCCACATTGAATGCATTCCGGAACGTGAAGCTCGTCCCATTTAGGCCCGCCGGTCCTTGCACTCCCTGTGGTCCTGGAGCTCCTGTCGCTCCCGTCAAACCTTGCGGTCCTGTT
>Ga0206935_10316_pt1 | contig 11687 bp, 9 predicted proteins | sample Alteio_BWOrgHeat_13_FD_152924 | JGI IMG/M metagenome (GOLD analysis project Ga0206935, IMG submission 152924) | Enriched cells from forest soil in Barre Woods Harvard Forest LTER site, Petersham, Massachusetts, United States -... | ecosystem: Environmental > Terrestrial > Soil > Temperate forest >...
TCTTTTCAGTCCCGTCTGGGCAAGGGTTGGCTGGAACCCTTTACGGATATCCGGCTGGAGGAAATGCCGGGAGGGCGTGAAAAAATTATTGATCATTTGTCCTGCCTTTGTCAGTGATTGCCTGGAAACGCTGGAAGAGATCGAGATAAGAGGAAGAGAACTATTTTTGGGCGCAGGAGGGGAAGACTATGCGATGATCCCTTGTCTGAATACCGAACCGTTGTGGGTGGAGGCGTTGAAATATATGACCGAACATATATAATACTGAGCATGTATAATATTGAGCATGCATAATAATACGGCGCATGTATAATTATATCAAAGCCCTGCATATCATTTTTATCGTGACCTGGTTCAGCGGGTTGTTCTATATCGTACGACTTTTCGTGTATCATGCCGAAGCTGCTGAGAAGCCCGAACCGGCAAAGACGATCTTACAGAGCCAGTACCGGGTGATGATCAGGCGGCTGTGGCTGGGCATCACCTGGCCTTCGGCGATACTCACCCTGATCTTTGGTCCCTGGATGTGGTGGATGATGGGTTCTTTACCCACCTGGTTGCTGGTCAAATTGTGTTTTGTGCTGGGACTCTATGGATATCATTTCTCCTTGCAACATATTTACCGGCAACAGATGCGTGGTGTTTTCACCTGGTCCTCGCAGCAATTGCGTATCTGGAATGAGGTGGCCACCGTTTTCCTGGTTGCTATCGTGATGCTGGCGACGGTAAAGGACAGCATGAGTTGGGCCCGGGGCCTGATCGGGTTATTTTTGTTCGTGGTCGTGCTGATGGGCGCGATCAGGATCTATAAGAAGATCAGGATGAAAAAGTGATCGGTAAGGCCTGGCGCCAATAAAAAACCTTCCGACTCGCATCGAAAGGTTTTTTTCTATCCGGGGTAAAAAGGCGGTTTTCAGGAAACTGGCTGCTTACTGGTCATTCAAGAAATTGGAATAATTTTTCGTGGTGATGCCGTTGATCGGTTTCTTACAAGGTAATATCAGAGATTAAAAACGGGTTGGTGACGGATAAAAAAGAGTGGGTAACGGACGACAATGAGATTATAACGGAATAGGTTCAGGAAATTTAGCGGGAGGGTTAGGAATCAACAGCGGTTAGTGAAAAGGAAGGGGAGTAGGAATACCCCCCTTTTTAACCCCTAAACCCTAAACCGTAGAAAGCGTTAACTGAAATAAGCTGTAAATCAATGATTTACAAAAACAATTTCAGAAATATCTTTATTTATATGAGCTACAGGATGTTACCATCCTGGATTTTTGTCGATTGCTTCAGTGTAGTATCCACAAATTATGCCAAAGCCCGGTATTGTGGATAATTACGATTCTTCTGGCCGTTGTTTGAAAAGCCTTTGGCATAACATTAACATTTTTCTTCTGCATCTACTATTTCTCTTTTTAATTGGCTATTCCGACGCCCATTCCTCTTCATGATCCGGCGATAATCCCGTAACTTTGCACCCCTCTTCGCTATTGGTTTTGGATGGGATTAATCTATGCAATTATATGTCAGGTAAATACAAGGAATATCAGCAATTGGACCTGCCCGCCATCAGCAGGGAGATGCTGGCGGAATGGGAGGCAGGCCGGGCTTTCGAAAAGAGCGTCGAAGACCGGGAGGGAGCGATACCCTTTGTGTTTTATGAAGGACCGCCCAGCGCCAATGGTTTGCCTGGCATTCACCATGTGATCAGCCGCACCCTAAAAGACCTGGTTTGCCGGTACAAGACGATGAAGGGGTTCCAGGTTAAACGTAAGGGAGGGTGGGATACGCATGGACTGCCCGTAGAACTGGGCGTCGAAAAAATGCTGGGCATCACCAAAGAGGATATCGGAAAGAAGATATCCATCGCCGAATACAATGCCACTTGTCGTCGTGAAGTATTGAAATACAAGGATAAATGGGATGATCTCACCCGCCGGATGGGCTATTGGGTGGATCTGAAAGATCCTTATATCACTTTTGAGAATAACTATATCGAAACGCTTTGGTGGGTATTGAAGGAGCTGTACAAGAAAGGATACTTATATGAGAGCGTCAGCATCCAACCCTATTCTCCCGCCGCAGGCACCGGTCTGAGCTCGCATGAGCTCAATCAGCCGGGTACCTATAAGGATGTGAAGGATACTTCCGCCGTCGCGATGTTCCGGGCGATCCGGGATGCCAAAAGCGAGTTATTGTTCGAAGCTGCATCTTCCGGCGTCGCGCCCGCATCGGCCCGGGGTGTCGCCGAGGTCTTCTTCATGGCCTGGACCACCACCCCCTGGACCCTGCCCTCCAATCTCGGTCTGACGGTTGGCCCCAATATCGAATACGTCCTTGTAAGGACCTTCAACCCATATACCCACCTGCCCGTCAACGTAGTATTGGCCAAGGCACTGGTCGGAAAATACTTCAAGCCCGAGGGCGAGGACGGAGATTTTAGCGGATACAAGGAAGGCGACAAGATACTCCCCTGGAAGATACTGGCCTCATTCCCGGGCAGCCGGATCGAGGGCTGCCGTTACGAGCAATTGCTCCCTTATGAAGCCAATAGCCCGGATAAGGCTGGTGAGGGAACCGATCCCTTCCGTGTACTGACAGGAGATTTCGTAACGACAGAAGATGGTACCGGCATCGTCCATACCGCACCTGCCTTTGGCGCCGATGACTATAAAGTAGGTAAAAAATTCAATCTCGGCATCCTTGTCATGGTGGACAAACAAGGGAAGTTCATCGACGGTCTCGGCGAATTCAGCAATCGCTATGTCAAAAATTACAAGGATGATCCGAATTATGTCGATGTCAACGTCGATATCTGTGTAAAGCTGAAAAAGGAGAATCGCGCCTTCAAGATCGAGAAATACGAACATAATTACCCGCATTGCTGGCGCACCGACAAGCCGATCCTTTATTATCCCCTGGATGCCTGGTTCATACGCACCACGGTGCTGAAAGACAGGATGGTCGAATTGAACAAGACCATCAACTGGAAACCACGCTCTACGGGCGAAGGACGTTTTGGCAACTGGCTCGAGAATATGGTGGACTGGAATCTCAGTCGCAGCCGGTATTGGGGTACGCCCTTGCCCATATGGAGGACTGCCGATGGGAGCGAAGAAAAATGTATCGGCTCGATCGCGGAATTGCAGGAAGAAATCCATGCCTCGCTGCGTGCCGACATGATGATCGCACCGACCGGGCCCGATGCCCCTGCTGATATCAATGACTATGTCGACGGTCTGACGAAGGATCTTCATAAGCCATTTGTGGATGAGATCGTATTGGTCAGCTCCAGCGGCCAGCCCATGCATCGTATCCCCGACCTAGTCGATGTGTGGTTCGATTCCGGCTCCATGCCCTATGCTCAATGGCATTTCCCCTTTGAGAACAAAGAAGTGTTCGAAAAGAATTTCCCCGCCGACTTCATCGCCGAAGGGGTCGATCAGACCAGGGGTTGGTTTTATACCCTCCATGTGCTGGGCGCGATGCTTTTCGATAGCGTGGCTTATAAGACCTGCGTTTCCAATGGATTGGTGCTGGACAAGAATGGGAACAAGATGAGCAAGCGGGTCGGAAACGTTATTAACCCCTTCGAGACCATTGAAAAGTTTGGACCTGATGCCACCCGCTGGTATATGATCACCAATGCTTCGCCCTGGGAGAGCATGAAGTTCGATATCGAAGGGATCCGGGAAGCCCAGCGTAAATTCTTTGGAACGCTTTATAACAGCTACCAGTTCTTTGCCTTATACGCCAATGTGGATGGATTTGCGTTCAGGGAAGCAGTCATTCCGCTGGCGCAACGCCCGGAGATCGACCGCTGGATCCTTTCCTCGCTGAATACCCTGGTTGAAAAGGTCACTGCCGGGTTTGACGACTATGAGCCTACCCTGGCCGGCCGCCTGATCGAAGATTTTGTGGATGAACATCTTAGCAATTGGTATGTGCGTCTTTGCCGGCGCCGGTTCTGGAAGGGCGAGTACGAGGAGGATAAGATCTGCGCCTACCAAACTCTTTACGAATGCCTGGAGACCGTCGCCCGGCTGATGGCCCCGGTATCGCCCTTTTTCGCGGATTGGCTGTACGGCAACCTGGATCGGGTCACCGGCCGGATCGGCAAAGCTTCGGTACATCATACCGATTTCCCGGTAGTGAAAAAGGAATTCATCGATACGGCGCTGGAAGACAGGATGCAGATGGCACAGGATGCATCCTCGCTGATCCTGTCCCTGCGTAAGAAGGTCAATATCAAGGTTCGGCAGCCCCTGCAAAAGGTGTTGATCCCGGTGTTGACCCCGGCCATGAAGCAGCAGTTGCAAAGGGTCGAAGACCTGATCAAGAGCGAGGTGAATGTAAAGGAAGTACAATATCTGACGGCGGCCGATGGCTTTATCAAAAAGAAGATAAAACCCAATTTCGTGGCGCTGGGAAAGAAGCTGGGTTCCAAAATGAAGCCGGTCAGCGCTGCTTTGGGAAATTTTTCACAAGACGACATCTCTAAATTGGAAAAAGAAGGCCAATATACTTTGTTAATTGATAACGAACCCTTAATATTGGAGGTTAATGAAGTGGAGATTGCCAGCGAAGATATTCCTGGCTGGGTGGTGGCTAATAAGGACGCACTTACGGTCGCTCTTGACGTAACAGTGACCCCCGGGTTGGCCGATGAAGGCAACGCCCGCGAACTGGTCAATAGGATCCAAAAGATCCGCAAAGACAATGGCTATGATCTTACCGACAGGATCCAGGTAAAGCTGGCAGACACATCTACCCTAAAAGACAGTTTAACCCATTTTAAAGACTATATTTGCGCCGAAATTTTGGCAGATTCCCTCGAATGGGTATCGGAAATGGCCAATGGCACTGAAATTGAAGTGAACGATATTCCTTTAAAAGTGTTTGTTACTAAAAAAGCCTAACTGTATGGCAACCAAGAAAAAAGCGGCAAAATCCGCTAAAAAGGGTTCACCTGCGAAAAAAGTGGCGCCGGCTAAAAAGGCCGCTGCAAAACCTGCTCATTCGTCAGGCAGCAAGACGGCTAAAAAAGCATCGTCTTCGAAACCTGTTGCCAAACCCGTTGCTAAAAAATCCGTTCCCGCAAAAAAACCTGCCCCTATGCCTGCAAAAAAATCCGTCGCCCCGAAATCTACCCCCAAATCTGTCCCTGTTAAACCAACTGCCGCTAAGCCCGCGCCAGCCGCCGCCAAGACGGCGCCGGCGACCTCAAAACCTGTTGCAAAAGCATCGCCTACGCAGCAGCCCGTGGCTGCCGCCAAAAATTCGATCCCGGCAAAGTCTTTCCCAACTCCTATTAAACCCGCGCCCGTGACCCTGCCCCATGCCCATGCGGCGCCCAAACCCGATCCAAAGAAAATCCTTCCCCCGGCCAAACCGGTGAAGGTCGTTATACCCGAAATGAAAACAAAGACGGTTCGTAAATATGAACCTGAGTTCACGAAATCTGTTTTAGACACACCACACGAAGAACAAACTGGACCCACTATGCGATACAGTGATGCAGAACTTGGAGAATTTAGAGAGCTGATCAACCGGAAACTGGACGCGGCGAAAAAAGAGCTGGCTTACCTGCAGGGATTGATCACGCGGAAGGACGAAATGGGCGGAGACAACGACGATGCACGATATATGACCATGGAAGATGGCAGCATGAGCATGGAACGCGAGCAGTTGAGCCAGATGGCCAGCCGCCAGATCACGTTCATCGACCATCTCGAAAAGGCAATTATGCGCATTGAGAACAAGACCTACGGGATTTGCCGCGTAACCGGCAAACTCATCGATAAGGCCAGACTGAGAGCGGTGCCCCATGCCACCCTCAGCATCGAGGCCAAACAGATGATGAATAAATAAGGTTGTTAAATTCTCCCAGGAATACAGGCCCCGAGAGGGGCCTTAGTCATTTTATACCAAATGTGTGAATCATATAACATTTTACCGGAGGGGTGTAACGCTAACAGAAAAGAGAAAGGGACCTTTGATCAGCACTAAAATCAAATCCGATGATCACAGGGAGTAATACGGGGAAAAGCGATATGAATGCAGACAAAGGGATCAAACCGGATAGTACCGAGCTCGAAAAAGCCATCTCCCACATTATTGTCGAGATCATCGAATATGTCCCCAATTCCGTGGTGATCAAAACGATCATAAAGAAATCAACAGGAAATATCAGCATCATGTCCTTTGACAGCGGCGAAGGCCTGACGGAAAAAACCACTCCCTTCGACACGTTTGCCCAAATCATCGAGGGCAAGGCATGTATCGTGATCGACAAGGTCTCCCATTTGCTGGAGTCCGGTCAGGGGATCATCATCCCCGCCCATTCGCCGAATTTTATAAAACCGAACGGCCGTTTCAAGATGATCCTCACGATCATCAAGAGCGGCTACGAGTGATAAGATATAGGCAAACCAAACTAAAATCTTTGATCATGAATCCAGACACCATCATCCACCACGCCGTCAGGCAAAGCAGCCATAGCTCCGTAAATCTTTTCAAGTCCCTGATCCCGCCCAAAATAGTGCAGGAAAAAGCTACTCCCTTTGCCACCGCCCTGGCACACGAGGTCCGGAACCCATTGACAAATATCAACCTGGCGGTTGAAATGTTGAAAGCGACCCTTAAAGACGATGAACAAAAGGGTTATCTGGACATTATTTTACGTGGCTCGGGCCGGATCAATGACCTGGTCACGGATCTCCTGATGTTGTGCCAGGGCGATGAATTGCTGCCGGGCATGCATTCGATTCATCAATTGCTCGATCAGGTACTGGTTATGACCCAGGATCGGATCAACCTTAAGAATATTACGGTCAGCAGGGAATATTCTACCATGGATTGCAAGATCTTACTGGACAAAGAGAAAATGAAGATCGCCCTGACGAATATCATTATCAACGCCGTTGACGCCATGCCTTCGAAGAACGGACGATTAAGATTGGTCACGCGATCGATAAACGAGAAATGTATCATAGAGATCCAGGATAACGGTATCGGCATCAGCGAGGAGAACCTCCGGCATATATTTAAACCCTATTTTACCAGTAAGTCGTCCGGGATGGGTCTGGGATTGTCCACAACGCAGAATATCCTTTTGTCCAATCATGCCAAAATAGATGTGCTCTCGGAAGAAGGGAAAGGTACCCGTTTCATTCTTTCCTTTGACCGAATGCCGCAATCCGGCAATATCGGCGACATCATTTGAGAGATCGGGCTGTGGGATGGCAGGAAAATTGCAGGATCATAAGGCTATGGCGCTTAACATACAAATTATCTGGCTTTTTATCCTGGCCATACCCATCGCCTGTATCGCATGGACGGTGACGCACGAAGCGATATTCTCGGAAGCCAGGGAATATTGTAAACGGTGCAGCGTCGAACGCAAGACCCTGCTGGCGAGAAAATTCTTCTATCTTTTTACCTGTGAGTACTGTTTCAGCTTTTATGTGACGGCTTTGATCCTGGTCATCACAAAATATCATTTATTATTCATCGATTGGCGGGGCTACCTGATCTCGTGGTTTTCCCTGGTCTGGGTGGCGAATATTTATATGAGCCTTTTTCTTTTTCTCCGGGCAGACATCAAAAAGGAAGGCGCGGAGGCGAAGATCAAGGAGATGGACACGAAGATCAAGGAGTCGGAATTGAATAAATGACCCTATTTCTTCAACGCCGCATCCACGATCTGCTGCGCTTCTGCAAGGATGCGCTTCAAATGTTCTTCCCCGTGGAAACTCTCCCCATAGATCTTATAAATATCCTCCGTGCCCGAAGGCCTGGCCGCGAACCAGCCATTCTCCGTACCAACCTTCAATCCTTCGATCGCCGCGCCATTTCCCGGCGCGTTCGTGAGCACTTCGGTGATCTTTTCCCCCGCCATCTCTTTTTGCGTAACCTGTTCCGGCGACAACTTCTTTAATTTTTCTTTTTGCTCGGGATTGGCTTTGGCCTCCACGCGGTCATAGGAGGATACGCCCAATTCTTTAGCGAGCTCCTCATAGAGCGCTCCCGGGTCGCGCCCCGTCGTCGCGGTGATCTCGGCGGCAAGCAAGGCGGCGATCATGCCGTCCTTATCGGTGGTCCATACTTCGCCATTCTTCCGCGCGAACGAGGCGCCGGCGCTTTCTTCGCCGCAGAAGCCGATAGAGCCATCCACCAGTCCATCCACGAACCACTTGAAGCCGACGGGCACTTCATACAATTTTCTTCCCAGTTTGGCGGTGACCCGGTCGATCATCCGGCTACTGACCACCGTCTTGCCCACCATGGCTTTGGCAGGCCATTGCGGCCGGTGCTGAAATAGATAATAGACCATAACGGCCAGATAATGATTCGGCGGCAGCAGCCCCACGCTCCTTGTTACGATCCCGTGACGGTCGTAGTCCGTATCACAGGCCATGGAAATATCGAATTTGTCCTTCAGCCCCACCAGGTTATGCATGGCATAGGTCGAAGACGGATCCATTCTTATCTGCCCGTCCCAGTCTACCGGCATAAATCGGAAATCGGGCTCGATCGCCTGGTTGACGACGGTAAGATCCAAGCCATAACGCGCCGCGATCGGTTCCCAATAATGAATACCTGCGCCTCCTAACGGATCGACACCGATACGGATCTTCGAGTTTCGCAATGTGTCCATGTCGATGATGTTTCCCAGATCATTGACATAATTGTTCAGATAGTCATACCGGTGTGTGGTCGGAGCGCGAAGCGCCTTGTCATACGATATCCTTTTAACGGATCGCAGTCCATCGGCAAGAAATGCGTTTGCCTGCTCCCCGACCCAGCGGGTCACGTCGCTGCCTGCGGGGCCGCCATTCGGCGGGTTGTATTTGAAGCCACCGTCCGTGGGCGGATTGTGCGAAGGAGTGATCACGATGCCATCTGCAAGACCGGATACCCGACCCTTGTTATAAGAGAGGATGGCGTGTGAAATGGAGGGTGTCGGCACCCATTCTCCGTCGCCCGCGATCATGGTTTCCACCTCATTGGCCGCCAGTACTTCGAGCGCGCTTGACAACGCCGGGAGGGACAGCGCGTGGGTATCCATCCCGATGAACAAAGGCCCGTCGATATTTTTTTGTTTACGATACAGACAGATGGCCTGGGTGATGGCAAGGATATGTCTTTCGTTAAAAGAGGTAGAAAAAGAGGAACCACGATGGCCGGATGTTCCAAAGGAAACCTTTTGTGCGGCCACCGAAGGATCGGGTATCCCGGTATAATAAGCCGAAATAAGTTTGGGAATGTTGGTCAGCATTCCGGGTTCGGGGAGTTTCCCCGCATGAGGGCTGATAGTCATGCCGCAATTTAATCAAAATCTGTGCCCCCGGAACGGAAAAGCCCGGTTTTCCTATTCATTCGTCAGTAGGACCTTAAGCGCTTTTTCCTTTGCGGCATGCTCAAATGTATCATAGGCTTGGATCACCTGATCGAGGGTAAAGCGATGCGTAATGAGTTTTTTCGGCTCGATCTTTTTTGATTGAACCGTTTTGAACAGCATTGGCGTGGTAACCGTATCGACCAGGCGGGTAGTAATTGAAATATTCCGGGACCAGAGGGTTTCCAGATGAAGGGTGACGCTTTTTCCGTGAACCCCGATATTGGCAATATGACCTCCTGCCCCGATAATGGCCTCGCATAATTCAAATGTCGCCGGTACGCCCACTGCCTCGATCGCCGTGTCAACGCCTTTCCCATTGGTAAGTTCCATTATTTTTCCCACCGCATTCTCCGTATCGCTGTTGATGATATGCGTGGCCCCAAAGGTTTTTGCAACATTCAAACGGTTATTATCCTGGTCGATCACGATAATTTCAGCCGGGGTATAGAACTGAGCGGTCAATAATGCAGCCATGCCTACCGGGCCCGCGCCGACAATGGCGATGGTATCGCCGGGTTTCACCTGCCCGTTCAGGACGCCGCATTCAAAACCGGTAGGTAAGATATCGCTTAACATGACGAGGGCCTCTTCATCGGAGCCTGCGGGAATAGCATAAAGACTGTTGTCCGCATAAGGAATATTTACATACTCTGCCTGGGTTCCGTCAATCATGCAGCCCAGTATCCATCCTCCTTTTTCGCAATGCGAATACATGCCTTTCTTGCAATATTCGCATTTACCGCAGGAGGTGATGCAGGAAATAATAACGTGATCCCCCTTTTTGAAATTAGCAACGGAACTTCCGACCTCTTCTATAATGCCCACTCCTTCATGCCCTAAGATCCTTCCTTTTTTGACCTCCGGGAGGTCTCCTTTCATAATATGCAGATCCGTTCCGCAGATCGTTGTCTTCAGGATCTTCACCAAGGCATCGGTAGGTTCCAAAATAGCAGGTTTCGGCCTTTCTTCCCAGGATTTTTCTCCGGGACCTTTATAAACGAGCGCTTTCATAATAATAATTTTTAGTATTATCGGTTTGACGCGTTAAAGGTACTTTGCACCACGATGGGCCATGCTGACCATGGTCATGGTAAAACATGATCCTGCTCATTATTTAAATAGTGCGGTGATATGAAAATACTTATTTATGGAGCCGGTGTAATCGGCAGTATCTACGCTTCCAGGCTTTCTGGAACAAATGAGGATATCACCCTCCTTGCCCGTGGGGAACGATACGAATATCTTAAAAAGAAGGGTATTGGATTACGAAATGCTTTGACAGGCCAACAAACCATAAATCATGTTGTACTAACCAGGCAATTGGATCCGTATGACTTTTATGACTTGATCATAGTAGCCGTCCGGATGGATCAATGGGAGGCTGTATTGCCCGTACTTAAAGAAAATGTTGTTTGTCCCGCGATAATGCTCCTTTTCAATTACCCTGGGAGCCTTGATCTTATGGCGGATGAGCTTAAACCTAAACATATCACCCTTGGCTTTCCCGGCGTGGGCGGTATCCGCCATGATCATTTCATCGAGTATATACAAATAAGACAGCAGGCAACTACGATAGGAGAAATAAAAGGCGGATCCTCTCCGGAACCCGCCAAATGGAAAGATATTTTAGAAAAAGCCGGATTTAAAGTAGCCCTCAGTAACGATATGCAGGCATGGCTAAAGATACACGCGGTCTTTATCGCTTGTATAACGGCTGCCCTCTTTCAGAAAAATGGCGATAGCCGGCAACTTGGGAGAGATAGAAAGGCCGTTAAACAAATGGTCGGCGGTGTCCGGGAAGGATTTAAAGCCTGCAGATCGATTGGCATCCCCGTTGTGCCACTCAATTTAAAGGTCATTTTTCTGATCATGCCCCGCTGGTTTGCCGTTCTCTACTGGCAGCATGCTATGAAAGGCGAAATAGGTACCTTATCCATAGCCCCACACGCAAGGGCAGCGAAACAAGAGATGATGCTCCTGGCTGAAAAAGTGATGGATCTGCTGCATTCTTCTGCTATGCCGACGCCCCTATTGGACGATCTGCTTTCTACTTTTATAAAAGCCGGGATTGCGAAAAATACTCCCTGACAAAGGCGTGTTGTTGGTTATCTGTCATTTTATCGGCTTGCTTAACCTCGATCTTTATCTTTTCGAACCGATGATCCGCTCTAAGAACATTCAGTAGCTCGACTTTTGCATCGGTCGGCCCAAACAGGACTACGTGTTCATATTCCTTGTCGCTTTATGTTTGTTTAAAAGATGCAAAACCCCGTAACCATCCAGT
>Ga0206935_10292_pt2 | contig 11626 bp, 11 predicted proteins | sample Alteio_BWOrgHeat_13_FD_152924 | JGI IMG/M metagenome (GOLD analysis project Ga0206935, IMG submission 152924) | Enriched cells from forest soil in Barre Woods Harvard Forest LTER site, Petersham, Massachusetts, United States -... | ecosystem: Environmental > Terrestrial > Soil > Temperate forest >...
TTCCTCCAGTTGCTGTTTGTGGTAGAGGCCGGCGTAGTAGCCGTCGAGGGCCAGCAATTCGTCGTGGCGGCCAATCTCGACGATTCTGCCGTGGTCGAGCACAGCAATCTGGTCGGCGTTGCGCACGGTTGAGACGCGATGTGAGATGAGGATGGTGGTGGAGGCCGCGGTATAGGTGCCGAGGCCGTTGAGGATGCGTTCTTCGGTGTAGGTGTCTACGCTGGCCAGGGCGTCATCGAGAATGAGGATGGGCGGACGGCGGAGCAAGGCGCGGGCTATGGCAGCGCGCTGCTTCTGGCCACCGGAAAGAGTGAGCCCGCGCTCTCCGACCATGGTCTCGAAGCCTTGCGGGAACTCCTCGAACTCGACGCGGATGTGAGCGGTTTCAGCGGCTTTCAGCATCTCCTCTGCGCTGGCGTCTGGAGCGCCGAAGGTCAGGTTTTCGCGCAGCGTATCGCTGAAGAGAAACGTCTCCTGCGGAATCATTCCGATGTTGTGACGCAGCACGGCGAGCGGATAGTCGCGCACCGGACGGCCGTCGATGAGCAGCGACCCCGGAGGCGCTTCATAAAGCCGGGAGAGCAGGCTGACCAGCGTGGTTTTTCCGGAGCCGGTGGGTCCAACAATGGCCAGCGTAGAGCCGGCGGGAATCTTCAGCGAGATATCGCGCAGCACCGGCGTCTCGCCATAACTGAAGTTGAGATGGCGGAACTCGATTTCGCCGTGGAGAATTGTGTCCGGAGCAATCGTGTTGTCAGCGGAACGATCGTCGATGGCCGGCTCGGCTTTGAGAAGCTCATCGATGCGAACGACGGAAGCAGTGCCGCGCTGAAAGAGATTGACGACCCAGCCGACCGCGATGATAGGCCAGATGAGCAGAATCATGAAGGTGAAGAACTCAAAAAACTGGCCGGATGTGATGCGATGTGCAAGGACCTGGCGGCCGCCCACGAAAAGAGTGATCACCATCGAGATGCCGAGGATGAATTCCAGAGTGGGCCACAGCATACCCATGAGTTGAACCAGACGCAGCGAGCGCGCGATATATAGGCGATTGAGCTTTTCGAACAGGCCGATCTGTGATTCTTCGCGGGCAAAGGCGCGGATGAGCCGCGCGCCGGAGTAGTTCTCCTGGGCCTGCGCGGAGATTTCGGAGAAGCTGGCCTGTATGCGCTCGAAGCGGTCGTGAATCCTGTGGCCCAGGTATTGAACCAGGATGCTGGCGAGGGGCATGGGGGCCAGAGCAACGAGAGTGAGCCAGGGGCTGAGGTGCAGCAGGAAGGGAAGCGCGAAGAGGGTGAAGAAGACGGTGTTGGCCGAGTACATGAGCGCGGGGCCGAGCAGATTGCGCACGGCATTCAGGTCGTTGGTCATGCGCGCCATCACGTCGCCGGTGCGGTATCGCTGATAGAAACCCGAGTCCTGTTTTTCGAGATGACGGAAGAGATCGTTGCGGATGTCGAATTCAATCTCGCGGGAGATGCCGATCAGAATCCAGCGCTGGGCGTAGAGAAAGACGCCTTTGACGAGCGAGATGGCCACCAGCAGTCCCGCAAAGCCGAGGATCATGCGGTGGTTGGCGTAATTGCCTTTCAAGCTGTCGACGGCCCAGCCCAGCACTCGGGGAGCCTGCACCGCAGCCGCGTTGGTGGCGATGCAGGAGAGGCTGCCCCACAGGTATCCCCAGCGGTAGCGTCGCATGTAAATGAAGAGGGGGCGGAGGTCGCGAAGCATGAGTCTATTGTACGGGTGCGGGGGTACGGCCTTCGACGGGGCCTGGTCGGGGTTCGAGGTCTCCCACGCCGACGACAAAAACAAGGACGTCATGCTCCGACCAGGAGGGGGCCCCGGCTCCCAGATGGGGCACCCGGCCGGGTAGCTGGCCGATGCACGGTCGGCAAATTGCATGACATTGAAAGCAAAGTGTCTGTCAGGGCTGGGTTTTTCGAAGAAATCCATTTGATAAAGGATTCCGGGAGAAGGTCGATATTGAGGAAGCGGGCACTGACTGCGGAATGCGTCTCCCAGAGGGAGGGGTCTTTATGAAGGCTTCAGAAGCGATCGACAAGGAGACAGCGGCCCTCGCACTTCGAGCGGAGCGCAGGCGCAACCGGCGTTACCCCTGCAATATCCTCTCTGAAGCAGTGGCACGATACCGGGGATCGATCTTTCGCGGGAAGATTGTGGACATTAGCGGAAGCGGATGTTTCCTGTTGACGAAGGCATTTCTGGATTTGGAGCGCTACACCGAGGTGGACCTCAGTTTCAAGTACAAAAATGTCGACTATAGGACCGTCGCGCTGGTGATGGATATTCAGCTGCGAAGAGGCGTGGGATTCGAGTTCTCATTCGCAGATGCGCAAACCGCGCAGGTGTTCCTGGCTTTGAGTGAGGAGGTAAGTGCTGCAACGGCGTCTGCTCGAGGCTGACTAGAGGAAGTCCATTTTACGAGACTGGAAGAAGAATGTCAGGCTCAGAAACAGTGCAATCAAAGCGAACTCCGAGAGCAGCACAGTTGAGGCTGCGGGACTCCAGCTAACGATTGAGCCACTCATCCCCTTAGCGATGCCGGCAATGTGGGCGACGAAATATCCAACGATGTTGATGGCGATGTTCCCGACCATAATTGCGGCTACGGTCCACCCTTGTGACTCGGTGACAAGCGCGGTGCAGACGATCAGGCAGGTGTTTACGAGTATTTCCGCTGCCATGATGATTGTGAAGGGCAACAAGCCGTGCGGCGCCCCGTGCGGGAAAGCGAAAAGAGCAAGGCTGCCCATTACCAGCATTAGGAATGGGAGCATAAAAATGATCAGCGTGCCGAGCAGCTTTGCCACCGTGTATTCGCGGAACGAGATTGGCAGGGTCATGACGAAAGCAAGTGTCTGCTCCTTGCGCTCATTGACCATGGTTGCAACGGCAAGCTGCGCGCCGACGGCAATGAGCGTGGTGAGGAGCAGGATCAAACCGAGGAAAAAGGTCAGGTTTCCGGGGATGCAAACGATGGCGAGCGCGATTACTCCGCCGAGCAGCGATGCCGCGACGGTCCAGCGTTGCAGGTACCAATCCTTGAGGATGAGAACTTTGATCATCGAATAATTCATACAGGTTGTGTCTCCCTTCTGCACTGCACATTGGCGACAAAGATTTCTTCCAGAGTCATGGTGTCGACGGCGTTGACGGTGACGCCCATATCCTGGCAAATCGACACCATTGCAGGCTCGAACCGGTTGGTGGTGAGCACGGGAAGCCTGGTGCTGCCCCCGACTTCGACGACGCCGGGCAAGCGCGGCAACGCGGTGTCTTGTGGAAGCATCAGCCGAAGACGGCGCCAACGATCGAGAAAAATCTCCTTGTCGTCGGAGTCGATGATCTTGCCGCGATCGATGAAGGTGATTACGTCTGAAATCTGCTCGACGTCCTTGGTGTTGTGAGATGAAAATAGGATGGTGCGCTCCTCGTCGGCGAGGACCGCCATCAGCTCTCCCAGAACTTCGTGGCGTGCCACCGGATCGAGTCCGGTGGTTGGCTCGTCCAACACCAGCAGGCGGGGACGGCGAGCGAGAGCCAGCAGCAATGCGGCTTTGACGCGCTGCCCGTGCGAGAGGCCTTTGACTTTTTGCTGCGCTTTGAGATCGAAACGCTGCAGCAGCTTTTCCGCATAGGGCTGATCCCATCGGGGATAAATCGATCGCACAAATTTCATGTGCCAGCCAACGGTAGCTGTTCCGTAGAGCCGCATATCTTCCGAGACAAAACCGATGTCGAGCTTGGCAGTGGCCTGTTGGGCTGGCATCGAATGGCCCAGCACATTCACGGTTCCGCTGTCCTGGCGAACGAGGCCCATCAGAATTCGGATTGTGGTGGACTTACCGGCGCCATTGGCTCCGATGAATCCCATGATGCTGCCGGTGGGCAATTCAAGATCGATATTGTCCAGAGTGAAGTGAGGATATTTCTTGCTCACTGCTTCAAATTGAACCGTGAGGTCATTCATACGGTCTCCTTGGTGCGGTCTTCCATCAGGCGGGCTGCGGTGTGGTTCACACGGTCGGTGAGTTCGCGAGAAGACAGGCCGAGCAATTCTCCCAACCGCACAGCCTGTTCAACATGCTCGGCTAACTCCTGTTCGTAGATTTGCGGCGTTAATTCGGGGTTTGCGGCGACCATCGACCCCTTGCCGTGCTGGGTGACAATTACTCCGTCACGTTCCAATTCGAGATAGGCGCGTTTGACCGTTATTACGCTTACTCGCAGTGCAACGGCTAGCTGACGAATGGAGGGAATCTCCTGGCCGCTCGCCCAGTCTCCAACAGCCACGCGCTGCTTGATCTGCTCCACAATCTGCAGATACATGGGCCTGCCGTCTGACTGGGAGATGACAAGATCACTGTGCATATCGATATACTGAGTATACACAGTTGAGGGGCAGCGTCAAGGCTCCTGGGTGGGTTTGTCCGGATTGCGTGCGACTGGGTGAGCCGGCAGTCTTGCGCGCGGCTGTCTCATGTAGGGATAAGGGATGCAGGTGGCATTCCCTCAGGGGCTGAAGCCCAGCCCTTTCAAAATCCGATTTATGCAATCTGTATTACGTTGGCGTGCGCAGCAGCATGTAGCCGCCCACCAGGCCGAAGAGCATGTCGGATGACCACGCGGCTAGCGCGGCGGGCAGGTAATTCACGTTGCCTAGGGCGCCGAAGAGACTTTCGACGACAAAGTAGCTCAGCGCTACGCCAATGGCGACGGCAATGCCGGTGAGTGAGCCGCGGCGGCCCATGGTGAGCGCGAAGGGGATGGCCAGCACGGCCATTACCACGGCGACCAGCGGGTATGACAGCTTTTGCCACAGCGCCACGCGCAGCTTCATGGTGTCAAAGCCGCTTTGGCGCAGGTCGCCGATGTAGCGGTCGAGCTGTTCGAAGTTCATCTCCTGGGCTTGCAGGCTCTCTTTGTTGAAGTAGCCGGGGTCTTCATGTATTTCAGAGAACGAGGTCGAGAGAAACTCTCGAAAGCCGGTGGCGTGGTCGCCCTGAATGTCGCTCTGCCAGCCGTTCTGGAAGTGCCATGCGGATTGCTCCTGATCCCAGACGGCCTTGGCGGCAAAGATGCGGCGCGTGAGCGCGAAGGTTGCGGGGTCGAACTCGAAGACGGAGATGTTGGCGAACTCGTTGCGGTCGGGATCGAAGAAGCGGTAGTAGAAGATTCGTCCCGGCTCGCCGGGGTGCGGATCGCCGAAGATCCAATTCTGCTCGGGGTGGCTCACGGTTTGCGCAGGCTTGCCTTTGATTACGTTGCGCAGGGCATCCTGCCGCTTGTTGGCCTGGGGAAGGTAGTATTCGTCGAACAGGAACAGGCTCACGGCCAGGACGGCGGCGATGCAGAGGATGGGCACGACCAGCCGGTAGAGGCTGATGCCGGTGGCTTTCATGGCGATGATCTCGCTGTTGCGATTGAGCACGCCGAAGGTGACCAGCACGGCAATCAAGACTGCCAGAGGAGCGATCTGGTAGAGCATGCTGGGGGTGAGGTTGATGAGGTAGGCGCCGATGGTGGTGAAGGGAACGTGGTTGCGCAGGATATCACTGAGCAGATCGAACACGTTGAACACCAGCACAAGCAAGACGAAGCCCATGAGCACCAGCGCGAACATTTTGATGAACTCATGCACCACGTATTGATCGAGGATGCGGGGGAACACGCCATTAGAGACGGCGCGGTGAGGGCCGGCACGAAGCCTCTCCGGCAGGCGGGCCTGAAGCCTTGCCAACCTGCCCCCGAACGGGGCGTTTCTGGGATGCTCAGTAGGAGCGGGCTCGGCCTTGGGTGTCCGCGCGGTGAGGCCGGCGAGGCCGCTGAACGGCTGGCTTCCGCTGGCCATTTGCCAAAGAAGGACCAGGCCGCCGACGGCGAAAATAATGTTCGCCGACCAGACGGCGAGAAAGGTGGGAATCCAGTTTTGCCTTCCCATGGCGATGCCGACGAGGGACATGGAGTAGTAGAGAATGACCAGCAGAATGGTGAAGACCCACGCCGAGCTTTTGCCGCCGCGTCTTGAAGTCACGCCCAGCGGCACGCCCACCAGCATAAGCACCAGGCAGGCGGCGGGATAGGCGAAGCGCTTGTGCAATTCGATCTGGAACCGTTTGCCATCGGGGCCGCGGGTGCGCGCGATGAGCTCTTCCATGGGCAATGCGTAGATGACGGTATCGAGCCGTCCCAAATGACTTTCGCTTTGCTGATTTGAGGCGAAGGGCAGATCGTTGATGGTGAAAGTGGAAATATTCGATTGCTCCGGCTGGCCGGGGACTGGTTCGTCCTCGGTGCCGTTGCGCAGCCGCATGAGCAGTTCCTGGGTGGTGTCACTCACCACGGTGGCGGAGGCGGCGGTGGTGATCTTGGGCAACGCCGGGTCAGTAATATCGGCCATGAAGACCTGACGCCAGTTAGCGGCGCCGGTCCCGGAGCGCACATCCTGCACGTAGAGCACAGTGTTCTTGAAGTCTTCGTAAAAGACGCGCGGTTGGATTTCGTACGTAGCCTGGGAGGCGAGAGCTTTATCGAGGTCGAGAATGCCCTGGTTGGCGCGAGGAGCGACGTAGAGAGAGTTGAAGAGCCCAATCGCAGTTCCGCCAACGGCGATAATGGCAGCCACGCGAACAAAGTATCCGATGCCCAGGCCGGAGGCGCGCATGGCGACGATTTCGCTGTCGGCAGCGAGGCGGCTGAAGCCTAGCAGCACGCCTACCAGGACTGCCATGGGGATGGTGACCATGAAGAAATTTGGCAGCAGGAACAGGATGACTTCGAGAACACTCGAAAGGGTGCTGCTGTTACGGACGACGGTATCAAGGATTTTGGGCAATTCCTTCATCAGCAGGATGAAGGTAAATAACGCGCAGCCGATCAGCGTGTGGGAGAAGATTTCGCCGAGGATGTAGCGGGTGAGGATGCGCACGGGCCGGCTCCGTTTTTTAGTCTATCGTTTCAGGGCTTCCAGGCGCGCAGGCGCAGACTGTTGCCGAGGACGCAGACGGAACTTAGCGCCATGGCAGCGGCGGCCAGCCATGGCGTGAGCAGCAGGTGGAAGCGCGGATAGAGCAGGCCGGCTGCGAGTGGAATGCCGAGCAGGTTGTAGCCTGCGGCCCAGGCTAGATTCTGGCGCATGATGCGCAACGTGGCGCGGGCAAGGCCGAGGGCTTGAGGGATGGCCGAGGGTTGGGCGCGCAGCAGAATGACGTCGCCTGCCTCCTGGGCCAGATCTGCGCCGGAACCCATCGCGATGCCGGCATCTGCCTGGGCAAGCGCGGCGGCGTCGTTGATGCCGTCGCCGACCATGGCCACGCGCAATCCGCTCTGTTGCAACTCGCGAATGCGGGTGAGCTTGCCGGCGGGGTCGAGGCCGGCTTCGACATCCATGATTCCTGCCTGTTCGGCGATGGGCGCGGCGGCTTCGGCTGTATCGCCGGTGAGCATGAGGACGAGCATATCGGCCTTGCGCGCGCCGTCGCGGTGAAGCGCTGCGATGGCGGCGGCTGCGTCGGGACGAAGCGCGTCGCGGGCATCGAAATATCCGACCGGCACGGTGTCGAGGGCCATCCACATACGGGTAACGCCGGGCTGCGGCGCACGCAGCTGGGCCGGCAGAGAAATGAAGAATTCGCGGAAGAGCGTCTCGTTGCCGAGCAGGCATTCCTGACCTTCGACACGCGCGGAAAGGCCGCGTCCGGGAAAAATCTGCACGTCATCCGCAGGCGGCCAGGTCAATCCAAGCGAGCGCGCCTGGTCAATGACCGCGTGGGCCAGCGGATGGTTGGACTGTTCCTCGGCGGCGGCGGCGAGGCGGAGCAGATCGTTGGCCGGGCGAGGCGTGATGGAGTGGACGCCTGCCAGCGTGGGACGGCCTACGGTGATGGTTCCTGTCTTGTCGAGAACGATTGCGTCGAGATGTGTGAGCCGCTCCAAGGCTTCTCCGCCTTTGAAAAGTATGCCGAGTTGCGCGCCTCGGCCTACAGCGACGGTGAGCGCAGCGGGCACAGCGAGGCCCATGGCGCAGGGGCACGCAACGACCAGGACGGCGACGGTATTGGCCACTGCGAGTCCGAAGGAGTGCGTTGCGAAAAACCAGGCGGCGAAGGTGATGGCGGCGAGCGCCAGTACGACAGGGACGAAGATGGAGCTGGCGCGGTCGGCAAGGCGCTCCATGGGCGCGCGGGATCCCTGCGCCTGCTGCACCATGCGGGTGATCTGGGCCAGCACCGTGTCTTCGCCGAGAGATTGCGCGCGGCAGGTAACGGCACCTTCGTAGTTGAGCGAGCCGGCCAGGACGCGCTCTCCCGGCTCGCGCGGCAGCGGGGTGGGTTCGCCGGTGAGCATGGATTCGTCGACGGAAGTGCGGCCTTCGAGAATCACCGCGTCCACTGGGAAGCGCTCGCCAGGAAGGACTAGAACGCTGTCGCCGGGCTTAATCTCTTCGAGAGGAACGATGGCTTGCACGCCGGCGAGAATGCGGCGGGCCGTGACGGGACGCAGCCGGGCGAGCGAATTGAGCGCGGCGAGGGCGCGGCGCTTGGCGCGGGCTTCGAGGCTCTTTCCCAGTAGCAGAAATCCGACGATGAGCAAGACGGCGTCGAAGTAGACCTGGCGGACAGGAGCGGGCAGGATGGTGGCGTAAGCAGACCAGGCGAAGGCGACTCCTGTTCCGAGGCTCACCAGCGTGTTCATGTTGGTGGTGCCGTGCTGCAATGCGCGCCAAGCATTGACATAGATTCCGCGGCCGGCCCAGGCGACGATTCCGGCTGTCAAGATGAGCAGGGACCAGCGGAGCGGTGCGGGCGGCAGGGAGTAGAGCCAGGGCGCGATGCTCATTAAAGCGTGATCGAGCGGGCCCATCTCGGTGTCGAGAGGCATGGCTAGCAGCATTGCGGCTGCGCCCGCGGCGAGGGTGATCCAGGCTTTGCGGTCTGCGGCAACGGTGTCTGCGTCTTCCGATGTGGACGCGGCTGAGGCCGACGCCGCCCCGGTGCGGGGAAGCACGGCGTCGTAGCCGGCGGAGCGAATGGCCTCGACCAGGGATTCCGGCTTCGCGATTGCGGGGTCGAATACGACGGTGGCTCGATTTGCTATGAGATCCACGCGCGCGGATTCAACGCCTGAACTTGAATTCAGGGCCGATTCGACATGATGCTGGCAGGAGGCGCAGGTCATCCCAAGGACTGGGAGGGTGATCGACTCAGTGGATGGATGACTCACTAGGTTTCCAATTGCGCTGGGTAGCCGGCTTTGGCCAGAGCGTCCAGCGCTTGATCGACGGGTGCAGGAATCTGAGCGGAGCTTACGCGAGCTGCGCCGATGCGGACCTCCTCGACCAGTAGACCTTTGATCGATGCGAGGGCGCCGCTTACGCGTCGTACACACGAGCCGCAGTGCATGTTTTCGATACGAAGAATGATTTCCGGCATGAATCTCCGCGATTTTTTTCCGGCCTTCTTATTTTGTTTGATGATAGCGCGCGTGGAACGATGCAAGTGAGGCGGAATGGGCGTAAAAACCTGCCATGAGCGTTACGACGGAAGAGCTGCAAAGGAACTATGGTAGAAAGAGTCCGGATGCACACGGAGGCCAGATGCAAAGGGAGTTTCCCGAAACGCCATTGGTGGGTGTGGGCGCGGTTGTGGTGGAGCAGGGCCGCGTGCTGCTGGTGCGGCGCGGCCGTGAGCCGCTGAAGGGCCAATGGTCGCTGCCGGGCGGGATGCTGGAAATTGGCGAATCGCTTACAGCCGGAGTGGTGCGCGAGGTGAGGGAAGAGACGGGGCTGACCGTGGAGCCGGTAGAGCTGATCGAGCTGCTGGATCGCATTCATCGCGAAGGTGAGCGGGTCCGCTACCATTATGTGATCGCAGACTATTTGTGCAGGGTTGTGGGCGGGGAACCGATGGCAGCCTCGGATGCTGAGGCTGTGCGATGGGTGGAGCGCGCGGAGTGGAACAGTGAAAGCGCACTAAAGCTCGATTCGATTCTGGTGCGGGTGATTGAGGCGGGCTGGCAGCGGGCGCGAACGCTTGAGAGGGACAGGGAGGGCCGTTGAGATTGGGCAGGAAGTTGTTGTGGGGCGTGGCATTGCTTCTGGTGGTTGCCGGTGTCGGCCTGTGGGAGCGGCCGCTGAGCTATTTCGACGAATCGATGTATGTGCGCGATTGGTTTTCGGGAGTGCGCGGCGGCGAGGTGATGGTCGGTGGTCATCGCCTGCATTATGAGACGGAGGGTCCGGCAAATGGATCGCCGGTGGTTCTGGTGCATGGGCTCGGCAGCCGGGCGGAGGATTGGCGCAATCTTGCACCGTCCCTGGCAAAGGCCGGGTTCCGCGTTTACCTGCCGGATCTGATCGGCTACGGCCGCAGCGAAAAGCCCGCGGATTTTTCTTACTCGATTCACGATGAGTCTGATGTTGTCTTGGATTTTCTCGATGCGCTGGATTTGAAGCAGGTGGATTTGGGCGGATGGTCGATGGGCGGCGCAATTGTGCAGCACGTCGCTGCCGAGCACCCGGAGCGAGTGCGCCGGCTGATCCTGTTCGATTCGGCGGGACTCTTTGTACTGCCCACATGGGATCCGAAGTTGTTCACGCCGCAGTCGGTAGTTGAGCTCGATGAGCTGGACGTTTTGTTGATGCCCAACCCGCCGAAATGGCCCGGTTTTGTAGCGCGGGATATTCTGCGCGTCTCCAATGGAAGAGCGTGGATCATTCATCGTGCCTTCGCTGAGATGCTGACCGGAAAGGACGCGACAGACAAGCTGCTGCCGCAGTTGAAAATGCCGGTGCTGATTATATGGGGCGGCGAGGATCACATTACGCCGCTCAGCCTCGGCGAGAGTATGCACAAGCTGGTTCCGCAGTCTGAGCTGGAGGTTATTCCGGGATGCGGGCATCTAGCGCCGGAACAATGCGCTAAGCAGATCGGCCCAAGAGTGGTTGAGTTCGTTAAGCGATGAAGGGATGGCGGAAGTGGGTTAGTTTGAAGAACCGGGTTAATAAAATTAGTTGGGCTTCAGCCCCTGAGGGATAAAGCCCGGGATCATTTTGCGGCGGTTTCGGCTTCCAGCCCCGCGCAGCGGGGGCTAACCCGCCACTAGTTTGTACAGGGCCTTCTGCGGAATCCGGGTGGAGCTTGCGATCCAGCGCAGGGCGCCGGGAAATGCCGCGAGCCCGATGGGCGCTATGACGCGGCCGAAGCCGGTAACCATGGCGCGGGACAGAATCGTTGCCAGGCTCATGCCCCTGCTGAGATGCACGTGCAGCTTGCGGTGATAGCTGTCAGCATTTTCGCCGGCCAGATACATCTGCGCCGCAAGCGCGGCGCTATGCAACGCAATCGACATTCCATCGCCGGTGAAGGATGGAATGACGGCGGCCTGATCTCCAACGCACCACAGGCCATTCGGTTGTCCCGCCAGGTAGCCATAGGGTATGGGCGATACGGCCAATGGCCGCTCCCACAGCGGCGTTGCGCGGCTCAGGCGCTGCGCGATGTGCGGATTTTCATTTTGAATTGAGGCAAGCAGTTCCGGCCATCCGCCAACGCTTTTCAGAACGGAATGGCGGACGACGAGGCAGAGATTTGCGACATCG
>Ga0206935_10319_pt1 | contig 11575 bp, 9 predicted proteins | sample Alteio_BWOrgHeat_13_FD_152924 | JGI IMG/M metagenome (GOLD analysis project Ga0206935, IMG submission 152924) | Enriched cells from forest soil in Barre Woods Harvard Forest LTER site, Petersham, Massachusetts, United States -... | ecosystem: Environmental > Terrestrial > Soil > Temperate forest >...
CCCCGGCATCCGTTAGCGCTTCGTCCATGTCGCGATTTGTCTGCAACAATCCATCTTGCAGCCCAACGCTCATGTCGATGGCGGTCATCTTCTTCAGATGGGGAGCGTACTGGTGAAGCATCACCATCAACGAATTCGCCATCCACTTCGCAGCCACGACGGGCCGCGCCTTGCCGTCTTTCACAGGCAGGTCGATGAAGAACGGCGGATTGTCGGGATTGGAAGACCATGCCGCCGCGCGTGCCAGGGGCGACTTCTGACCAAACGGGAGTTTCAAAGCTTCTTCCCTGGTCTTGGTTGCTTCCAACTGCGCCATTCCCGGAGTGACTTCAGCAGTATCCAACATGCAGCACGCTGACATCGCGTACAAGCTGGAGAACACTTCCGGATGCTTCATGCCGATGCGAAAGGTCCCATAACCACCCATAGAATGGCCCGTAAGGCCGCGGCTCATTCGATTCGGAATCGTGCGGTAATGGGCGTCGATATAGTTGACTAGTTCCAAGGCGACAAACGTTTCCCAGTCGCCCGTGGTTTTCGAATTGGAATAGAAGCTGCCGTTGTGGAGAGAGAACGCGTCGGGGCTGACCAGGATCATTTCCTTCGTGGTGCCCGCTTCGAGGCCCTTTTCCAAGCCCGAGACATTCGCAAAGCCAACCCATTGCCGCGCGTGAAGCCCGTATCCGTGCAGCGTGTAGATCACGGGATAATGGCGCGCGGGCTCTTTTTCATAACTGGGAGGCAGGTAAACGAAGACCTCGCGGTCGGCAGAGTCGCCTTCCAGATTGCCTTCTAGCGATTTGCTGTGAACGGTGATGCTGTCGAGCTTTCCCTTAAGGTTCTTTTGCACATCCTCGAAAGGCTGGATGAGGTTGTTGCCTCTGGCAGGAGCTTTCGCGCTCTCCTGCGACAACAGGACGGCGGCTGCGGCCACAAGCAATCCAACGAATCGGCAAATCATCAGGTGAGCACCGGGTTTCATTCTACAGGATGGATTAATTGGTTACTGAGTCCAGGGACGCGTCTTCCAGACGGTCCTGAAATTTTGGGGCAACTCCAGCTTGTCGCCTCTGAAGAAGAATGTAGCGACTCCCGGCAGTTTGTGGATGACGACATGTTCCTTCGTCACGATTGTCACCGTGCCTGGAGTGCTTACTTCGTTCTTTGGTGTCCCTGCGCCATCGCTCCCGATGGACAGTCTTAGCTCTACTCCCGGCGCCGCATCTATGTCCACCAAGTCCGCATAAAAGATGTGCCGAACTCCGTGCACTTCCAACTCGGTGAACTCGAGTCCGACGACGAAATAGACAAATGGGTCGGAATAGCGTTCCATGCGGCGAATTCGCCCGCGCACTGGCGAACCGGCTGGAATTACCACCACGCGTTTGTCCCTGACATCCGTCGCGATTACGCCATCGATCAGGGTTCCGACGGCCATGTCACTCGAAATCAGGCTGCTCAGATTGATTTCGACGTTCAATCCTCCGGAAAAGTGACGCACTGTGTCATCGATCGTGGCGGCTCCGAATCGAGCCGGTTCAGCAGCGTCTGAAATACTAAAGTTTAGTGTGCTCTCTGCCCCGAAGACACGGCAATGCGTGAACTCCACTTGATCGTGGCTGATTTCGCCCGAGCTCTTCACCAGACGAACGTCCGCAGTCACGGGCAGCAACACAACCAATTGATTGGTGAGAGCGATTCGCCCGTAATTGATACTCGTGGTGAAAGCCGCAATCGGCAAGGTGGAAGGGATCTCATCGGCGTTCTGTTCCAGCCTTATAACATCGTACGTCTCTGGATCCGCCCAAAAGAGCCGCTCAAGCCGACACTGCCCGACCCTTCCGGTATCTCAATTGTCTGGCCACTAAAGGATGGGGCGAGCCGATAGTTAAAGCGTGCGAGCCTCCTGCCTGCGACATCCTCCTCACCGTTGTATTTGATGGTCGGGTTGCCGTCCAACAGGATGTTCTTGAGGTATGTGCCAAAAAGGCCATTGCCAAGCATGCCGCTGCCGGCGTACGTCAGCGGATGCTCCGCGGAGAACTTCCGATCTCGGGGAGACGCGAACAGCTCCTGTTCACCGTTGGTCAACACTTCCAGGCGCACGGTGTCGAGAGGCCGCACCTTATCCTTGGGCCGCTGCGACTCACGCTGCACGGTCTCAAGACAACTGATAGTTATCAACCTCTGGAATTCCTCTTTGACGTGGTTCTCGACTCTGGATAGAAGGATCACGCCCGGCGGCAGATCTTGTGAGCTGGCCATGCAAGGGATCGACAAACCGGCAAGCGCGAGAGCCAGTGACCTCATGGCTGGGTCGGTGACCTCATGGCTGCCTAGTGTGACATGATACACCTTATGATGCGACTGATTACGAACAGAATGCGTTCTGTCGCCACCCCGATCGGCGTCGCGCTCGGCGCCGCCCTTCTGATCGCTATTGCGGCCAGGCCCGTTGGCGCCCAACCTTTCACCGATCTGAAGACAGCGGTTGTGGACTACTCAAAAGCGGAACGGGAACCCCACGAGGCGTGTGAGGCGCTGGCGAAGTTTAAGTCGAAAGAGCTTGCGCAGATTACAGCCGTAATGAAACCGGCTGACGCCTCGGCACCGGCGCACTGCCGCGTCGCCGGCCTGCTCTCGCCCGAGGTTGCTTTCGAAGTGAGCCTGCCGTCGAAGTGGAACGGGCGTTTTTACATGATCGGCAATGGGGGCCACGCGGGTGAGGCGCTAGACGATCCTGGCCGCGTCGCGCAACGCAATCAAGCACTACAGGTCGGGTTTGCTTTCGCGCAAACCAACACGGGCCACGACGCGCGCAAGGAGCCTGGCGCATCCTTCGTGATGAGCAACCCGGAGAAGGCGACAGACTACGCCTATCGCGCGGTGCATCTCACAGCCAAGACCGCCAAAGACATCACCAAACAGTACTACGGCGCGGCGGTTTCTCGATCCTACTGGAATTCTTGCTCCAACGGCGGCCGCCAGGGATTGATCGAGGCGCAGCGCTTTCCCGCCGATTTCGACGGTATCGTGGCGGCTTCACCCTGGGTAGATCAGACGGGCTTCACGATTGGCGCGATGTGGAATCAGAGGGCCATCAGCGCAGCTGCATTGACGCCTGCCAAACTCGCCATGGTAGGCGAAAAGGTGATGGCGAAGTGCGATGCAATCGACGGGCTCAAAGACGGCTTGATCGACGACCCACGCAAGTGCGATTTCAATCCTTCGCGTGATGTCCCAGCGTGCACCGCGGGCGCCGATGGCCAGGACTGTCTTACGGCCGCACAGGCAGACGCGATTGCCAAGGTCTACAGCGGTCCGATGAGCAACGGCAAGCCTTTCTTCCCTGGCTTCATGCCAGGCAGCGAAGCCGTGATGCCGGGCTTATTCGGCGGCGGGTCCGGCAGTGGATGGATGAACGTAATTGTCGCCGCACTACCAGACGGCAAGCCGGCGGACTTCAATCTGGCTGAAGGCACCATGCGTTATCTGGTCCACAAGCCGCCACAGCCAGACTACGATTACAAGACATTCGACTTCGACCACGATATTCATATGCTGGACGACTGGAGTAATCAGGCAGATGCGAAGAATCCAGATTTGTCGAAGTTCAAGAAGCGGGGCGGCAAGCTGCTGATCACCTATGGATGGGCGGATTCAATCCTGCAACCGATGATGGGCGTGAATTACTTTCAGGAGGCAGTTGCTAAGAACGGGCCGGAAACAACCGACTTCTTCCGTCTATTCATGGCGCCTGGGATGGCGCATTGCAGCGGAGGTATCGGTCCCGATCGGCACGACCCGATGACGGCGATGATCAATTGGGTGGAAGGAGGCAAAGCTCCGGACTCGATGGTGGCAAGCCGGGTGGTGGACAATCAGGTAGTGCGTACGCGCCCGCTCTGTGTTTATCCGCAGGTGGCGCGATACTCTGGCCAGGGCAGCATTGACGACGCGGCCAACTTTAAGTGTGTCGATAGCACCCTGAGGGCGCTACTTCCCGACTAAGTGCTCCACATCGCGATTGTTTTCCTGACAGATGTATTCCATCAGTTCGCCCTTCAACATCACGGGATGCGTGGTGAATGACCATGGCTTTGTGTAGGCTTTGGGATCGTCCACGATGTTTTCAATTTCGAGGTGCCCCAGGTCCGTACGCTTGATCTTTTCGGTCACATGCAGGGACTCGGTGGTGGGCAAACCGGCTTCATCCAGCCAGGTTTTTCCGTTTAGGCCGATGGTGTCGATAACGAAGGTGTCACCCTCCCAATGTCCGATGGACTCGCCCAACCAGGACGGATTCGGATCGGCCGAGTGGGAACGCCCGTCGGTAAAAATCTGACGCCAGATGTGCGCTCCACCCTCATAAACAATCAGAGTGAGGCCAGGGGTCTGCATGATCCGAAATGGATACGGGGTGGTGGTCATGCGGGGCACGCCTGGTGGTAGACAACGCGCTTCGGGATCGTCTCGCGAAATGGTGTCCGTGTGTTCTTTGTATACCTTTTGTGCCCAGGGCTGAAAAGGAACCACCACGCCTGTGGCGATCAAGTCGACATTCTGGCGAATAGCGTTCGGCGCCCACGCGCCCGAAAGATCGGGCTTACCGTCCGCCGTTCGCGGAGTGGGACCAGCTGGTGGCCAGGCAGGTGTTGCCTTCGGCTGTTGGCCCGCCGCTTGAGAGCCTGCCGGAAAGGCAGCAGCCGGATCCGGTTTGGGAGATGCGGTCTGTGACCATAATGGCGCACAGAACGCCAATCCGAGAAACGCCAGCATCGAACGAACAGTTTTAAGATTGAGGTAATGCATGCATTTTCCGAGCGATATCAGTATAATTCGAGCAGAAACAGCTTGTCAACGCTCTCCGGAGCTACTATGGGGCCTGATTTTCGACACCTGCCTTGCATACAATTAGGTAAGTCAATGCATGCAACCGGACGAGCGACTATACTCTCTGTGGAGTGACCATGCAGAAAAAGAGCGCGACTCAACCGTTACCAATAGTTAAATCGAACGCCTCGTCCCAGACGGCTAGAGCCGCTCTCACGCTTCGCGAGATGCTGGTGCAGGGCCGATTTCGTCCCGGAGAACGCATTCGGGAGGTGCCGCTCGCTGCGGAGCTGAACGTCTCGCGCATCCCTCTGCATTTGGCTCTGGAGCGGCTAGCCCACGAAGGGTTTCTCGAAATCCGTCCCACACGCGGTTTCGTAGTCCAACACTTCTCCACCGAAGACATCTACGACGCCATCGAACTGCGTGGCTTATTGGAAGGCGCCGCTGCCCGCCTGGCGGCCGAACGATATAAGCACGTCAGTGAACTGGCGTCCCTGCAAGCGGCCAGCGTTGAAATCGTAACGCTCATCCGGCGCGCCAAACTGACCATGGAAACATTCAATCGCTACATCGATCTCAATGCTCAGTTCCATGGCGCGCTCCTCGATTTGTCGCGCAGTCGTATGCTCCGCCGGGCCATCCAAGGTGCATGCTCGCTTCCTTTCGCGTCCCCGAGCGCGTTTTTGAAGAGGCAATATATTACCAGCGATACGCGGGAACTGTACCTCATTTCAGCCGACCAACATTGCGGAATCGTGGATGCGATTCAAAATCGGGAAGGGATGCGCGCGGAAGTTCTTACCCGGGAACATGCGCGGGTGGCGCGAAGGAATCTCGAGGACGCTCTGCGAAACTCGGAGCATCCTCAGGACTTGGCAGGCGCCAAATTAGTACAGCTGTAAGATGCCTTATCACGGCTGGTGATTGCTACTATCAGCTCTAACCTCTCGACTAACGTCAACTTGAAAGATATACTCGCCCGGTATGCATGCAATCGGCCGCGTGTCGCGTGCTGGTGCTGCAAAATAGTCGCGCTTTAGGGAAAAACAACCGGAGATTGGCCGAGTATGCTGACTCAGTGGTGTATCCGCGTGCGAGTGATCCTCGCATTCGCGATCGTCGCCGTCCTTGGGCAAACTGCGCCTATGGCGCAAGCCGTGAACGGATCCGATCGAGCTTTCGGGGCTGAGCGTTTTTGGGGTCGCGTAAAAGGGAGATAAAGGAAATGGCACAACTAAAACCACGTCGTGGCAAGTGCGTTTTCACTGGAATGATTTTCGGCCTGGTGCTTGCATTGCTCGCGCTGCCGAAGCTGGTAAATGGACAGGGAGCAAACGCGACCCTGTTAGGCACTGTAACGGATGTAACCGGCGCGTCCGTGCCCGACGCATCGGTGCAAGTTACCAACGTTGATACAGGCGTCAAGCAGACGGTGAAAACCGATTCGCAGGGCCGCTATACGGTCGTGGATCTGATCGTGGGCAGCTATGAAGTGCAGGCGTCGGCCATGGGATTTCAGACCGTAGTCCGCAAGGGTATAACGACCACCGTCGGCAGCCAGTTGGTCGTGGATGTTGCGCTTTCGCCCGGCCAACAGCAGCAAACGATCACCGTTCAAGGAGAGGCCTCCCAGGTGGACGTCGTTTCGTCTACTCTCACCTCGGTAGTCGAACAGAAGCAAATTGCCGACCTGCCGTTGAACGGCCGCAATTTTACGGATCTAATCGCGCTCGCGCCAGGAATCACGACGGGAAACGGGGTCGGAGCTCCGGCCGGGGGCGCGAATTTGCTGTACGGCCTGGAGGCTAACTTCAGCGTTTCCGGCGCAAGGTCGGAAGGCCAGGCGTATCTTCTGGACGATGTCGATATTCAAGGCTTCTGGGCCCATGGGTCCGGTTCGGGCGTGTTGGGCACTACGCTCGGCGTTGAGGCTATCGCCGAATTCTCGGTGCTCACCAACACCTACAGCGCTCAATTCGGCGGCAATGGCGCGGTGGTGAATACGGCCAGCAAATCCGGCACCAATAGTTTTCACGGCTCCGCGTACGAGTTTTTCCGCAACAGCGCCTTGGACGCGCGCAACTTCTTTGACCCTTCCACCATACCTGCTTACCGCCAAAATCAGTTTGGCGGCAGCATTGGCGGACCCATCAAGAAGGACAAGTTGTTTTTCTTTTTCAACGATGAAGAGTTAAGGAAATCGCAGGGCTCAACCGTCCCAGCGTTTGTCCCCGATGCCAATACGCTTAAGGGACTGGTGCCGTGCAGACTAGCTCCAAATCTTGCATGCGTGGGCGGATTGGCGAACGTCGGAGTCAGTGCAGCGGCGGCGCCGATCTTGGCTCTTTATCCCGCGACAACGGCAGTATCACCAAACGGCATCCTGGAGGTGCCAGAGGTTGCTAGCCAGACCGGCGACGAAAATTACCTTTTGACGCGTATCGATTACACGATGGACGACAAGAATTCGTTCTTTGTGCGCTACGTGCACGACGGCGCCAGTACCGTTTTGCCGTTCCTTGGTTCGCCACTACCGCCCCGCTGGCCGGAACAGGGCATAACCGGCAACCACTTCGCAACAGTGGAGTGGCGCCGGTTGATTACCCCAAACCTGGTGAACCTGGCGCGCTTCAGCTTCACGCGAACCAAAGAGGCCGACAATCAAGTTAATCTGAATCCCGAGCCCGCGCTCAATTTCTACACCGGGCACCAAAACGGCGGAGTCAGCGTGACGGGACTTTCCTTGCTCGGCACCAGCATTTTCGCTCCGCTGTCCCAAGTGCAAAACAAATTCCCCGTGGCCGACGACGTGATCTGGAACAAGGGGTCTCACAGCTTCAAGTTTGGCGGATTATTCAGCCGGGTACAGAGCAACTTCACGCAAGATGGATGGTGGGGCGGCTCCTATACCTTCACCAGCATCCCTAACTTTCTCGCAGGGAACCCGTTCCTCTTTATAGGACCCATCCCCCCCTATACGGACTCCTCTCGCGACTTCCGCGAGATTGAGGTCGACGGATACGCCCAGGATGAGTGGAAGGCGACTTCCAAGTTGACGGTCAACTTCGGTGTCCGGTATGAATTCATCACCAATCCTAATACCCACCAGCAACCACTCAATAACATAATCAATCCTCCGTTTGGGACCTTCGTTCCTGTACCGCACGTTTTCGCGTCAAACCCCTCCACCCACAACTGGGATCCACGAATCGGTTTGGCGTTTGACCCGTTTAAAGATCACAAGACCTCGATTCGCATAGGCGCCGGAATTTTCTATGATCCAATTCGCGCCCGCACCTACGCTTCTGGTTATTACTTCAATAAGCCATACGAGCTGGCCTTCGAGATATTTCCTCCGTTCCCGAACGCGTTCTCGAAAGGCTACTCAACTCCATCCGAGATCGTTGGTATCGATTACAACATCAATAATTCGCCGCACATGTACCAGTGGAATATCAACATCCAACGCCAATTGTTTGAATCCACTACTTTGACGGTGGGCTACGTGGGCTCGCGGGGCCTGCATTTGTATGAAGGCCGCGACATCAATCCTGTGGTGCCTAACATCGTGAATGGCGTTCCAGTTTTTGGCCATTTATCGCCGACTGGTTCAATCGTTGGTAACCCGCGTGAGAATCCCGCTCTCGGCTCTCTCAGTAGCGAGGCTCCCGTGGGAGATTCGCACTATAACTCGCTGCAGGTGGGTCTCAACCGGCGCTTCTCGCACAACATACAAGGCCAGCTTTCCTACACCTGGTCCAAATGCTTAGACAACACCTCCGGCACCTCCGGCCTTGAGGGCGGTGCGCCCTGGACTGATCCGTTGGCTGGGAACTACGACGAAGGCCGCTGCCAGTTCGACCGTTCGCAATTTGTGAAGTTCAGCAGCGTCTACTCATTTCCCTTCAAAGGCAACGCGCTGGTAAGCGGGTGGCAACTGAGCGGCAACTTTACGTACTCGAGCGGTGCGCCGTGGAACGTAATTCTTAACTTTGATCAAGCCGGAAACGGAAACAGCGCGGAAGAGCGGCCCAACATCATTTCGGGCGTCAACCCCATTATCGGCAGCGTCAACGGCTACGCCAACCCGGCAGCCTTCTCGGTGCCGGCGGTAGGTACGCTCGGCAATCTTCAGAGAGACTATCTGTCGGGCCCGGGTCTCGTAGATTTGGACATGGCATTGCTAAAGGATACTCGGATTCACGAACAGGTCCGCCTTCAGTTCCGCGCCGAATTCTTCAACGTTGCCAACCATCCAAATTTCGGTTTGCCTAACGGCACCGCCTTCTCGCAGGGTCCGGGCGGTACCGGCATTCCCAACTCGACGTTCGGGCAGATCACATACACCACAACTTCTTCGCGTGAGATCCAGTTTGCTCTAAAGCTGCTGTTCTAATGCGATCTGCTCAAGGAACCCACTCGCCCTGCGCAAAGATGCGGCCGTGGATGCGTCGCAAGAAGGCTCGTAGAATCGGGGCAGGTGCGTTTCCCCCGACCAGGGCGAGGGCTTCGTTTGAAATAATCGCGATTTGCGATCCGTCAGGCCGAGCGTGGATGTAGGGATAGTAGGGATGTCCGGGATCGTCCTTTGAGGGTTTTGACAACAAGCGCCTGCTATAAATCAGGTCCCCGGCGTTCGAGCCGCCACGAATGACGAAAACATCCATCACGCCCGGGACAAATCTGATTTCCCCTGTGACGAGATCGATAATCGCGAGGCAACCTGAAGTGGCGTAACACGGGCTCACAATGTATAAGGTGGACCCGGATGGAGACAGATCTGCATGCTCGTAGACGCAGGCAGCGTCGTGCCCCATGATGCGATCGGAAAGAGGTTTATCGAAGAGCAGCGACTCGTTGTTCGTTCTGGTGTCGTAGACCACGACCCGGTTCTTAGCCGCTGGACGCTCACAACTGGACTCTTCGCCGTACCCCATCTCCTTACCGCGAATGAGCAGAAACTTGCGATCCGAAATTGGAACCGCATTGAACCCCACTCCCAGCGAACTCAATCGTCCTTCTGCGTCCTCAAACATGAGGTCAGGGCCGCGCTGGTAGACGCGCTGGGCGCGTGACTCGGATAATCCGAAAAACGAGACGAAAAAGAACGCTACCAGGGAGAACACCCGGTTCGTTGGCATAATCGCGTCTGTTTACATTATGCGTGGGGCGAGAATAACGCCGAGCTACAGTTCCGGTTGCCCGGTTTTTGAGGTGTCAGCCTAGGCGGCCGGCACCGGCCGTTTTCAGGCCGGCGCAACGACCTCATGCTTGTTCGCGTTCGAACGATACACTTGCCGTACGACTTCCGTGTAGGGAACCGGACAAACTGTCGCGCGGATATCAACTTGAACGTGGCTTTCCACATTCGGCTTTGATCCCGTTCCCGGCCGCTCGCCCCAGACCAAAGTAACGTCATTGCCCATCTGGGCATATTCATTGTCCAGGATCGCAAGTGTCAACATCTTGCGTTCGTTCGAGCTGTAGCCAATCCAGGTCGAGATGCCGACAGTCTTGCCATTTTTCGTTACCTTGTCGTAAGGCCATGTGGCGTAAACTGCTGAGGGAAACTCGAAGAACTTGGCTCGCTCGCCCCGGTCGAACATAGTTCCCATCGCATCCTTTACATCTTGCGAATTCAGCTCTAGCGTGACTTTGGTTCGCTTCGGGTTTTTCGCAATCTTCTCGAGCGCTTCCCGCCCTACAAATTCGTGGTCGAACTTGACGCTTGGTCCATAGCCGAGATCGTACGGCGTCAGGTAGTAATCTTCAATGTTGTCGGAATAGAAGCTTCCCCCCAGCGACGCGATAGCTTCCCAGCAGGTGTCGGGCAGCCACTCACGGTATGCCTTCAATTTGGGGCTCGTGTAAATAGCCGGCAGAGGCGAGGGAATCCATCCCGATTCCAAAGTGTTCGAAGAATACGCGCGGCCACCCACCAGCCGCAACCCGAATTCTTCACCAGCTTCGACGATCGCGGCCTTGATCGTCTCGCCTTCGTCCCACGGTCCGAAAAGTTCGAAGCCGGGCTGGCCGACCATGCCATGACGCAATGCATTCACCGTTTTCCCCGCGATCTTCACGGTGGCCATGTTGAAGAACTTCACGTCGGGGACTGGTCCTTGTAGCACCTTTTCCATCAATTTCATGGCATTCGGGCCCTGCACCTGGAATCGGTATGCCTGGCGCACCACCGGGCCCTTCTGTGCCGCCAATCGCTCATCACGTACGCATTTTGCGTCGTAACCGCCGGTCTCGCAATTGTATTGGACCCAATTGTGGACCGAGGGACGGCCTACCAGGTTGAACCGGTTCCCTTCCAAGCCGAATAGGATGACATCCCCAATCACGTAGCCTTCGGGGCTACAAGGGATAAACTGCTTCGCCTTGTTGGGACCGAAGTTCTTAAATGAATTGACTCCCAGGTCGGAGAGCAGTTTGAGCGCGTCTGGACCATCCACGTACATGTCGGTCATGTGATAAGACTGGTTGAACAAGACGCAGGTCTGCTGCCAGGCGCGTTGCTCGTCCCGCCAATTCGTGTACTCGCTCTGCACTCCCGGATAAACGTGGGCGCCGATCTTCGAATTCCTCAATAGCTTGACGGCTCCCGTCTTCTGAAGAAGCGCTTCCAAACTGTGCTGACTCATAAAACTGTCCAGACCTCTTTCTCAATCCAAATTAATTGTGCGCGTGCCAATGTTACACCGGCTTCGGTCCCGTTCATGCACTTTCCCAC
>Ga0206935_10307_pt2 | contig 11561 bp, 8 predicted proteins | sample Alteio_BWOrgHeat_13_FD_152924 | JGI IMG/M metagenome (GOLD analysis project Ga0206935, IMG submission 152924) | Enriched cells from forest soil in Barre Woods Harvard Forest LTER site, Petersham, Massachusetts, United States -... | ecosystem: Environmental > Terrestrial > Soil > Temperate forest >...
TTGGAATGCATGGACCGGCCGCCGGGCCCACCCTGCGCCGTATTGGTTTCGCTGCTTAGCGTCTTTCCATCCGGCGAGACCATAAGCGTTCCAGAACTCTCTGGCCGATTCGCTCCCTTTATCGTGATCTTATATTGCGATGCACCATTGGGCCTGACCTCGACGGTTCCGATCTTTTCCCCTTTTGAGTTCTTGACCTCCGCTTCACTACCATCGAGCTTTACCGCGTAAGTCATGCTGACGAAGTAAACGTCGTTCACGGGCACGGAAAACGCAAATGCTAGCTTGTCTCCATCCTGCGAGATTTTTAGGGTGAGCGGTTCTACATTGGTCTTTTGTCCGTTCACTTCCTGGCTGTCCAGGCGCCATACTCCCAGCAGCGGTTCCGGCGCAGCGTAAATTGCAGTGGCCAGCAAGATCGCGGCCGCGGGCAGGAGCAGTGCTTGTCTCATTTACTCTTATTATCTTTCACCCAGAAGATGTCGTAGGGTTTATTGAAACTAACGAATAGGACGCAGGCGCTCTTCGCCCCGCAAGAAAACTGGTGTTTCACCTTGCCAGGCATGGCCGCGAAGCCCCCGGGGCCCAGAGAACGCGCAGGCATCTTATCCATTTCCGTCCGCACGCTGCCTTCGACGACAATGAGTTGTTCATCCGCTGTGTGATAGTGCCATGGAACAAGGCAATTCGGCGGGGCCTTCAGGATGATGGTGGATGCACCTTTGGCGGGGTCTCCAGTTTCCACGGCAGAATGCAGGCACTTCACATCGTCGTCTTGCTCGAATTTAACTTCAGATAAAGGTTTCGCGGCTTGAGCCAGGAGTACGCTGGACACCGCGATGAATAGAATCGTAGCCCGAATGGCGCTTCGGCCAATGTGCCCCGCCGCCGGAACAAATCGGTCGGCGGGGATGAATTGTTTGGTCAAGTTAGAAAGTCAGGCGTCCAGTGAGTTGGATCTGGCGTGGCCCGGCGCTGTCGGCATTGTAACCCCCGCCGCCCTGGAGCGATGTGAGTTGGCCGAAGCCGGCGACACCCACAATCAGGGAACTCGGCGGAGCGTAGTTGGGATGGTTGAAGGCATTGGATACTTGCATTCCAACCTCAAAGCGGAGCCGCTCTTTCAACGTAAAGCGCTTGATCAGCGACAGCGATACTGATTGGGTTCCGGGCCCAACAATGGAACCCGACCCCTCGTCGCCAAACCGGCCGATAGCGGCCGGGTAACCGGGTGAGCCGCAATTCGCGCAGGGATCGACGAAGGCCGCGGGATTGATGTAGTAGCCGGAGCTCCAGTTATGTGTCGATTGTCCCGAATAGGGGCTCACTCCCGGTACCGTGTCGGCACGTCCGCCGACACCGTAAAGATTGCCGTAGATGTTGTAGCCGGTACCGGACGGATCGCTAAGTACCGTGGTGGAAAGGAACGGACCGCTCTGGAAGAGTAGCAGGCCACCCAGCTGCCAACCACCAACAATCTTGTCGAGAACGCCGTTGCTATTCAACCAAGCCTGGCCTTTGCCCACGGGCAAGCTGTACAGGAAACTCGCAACAACGCGATTACGACGAGCATAGGGCACATTGCCGTAGTCGACACCGGGATGGTAGGGATCCGATAAAGTGCTCCCTAGCTCGTTCGCATAGGCGGAAGCGGACGAAGTGGGCGCTCCGTTAACGTTCGACAGATCGCGCGTGAAGGTATAACTCACCTCGAATTGGAGGTTCGCCGAGCGCTTCTTCACCGAAATGGTTCCCGCGTTGTAATTGGCAAAGCCGAGAGTGTTGGTAGTGGCGAGATACGACAGCAATGGGAACGGAATTGCGGCTTGCGTCGCCGGATCGTTGAAGCCCAACGTGTTCACAGGCGGCTGGTTCGCATTAGTCGCCGTCGGGACGTTGTAGGCGTGATTTCCGTCATAAGAAACGCGCAGCCCAACTCCCTTGCCTAGATCTTGCTCCAGCGTGAGATCCCATTCCTCAACGATCGGATCTTTAAAATGCACCTCGGCTGCCAAGTCGAAGAACTGGCTGCCCTGAATCGCGATATTGGATGGGAAAGAGTAAGGCGCCTTAAACGTCGGCATCCCGTTGGCGCCAAAAGTCTGGGAGAAGTTTGCGACGTCGCTGGCTCCCACTGACCAACCGTCGATCGCGTTGCCGCTCAACAACGATTCAATGAATCTGCCGTATCCGCCGCGTAGGACGGTTTTATTGCTGTTGAAAACCCGCCAGGCGAAGCCGGCGCGAGGAGCGAAATCCAAGTGAGAGGCATTCCGCAAGGATTGGCCAATGCCGGCCTGCGACGCAAGGATGATAGGAGTTGGGGAAACTGATGTTACAAACCCAGGGTTGAGATTCGTGGTTAAGGCAGTTTGGTTTTCCGCGATGACCGCACCCGTATTTCTGCCGTTCACGATGTTTTGATAGTACGGATCGAAATTCACCATGTCGCCATTGAGGTCATGGAAGCCGGGATGGTATTCCCAACGCAAGCCATAATTGATCGTGAGGCGTTGCGAAAGCTTGAAGTCGTCTTGTCCGTAGATGGCGTAGGCGCCCGCCCGAGAGTCGGTGTTCGGGTTGAGCACGGTGGCGATGGTTGTCAGATCGGGATAGCCCAGGAGCATGGAAGCAAGGGGAACGGCGGCGCCCTGGCCGAGTAACCCGCTCATGACAGAGCCGTTGAATTGATACTGGCCCATGCGGTAATCATTGAAAACCTGAGTATTGAGGCTGCTTAGATAGCGGAAGTCACCGCCGAACTTGTAAGTGTGTTTGCCTTTGGTCCAAGTCAAACTATCGGTGACTTCGTAGGTGCCCTCATGCGGATTCAAGTCATTAGACTGGGCTTGAAATCCCATGAATCCGGCCAGAATGATCGTCGGAGTATCATAACCAGGCGGGAGCGGACCTGGCAGGGCGCCGGGGCCGCTGGTGAGACCCAGGGTGGCTGCCGATTGCGCGGAAGTGAGACCACCTGTAACGGTACGGGAGATGACGCTAAAACCACCGCGCAACTCATTCACCAGCGATGGGGAAATGACCCAGTTGTAGGAAGTGGCTAGAGAATTGTAGATTTCCGGCCTTGAAACACCCCCCAGGGCTGGGGTGCTCGGGTTGCTCGGGTAAAAGCCCTGTCCTTGCGGGGTTGTGATACGTCGATTCTTGTGGGTCCACCGCGCAAAGATCATGTGCTTGGGGCCGAGGCTCTGATCCAGACGCACGTCACCCTGGGTGCTGTTGATGGGAGCAGGGTATACGCCGAGATAGTTGTTAGCGATAGCACCCGGCGGCCCGAAATTCGGCAACGGATAAAACGTGTTCAAGAGATTCTGTGTGTAGGGATTTAGCTGGCTCTTCGGAATCTGATTGTTGGGGTAGCCGGTCAACTCGACACCGTCGCCTCCGAGGTTCGGATTCAGATATGCGGACAGATCGCCATTGCGCATGGCCTCAGTGGGAACGCTATTGACAAAGGTCTGGGATTTCGGAAGCCGCAGCACCTCAAAACTGCCGAAGAAAAATGTCTTGTTCTTGCCGTTGTACAGTTTCGGCAGGATTACCGGGCCGCCCAAATAGATACCGAAGTTGTTCATCTTGTCTTCGGTCACTTGGTTGGCGAAGGTGTCGGCTGCGTTGAAGTTGGTGTTCTGAACGTTCTCGAACGCGCCGCCATGGAGGCTATTGGTTCCCGACTTGGAAACGGTGGTCACGTCGGCGACGCCTCCGAATTCGGCGGGGTTGAGGTTTTCGCTGATCTTGATTTCTTCGATCGAGTTAAATGACGGGAACATTTCCTGAAGCGCGCCCAGCGATCCCGGTCCAACGGAACTAATACCGTCGATACTGAAGGAAAGCTGCGAAGGCCCCGCTCCAGCGACCTCGATATTATTGTTGGAGTCGAACTGCACACCAGGCTGCGCACCCAACGTGGCGTAGGCGCTAGTGGAACCTGAGGAGCGCGTACTAATAGCCACCGGAAGGTCGGTTAACTCGACGCTGCCCTTTGTCTCAGCGATGTTGGAAGCATCGGTCTGGACCACGGCCACAGCCTCGACCGTCACCGAGGTGACTTGTGATGCAACCTTCAGATCGATGTCGATACGAATAGTGGCTCGCGCGGCAACGTCAAAGGCCTGATACTCGGTCTTTTGGAAGCCGGGAGCATCTACACTGAGCTTGTAATTTCCGATTTCGACGTTGACGAAGTCGTACCCGCCGTTCGAGTTAGTGATCGCCGAACGTTGCGCGTTGGTTCCGGTGTTCATAAGGGTGACCGTTGCCATGGCCACTATGCTGCCCGATGGATCTTTGACCGTGCCGAGAATCGTCCCGAAGGTGGACTGTCCGTAGCCGGCGACGCACAACGTCAAAAGGCACGCTATTGCAAAAGTCAGATGAAACACACAGCGCGCCAAACGGCGCTCGGTGGATGCTGTAAAAGCCAGCCGTGTGAGGGAATATGTAGAGAACATCGGATCTCCTTGTAGATTTCGAACGGTCCCGCCCAATTCTGACGCAGGACATTAAAACCCAAAATTTCTAAAAGCTATTTCGAGACTTCGATCAAAGTTTTCGATGGACCTTATGCCGATGACATTCGGCTGCTCGGCGGAGAGCTTTCACTGACTCCATCGTTACTGCAGCACCCAGGCAGACTCCAATGCGTCCGCGTTTCCTGAGCGAGTCGTTCAGCGGTATGCGTTTATATTGCAACCAGTTGGACAACTTCTTCAACTGTAAAAATCTAAGTGCGTGCGGTGCATCCGCGGCCCCTGCTGAATATGAAAACCAACGTGGGTTCGATGAAATTTGGTGTTGAGTATAACCAACCCTTGCAATCGTGTCAAGGGACAAACCTTGTGCAAGTTGTGCAAAGTTCGGGCTGGACCCGATCTGCTATTCAGGCTATACTCCCAGCTATCGAAGCCCTTGGCTTCGAAGGATAAGCCTATGTTGATCCGCGTTGCCGTTGCTTTGATCCTTGCTACTGTGTCCGCATTTTGTCAGGGCTGGAATGCTCGGCAGGCGGAACAATATATGGATTCACGTCAAAAGGAGTGGGTGGCTTGGCCAATCGCCATGCACTCCGGGGTTGCGTGCGTATCCTGCCACACCGGTTTAACGTACCTGATAGCGCGGCCGGCTTTGCGGCAGGCACTGGGCGAGAAAAGCGGCCCCACGCTATATGAGAACGTCCTGGTGGCCAGTATGCGGGCCACCGTGATCCGCACCGATGCCAACGATTTGTTCGCAGGTCTCAAGGGACCGATTGTCGATCAGGTGTACGGCGCACAGGTGGTTCTATCCGCCTTGGTGCTGGCAATGGACGATGCGAAGCGCGGTAAGCTGAGCCCGGAGGGCGAGAAGGCTTTCGACCGCATGTGGTCCATCCAGTTGAAAGGCGGGGCGGATAAGGGCGCTTGGAATTGGTCCGATTTCGATCTCGATCCCTGGGAGACCAAGGACTCGGCTTTTTATGGCGCTGCACTCGCGGCGTTGGCAACCGGTCTAGCTCCGGCGGACTATCAAGCGCGGCCCGCAGTCCAGGAAAATATCGTGGCCATGCGGGCTTATCTGCGCGAAGGCCAGAAGACGCAGCCCTTGCATAATCGGGTGTTCCTGCTTTGGGCGTCATCTAAGCTGCGGGATCTGTTGACCAGTTCCGATCGGCAGGCGATTGTTGACGAACTCTGGCGCAAACAGGAGGCCGATGGCGGCTGGAATATCCAATCGCTCGGTCAATGGAAGAAGCGCGATGCGGCGCCTGCCGCAGCCTCTACCGCGTCGAACGCATACGCGACGGCTCTGGTTGCGTACGCTACTGAGCAGGCTGGAATCCAGCCGTCCCAGGTGGGCCTGTCCAAGGCGCTGGCGTGGCTCAGAACGCACCAGACCCCTGGCGGCTATTGGGCCGCCGAATCGATGAACCACAAGCATGACGCGGGTACGGTGCCAGAGAAATTCATGAGCGACGCGGCCACCGGCTATGCTACTGCAGCCTTGCTGGCGGCGGGCGACGAAGGAATCCAGCGCAGCGCATCGAATTCGAAACCTCGCAACTAATAGCAGTTACAGTTTTTTCACCCTACACACGATCTTTACTGCAGGGCCCAGCACCTCTGGGTTTGCAGAAAAGGAGACACCATTCGTAATGCTTAAGAAGCGGTTGCTCGGATTTGTTTTCTCAGGCCTTTTGACCTACGGGGCATTTGGCCAGGAGGCTGTGGTTCGTATAGCGCCGCCGCATGCTGTAGTTGAAGCGCGCACGCCAATGCCAAGCCCCGGCTTAGTCTGGGTGGCGGGTTATCACCACTGGAATGGTCAAGGTTATGACTGGATCCCGGGAAGATGGGAACGGCCGCCGCATCCCCGCGCTCGCTGGGTCGCTCACCACTGGGTGCATCGGCACGGCGGCTGGATACTGGTGGAAGGGCATTGGCGCGCGTAGCGCCTTGAACCCTCAGAAGCGCAAAGGGCGCGGCGCGCACCGCCATATCGGTCAGGAGCTTTTCGGGCCGCGCTCCGTTTTGCGCGAGTTCATCAGAAGCGCACAGCGCGGAACGCGCTCGCCAGCAGAAGCAAACTATCGTGGTCCTTGCGTTGTGCGCGATGTTTGCTGAATAGATCCGCTACGGAATAACGACAATACCGGCGTAGGTCACGTCGGTATTCAGATCCCAAGTCTTCTCGTACTTCAGCGTGGCAGCGTCGTATACTTCGATATCGAAGCCTGCACCGTAAATGTAGAGCTTCTTGCCGTCGGTGGAAATGCCCAGCGTGAAGCGCGTCCGGCACGGCACCTCGGCCTTTTGCGTGATTCGATCGTTCGAGAGATCGAACGCCCAAAACTCGCAGCGTTTGGTTCCGTGGATCCCAGTCGATACCACGGTGTAAGCAAATTTCTTATCGGGGGTCACTTCAATACCGGCCATGTTCGCCGGGGCAGGTCCGATGGGATTGAAGTCGATGTGTTTCGTGGTCAGATCGAAACGAGCCAACCCAAACACGCGATTGTGAACGATGGGATCGGCCCATACGAACATTCCGGTATGTTCTCCGGGCGAATTGATCAGGTCCAGATCGGCGCCGAAATGTACGTTCTCCATTCCGGGAGCGTCCGGCCGCGCCAAGTCGATATGGTCGACCACCTTGAAATCGCTGGCCTGCAGGATCGTAATCTTCTCGCCGAACTGGTAAAGGTACTTGCCGTCAGGAGACACCTCGATCCATCCCACTCCATAGTCGCCTTGGTTCTGAGGTTCTTCTTCCTTCGTGATGTCGATGGTTTTGACGATCTTCTGCTGCTCCAGATCGACAACCGTATACTTCGGCTTGGCAACCTCATAGTGCTCGGGAAACTTGGTGATTTCCTTGGTCACCGCGTAAAACAATTTGCCCGTGGGATCCGGCGTGCCGTTGAACAGACGAACCTGCTTGTTCGGTGTGTTCAGCTCGAAATGATTGATCACTTTCCGGGTGGCGACATCAATCACCTCAATGCCGTTGTGATCGATGGTGGTGACGTAGATCTTCTTATGATCGGGCGACAGCCGAATAGACATCGGAGTACCGGTTTGAAGCGGAATCCGATCTACAACTTCGGCCTTTGCTTCGTCAAAAACGAGAACGGCGGCCGGGTAAGCGGGCAGATACAGCGTACCGGCACTTGCAATAGCAGCCACGGCCGCCAAACCTGCGGCCAGAGATGTCAGTCGTGATAAAGCCATGGTTTATGGGAACACCAGATCCAGATTCCGCCAGTCTTTAGTCGCGGTGGCGCACTTGGACGTCCAGTCAGGGGCGTTGTTCAAATGATCGGGAACCTGCGCGGGCCAGTAGCAACTGACAAAGCAATCATAAATGTCGCGTTCGACGGGCTGACAAAGCCCGGCCGTGCCGCCTGCCGCATCCACTTCCCAACCCGGCGAGAACATCAATGCGCAACCCGCAGGAACGTGGGGGCGCTGAGGCATCGTGGATGGCCGGTCTTGCATGCCAACCACATCTTCGGTGCGCGCCGCGTCTTCAATACGTGCGCCGACGAAATCGTCGATGCGGGCGGCCTTTTTGTTCAAAGCTCGCATGTGTTTCATGATGCTTTCCTTTCGGCAAACTGCTGCAAAAATCCCGGATTCTTGGCCGCGATCGCGCCATAAATTCTAAGGCAGGTGTCCGTCCAATCCCGGATCCAATCGCAATAGTGGAGATTGGGGTGCCCCGTGTCTCCGTAGCGTACGAATGCCTCGTGATGGCAGCCGCCAGCGCACAGGGGTCGCGCCCAGCACGTGTGGCAATCGTATTTGGAATCGATGTGACCGCGGTTCAGAAAATCGCTCTGCTTCTCGCGATCGATACCCGTAGCAATGTTTCCGAGCGCGTGCGCGTCGGAATCGACAAAACGATGGCACGGCGCAATGTCGCCGGAAGGCCCAACGCCTAGGAGACCCAGACCCGCGCCGCAGGGATGCGATTTATTGACGCCCTGGCACAGCTCCGCCAGCGTATCGCTGACATTAGAGAAGCCATGCGATTCACCACGAAGCGCGTGCTCCAGGTATTCTTCGGCCAGCACGTGAAACTGATTGAGCACGCTGTCCATGCCCGACGGTTGGATGGCGTAAAGTTGATTCGGCGAAGTGGTTACCGGTGCAAAACCTACCTCGGCGAATCCCAGGTCGTACTTCAGGTGGCGGAAAATGCGGACCACGTCGGACACGCCAGCAGTCAGCGTGACGCGGGCCGTGATGGGCCGGGTGCGATGGTTTTGGATAAGCGCTCGCACCTTCGGCTCGATGATGTCGTAACTGCCCTTGCCGTTCGAGAAGACGCGCAGATGATCGTGCATCTCCTTCGGGCCATCCATGCTCACGGTGACGCCGATGTTGTTCTGGGAGAGAAACTCGATGATGGTGGGCGTCAGCAGCGTAGCGTTGGTGGTGAGGCTGAAGTCGATGTGGCGTTCCTGTTCAGCGGCGCGCTGGTTGCCGTATGCCACCACTTCCTTCAATAGCGGGAAATTCATCAGCGTTTCACCGCCGAAGAACGTAATGTGGATCGAACGCCGGTCGCCGGACTGCTCGAGAAGAAAATCCACGGAAGCCTTGGCGGTTGCCACGTCCATGAACTTCGGTTTGCCTTCGGGCGTCGCTAGCTTATCCGCGCCGAACTCGTAGCAATATTGGCAAGAGAGATTGCACTGGTTGGTGAGGTTCATCACCAGCGTCTGGATCGGAAACGTATCGGGGAGCTTAGACGGCGCGTCCGGCTTGGAATGACGATCCAGGATCACGTTGGCGTGAAACATCTCCTGAATCAATTCCTCGGCGTCTTCGACCTCGACGCCGTCTGCCGCCAGATCCCGGACCAATTGTTCGTGCGTCAACTCTCCCGGCGTCAAGCTGGAAATCAATTTCCCGACGGCAGTGTCCACGGCGAAGATTGCCCCCGCCGGCACCAGGTACAGAAACTTTGCACCCGCTGATTCAAAACGATGAAACTCACCCAGATGATACGCGCGCGTATCATTGGACGTCTCGGCGGTCATGGTCGCAGTCACTGGCCCACCTCTGGCTGATCCCATTTAATGTAGGTTGGAACCGTGACCACCAAGTACGATTTGCCAGCTAGCGGCCTGCCGTCCTTGTCTTTTTCATTCTTCGCCGTCGCCACCACCCAAACGTCGCCATAATTGTTGCGGCTGAATTTACGTTGTGGATTGGGGCCATCGGCTGCCGGATTGAACAACCCGGTATTACTCAAAGAGCCAACAAACTCACGGTCATCGTCACCATACGTTGAATAGAACTCTTCCACGGACCAATTCACGTCGATGGGCCCAAGTTCGACATCGTCCGCAGTATGCGGCTTACCGTCGGCGCCGCGCTGGTAAGCGACAGCTTCGAACTGTTGATAACCCTTGGGATGTTTGTCGCTGCCCAGATGGGCCAACGCCGAGTCTGGAGTTACAGCGATATAGTCGATGCGATCGTAAACTGCGATGGAGCTCTGCAATACGGATCTGCGGAAGGCCACGTCTCGTTTGCCAGACACTGCGTCCGCTGCTACATCCACTTCAGCCACCACTTCGGTTGGCGTATGCGAGACGATGCGTTTTACCGTGACCCCGGTCCCGAAGTCCACGTCCCCAGGCACCACTTGTGCCGGGAAGCTTTCTCCGATCAATTTGACGTGCGTGCCCTGCGTGCCGGCCTTTAACAACGTGTGGTCGACGCCGATCAAAGTCGGGTCGGCCGAAGCACGGGTCATCTTCACATCAAAACCAAACTCTTGATATTCGCCCCAAAACCAGCGGCCTTCGGCAGTCGATTGATCGGGCGAAACCCACATTACCTCGCGCACGTCGCTCCCAAGATCGTTCGGCGCTGCATTGGCAGCCAACGTACCCTTCGATCGCCCACGCCATGCGTAGCCTGCGTAAACCAAGCTGTGACCCGTGCGTGTGATAGTCGAACCGTCCTTGATGGACGTCAGCTTCGTCCGAGTTGTGAACTCGTCGTCGGTTCCGTTGCTCGCTTCCACTTCCATGTCTCCGTAAAACTTGCCGCGGCCTGGAACGTAAGCGGAAACAACCCATCGCCCAGTAAGCTTCGGAGCACGCATGCGAGAGCGCCAGGCGGCCCATTCTGGAGTTTGCAGAGGCGCTGTCTTGCTCAGGTAAGCAAGCGCTATGTCTACCGGCAGGGGCGCGCCGGGTTCTGCGTGATGAGCCTCTTCGCCGCCGCCACCGCCCCCAGCATAGATTCCCAGCCGGAACGCATCGTCGGCTTGCGGATACAGCGCAATGTGCAGATTCGCAAGATCTTTCCAATCTTCGGCCGAACGGCGCCATGCCAGCGGCCGAGCCAGCACGTGACAGTTCGCGCAAGCTCCGCGCACGTTGTCGTTCGGAATGTTGGTTTCATCCTGAACCCTGTGCTCCGCGTAGTACATGATCGGCTTCGCCTCTTCGGGCGCCAATCCGTGATAGGTGGCCAGATACTTCAGCACCGAGCGTGCTTCATCGGGCGTGAGTTTGACACCGCGCAAACGCACCATGCGCTTGATGGCTTCTTCCCAGCCTTCGGGCGTAGCGCGCTCCCAGGAGATGCGAAGCATGTTGCCCTTCTCATCTTTGGTGTGGCAAGCTCCGCACTTGGAGATTACAAGTTGATTGGTGACCGGAATACCCTCTTCGGGTACCGATTTAGCCGGCTCTGCGGACGGGGCAGCTTGCGGCTTCTGGCCCTCGACAAGTAGAGGGAACACCAGAAGGATCGAAGCGAGCAGAGTTTTCATAACCTTATTCGGATATCATACACTGTTGTAACTCCACCGGGCATAGAAAAGTTCTTTATGAGTGCGATCATCTCGCGCTGCCCGTTGTCTGACATGTGCTATTAACAAGGGGACTCATGAGCGGCGACAATATTCCAGAGCCCCGGAACATTTCCAACGCTTCTCGAGACCCCTTGTTAATAGCACATGTCAGACAACGGGCAGCGCGAGATGATCGCACTCATAAAGAACTTTTCTATGCCCGGTGGAGTTACAACAGTGTA
>Ga0206935_10321_pt1 | contig 11353 bp, 11 predicted proteins | sample Alteio_BWOrgHeat_13_FD_152924 | JGI IMG/M metagenome (GOLD analysis project Ga0206935, IMG submission 152924) | Enriched cells from forest soil in Barre Woods Harvard Forest LTER site, Petersham, Massachusetts, United States -... | ecosystem: Environmental > Terrestrial > Soil > Temperate forest >...
GCCCTTGCGCAGCCCGGCACCACCATGCTGGTCGTCAACTCCATCTGCGGTTGCGCGGCTGGCAAAATGCGCCCCGGCGTGCGTATGGCTCTTACCGGCGCAGCCAACCAGCCGGACCACAAGATCACCGTCTTTGCCGGCCAGGACCGCGAAGCCACGGAGAAGGCGCGCAGCTACTTTGAAGGCCAGCCGCCCACCTCGCCTGCCATCGCCATCCTGCGCGACGGCAAGCTCGTCTACCTCATGCAGCGCTACATCATCGAGCAGTCCACAGCCCCGCAGATTGCCGGCGAGCTGGTCCGCGCCTTCGACGAGTTCTGCGCCAAGACCACAGCGTAGGTTTCTACCTTACTTTCCAGGTGGGGCACATATCTCCAGCGACCGCCTGATGCGCCATTCAAAGCGCGATCCCTTCAGCCATCGCCCGAGCCAATCGGGAGTTGGTTGAAGGGATTATTGTTTGATGGCTTCAAACACCCGAGTTGAAAAGAGACGTCAATCGCGCTCTCCAAGGAATTCCGGAGGAGCGGCGCGTCCCTATGGTAGACTCAGGGACTAAATATGAGCCTATTCCGAACCAAGCCACTCTCCGTTCTGTTCGCACAGATCGACGAAAAGGGAGGGCTGAAGCGAACTCTGCGCTGGCCCGGCCTGATCGCTCTAGGAATCGGCGCCATCATCGGCGCCGGCCTCTTTGCCCGCACGCCCGCGGCAGCCGCACAAAATGCTGGGCCCGGTGTGACGATTTCCTTCGTCATCGCGGCTCTCGGCTGCGGTTTCGCGGGACTGTGCTATGCCGAGTTCGCGGCGATGATTCCCGTCGCGGGCAGCGCCTACACCTATGCATACGTCACTATGGGAGAACTCGTCGCGTGGGTCATCGGATGGGCCCTGATTCTCGAGTACGGCCTGGGTGCGGCGACATTGTCAATCTACTGGACCGAATACTTCAACAATCTCTTTCCCAACCTCATCCCGTGGGCCTGGCGTCACTCGCCGCTCCAGACCGGACCGGACGGAATCCATGGCATCGTGAACGCACCGGCGCTGCTGATCCTGCTCATCATGACGCTCCTCCTCATCAAAGGAATCTCGGAGTCGGCCGGCGTCAACGCCGTCATCGTTGCCGTCAAAGTGACGATCGTTCTCATGATCATTGCCATCGGATGGCATTTCATCAGCCCCGCCAATCACACGCCTTTTGTGCTCGCGCAGGACTCGGCACACATGAGCACCTTCAAACACGGATGGGGCGGCGTCCTCGGCGGCGCGGGCGTTGTGTTCTTCGCCTTCATCGGATTCGATGCCGTCTCCACCGCGGCGCAGGAAACCATCGATCCCGGCAAGAATATGCCCATTGGAATCCTCGGCTCGCTGGCAGTCTGCACGGTCCTCTATATCCTGTTCAGCTGGGTACTCACTGGCATCGCTCCGGCGCTCGACTTCATCGACCCGAACAAGGGAATGGAAGCGTCTGTCTCCTACGCCATAAAGACCTACATGCCGGGATTCGGATGGCTGTCTACACTGGTCTCAGTCGCAATCCTGGCCGGCTTCTCCTCGGTGATGCTGGTAATGCTACTGGGCCAGAGCCGTGTGTTCTATTCGATGTCGAAGGACGGCCTGCTTCCCAAGCTCTTCGCGGACGTACACCCCAAATACCACACGCCCTATAAGTGCAATTTGATCCTGTACGTTTTCGTAGCTCTCCTGGGCGGATTCCTGCCGGGCGACATTACAGGCAACATGACCAACCTCGGAACCCTGTTTGCGTTTGTCCTGGTGTGCATCGGGATTTGGATCATGCGGAGAACAAACCCCGGACAGGTACGTCCCTTCCGCGCTCCCCTCGTACCGCTGGTCCCGATCCTGGGCACCATCTTCTGCGTGGCGATGATTATCTCCGTTGATCCGACCTCGAAAATCGCGGCTGGAACCTGGATGGTCATCGGTCTTGGTGTTTACTTCGTCTATGCCAAGAAACATAGCAACCTGGGCAAGCCTGGCCTGGGCAACCAGGTGGCTCGCCAGGGCGACTAAGGCATTTCGGTTTTTCCGCAGTCCCCGGTGCCCCATTCATTCCGCTTTTTTGAGGAATGAATGGGAAACCTGTAAATCTGAGGGTTACGCTATTCCCGACAACGCTTTAGTCTGCGCTTGATGTATCGGCGTGCTGCGGCGGATTCGGAAATACTGTAGATCGAAAGCAGCACACTCAAGCCGGCGCGACACCAAGGAGCGATGAATTCGCACGCCATTCAAAGCGGATACATCTTTTCCTGGTACGCCTTAGCCATCCCCAACGCAGTCGCCCTGTTAGGCAGATGCGCGTCGCGACCAGAACAGATAAACCGGAATTCCGAGAACAACCAGGAACATTCCCGGCCAGGTGTACTGCGGCTTATACCGCAATAAAACGATACAGATCCAACCCGCCATTCCGATATAAAGCGCCGGCAGAATCGGATAACCAAACGCCTTGTAGGGCCGGGGCGCGTTCGGCCGCTTGAATCGCAACACAAACAGCCCGAGAATTGTGAGCATGTAGAACACCAGCGCCGCAAAAATGATGTAATCAAGCAGCTGGCTATACGATCCTGACAAGCACAGGAACGTAGCCCACACCGCCTGGATCAGCAACCCCGCCACCGGCGTTTTGAAACGCGGATGCAGCTTCCCGACGGATTTGAAAAACAGTCCATCCTGACTCATCGCGTAGTAAACGCGTGCCCCCGCAAGCGTGAGCCCGTTGGCGCATCCAAACGTTGAAACCAGAATCGCCCCCGCCATCAGCCATGCGCCGTAGGAGTGAAACATCTGCTCCAGCGCCGCCGTGCCCACGCGATCTTCAGATGCATACTGAATGCCGCGCGCCAAGACCGTTGTCCCGTTCGGATCGCCATGCAGCGGCAGCACCAGCATGTACCCAAGCGAAGCCAGAAAATAAACTGTCGAAACAAACCCCGTGCCCAACACCAGTGACAGTGGAATATTCCGCTTGGGATTCTTCACCTCGCCCGCAGTAAACGTAATGTTGTTCCATGCATCGGACGAAAACAACGACCCCGTCTGCACCACCGCCAGAATCACAAACAGATTCACCAGCACCAGCGGCCCGCCCACGCCCACTTGCACCGGGTGCAACGAGCTCCATCCCGCATTCCGCCAGAACTGGTTCAGATTCGGCCCAAAGTTAGCTTCCCACGCCGTCGCATTGCGCCCCACCGTAAACGCGAGCACCACCAGCCCCGCCAGTGAAAGAGCCTTTGCCGAAGTAAACACGTTCTGGATCATCGCGCCGAGTTCGACGCCGAACATGTTCACAATCGCCAAAAAGAAAAGCACAATAATGCCGGTCAGGTTTGCCGTATTGAGCCCGATATCCATGTTGCCCAGCACCATGGGCCCGACCCGTATTGGTGGGACGTGCGCAATATGCAGCAGCCAGTGGGTGGTAGAAATTGAAGGGAAAAACACGCCGAGAAATTTCCCGAACGCCACGCACACCGCCGCAATCGTCCCCGTCTGAATCACCAGAAAAAGCGTCCAGCCGTAAAGAAATCCCCACAACGGCCCCAGCGATTCACGCAGATAAACATACTGGCCGCCGGCCCTCGGCATCATCGCCGCCAGCTCGCCGTAACTGAGCGCGCCAATCATGGTCAGCACACCCGTTACCACCCACGCACCCAGCAGCAGTGCCGGCGAATCTGTGCCGCGCGCAATGTCAGCCTCGACAATGAAGATGCCCGAACCAATCATCGATCCGATGACCAGCGCGGTCGAGGAGAAAAGCCCAAGCCTCTGCACCATCCGCGGAGCATCGGCCGGAACCTGGAACTTGTCGATAGGCGTAATATCCGAGGTTGTCACGTACTCAAAGTTTTAACGGATTTTAGCGCCGCTGTCTTTAGTTTTCTTTCAGACGCTGATTTTGTCTTAATATGGAGGGCGGAATCGGAATGTAGCAGGGGTTGAGCGGTGTGTCGAATACGGACGGATGTGGGAAGAGCCCGTCTAGACCGACGCTTTCAATGCCTTCCTCACCGCCCTGAGAGTGTCTCTTCGGATCAGCCATTTTACAAAAAGATGGGTTGCCAAAACACCAATTACGCATATGGTTGTATTTGAAAGAAAACTCCAGTGGTAATGGAATATTCCAAAAGTCTCAAACGCCAATAGGCAAGCTTGAAACGAGACGCCCTTCAAAAACAGCACCCTAAGTCTCGGTACTTGGAATATGAGCTTTAGGCGCGTGCGAAATTCAGATCTGATCCCGTCGTCCTGCGAGGAAACTGCGCTGATTCTTAACGCAGCACAATAAAATCCGCCGGCACGGATCACTTGTGTAAGCTTTCCTGGATACTCAAACAAGTCAGCAGCCCATTCTTCTCTATATCGTTCTCGGTCCAGTGTCGGCAACCTTTCTATAGCAAGAATCAGCAATTTCTCGACGAGGAAGGGTAGCCAATCTTTAATCTCCTCAGCAGCTATTCGGCTTGCTGTTTGCAGCGCGAATGCCCCTCCGATTGCGACCGCTCCGGTAGCCAATCCGATCATGACTCCCATATGAGCCTCCCGTTACTTGGGACTAAATCTGTGATCGCTGATTTGCTCTTCACCCGTCCGAGAGCAGTGATCTTGTAAAGCCGCTTCCGTGGCCTCCCGGCTTCGCTAGGATCGACATCTTCCCATTCACTGCTCACCCAGCGTGCTCTTTCCAATCGAAACATGATTGGATAGAGCGTTCCCGAGGCAACTTTGGTCGCCTTGGATATTTCTGCTCCCGAAATGCCGGTATCGGGAGCAGTGAGCAACTGGCCGAGCGCCTTCAAAGTTGGACCGGTAACGCGAACATCCTTTTCCATGTCGCAAGTCTACATAGGCCTATATAGATTGTCAAGCATGATAGCTTTCTTCGCTCGCGCAGTCGGCCGGGCAACTTGCCTTGACCAAAACGAAGCAGGGCGCACTTCTCCGCGCCCCAATCGGACAACACAGAACGCTGACGGTACCCACTCATTCGCCGCCGCCCTTGGTATAAAGGATGCGTCAACGCACCCCGTCTTCCGACGTAATCAACATCTCGAGGAACGCCCACAATGGTCCATCAAATTCAAATCTCCGTCCGCGCCGCGCTCGCCGCCGCTGTCCTCATTTTCGCATCGTCTGTCTCGCCAGCGCAGAAGTCGTCCCCCTCCGCAGACGGCCCGACCATGGCCACTCCCGAATCCGTGGGCTTCTCCTCCGAGCGCCTCGAGCACCTGCACGCCCTCATGCAACAATCCGTTGACCAGAAGCAGATCGCCGGCATCGTCACCATCCTCGCCCGGCACGGAAAAATCGTCGACTACCGAACTTACGGCGAGCGCGACATGGCTACCCACGCGCCCATGACCCAAGACGTCATTTTCCGCGACTACTCCATGACCAAGCCGGTCACCGGCGTCGCCATGATGATCCTCTACGAACAGGGCAAGTGGCTGCCCTCCGACCCCATCGCCAAGTTCATTCCCGAGTTCGCACATCTCAAGGTCTATAACGGCGTTGACCCCGATGGCAAACCGATCCTCGTCGACCCAGACCACGCACCCACTATGCGCGAACTCATGTCCCACACCGCCGGCTTCACTTACGGTTTCTTCGGCACCACCCCGGTCGACAAGATGTACCGCGACACCCAGCCACTCCAATCAAAAAACCTTCAGGAATTCATTGACAAGCTGGCCAAGCTACCGCTGCTCTATCAGCCCGGCAAAGGCTGGACCTACTCAATGTCCATGGACATCGAGGGCTACATCGTTGAGAAACTCTCCGGCCAGTCGCTGCCCGACTTCATGCGTGACCAGATATTCAAGCCGCTCGGGATGAAAGACGCCGCCTTCTATGTCCCCGCCGAGAAGCGCAACCGCTTCTCGGCTGTCTACACAACCGGCCCCAATGGCGATATCGTCCCCGTTGCGGCCGGCCCTTCCGGCCGTTCAACCGATTACGCCACCCCTCCCACCTTACCCTCCGGCGGCGGCGGCCTGGTCTCCACAGCAACCGATTACTACCGCTTCGCCCAGATGCTGCTCAACAAAGGCGAACTCGACGGTAAGCGCATCCTCGCCCCTGCCACCGTAAGGCTCATGACATCCAACCACGTCCCCACAGAGATCCTCAACGGCAAGTTCGGCATCGGCCAAATGGTCATGCGCCCCGGCTTCGGCTACGGCTTCAACTGCGCCGTAGTCTTCGACCCGCCCGAGGCCAACCTGCCTGAGGGCAAAGGCACCTTCTTCTGGGACGGCGCCGCAGGCACCTGGTTCTGGGACGACCCGACCAACGACATCGTCTTCATCGGCATGATCCAGCGCATGCTCGGCCCCGCCAGCCCCAATCTCGAATTCGAAAGCCGCGCTGCAGTCTACGGCGCCCTCGTAGATCCAGCGAAGTAGACCAGAGCCTAGATCGTTTTCAATTCTGCTGTAACCCAGGGTGCCCCACCCTCAGCACGTTCTTGTTCTTGTGCCTAGAGTGGGATACCGCGAATCCAATCTTCACCGTCCCTACATCTCGTCCGCCGAAGGCCCATACGTCCCCGGCAACTTCGCACCCAAAATCCGGATATACACTCCCAGCTGAGCCCGATGGTGCGCCAGGTGGCTCATCACCATCTCCCGCCACACTTGAAGGCGCGGCTGGTCAATCCATGCCTGTCCGCCGAAGATAAACTTCCAGTGCTGGTCCCACTTTTCCGGCGTTGTCGCCGCCAGCGCCGCGCGCACCGCGGCATGTTCGCGATCAAACTTTTCCAGCAGCGCCGCCTTGCTCTCCGGAACATACTGTTCCCATTTGTGGTCAGCCGCAAACTCCAGTTTGTCCAAAGTCAGCGTATGCAAGCCCCAGTCCCCTGCAAAGTCCGTCACATGCCCCGCCAGCCTTCCCAGCGTCATCGATTTCTCGTGCGGCTTCCAGCCAAAATCCGCACCCTCCGGAATCGCGTCCAATACCTTCCGCGTCCGTTTTACTTCAGCATCAAACTCACGTTCCAGCTCTTTTTGAAAATCCATTCGAGCAACCTCCTTTGTTGCGAAACAAGCATAACCGAAATTAAGGTGAAAAGGCGAAGAAAAAGCGATAATACTTTTCCACAGGAATACTATCTGGTTGACACAGAAAGCGGGAGAGGGGGCGAAACTCTACCCTGATGGCTCGATAGAGATTCCCGGCGAAGGTAAGCTGCCACCTATCGTGTATGCGGTAACGGCATTGGAAGCCAGTGATCCGGCGTTAGTGTCTTTTGGACTCCTAACGTGGAACAGCCTTGATGCTGGATTATCCTTTGCCAACCTTCCAGCATGGCTTTATGTCGGAACGTCTCGAATTCAGAGGCTTCTAATGGTTCGATTCCCGGAACGGCTACTACTGAACCGCATGTGCACAGATATCCAACGGCTACTGGTTCGGGCATACCGGCTTTCCTTTCAACTCACGCACGGAACAGGGGGTTATGACGGAGAAACAAACTTATCCCCGAGGAAGATCACGATCCCATTAGGCAATTCCACACGGATAAATGACCGCCAAGTTCCGACGGAGAAACCGACAGAGTTCGCCTCTTCGCCTGTTGGGTCAAACCAGAATTTAGCGCCTGACAGAGAAATCAGCCATTTTCGTTTTTGCTCATTTAGCTCATCGAGAAGTATGAGCGACATTCTAGGGTCGATTGGCGTAGTTTCCGAGATGACAGCCGAGGAGTCCGTTAAATTTCCATCGTCGAGCACGAGGAGTTGCAACTGTGCTTCCATCCGGCGGTACGCCTCAATGATCCACAATCCGAGTGAAGGTGAAATTCGATTCATTTACCTCGCCTTTCTCATTGGGTGGGATAATGCCGAACAATTCGCCTCAATTATGGGGTTGAAGGTAGAACGCCCAATCCGCGCATTGATCGAAGCCGAGACCAGAAAGGTAGCACAGTGAACCTGATCGACGTAATGCGGGAACTCTCGACCGATGAACAATGCTTCGCCTTCCTCGAATCCCAACGCTGGCCGGATGGCGTCCAATGCCCTGCCTGCGGCTCAGACCGCATCTCAAGGATTAAGCGCCGGTCCGAGTCCAAGAACGTCAGGAAAAACCTCTACCAGTGTTTGGCGGCCGGTTGCCGCCAACAGTTCTCTGTGACCTCCGGCACCGTCTTTCACGATTCCCGCATCCCGCTCACCAAATGGTTTATGGCCACCGCGCTAGTGATGGACGCCAAGAAAGGCATCAGCGCCAAACAGCTTCAACGGCACCTGGGTTTGAAGAGCTATCAAACCGCCTGGCACATGACGCACCGCATCAGGGAAGCAATGATAGTCGAGGACCGGCCAAAACTGGATGGGGTCGTCGCTATCGACGAAGCCTACCTCGGAGGTCACAGCCACGGACAAGCCAATCTTGGCCGGTCTACGCAGCACAAAGAGATTGTCCTGGGTATGAGGCAGAAAGGCGGCGATCTGCGCTTCTTCCACGCTCAGGACGTGAAGGCGGGTACTCTGGCCAAATACATCGGAGAGAATGTCAGCCGGGACGTTGAAACCGTGATGACAGACGAGTTTCCAGCCTACCCCAAAGCCATGATCGGCGCAGGCATCCACGGCACCAAACACAAGCGCATCAACCATTCAAAGGGATTCTATGTCGATGGCGACGTGACCACAAACGGGGTCGAGTCGGCATTCAGTTTGTTTAAGCGCGGCATCGTCGGCAACTTCCATCAAGTCTCTGCCAAACACCTGCATCGCTACCTGACGGAGTTTGAATTCAGATTCAATCGCCGGACGGCCAAGGATGGATTTACGCAGGTCGTGAAGAGGATCGCCCAGACCGCGCCGCTGACTTACCGGGATCTGGTTTATGAGCCGGAGATTCCGTTTTAAGGGGTGGCTGCTTTAACAGGGTCTTGATTACTGCCTCGAATTTTGCGCGGTCTACCTTTGGTGCTGGTCGGCTCATGCCGATATGATAGCGCACATGAATCCTTCAGGAGTTTCTGGACGAATCGCGGAAGTTCCGGCACCTCGTAGAAAGTGGAATCCTTGATGCCCCTAATTGATAAGGGCGAGGCATTCTCTTTTCTTGCCGGTTGGCGAGACCGGGGTACCTTGCTGCGAGTCCGAGCGGAACTCTTTCCCGCCGTCTTTGACTTAGAGGGAACGATTGAAAAAGTAGACTCGCCGGTAATAACACTAGTCGTAGAGAATCGCGGCACCGCAACAGTCCTCCTCAAAGAGGGATGGTTTTTCGCCACTAGTGGGCCTCAGAGCCAGTCCGACAGCGTACAAAATACTGTCGGGAGTTCATCGTCCAACAAAAAGCGATACGAGTTCGGCAAAACTCTAGTTGCGTCTAGGCGGGATGGATCGAGACACTGCGTCTTGTTCATGGAAATACTCGGGCAAATCATTGAACGCGAATGAGAGCCACCAAACCACCACCAACCGGCCCATCTGTGTCAACCGGATAGTATTCTTTCCACAGGGATGCCTGCCCAGACCTCGGGGCGGCATCAATATAGCCGCCCGTTCCCAAGACGCAACAAAAAATGCGCGGAGCCAGCCCGATGCTGGGCTCCGCGCGGAAGAGTGTACGTTACTTAGCAACTACATTAGGCAAGCATTATTCAGAAAAATGTTCTATCTTGATCAATTCAGGCGATTCTCTGACTTTCGTAATATCGCCCATCAAAGCCTCGAAACGGTTTCCGACCTCATATCTTTTGCTGCTAAACCGCGCGATCCTCGTCATGAAAAATCTCTTCGATGCGCAGTCCGAAGAGTCGGGCGGCCCGGAAAGCGAGCGGCAGGCTCGGATCGAACTTGCCCGTCTCGATTGCGTTGACGGTCTGCCGGGACACATCAAGGGCGTCGGCCAACTGGGCCTGCGTCCAGTCACGCTCGGCGCGCAGCACCTTGAGCCGGTTCTTCATCGGTACCGCCACGTGCCGAACAGGCTTGATACGGCAAATGTCAAACTCATGAGAATCAGCAGGTACGCGATGTCCGCATGGAAGGGAATCACATGGTAGGCGTCCATCACCGAAAATGGGACGCCGGCGATTAGGGCCACTCCCAACGTGATTCCCATGGAGTCGAGTTGAACCTTTCGCTGCAGCTCATCCAGTTCAGCAATGTACTTTTTATTGGCTACGATCATTCCGGCGCCCACAGCGAGATCCAGACCCACCGCCAGCAGCGTGAACACCGAGGCCTTATTCCAAAGAAATTTCGGCCCGAATGCCATCAGCGCCGTGGCCGCCACCCACGCGCCATTCCAGTAGAAGAGCCGGATAACATTGGCCCGGGTCCGCGAATTATAGCCGCCCTCCGGTTGTCCTGTTTGATTCATAATGTCTCCATTCATTGTCTTTTTGTAAAGTTCAGTTGATAACGTGAGTGTAGCCAGACTGCTGGAGACATGTCAAGTTATATTTACAAAAAGCCTTGCATTATTGACACACTCGGCCGGACAAATCCCACATACACTCCTTTTCACCCTTTAGATACAGCCGTTTAGGTATAACCCTTTAGATACGGATAGAGGCATTCTGAAGTGCGGGGCAGGAGACTTAAACCCCAGGTCGGATCGGGTGATCAAAGAATCTCGTCTACTTCGGCAGCGCAAACGCCACGTAAGCCCCACCCTGCGTCGCCTTCGCATCCCTCGCCCCGCTGGCCCCAATCACCACGTACTGCCGCCCATCCACCATGTAAGTCGCCGGCGTCGCCACTCCGGAATACGGCAGCTCAGTCTCCCAAAGCAGCTTCCCGTCGCGCATATCGAAGGCGCGAAATTTGCGGTCGTAAATCGTAGCCCCTATAAAAAGAACTCCGCCCGCCGTTACCACCGGCCCGCCATAGTTCTCCGTGCCGGTATTCTTCAGTCCCTTAGCCGCCAGTTCGGGATACTCGCCCAACGGAATCTTCCACAAATACTTCCCCGTCTTCAAATCGATCGCGTTCAGAGTCCCCCAGGGCGTAGCAATCGCCGGATACCCTTCCGGATCAAGAAACTTGCGATACCCGGTAAAGGTGTATCTCTCTTGAGTCGCATCCGCATAAATTGCTTCCGTGGTCGTTCCCTCAGACACGCCCAGATAGCGCAGCAGCGCGGCCAGATCCGCGCCGGCGATATCCGGTAGCGCGGGCATGGTGTTCTTGCCGTTCTGAATCATGTCCACAATCTGCGTCTTGCTCAGCCTCCCGCCCACGCCGATCAGCATCGGCATCGACGGTGCAATCCCCTCCATGTGATCCCCATGGCAAATGGCGCAGCGATCCGCATAAACAGCAGCCCCAGCCTTGTCCGCCGGCTCCTGCGC
>Ga0206935_10322_pt1 | contig 11329 bp, 6 predicted proteins | sample Alteio_BWOrgHeat_13_FD_152924 | JGI IMG/M metagenome (GOLD analysis project Ga0206935, IMG submission 152924) | Enriched cells from forest soil in Barre Woods Harvard Forest LTER site, Petersham, Massachusetts, United States -... | ecosystem: Environmental > Terrestrial > Soil > Temperate forest >...
CGTATAGCAGTCCATGCGTCGCCAGCCGTCGTGATGCGCGGCCTGCGCGGCCCGCACCAGGTCCGATGGCGTATCGAATTCGGCAAGCATGCCGTAGGTTCCTTCAACCGCGACAGGCATCAGTGACCCTCCCCGCCGGCAGCCGCCGGTTCCTTCGGCGTGATCTTCGCTGAAGGCAGCATCATCTTGATCTCATTCATCGGAATCATTGGCAGGAAGCGCACAAATAGCAGGAACAGGAAGGTAAACAGCCCCAGCGTTCCCACATACGTCATGTAATCCCACTTCGTCGCCCGGTACGTGCCCCACGAAGAAGGCAGGAAGTCGCGGTACAGGCTCGTTACAACAATGACGAATCGCTCGAACCACATGCCCGTATTCACAATGATCGAAATCAGGAACATGAAACCAATATTCGTCCGCCACTTGCGAACCCACAGCGTCGTCAGCGGGAACGCGATGTTGCAGAAGATGAGCACCCAGTACGACCAGCCCATCGGTCCGAACATGCGGTTCCACATCATGAAGAATTCCCAGTGCGAGGCCGAGTACCAGCTCATGAAGACTTCCATGCCGTACCCGTAGGCCACGATGCCGCCCGTGCCCAGCATCACCTTGCCCATGTTGTCGATGTGCCGCTCCGTCACCAGGTCTTCCAGGTGATAGAACTTGCGCAGCGGAATCGCCAGCGTCAGCACCATCGCAAAGCCCGAATAGATAGCGCCCGCAACGAAGTACGGCGGGAAGATCGTCGTATGCCAGCCCGGCAGCACTGCCACAGCGAAGTCGAAGCTGATGACCGTGTGTACCGAGAGCACCAGAGGCGTCGCCAAACCCGCCAGCAGCAGCGAAGCGGTCTCATACCGCATCCAGTGCCGCACCGAACCGCGCCATCCCAGCGAGATCACGCCATAGAAGTACTGCGCAAACTTCGAGTGCGCCCTGTCGCGCAGCGTCCCGAAATCGGGGATCATGCCCATGTACCAGAAGACCACCGAGATCGTCGCATACGTCGACACCGCGAAGACGTCCCAGAGCAGCGGCGAACGGAACTGCGGCCACACATTCATCGTGAAGGGCAGCGGGAACAGCCAGTAACCCAGCCACGGACGGCCCACGTGAATCAGCGGGAACATACCGGCGCAGACCACCGCAAAGATCGTCATCGCCTCGGCGAAGCGGTTGATCGAGTTACGCCAGCCCTGCTTGAACAGCAGCAGAATCGCCGAGATCAGCGTTCCGGCATGGCCGATACCGATCCACCAGACGAAGTTGATGATCGCGAATCCCCACGCCACCGGCTGCGTGATCGCCCAGATGCCGACGCCCTTGAGGAAGAGCCAGGTCACCGCCGTCAGCAGCAGCATCGCAACCGACCCGGCAACCGCAAAAAGCGCAAACCAGCCCAGCGGCGTGTGCGGCGTCAGCACAATATCCGAGATCTTCGCCGTCACCGACTTGAACGTCTGCCCCGGCCCCAATACCTTGAATTCGCCGGTAAGCGGATCGATCATCGGATCTTTTGTTTGAATATCCTTCGTTGCCATCGCCAGTTCGAGCCTCTCAACCCTTCGCCGGGGCATGTTCCATAGGAGCCTCGGCGAGTTCGGGGTTCGGATTCAGCACCGCGGCGACATACTGCGTCCGCGGACGGGTATTCAGATCGGCCAGCACAGAGTAGCTGCGCTCATTTGCCCTCAGCTTCGCTACCTTGCTCGCCTTATCGTTGATATTGCCAAACGTGATCGCCTGCGTCGGGCATGCCTGCTGGCATGCGGTCACAATCTCGCCATCCTGCACGCCGCGGTTTTCCTTGTCGGCGTTGATCTTCGCTTCCTGGATGCGCTGCACGCAGTAGCTGCACTTCTCCATCACGCCGCGCGAACGCACCGAAACATCCGGATTGCGCATCAGCTTCGTGCTCTCTGTCTCAAAATCGCTGAACAGCAGGAAGTTGAAGCGCCGCACCTTGTACGGGCAGTTGTTCGAGCAGTACCGAGTGCCCACGCAGCGGTTGTAGACCATCGAATTCAGGCCTTCCGGCGTATGCACCGTCGCGCCCACCGGGCAGACCTGCTCGCACGGAGCGTTCTCGCAGTGCTGGCACGCCATCGGCTGGAAGTGCGCCCGCGGTGCCGCGAGATCGCCTTCAAAATAAGTGTCGATCCTCAGCCACTGCATGTTGCGGCCGATCCTGACCTGCTGCTTGCCGACCACTGCGATGTTGTTCTCCGCGTAGCAGCCCACGATGCAGGCATTGCAGCCCACGCAGCTGTTCAGATCGATCGACATGCCCCAGGCATTGCCGTTGTACTCCCAGTTCGGAAAGAGCGAAGTCTCCTTGTGATCCACCGGATGCTCTTCATCGTCGCCATTCGCAAAGCGAGGATTCTTCTTCCACTCCTCCAGCGTCGCCGCGCGAATCACGCCGCGCTCTTCCGCCTCATTCCATTCCAGCGAATAATTCCCGTCGCCCTTGCCGCCGGCAAACTTGCCGCGGTGATCCTGGAAGTGGCTCTTGGTGATCGCAATGCCCCACTTGCCGTCCGTCTTCTTGATCGAGCCTGTCGTATACAGCGGCGCATCCGAAGTCCGAATCGCATAAGCATTGAAGCCCGCACCCGATCCCGCGCGTCCCGCGGCCTCGCGCCCATAACCCAGGTACACAGTCGCCGAGTTATCCGGATGCCCAAAGGCCACCATGATCGGAGCCTTCACCGAGCGCCCGCCCACCGTCAGCTCGACGATATCGCCTTCTTCAACGCCCAGCTTGGTGATCGTCGCGGCCGAAACCAGCGCCGCGTTATCCCACGAGAGATTCGTGATCGGCTTTGGCAGCTCCTGCAGCCAGCCAACATTCGAATACCGCCCGTCATAAATATTCGGATCGGGCCGGAAGATAATCTCGAAAGCATCCTTCGAGGCCGGCGCCGGCACACTCATCGCCACGATCTTCCCCTCGCCCGCAGCCGCAGCCGGCACGCCTTCCAGCCATCCAGCATGCAGCGCCTTGCGCCAGTTCAGGTCGGCGTCGCCCTTGCCAAGCGTCGAAGCCCAAGTCTCCTTCACTGCTGTAGAAGCCGAGTTCTGGGGCCCATCCAGCATCGCCTGTAAGAAGTCATGCGTAGTTCGACCGCCATACAGGGGCTCAATTAGCGGCTGAACAATCGAAACCGTCCCGTCATAGCTGCGAACATCCGACCACGACTCCAGATAGTGCGCAGCAGGTAAATGCCAGATCGCTTCAGAACCCGTCTCCGAAACATGCGAGCCCAGGTGCACGGTCATCTTCGCCTTGCCCATCGCCGTCTTGAAATCAAGATCGGCAGGCGCGTCATAGACAGGGTTGGAATTGAGCATGATCAGCCAATCCACCTTGCCCGCATTCAGATCCGCCACCAGCGACTTCAGATCGGCAAGCTGATCGGACCCAGCCGAACCCGAGATCATCGTCACTGTCTTTCCGGTGTTGCCAAGCGCAGTGTTGATCGCGGCGGCAGCAGCAGCAACCGACTCATGCTGATACAGCCCAGGAATCACCACGCTCTTGCCCGCGCTCGCTTTCAGATCCTTAGCCAGCGCTTTCAAAAACTTCGCCTGCTCTTCAGTCCAGCTATAGCTCACAGCAGAAACGCCGCTCGCCCCAACCGCAGCAGCCAGCGCCGCAGCAAACGCCGGAATCTCGCTGGCCCGCAATCCCAGCCGGTGCTCAGCCTTCATGCCCGTCGTCGTCGGAGTGCTCTCGATCGAGTACAGCCGGTTCATCGGCTGCGAAGGGTCCTTCCTCCGCATCGCGTACTCACGCGAAAGCTTGTGGAAGCCCGGATAACCCGCGCCGGACAGGAAATCCGCGTCCAGCGAAACAATCACATCTGCATCCGCCAATGAGAACTGCGGATTAAACCCCTTCGAGAACGCCGTCCCCGCCAGCGCCGGCTCATATTGCACCAGCTTCGCCTTCGGATAAGCCTTGGCTGCTTCGCTCCACTGCCGCTGCAGCGTCGGAGAAGTCAGCGAAGTGCTCAGGAAGTAAATTCCGTCGCCGCCATTCCCCTTGCCAAGCTCAAGCCGCCCGCGATACGCCTGGTAAAACTCAGCCCACTCCGAGGTAGCGCCGCGCAGCAGCGGTCGCTGCGAACGGTCAGGATCATACAGATCCAGCAGCGTTCCCTGCGTAAACACATCCGAAGAGCCCAGATTGTAAGGGTGATCGGGATTGCCATCGACCTTGATCGGTCTGAAGGCGTCAGACTTCACCAGCAGCGGAACGCCGCCAGTCGGGAAAGGATGCGCCGTGGCAAAGTAGCTCGACTTGCCCAGAATTAAATCTTCCGGCTGCTTGACGTAGGGGTAAATTGGCTCATCCGGCTGCTTCGTACAGCCAGCCATTCCGGCCAGCGCCATCGAAGCGCCCATCAGCTTCAGAAAGCCGCGACGTGATACCGGATCGACCCACTCCTGCGCCTGATCCGGAAACTCCTTCGCCACCGCCTCGGCAAACTCCGGCGTATCGGCCAGCTCATCGATCGAGCGCCAGTAGCGCTTGCCTTTCTTGCCCTTCAGCTGCTCGCGCACCTGAGCCAGCGTCAGCTTCGGAGCGGCAACCGCCGTTTGCATCTCGTCCTGCATCACTGTTTTCCCGGCCTCGCTGCTCATCGGTGGCATACCTCGCAGCTGGAAAGCTCATTCGGCTTGCGAATCTTGTAATGGTCGATCAGATATTTCCCCAGATCGCGCTGGCTGGTGAACTTCGTATAACTCAACTGCGCCGGCAGCATTGCCCCGCCCGCCGCGCCTTCCATCTGCGGATGCACGCCCGGCAACCCCGGCACATTCAGCGAAGCCACTTCCGTCCCGCTCTTGCTCGGATCCTTCGTCACGCAATTCACGCTCTGCGCCGTCGGCTTGCCCGCCTGCTCGCCATTCACGGCGCACCATACCGGCTTCTCGCTCGAAGGGCCTTCCCACGCCATGTTGTAAACCTGGTTTGCCGGACGCAGATTCTTCGCCGGATCGCGATGGCAGTTCAAGCACCACTCCATCTGCAGCGTGTTCTGCTCATACATCAGCGGCATCAGGTCCACGCGGCCATGACAGCTAGCGCACCCCAGTCCCTTGTTCACATGTATCGAGTGATTGAAATAAACGTAATCCGGAAGATCATGCACCTTGGTCCACACCAGGCTCTCGCCCGTAGCCCAGCTCTTGCGCACCGGCTCCAATAGAGCGGCGTTGGTCCAGATCTGCGCATGGCAGTTCATGCATGTCTTCGTTGGGGGAATTCCCGCGTAGCTCGACTTCTCCACCGAGACGTGGCAGTACTGACACTGCAGTCCAAGGCCCTGCACATGATGCTTGTGGCTGAACGGTACCGGTTGGTCCGGCCGCTGTCCCTGTCGCGTCACCCATGGCGAACGCTGCAGCTGGTCCAGCGTCACGCCCAGAGCTATCACGATCAATCCCGTAAGGACCAGGCTCATGCGTGCCAACGCGTTCGAGCTGCGGTCAAAAATCTGCGCCATGAATACTTTTCCCTGCTTCCGGTTGACTCTTAACGCCTGCTCAGGCCCCGGTTCGCGTTGCCCTTTCGCAAGAGCCGCCCCAGTGCCAAGGTCCGTGAAGGTGCGTGGGGAGAAGTGTCCACAAGAGGACAACCCCGAAGAATCACTATATCAGCCAAATTTGCAGATGCGTACCGATGCGCGACCGCTCGCCGGAAAAAAATCCGCATCGGGAATTTTCATAAGCACATGAAAACAAAAAGCCTTGAGAAAACGCATAAATTCACGCCATAACAACGCGCGCAGCTTCTCGCTTTGTACCAATGCGTGATAACCCGACCAAAACAGTCTTAATTGAGGAGAGACAGCTACAACCTTCAATGACTACCGATGCAATGTCGCGAAGACGACACTCCCTCTCCAACTCGTTTCAGTGAATGAACTACTGGTTTGCTTCCGGCGGAAAGGGCGGCCACCACGCGAAAATCTTGCTCGGATCTTCAAACGGGAACGGACGGCGATTCAGCACAACTTCCACCAGCGTCGTTGTGAACGCATGAAACAGCGTGGCATCCTTGTCTTTCAACGCCTCGGTAATGTCGATCATCACCGGATCGCTGTCCGCCCGCATCTCTCGATCCACATCATCGCTGCCGTAGCCCTGGTACGCCACCACATCGGTCCCCGTCGAAGCCTGAATCCCGATCTGCATCGGCTTCGGAGACGTCGTGATTCCTTTGGGAAGCTGTATGTGCAGGCAGCGATAACTCGGGTCCGCACCATACGCATGCACATCCATTGAGAACTCTTCAGACCGGATCCAACCCTCTTGACCCGTAGTTGGATCAACCCCACGTTCGAAGACCCCAATCATGTAGTCCGTCACCGGATCGCCATGCGTATCCCGTACGCGCACCACGAACTGTTGCCAGCCGTCGAGTTCCTTCGTCTCCCAGAACGCGAATCCATGCCCTTTGCTCTGCAGCATCTTCTGTTTCGCCGGAGCACTCCAGGCCCTCGCTTCAGTCAGCCAGTTGTCGTACTCCTCGGCGCTGCTCACCTGCAGGAACTTTCCAATCCTGGCCATCATTCCAGCATCAGGATCGGAGACGAGTGTCCCATGGTTTTTCCCTTCAACTGCAAGAATCGGCACATCGATTCTTGAGCCATTCGCGGCCCACGGACTCATCGTCACGCGCTGGCGCGGCTGGCCCTTGGAATCGGTAGGCGTTTGGGTCAAATCCAGCGTGATCTTGCGCGTGTTCAGTCCACACCCGGACCAGCGTACCGTTCCATCCGTTCCCGGATCATTGCTCACGCCGGCAATGCCGTCGTAAGGCGTGTTGCCGATAAAGACTGCAACATAGGGCGTGTTAGCGTCCGTGCCGAAATATGGCTGAGGCCCCAGCAAATCCGCGTGCGCCAGATCCCACGTCAGCTTGCTGCCCAGCTCCAGCCCATCCAGCACCTTGTTGCCTGCATTTAGAAAGTCAGGGCCCGGCGTCTTGTTCCCCTTCACCAGTGCGCCAAGCCACGTCCTGCCCTTGTGTGCCTGCGGAGATCCCCACGTCGCCGGCGCAAGTCCGATCAGGTGCTTCAGCCGCTTCAACCGCTCATTGTCGCCAGGCGTCACCTTCTGATGAGCCAGCCATGCGCGAACCACCAGCATTCCGGTTGAGTGCACAACCGCGTCAAACTCCTCGGCTGCGTCAAGACCAGCCACCAGGCGAATCGCCTGCTCCAGCCCCTCCGAAATATCTTCGATCGTGATCTCGTTGTTTAACGAGATGTAATTTCCAACGTTGACGATGCGTGCGTCGACACCCTGGCCGATCAACTGCCTGTATAGATTCTCCAGACTCATCGCATCGGCTGAGTATCCGTGTACAAGCAACATGGGGCGTGATGGCATAGGAACTCCTCGTACTTCGTCCCGATTCGCGGAGTAACTCTACCACCTTTCGTGCATCTCGACGATGAAATTAAGCCCCGCCTTCTACTGTCTGCGCTCCTACATCCCCGTCATCACCAGCATTCGCGGTTCAGTCATCTCTTCAATCGCCCACCGCACGCCCTCGCGCCCCAGTCCGGAGTCCTTCACTCCGCCATACGGCATCGAGTCCATCCGCCACGTCGGCGTATCGCCCACAATCACCGCGCCCACCTCAAGCTCCCGGTAGGCCGTCATGATACGCCCGGCATCGCGCGTGTAGAGTCCGGTCTGCAACCCGTACCGCGAGTGATTCACCATCGCCAGCGCGTCTTCAAAGTCGTCATAAGGCTCAATCGCAACTACCGGGCCAAAGACCTCTTCATCCTGAATCTTCATGCCCGGCTTGGTCCCGGTAAGCACCGTTGGCTCCAGCAAGGAGCCGTCCCGTCCGCCGCCCTCTACCAGCTTGGCGCCTGCAGCTACGGCCTCTTTGATCCAGCTCTCGATCCGGTCCGCATCCGACGGCCGTATCACCGGACCCACCTCCGTCGCCTCGTCCACCGGATTGCCCCGCACCATCTTTTGTGCCCGGTCCACCACCTTCCAGATAAAGCTCTGAAAGATCGCTCGCTCCACAAACACCCGCTGCACACTGATGCAGCTTTGTCCCGCATAGCCAAAGGCTCCATGCGCCACGCGCATCGCCACCGAGTCCAGGTCTTTCCAGTCCGAGTGCAGAATCACTGCCGCATTCCCGCCCAGTTCCAGCGTCACGCGCTTCTTGCCGCTCTTTGCCTTCAGTCCCCAGCCCACAGCCGCCGATCCGGTAAAGCTCACCAGCTTTAGCCGGTCCTCGCGCTCTGCCAGCCACGCGGTATCCTCGTTCGCCAGCGGAAGCACAGCCAGCGCCTCTTCCGGCCATCCCGCCTTCAGAATCACCTCGCCCAGCGCCAGCGCAGTAAACGGAGTCTGCGGCGCCGGCTTCAGCACGATCGGACATCCAGCCGCAATCGCCGGCCCCAGCTTGTGCGCCACCAGCATCAGAGGAAAGTTGAACGGCGTAATCGCCAGCATCGGCCCTCGCGGAAACCGCTGCACCAGCCCCCAGCGCCCCTCGTTGCCTTCGCTCAAATCCAGCGGAATCGACTCGCCCCCCAGCCGCACCGCTTCCTCCGCAGCTGTCTTGAAAGTCAGAATTGCGCGCTCCACCTCGATCCGCGCCGCCCTTACCGGCTTGCCCGCCTCGGCCACAATCAGCTGCGCAAACCGCTCCTTCTGCTCAATCAGCGCCGCCGCAATATCCTCCAGAATCTCCTTGCGCTTCCATCGCGGCAGTGCCCGTGTCCGCCGCAGCGATGCCACTGCATGCGTTACCGCCTCCCGAGCATCCTTGCGAGACGCCATCGACACGCGTCCCAGCAAACCCTGATCCCATGGTGATCGCACTTCCAGCGTCTCGCCATCGGTCCATTCCTTGCCGCACAGCAAAAATCCCACCTGCGAACCCGGTCGCATCTTCATTGCGCCTGTCTCCTTGTCAACCTCTCCATCCTATCGCCAACGTCAACATGCGCCACAATCCCGTGGCTTTTGTTCTTGCTTTTCTAGTTGTCATTCCCGAAGGGAATCTGCTTCTGTTTTTGCTTTTGTTGTCATCCTGAGGCAAAGCCGAAGGACCCGTGGTTAGCGCATCCCACCAGCCGCGAAAAAGAGCAGAAGAGTACAAATCTGCACGCACCCGCTCCCATCCAGCAAATGACAAACCGCAAATGACAAACCAATGACATTCGCCTGACACCCATCTACCTCCTCAAGGCATAGGCTTCGTTTGGATTTGGCCTGCAAACCCCCGCATGCAGATTCCATTTCCAGCAGCGCGACCGGCCGGATCTCCAACCCCGAGGCATGGTCAGGGCCGGTCTGCGCGCGATAGGCAGAAAAAGCGGGGCCTCACTGTACTTTGGAGGACGCTCGAATGAAAGTAGTACGCTACGTTTCCCCGGCTGCGTTGCTTGCAGTCGCCGTGGTTTGCGCATCGCCCGCGCAGGCTCAGCACTATACGCAGGTCAACCTCGTCGCCAACACCTCGGGAATCGCTCCCGTCACCGATCCCAACCTCGTCAACCCATGGGGAATCTCCCGCCAGTCCGGTTCACCCTGGTGGATCTCCGATAACGGAACCGGCCTCAGCACCCTCTACAACGGAGCCGGAGCAATCAATCCCCTCGTCGTCACAATCCCCAAGGCCGACCCCAACAACAAAACTTTTCCAACCGGAACACCCACCGGCACCATCGCCAACGGCAGCGCGACTGACTTCCTGCTCGCCAAAGGCGCCCAGGCGCTCTTCCTCTTCTCCACCATTGACGGCACCATCCAGGGCTGGAACCCCACCATCGGAATACCCGCCGGTGGATCGCCGCCGTCCAAAACCGCCACCATTGTCTACAAGGCCAAGGACGGCTCCAGTTACACCGGTTTTACCTCGGCCACTATCAACGGCAAGCGTTATCTCTACGCAGCCAACTTCACTAAAGGTCGCGTCGATGTCTTCAACTCAGCCTTCCACAAAGTCGCACTCGCCAGACAAGATGACGACCGGCACGACGGCGATCGCGACAATGACCGCGGTAAAGACAACGATCGTGACAGAGATGACGATCGCGCCTTCACTGATGAACACCTGCCCCGCGACTTCGTTCCCTTCAACGTGCAGGCCATCGGCAACGACATCGTCGTAACCTTCGTCCTCCATCACGAGGGCAATCCCTTTGAAACCGACGGCGAAGGCCTCGGCTTCGTCGATATCTTCTCCTCGAACGGAAAACTCCTGCAACGCCTCGAGCACGGCAGATGGCTCAACGCCCCCTGGGGAGTCGCACTCGCGCCTCTCGATTTCGGCGCCTATAGCCACGACCTGCTCATCGGACAGTTCGCCGGAGGCAGCACAACAGAATTCGGCGGCACTATCGCCGCCTACGATCTCGCCACAGGAGACTTCATCGGCCTCGTCAAAGACGCTGCCGGCAAGAATCTCTCCATCGCAGGCTTGTGGGCAATCAGCCCCGGCAACAGCGCCTCAGCCGGCAGTTATGACCCGGCCGGCGCGCCCGCCTCGGAGCTCTACTTCACCGCAGGTCCCGATCACGGCACAAACGGCCTCTTCGGCTACCTCAAACCCGTAGCAGCCGAGCTGGTCCAGGGCAACGACCAGTAATTCTCATACTCTCAACAAGCGGGGTCGCACCAGGCGCAACTCGCGGCCCCGCAAAATTACGAAATACCCTCACCCCCCAAACTCCTGCATTCTGCACGGTCTGCATCTGCAACCAGCCTTTCGTGATACAACGGAACCGTCACCAGACTCGTGCCCCCTTCCGCCCAATTCGCGCTCGTCTATGATGTCGGCGGGAGTCATATCTCTGCCGCCGTCTGCGAACAGGGCAGCTTCGCCCTCCACGGCCTCACCCGCGCTCCGCTCCCTGCCTCCGTTACAGACTCTTCACCGGGTCCCGGCCACTTCTCCTCCGCCAGCTTCGGACGCCTAATTCATACCCTGGGCGAAACAGCCGCATCCTCGGCAGGCCTTCCCTTCGCATCCATCGCTGGCGCCTGCCTCGCCGTCCCCGGCCCGTTCGACTACGAAAACGGCATCAGCCACATGCGCCACAAGCTGCAGTCGCTTTACAACGTCGATCTGAAATCCTCACTCTCCGCCCGCTTTCACTGGCGCTCCGATCAGCTCCGCTTCGTCAACGACGCAGCCGCCTTCACCCTCGGTGAAGCAGGTGCAGGCGCGGCCAGAGGCTTCTCCCGCATTCTCGGCCTCACCCTCGGCACCGGCATCGGCGCAGCCTTTGCCCTGCGCGCTCCACACGGCCCGGTCATTGCCGAC
>Ga0206935_10329_pt1 | contig 11185 bp, 10 predicted proteins | sample Alteio_BWOrgHeat_13_FD_152924 | JGI IMG/M metagenome (GOLD analysis project Ga0206935, IMG submission 152924) | Enriched cells from forest soil in Barre Woods Harvard Forest LTER site, Petersham, Massachusetts, United States -... | ecosystem: Environmental > Terrestrial > Soil > Temperate forest >...
CCAGCTGGGGACCGGAGGAGGGCGTCGTGATCTGTGATGGCTTTCGCGATCGTCATGTCGATCTGTCGGCCAGTCAATGTTCGGTTGTCCCGGAGTGCGATAGCCAGAGCGCGAACGGCGTAGTCGTGCTCGTTCAAGATTTCCTCGGCCTCAGCATCCGCCGCCTGCAAGAGTCGGCGGATGCCGGTTGAGGTTCGACAGATCAAGGCAGCGTATTGCTCGGCGTTCCGTTTATCGACGCCGGCCAGCCGACCATCGAGATCGCAAAATAGCCGCTCGCCGGCAGAACCAGCGACGGCCACCACGATGCGGTGAAAGGCGAAACCCTGCACGTTCTGAACAAGCCGAGGGCTGGCCGCTTCCATTGCATCATTGTCCACAATGAAGCTCTTGGCGATGTTCCTGATCTGAGATTTCCGGGATCGGACACGGCCTCGATATGTGGTGCCATCGGCACGTCGTCCGGGGATGATCGTGGCGTGCAAGAGCCGCTTCTGGAACAAGTGCCGCGAGACAACGGCGTGCGACGACTCATGCCAACACGTCGCATCTCGCGGACATCCGTCCATCCCGGCAATAGCCAGGGTTCAGCCATCATAGCGCATCCGCCCAACCATCCGCTGGCGAGCCTGCATGCGAACAAACGCTTGCTCTTTGAGTTGGCGGAGAGACTTGTTGCCCCCGAACGAGCGGACGACGGCGGCCTGGTCCGCCGGCACTGCGACCAGACTGAGTTCGAGCAGGCTCCACTTCGTCGCTTCGAAAGTCAGGTCGTCGCCGAGTCTGATCCGATCTCGCTCGGGATCGAGCAGGTTTCCAGCGTTATCATAAACGGCTCCAAGAATTGACCGTATAGCCCACCGAAAATGAACTCAGCTCGCCGCGCTCGATCATGCCCATCGCGCGCTGGCCTTGCTCAGTCTCGTTAAACTTGACGCGACCGACGAGCGCGCCGCCGAACCAGGACGTCTGCACACGACCGAGCACGTTATCGATCCCGTATTGATTGTGGGAGTCGAGCAAAGGAACGCCACCCGACTGCAAGCGGCTGAGGTCCACCGCGCTCTTGCTGATCCGAAGCTTCTCCGTGCCGTAGGATCGCACGACGGGCGAGCCCCGGCTGAGCACCGCTTCGACCGTGCGCTGGTCGGCATTGAATGTCCGGGGAGCGCTGGCAGTGCTGGCGTATCGCTTCGCTTCCGAGAGGCGGCTCCAGCCAGGCGGTCCAATCATTGTCGTCTTCATCAGCCGCGCTCCGCGTTAATCCAACTTTCGTTGCCGCCCTCTTGGTCACCTTCATCCGCGCGTTGATCTTCGCGACGTCGATGCCGAAGGCGGGGCGAGCTGCCTTCAAAGCTTCATCGTTGAGATCGATGCAGTGCGCTCGGTGCGGCGGGGTATTGCCGCCGGTGTAGAGCGACTTCCAGCGCGCGTCGCTCATGGGGATTGCGTACTTGAGGCGGATTGCCTTCTCGGCGAGAGCGACGGAAGATCAACCTGTTGGTGCTTCGCAGCGGACTTCGGCTCGCCGGCTTCCGCCCACGCGACAGGGAAGAGGGAGAGTACGCGGACCTTTTCAATGGCCTCGGGCTCCGCAACCGATGCCATGTCCAGTCCAGTGACGCGGGCAGGGCTCTTACTGCCATTCAACAGGTCCGCGACGAAGCCGTGACCCTAGCAACGCCGTTTGACCCTAAACAGACCGACAATTAAACTCGAGTGACGATGAACTTCAACAGCAGAAAATAGCCCATGAAGACGAAGGTCAATGCTATCGCTTCCCAGCCGTTCAGGTCATCCAGCGGCCATGCCGGCCCCACTCCCATCGCATATCGGAACAGCGGCATAGCCAGCAACACCGGAATCAAGATCCCGAAGATGAGGACGAGCCCAGGCAATCCGAGATGAGACTTCGCGAGCGGCACCAACCAACGGGCCCGTGACTTGACAAAGTCGGTTGACGGCAGTGCGGGCGGCACCGTGCCATGGACAATGAAACGCGCAATATGCTCCCACTGGCTCTCTGTAATCGCCGCACTGTGCTTGCCATTGGCGAAGAGGGTTGGCTGCGTGATGTGGGGATGCTTGCCTGCCTGATCGAAGCCATCGAAACCGGCGCCGCCGAGATCTATCTTCTTCCAGCGTTCGACGCTCTTCGGCAACAGCGCGACCACCCAGTCGGCGGCAGCAGGAACATTGTGTAATTTCTTGATGCGCTCGTTCAACAATAGATTCAGCCAGTTATAATCCCGTTTGACCACACTGCCGGCAAAGAAAACGTGCTTGAAGCGCACGGCCGCATAGTCTCTCAGAGCCCGAGCGGCTAAATAGGTCCCATTAGAGTGGCCGACATAGCTGAAGTCTGCGCTGGGGAATTGTGCGGTAGTGCCGACATACTGTTCCATGAGCCACTCTACCTTTTGCCGCCTGATCCATGGCAATACGAACGGTAGCATCGCGAAATAACCATAACTCGGCGTCCGGGCCCGTATGCCAGGTGCGTTGGCCGCCTGTTCGCGCACAACCTTGGCAATATGATGCGTCCAGAATCCGTCGTCTCGAATACCGTGCATGATGAATACGACGTCCGTTACGCTCGGGTCCGACTGTGGAATGTCATCGGCCAGCAACGACGGGTCACTCGCGATAGTGCTGAGGGCTAACGGAGGCTGGGTAAGGGCGTCGGTGAACAGCTTTTGTCGGTTCAGGCCGGTTGCGCCGACCAAGGCAATCGCATGTTCGTGATCGGTGTTGGGCATCTCGATGTAGAAGTAGCGCCGGTGCGGTGAAGACGGGTTCTGGCCGTCTACCGCGATATCAACCAGATCCAGCGGCGAGGTAAAACTGTCTTGTCTGCCGACAAGCTGGACCAGGATCGGGTCCTTAGTACGTGACACTGGCAGCTTAAGATCGCTATCGGTGATCTTGTTGTCCCTGATGTCCGCGTGCCAACGACGGTAGGCCAGCCAGTGCAGCCTGGTTTGTACGGTGAATGGTGCGCCGAGGCGCGCGTCGAAAAGTGTTGGACGCCAATCGTCGGGCGACAAGTGACCGATCAATCCGAGCAGATTGAGGATGAAAGACGAGTACCAGTCGGTCCGCCCAGTGACCTGCCAGCCGCGGTTGAATGCGCTGATTGTAACCAGACGCTCTACCTGTGGGGCCCACGTCCGCGAGTGTGCAGGCTCGAACGGCGACTCAAGCTGAAAACCTGGGGGATTTCCCGCGGCAATTAGGAAGAGGCGGCGCGCAAATATCCCGCCAAGGCTGAAGCCAATAAGGACGATCCGCTCATAGGTTTCATGCTCCGCAATGATGCAGTCGATCGCGTCCAGCAGATCGGTGATGATCTTCTCCGCGCGGACGGATCTCAAGCGGTTGGCGTACGGTAGTTTCGGAGCGTAGACGTCTACCCCCTCCGACTTGAAGGCGGATTGGGTCACCTCAATTACATCTTTCATGCGATCGGGGCTGCCGCCCCATCCATGAAGGACGACGGCCAACACTTTGGCAGAGCCATCACTCCAAGGACGAAGGTCCTCCATTTTCGTCCGTTCTGCGGGCCGGCGCCTCAGCCATCGAAATATAACGGCCAACACCTTGGCAGGTCCGTCACTCCACCTCCGGCGAAGTCTCTCCATCATTTCGCATGGCTCCCATATGAGACCGCGTATGAATGCTTGGTATCCTGGCCATATACAAAGGTTCGGGAAACGAGCTGTCACCTTCTGCGCTTCGCCATTTCTGGCGAGGCTCACGGGTGGCCAATTAGTGTTTTACGGCAATAGGTTTTTGGACTTGCTTCATCAGAAATCATCTGGCCCTTCAGGCAGGCCTAACGGAACGGGCAGGTCCGATCTCGCCCTGTTCGAAGCTGCCCATGAAGATGCCACCCGGGCGCCGATGCAACAGCTTTGCTAGGTTTGCCTTGCGCAGGACAAAAGCACGGGACGCAAGCCGTCGCCGTTCGACAACCACTGCGCGACTAATCGGTGTTTCGATGTCCAGCGACAAAGAGAAAATGTCCTGTTAATCGGCCGCACCGCAAGGCCGGCCACACGAGGCCGGAAGCGAGGGTCGTCGTCGATCTCGGTTCCCGATTCGCCAACGCAAGCTTGAGCCGGATCACCTCTTTGCGAATTGCATTATGAAGGATAAGCCGCCGTCCCGCTCCACGCGTATTTTTGCTAGAGCAAAGACTGTGACTGAGCGGTTCGTCGCGCCGAGGCCACAAAGTTTCGGACGATCGTCGAGCGGTCGCCCCGGCGATAGGCGAGGCTAACGAGTGCGCGGGGCGCGTCTCCTTCAATCTGCAGATAGGCGACGCCTTTGACGTGGAGCCGTTCGAGCGACTGGGGCACGATCGACACACCGAATCCAGCCGCCACCATGTAGACGATAGACACGGTCTGCGACGCCTCTTGGCCAAGTGTGGGACTGAGTCCGGCCTTGTGGCAACTCGCGATGATTGAATCATGAAGGCCGGGTCCAATCGACCGCGGGAACAGAATGACGGTGTCTGACGCGAGGGCAGCGAGCGGCATGGAACGATCGCTGGCATGAGGATGGGATTCCGGTAGCACGATCACCATCGGTTCGTCGACCAAGGGCTCTATCGAAAGTCCTTCGGTATCAATGACCGGCGGCCGAATGAATGCAATATCGATCTCGCGGCTCCGTAGGGAGGCAATCAATCGCGCGGTGTTACTCTGTTCCGGTGAAATGACAACGTCCGGATATTGCACGCGATAGCCACGAATGATGCCGATCACCTGTTGGTGTATATAAGTCGCGCCAGCAAAGCCGAGGTGGATGCGCCCCGCCGCGCCGCGAGCGTGGCTTTGTACGGCGGTCTTGGCTTGCTCTACCTGGGCGAGGAGCCCTCGCGCCTCGTCGAGCAGTAGTATCCCGGCCTCGGTAAGCTCTACGCCACGCTTTAGACGGCGGAACAACGAAGTTCCGATCTCCTGCTCAAGGTGACGAATCTGCAAGCTGAGGGGAGGTTGTTTAATGCCAAGCCGTTCCGCTGCGCGGGTAAAATGCAGCTCTTCGGCGACCGCCACGAAATAGCGGAGATGCCTGAGTTCCATGATCTTACGATCTCGGCCGTTCGGCATCGGGCGGCGTGTCGCCCTCGCGAGACATTCGGCTGGGCCTCGCATCGTCGAAGGAGCCGCTGTCTTGGGTCTGTGTCAGCAAGTTTTCACGTCCGGTTTTTTCCTATGCCGAAGGCACCATCAACGATACCGCAAAAGTATGAAAAAGGGCCAGACCATGTATTGGACCTTGAGCTCGCCTTGTCCCACTTTTCCGGTAGAGCGGCACATCGCCGATGCGTTTTCGGCGAGATCAAAACAATTGGCGTCGATCGACTGTGCATTCGGGAAAGACGATATGGCAAAAACGGTCGCAGATCAATTTGCGAAGATACGTCTGGCCGGATGTGACAGTAGGCAATCCCAAATTCTGGCTTGCATAACGACGCTAGCGTCGTTGACACGAAGGGGCAGGATCATGACGCCGGCAGCGGACCAGCTCGACGATACTCCGTCGCCAATCGACATGCAGCAGTTTGTCTATCTGGCGAACAACGTGTCCGAGCTTCTTGAGGCGGCCAAGCGTGAGCTTGATCGCGAACGCGAGGGGGCGAAGGCCTTGCTGGCCAGGGCTTCATCTATCCTGCAATCGCAAATCGAGCGCGGTTCGCACGCCGAGGGTACCCAACCCGGCGCATTAGCAGCTTGGCAGATAGCCCGCCTGCGTTCCTTCATCGATGAGAATCTACACCGCACCATCCGCGCCAATGCCCTTAGTGCCGTAGCGCAGCGAAGCACATCACATTTCTCGCGATCCTTCAAACAAGCCCTCGGAGAACCACCGCACTCTTACGTGGTGAGGAGGCGGCTGAAACGGGCGTGTCATCTAATGATTACCAGTTCGGCATCGCTGAGCGAAATAGCCCTAAGCGTCGGCTTTTCCGATCAAACACATCTGTCCAGGCTCTTCAGGCGGGCTTTTGGTCAGAGTCCATCCAGCTGGAGGCGGAACCTTGAGAGCCTGCGCGAGCCGATACGACAAGCTCGCGGCCAGCTACCTAGCTTCCGTCCATCCCCATTAGCGTTCGTGCCCTGAAGGAGCAGAAGCCGTCAGCTGGGATCAATCCCGTTCAAGAGTTTCCTGAGCAAACTGTGTCATCGTCGTCGTCCATCAGACTGATAGTTGATGCTCATGCGACGCAAGTCTTATCAACGATTGACCGTTTCGGGTGCTGGTCGCGACTTCAAATCCAGGGAGCTAACAAATGCGAATCGGGCTTTTCATCCCATGTTACATTGATGCCGTTTTCCCGAAGGTCGGCATCGCGACGCTCGAACTCCTGGAGCGGTTCGGCCATGATGTCCAATACCCACGCGACCAGACCTGCTGCGGCCAGCCGATGGCCAATAGTGGTTTCGACGCCGAATGCGCCGATACCGAAGCGCTGTTTGTGCGCAACTTCTCCGGCTTCGACTACATCGTCTCACCGTCCGGCAGTTGCGTCCACCACGTGCGGGACAATTTCGCGATAGAGCAGACCGACGAGGTCAAAGAGGTGTGTTCGCGGACTTTCGAGCTGGTCGAATTCCTGCATGACATACAGAAGGTCGACGCTTTTCCTTGGGCCAAATTCCCGCATCGGGTTGGCTTGCACAACAGTTGCGGCACGCTGCGCCGGCTCAAGCACGCGCTTCCGTCCGAATTGCACGAGCCCTTCTTCTCCAAGCCTATCGATCTGCTCTCGAAAGTTGACGGAATAGAGTTCGTTCGGCCAGCACGCCCAGACGAATGTTGCGGCTTCGGCGGCACCTTCTCTGTGTTCGAGGAGGTCGTTTCCACCAAGATGGGCTACGACAAGGTCAGCGACCATGCGCAGGCCGGCGCCGAATACATCGTCTCGGCCGACAGTTCGTGTCTGATGCATCAGCGAGGCTGCGCCGAGCGCATCGGTGTTTCAATGAAGTTCATTCACATCGCCGAAATCCTGAATGGAGCCAACGCATGAGCACGGCATGCGAGCAAGCCGGCAGCGCCATGCTGCATCCGGAGTTGCGGGTCGAGAGCGATCCCGATGCCATCATCCGAGACGGCCACCGCCTGGATCACGCCGAGGGAACATCGAAGCCTTTGCGGCCGGCCTTTGAGCCGCAGCCGCGGGGCGCCAAGGTCCGCGGCAACCGACCGATCGACCAACAGGAGGCTGCCGCGCGCTTCATCGCCGCTACCGAGCACGAGAAGATGCATGACGAGCGGCTCTGGGATTTGCGACAAAAGCGCGACCGAGAAATGCACGGTATTCCCGAATGGGAGGAACTTCGCTCGCTCGCTTCGGCGATCAAGGAGCACACGCTCACCCATCTCGACGAGTACCTCGACCAGTTCGAGGCCAATGCGAGATCGAACGGGATCCACGTGCATTGGGCACGCGACGCGGCCGAGCATAACCAGATCGTGCACGGCATCCTGCGCGACCACGGCGCGACAACGCTAATCAAAAGCAAGTCGATGCTGACCGAGGAGTGCGGTTTCCGGCATTACATGGCTTCCGTCGGGATCGAGGTGATCGAGACCGATCTTGGCGAACGCATTCAGCAGCTTGACAACGAGGATCCAAGCCATGTCGTGGTGCCGGCCGTGCACAAGCTGCGCACCGATGTGGCGGAAGTGTTCTCACGTACGATCGGCACCGACCCAGGCAACTCCGATGTCCACTATCTGGCGGAAGCACAGCGAAAGGCGACCCGCCCGCTGATCCTCAATGCCGACGCGGGCATGACGGGGGGCAATTTCGTGGTCGCCGAGACCGGGACATTCGTCGTCTGCACCAACGAGGGCAACGCCGATTTGTCGGGCAACGTGCCGAAGCTGCACATTGCCTCGATCGGCATCGAGAAGATCATTCCCCGCCTGGAGCACCTGGCGGTGCTCGTCCGCCTGTTGTCGCGCAGCGCCCTCGGGTCGCCAATGACGCAGTACACCTCCCATTTCCGCGGACCTCGCACGGGTGGCGAGATGCATGTGGTGCTGGTAGACAACGGCCGGTCCGAGCGGCTGGGCCTGGAGGAGTTCTGGACGTCCCTGAAGTGCATCCGCTGCGGCGCCTGCATGAACACGTGTCCGGTCTATCGGCGCAGCGGGGGCCTGAGCTACGGCGCCACCTACTCCGGCCCGATCGGCCTCATCATCGATCCGACCTTCAACGCGCGGAAATACAGCAACTTGCCATTCGCTTCGTCGCTTAACGGCAGTTGCACCAATGTCTGTCCGGTGAAGATCAACATCCACGAGCAGATCTATGCGTGGCGACGTGTTCTCGTGAACCAGCATGAGGTGCCGCTCGTCAAAAAGGCCGCCATGAAGGCCGCCGGCGCACTGCTGTCCCGGCCCGCTGCCTACCGCGCCGCGATCGCCACGGCCGATGCGGCGCTCGCCCATCTGCCTCGCTTCGTCATCTACAACGGCCTCAACGCCTGGGGGAAGCACCGCGAAGTGCCGCATCCGCCCGAACAAACTTTCCACAACTGGTATCACGCGAACCGGGGAGCGAAGCAATGAGCAGCCGCGACGACATCCTGGCCTCGATCCGAGCCAATCTGCCACGCGTGGACCGGCCGCTGCCTCACGTACCCCTCTTTGACAGCGACCCGCCAGCGTCGCTTCTTTCCACTTTCAAAGACAATCTGCACCGCATGGGCGGTATGTTCCTCGATCCTCCGACCTCAGCCGACACCTTGGCGCCGGTACGGGCGAAGATCGCGGAAGCCAAAGTCGTATGCTCTACCGTGCCGGAGATCGCGGGCAATCGCGATATCTTTGCCGTGGGCATGCCACAGGATCTAACGGATGTCGATTTTGCCATTGTACGCGCGTCATTCGCCGTCGCGGAGACTGGCTCCGTGCTCTTGAGCGATGCCGACCTCCACGTAAACGGTGTCGCCTACCTTGCGCAGCACCTGATCGTACTCCTCGATCCAGCCGACATTGTCGTCAACCTGCACCACGCCTATCGCCGGCCCGAATTCCGCGACAGGCACTATGCCAGCTTCCATACCGGCCCGTCCGCGACGGCGGATATCGAAGGTGTGCTCATCCACGGCGCGCAGGGCGTGCGCTCGCTTTCCGTCCTTCCGGTTGCGCGAGCAGGGAGCAAGCTCGTTCCGCTGAAAGGGAAGTGAGATCATCGCCGGCCGTTCACTGCCGAAGAAGAAAGAAACGGTCCGAGTCCAACATTGGAACCGCGCGATAGGAAAGAAGAATTGATGAGCAAAACTGCGTCCGAATACTTGGTCGAAGCCCTCGAGAAGACGGGCGTGAAGCGCGTCTACGGTGTGGTTGGCGACTCCCTCAACGGTGTTTCTGACGCGCTGCGGCGAAGAAAATCGATCGATTGGATCCACATGCGCCATGAGGAAGCTGCAGCTTTCGCTGCGGGGGCCGAAGCTCATCTCACCGGAAACCTTGCCGTGTGCGCCGGCAGCTGTGGCCCCGGCAATCTGCATCTGATCAATGGTCTGTTCGATTGCCAGCGTAGCGGCGTGCCGGTCCTGGCGATCGCCTCCCATATCCCGAGCAGCGAGATCGGGATCGACTATTTTCAGGCGACCCATCCAGAGAGCCTGTTCAAGGAGTGCAGTCACTACGTCGAACTCGTTTCGAGTGCCAATCAGCTTCCACAGATTCTCAAGCGGGCCATCCGAGTCGCGATTGCAAAAAGAGGTGTCGCAGTCATCGTGCTGCCGGGTGATGTCGCGCTGACGAAGATCGACGCTGATGTCCCGGAATGGATGGTGCCGGCTGCACCGGTGCTCCGCCCAGGCGAGACCGAAATCGAGCGACTGGCGGGCTTTCTCAACGAAGCATCACGGGTGACATTGTTCTGCGGCGCGGGCTGTGTAGGTGCTCACGCAGAAATCATCGAACTGGCCCGCAAACTGAAGGCGCCGATTGTGCACGCCTTTCGCGGCAAGGAATTCATCGAATACGACAATCCTTACGATGTCGGGATGACCGGTCTTGTCGGCTTCGCATCAGGATACGCGGCGATGAAGAATTGCGACGCTCTCCTGATGCTCGGGACAGATTTTCCGTACCGCGCGTTCTTTCCGGAACAGGCAAAAATCGCGCAGGTGGATGTGCGGGCGGAAGCGCTCGGCAATCGCTGCTCGCTTCATCTCGGCCTGCTCGGAACTGTCAAGGATACGCTGGATGCCGTGTTGCCGGTGGTCAAGGAGAAGACGGACGCCAGCCATCTCAACGATGCTTTGATCGACTACAAGAAGGCCAGGAAAGCTCTCGACTCGCTGACGGAGAGCGGTCCGAACAGCAATATCATCCATCCGCAATACGTGACCCGCCTGGTGAGCGAACTCGCCGCCGACGATGCCGTATTCACCTGCGATGTCGGAACTCCAATCATCTGGACGGCGCGCTATCTGAAAGTCAACGGCAGGCGGCGAATCATCGGTTCTTTTAATCACGGATCGATGGCGAATGCCATGCTGCAGGCAATCGGCGCGCAAGCGACCTATCCGGATCGCCAGGTCATCTCGATGTCAGGCGACGGCGGCTTCAGCATGATGATGGGAGATTTTCTCACCCTGACCCAGATGGGGCTGCCGGTAAAGGTGATCGTCCTCAACAACGGCACGCTCGGCTTTGTCGAAATGGAGATGAAGGCCAACGGATTCCTCGACACGGGCTGTGACCTCAAGAATCCGGATTTTGCTCTGATGGCAGAGGCCATGGGCGTCCGCGGCATCCGGGTCGAGAAGCCGCAGGGGTTGAAGCGGGCCATCGAGGCCGCGCTCGCGCACAAGGGCCCGGTCTTGCTGGATGTGGTGAGTGCCCGGCAGGAGCTCGCCATGCCGCCCAAGACGACCGTTGATGAGGCCTACCACTTCGGGATGTTCACGATGAAGGCGGTTCTTGACGGCCGCGCGGCTCAACTGATCGACCTCGCGAAGGTCAATCTAACTCGCTGAGCTTCGGCAGGAACGGGATCGATAACATGATGTGGACCGCGCTTCTGCTGTCTCGCGTGCAGTTTGCCTTCACGGTGTCGTTCCACATCATCTTCCCGTCATTCACGATCGGGCTTGCCGCGTGGCTGGTCGTGCTCGAGGCGTTCCACCAGTCCACCGGGAAGCCT
>Ga0206935_10330_pt1 | contig 11067 bp, 9 predicted proteins | sample Alteio_BWOrgHeat_13_FD_152924 | JGI IMG/M metagenome (GOLD analysis project Ga0206935, IMG submission 152924) | Enriched cells from forest soil in Barre Woods Harvard Forest LTER site, Petersham, Massachusetts, United States -... | ecosystem: Environmental > Terrestrial > Soil > Temperate forest >...
CGCCTTCCAAAAGTTTTTGGACGAGATGGATAATAATTTTGTGCGATAAATAGATCGAATATGACAACGTCGCGATCAGCGAGGTAACTTTTGATTTGATGCGGAAAAATATGCACGACGGGCTTACAAAAGCCGCCAAAACCAAGCCATAGGCAACTGATATAATTGGGAATCCGAAGATCGCGGTGTTATAACTTGCATACACCTCGCATAGCTGAAAAGCGAGGGCCAGCAGCAACACGCCAAACGCGAATAGCAAATAACACCACCTGTTTACCCAGCTTTTAACTTTCGGATAAAAGGTAAACAGCCCGGCAACACTCACGCCGACCAGAAGACCATCCAGCCGGTTATAGGTAGGATAATACACATATTCGTTCCACCGGGCGCCAAAATCATCCTGCGAAAGGTATGGAGCTGCAAAATACTTCCAGCTTAACATGCGGGCGATAAATCCGGCGATAAACAGTAAAATAATGAGATAAATCGACTTTTTACCCGCCTTAAAATAGCCAAACAAGCAAAACGCAAGCGGCAGCAATAAATAAAACTGCTCCTCGATGCACAGCGACCATGCATGACTAAACGTGCCGTATTTGGAAAGGTCCTGCCCAAAGTTTAGCGTAAAGGTAAAATACTTCCATAACGGAGAAAGATGCCCCCATTCTCTCGCCCCGGGTAAAGCTATATACAAGGCCAAAACAAAAAGATAAGGCGGAATGATCCTGAAAAATCGTTTGATAAAAAACTCTGGCAGCGAAATATCCTTACCCTTTGCAACCGTGTCAAAAAGCTGCCCGGCGATAAGGAATCCGCTCAGCACGAAAAACAAGTCTACGCCCGTCCATCCAAAGCCACTTGCGCGGCCACGCTCCCACCCCGGATGGCCAAAAAATTGGTAATGAAAACAAAGGACCGAAACGATAGCCAGCGCCCGTAAATGATCTAAGCCATGAAGTTTATGCTTTTCGCCAATGGCGCTTGCGGGGAATGGGGCGGTCGGCATTAATAAGTCAGCGGTGAGTTTTTTTCGTAAGATATTATAAATGTATGGTACCGGGAAATTCTCACAACTTATTTACAAAGCAGCGGAATCGCTTTCAAAAACCGGGCTTTTCGGCTGTTCACAAATGAACGTTTAACCGTATCGTAAGCCCCACCCCCGACTATTCCGTATTGGCGGAACTGGCCGCCTCTCTCTTTGCGTACGACGGAAAGAGAGAGGCGGCCCTCATTTTTAGCTTTTGAACACTCAAGGAGTCTCTAAACTCAAGCTTTTCCCATACGTGACTTTTTACCTTACCGTGTCAGTCCCAAACTGTTATTAGTTATAGCTTTGCTTTTTACCCAAAACGGACGGAATAACAAATGGCTAAAACAAACCGGATCAACAACAACGATTTAACATTTAAACAACGCCTTTCCTCGTTAAAAAACCTCCCGGAATTTTTTAAGCTGGTTTGGAAAAGCGGCCCGGGTAAAACCCTCACCAGCTTCATCCTCCGCATCGTTCGTTCAGCTATGCCGGTGGCTTTGCTGTATGTGGGCAAGCTGATCATCGACCAGGTGACGCTATTGTATTATCACCGCCCGGGGGGCGACCAGCATCGTTTGTGGGAACTGGTGATCATTGAATTTGCCCTGGCTATACTGACAGACGGCTTGAACCGGATGATCAACCTGATGGATAGTTTATTGGGCGATTTGTTTTCAAACTATACCTCGATGCAGATCATGCGGCATGCCGCGACGCTGGACCTCGACCAGTTTGAAGATTCTGTTTTTTACGATAAGCTGGAGCGCGCGCGGCAGCAAACACTCGGACGAACCATAATGCTCTCGCAGGTGATGAGCCAGGTGCAGGACGTTATTTCGATGGCTTTCCTCGTCGCCGGCGTAATCGCGTTTAATCCCTGGCTCATCCTGCTTTTGCTGATAGCGATCATCCCTTCGTTTTTGGGTGAATCATACTTTAACAGCCAGAACTACGCCTTAACCCGCAGCCAAACGCCCGAGCGGCGCGAACTGGACTATCTCCGCTACCTGGGCGCCAGTGACGAAACGGCTAAAGAGGTTAAGATATTCGGCCTGTCTGATTTTGTCATTAACCGGTTCAAAACCCTGTCGGATAAATTTTACACCGATAACAGCAAACTGGCGGTAAAGCGCTCCTCGTGGGGGACTTTCTTTTCCGTGCTGGGCAGTATCGGCTATTATGTAGCTTATGGCTATATCATTTACCAAACAATTAACGGGATGATAACCGTTGGTACGCTTACCTTCCTGGCAGGCTCTTTCCGCCAATTAAGTACACTGATGGAAAGTATGCTTACACGTTTTACCACGGTATCACAGGGGGCTATCTATTTAAATGATTTCCTGGAGTTTTTTGAAATCAAACCTAAGATCAGCCTGGCCGACAAACCGCTGCCTTTTCCAAAACCGATAAAACAAGGATTTACTTTTGAAAATGTCGGCTTCCAATACCACGGATCCGAAAGCTGGGCCAACCGCAACCTGAATTTCACGCTGGCGCCCGGCGAAAAACTTGCCCTGGTAGGCGAAAACGGCGCCGGCAAAACCACCCTGGTTAAGCTATTAGCAAGGCTGTACGACCCGACCGAAGGACGTATTCTCCTGGACGGCGTTGATTTGAAGGAATATGCCATTGGAGAGTTAAGGCTAAACCTGGGTATTATTTTCCAGGACTACCTGCGCTACCAGATGACCTTATCGCAAAACATTGCCGTGGGAAACATCAGCGAAGCGGACAATGAAACCCTGATAAAAAAAGCTGCCCGCAACAGCCTGGCCGATGTTTTGGCCGAGAAATTTCCCGATCGCTATCAGCAATGGCTTGGCCGGCGTTTTAACGAAGGTGTAGAACTATCCGGCGGCGAATGGCAAAAGGTGGCCCTGGCCCGTGCTTACATGAAAGATGCGCAGGTGCTGATACTTGATGAACCCACCGCCGCGCTGGACGCCCGGGCAGAATATGAAGTTTTTCAACGCTTTGCGGAGTTGACCAAAGGGAAATCAGCGGTGTTGATCTCGCACCGGTTTTCAACCGCACGCTTAGCCGACCGGATATTGGTGTTGGATAAAGGAGAAATTCTGGAAGTTGGTAGCCACCGGGAGTTGCTGGCGAAAAATGGCCGGTATGCGGAGTTGTTTAATTTGCAGGCGAAGGGGTATCAGTAAACAACTTTGGACATTCCTATCAAGTGCAAATTCTTTACCATGCACGACGGTTATTGGGCTAAAGCCCTTGATGAAGATTGATATGAACCCGTCCCATTTATGGGACGGCAATGAAAAAAATAAATTCATTGCCGTTGGTTTTAACCAACGGATAACGATGCTATAAATAAGACTGGGGCTTTAGCCAAAATGAGAAATGCGACAAGTTGATTAGCGCTCTGTTCATTTGCAGACGATCTGACTTAGTTTAACCCGAAGTTGTTGTTCCGTAAAGGCCTCGTTGAGGGCTTCGCCGTTTAAAAACTTTTGAGCCCCAATTATTGTCTTGAATTTGGTATATTTGTTTAACGTACCAAAGGAAATACTATGACTTACAAGCAAGTTTTAATTCCAGATAAAAAAAATCATACTATAGAAATGCCCGAGCAGTTTTTTGGTAGGAAAGTGGAAGTTACTGTAGTAGAAATAGATGCTTCTGATAAGAATTCGCGGCCTGTGCCTCCGCAAGGCAGAAAGACCTCAATAAATGAGTTGTTTGAAAACTTTGGCGCTAATACGGATTTTCCAACCACCGAAGAAATCAGGGCTAAAGCCTGGCTAAAAAATGGTAATTTTCGATACCAATATTCTTATTGAGCTTTACAGGGGAAATACCGCGGTAAAAGAAGATGCCCAGCGCATAACTTCAAATTCTTTTTATGTTAGCAGTATTACGGTTGCTGAGTTTATGGTTGGGGCAAAAAACAAGGATGATTTTAAAAGAATTGAAAAAGATCTAAGTAAGTATATACGTCTTCCAACTTCCACTTTATACGTTGAATAAAAAACATTTTCAATTTATACCGGGCATTAATTTGGTTTGATTCTTTTAAAAGCAATAGCTTTTGCCGATCGCAGAGATTATAAAGCGATTCTCAAAAATAAAGACCCTCCCAAATCTGATCACAAAATTAATATGGAAGAAAAGTATCATCTTGAGAAACAACTATGGACCGAAGTTGATTTTGATTTTATGGGGTGGCATGACAGCCATGTATATGCTGTATCTTTTAGTTCTTTGGAGAAAGAATATGAGTTCATGTTAGATATCGATTACATCTTCAAATGGGTAAGTCCGTTAGAAGGAGAAACATACTTTAAATTTTGGATTGCGCCTTGCACATTGATTTTTGAAAATGTTTATGATTTGGTGATTGATTTAGAAATATCGGTTCCGAGCGAAATCACCATCGGCGATATAATCAGAAAAAACCCTAAAACTCCGAAGGGTGTTGATTATATTGAAAAAGATGTTGAATATGACTGGTTGATAGAGACATTCAATGGCGATATTTCATTTAAATCAACGGGTTACAAGCAATATGTAAGACAACACCCAAAATTAACAGAAAACCAGGAAATTGATTTTGAAAATAGAGCCGGAGTCTCTTTCAGTAAAGAATTTTTCGAATAGTTGCACCATGATTTATTCCAAATAATATTATTCTTTTAAAAGTTTAGAGTGGATTTATCCTTAGGTATACGCCTAACCCCAATAAATCCCTTTTCCTATCTTTACCCCCCAAATGAAATACCTGCGCTGGCTTTTACACCCGTTCTCCATGCTTTATGGCCTTGCGGTAATTATCCGCAACTTTTGCTATGACGCGGGCTTATTTAAAAGCAAATCATTTGACAAACCGGTTATCTCAATCGGCAATCTCGATGTCGGGGGCGCCGGCAAAAGCCCTATGACGGAATATCTTATCCGTTTACTAAAGAGCGACTATAAACTTGCCACCTTAAGCCGCGGCTACGGCCGCAAAACCAAAGGCTACCTAACTGCCACTGCCACTGCTACTGCCACTGCCACTGCTACTAACCTCGGCGACGAGCCCGCCCAGTTCAAAGCCAAATTCCCGGATATTACCGTTGCCGTTTGCGAAAAGAGGGTAGAGGGGATACAAAGACTGCTTCCTGATCACGATGTCATCCTGCTCGACGATGCCTTTCAGCATCGCGCCGTTACGCCTGGCCTCAGTATTTTATTACTGGACTATAATCGCCTCAACGATCCGCACATGCTTTTACCGGCCGGTAACCTGCGCGAGCCTTTCAGTGGTCGCTGGCGGGCGCAAATTATTGTGGTGACCAAATGCCCGGCAATACTGGGCGACGAGGAAAAAAGCGCCGCCGCACAGCGAATTGAACCATTGCCCTGGCAGAAAGTTTTTTATGCCCACGTTGCCTATCAGCACTTAACCGCAATGGACGGCAAAATTACCCCGTGGTGTGTTGATAACGATATGACCGTGTTTTTGTTGACAGGCATTGCAAACCCAAAACCGCTTTTGCAGCATTTGAGCGGTTATACTTCGAGCATCATCCACCACAATTATCCCGATCATTACCCCTTTACCCCAAAAAATATTGCTAAACTTGCCGCTGAGTTTTCGGCCTGCAAAGCACAAAAAAAACTGGTCATCACAACAGAAAAGGATGCCCAGCGTTTACAACAATCATGGTTCAATGGTGCATTACCGGACGGCGGCGATCTCCCCGTATTTGTACTGCCGATAAAGGTTGAATTTTTAGGCGACAGCGGGCCGGATTTCGACCAGCTAATTACCGACTATGTTAGAGAGCATACAACATACAACCGCATACATTAAAAGCCGCACCGGCGATTTTGAACCCGAGGTGGGCATCATTTTAGGCACCGGCCTGGGCGGCCTCGTAAATGAGATTGAAGTTGAAAAACAGCTGATGTATGCCAACATACCCGATTTCCCTATCTCCACACTTGAATTTCACTCGGGTAAACTGATATTCGGCAAACTTGCAGGCGTTAAGGTTGTTGCTATGCAGGGCCGCCTGCATTATTACGAGGGTTACACCATGAAGCAGATCACTTTCCCGGTGCGGGTGATGAAAATGCTTGGCATAAAAACGCTTTTTGTATCAAACGCAAGCGGCTCATTAAACCCGGCTTTTAAAAAAGGAGCGCTGATGGTGATCGAGGATCATATTAACCTGCAGGCAGATAACCCTTTGCTCGGCAGGAACGAAGACGAACTGGGCCCGCGTTTTCCGGATATGAGCCAGCCGTACCGCAGGGATTTGATAGATAAGGCATTAAAGATCGCGGCAGCAAACAATATAACCTGCCATAAGGGAGTTTATGTTGCGGTAACCGGCCCCAACCTGGAAACGAAGGCCGAGTACAGGTTTTTACGGACAATAGGCGGGGATGCGGTGGGGATGAGCACCGTGCCGGAAGTGATTGTAGCCAACCATATGGGTTTGCCGGTTTTTGCCATCTCGGTATTAACCGACGAGGGTTTTAATGATGTGCTTCAGCCCGTTTCGCTGGAGGAGATACTGAAGGTGGCGCATGAGGCTGAACCAAAAATGACGATGATATTAAAAGAGCTGATAGCAGGGAAGTAATGCGCGACAAATTGAAATATTTTCTTTTGCTGTTGCTGTGTATTGTGACGCATGCTGCTTTTGCACAGGTGCCAACCTATCCCAATAATCCGAATAATCCGAACCCAAACTACCCCGGTCAGCAGCCCGGAAAACGTAATTATAACGATACAGCCGTTGTTAAACCAATTAGTGCCGATGCACAATTGGATTCTATGCGAAAAAAGCTGGAGCACAAGAGAGACACTGTTGTTTTTAGCTCGAAGTTCATCCGCATAACAAATGAGCAGCTGTTAAAAGACAGCACGCACCTGCTGCCCCTTGATACCGGCCTTACGAATTTTGAAAATTATAACCCGCTGCTGCAACCACGTGATCCCAAAATCTATCTCGGTAACACAGGCCTGCCCGAACGGGACCTTTTGTTCGACCCCTCCCGCGCTATAGGTTTTGATCCCGGGCTGCATGAACTGGACGCCTATTGGATGAACCCCCAGGATGTGAGCTACTATCGCGCCCGGGCGCCTTTTACCGACCTGTCTTTTGTATTGGGCGGTCATGCCGAGCAGCTATTTAAGGGTACCTATGCCCGAAACGTCAATCCGAGGCTGAACATCGGGTTCAATTTGAATTTTTTGGGATCGCAGGGCTTTTACAGCAGCAACCAGGTGCTGGCGCAAAATGTAAGCAATGTGAATGTGGCCGGGTTTACCTGGTACGAATCGAAGAACAAGCGCTATAATTTGCTGGCCAACATCATTTATAATGACCTGAAAGCGCCAATAACGGGCTCGATACTGAACGATTCGATATTTAAAGTAGGATCGCTGGACAAAACAACCGAGCTGGTACGCTTACCAAATACTTATGAGAACTGGAAAGGCACCAGCTTATATCTTAAACAAACGTATTACATAGGCCGGATTGACAGTACAAAAAAAGAAAAAGGGAATTCGAGCATATTGCCCACCCAGCGGGTTGCTTACACACTGCACTATGACAGCAAAGTGTACAACTTTATCCAAAACGACCAGGATAACTACCATGTATTTCCCGACTATTACTTCGAATCGAACTTTGCCCGGGATTCGCTCACGGTACACCATCTCGAGAATACGTTTTCCTACAGTTTTTACCTCCGAAGTAAGAATCCAAACGCCGCGAAGAATGAAGCGAAGCTGGATGTGGGCCTGACGCAGGATATTTATGCCTATAGCCAGTTTGTAGCCGACACGGTTCTGGATCAGTATGGCAACCGGGTAAACGGGCGGGTAAAGGAACAAGGAAGTTCATTCCAGGATATAACGCTTAAAGGCAAAGTGAGCTATAAGCTGAGCGACAGGCTTTTGCTGGAGGGTGACGTTCAGCAGGTAGCCGCGGGCCGCGACTTTGGTAATTTTTTGTATGACGCCCGGCTTACCGTTGCCGGCAACGACAAAGTGGGGAAGATCATTTTGGAAGGATACACACAAAACGCGTCGCCGCCAATGGTTTATACCGATTGGATATCCAACCACTTTATTTTTCACAACACATTCAGCGATACCAAAACCAACAGCCTGTCTTTCAACTATATCAATGAACCGTTGCGGCTTGATCTGAAAGTTCAATATTTCCTTGTTGGCGATTACTTGTATTTCCAGGCACAGCCCAATGGAATAGACGCAACACCCACGCAATTAACGTCGGACATTAATGTGTTAAAAGTGAGCCTGGGCAAAAGCCTCACCTGGCGCCGCTGGCATTTTGACGACTATATCGTTTATCAAAAGTCCGATTACCAGAATACCCTGCGTACGCCGCAGGTGTATAACTACGCCAGCTTTTACTATAAAGCCATGTTTTTTAAAGTGCTGTACTCCAATATCGGGATGGATGTGCGCTACAATACCGAATACGCCGCACCATCTTACGCCCCCGGCCTCGGCCAGTTTTACAATGGCCCCAATGTTACTTTTTCATCATACCCGGTTGCTACTGTATTTATTAAAGGCACCATCCAGCATACCAATTTTTTTGTAATGTATGATTATGCCAACCAGGGCCTGCTTAGTCCCGGGTTTTATACCATCAACCGCTACCCGCAAATGGATCACCTGCTGAAGTTTGGGGTGAGTTGGTTGTTTTATAATTAAAAAACACGTCCCCGGCAGGTCGTAGGTTCGAGTCCTGCTCCCGTTACAAAGAAAGTCAAAAGCCTCAAGTCGAAAGATTTGAGGCTCTTTTGCTACCGTCCTTTTGCAGATTGTAATTTCCGAAAGATGCAACCTTTCAATCGGTACCCTCGTCTTTGAATTAAATCGTACCGAAATGAATTTTATAGCGAAATCACCGTTATGTGGTTTGTTTGTCTCTGCATCTGCCATTTTTTGTTTTTCGCACGTAGCTACAGCACAAACCCAAACTGAACGGATTGCCTTATACTGCAAAGTGTGGGGTTTTCTTAAGTATCATCACCCTAATGTAGCCGGAGGTACCATCGACTGGGATTCGGTTTTCATTGCCCATGTCCGCGGAGCCACATCGACAAAGGACAAGATACAGTTCAACAACGAACTGACTGAACTGATCATGACTGCGGGTGCTATTGCGGATCCGCAGATCGCCCGACTATCCGGCGATATTTTTACAAAAAATCACGACTTGCGCTGGCTGCAAAATTCTTCCATATTAAATAAGGAAAACCGCAACAAGCTGCTCTTTATTTACACGCATCGCAACCGAGGGAACAATCGATTTGCAAAGTTTAATAACTATACCGATTACAGCGGAGAAAAAGCATACGACGAGATGACCTGGCCTACGGCGGAGTACCGGTTACTATTTCTGGCGCGCTTTTGGAATGCCATTAATTATTACGATCCGTATAAGTTTATTACCGCTGAAAACTGGAATAATGTCTTAACCCGTTTTATTCCGAAGCTGCGGAATGTAAAAGATACCGCCGCTTATTATAAAATATTGCTGCAACTGGCAGTAGCGCTGCATGACGGCCATGCGCAGCTATACGGTCGTGATGATATATGGGGTAAGTATCTGCTGCCGTTTTATACCACTGTACTGGGTGATACGGTTGTGATTACGCACATAGACGATGCAGGCCGATGTACTAAAGCAGGCATTAGACAGGGCGATTTGCTTGTTGCTATAAATAATGAACAGATCGCTAAACGGATAGCCCGGTTTAAACCTTATATTTCTTCATCAAATTCATCATCGCTAAACAGGGGATTGATGTATACATTGCTGCGGACCACGGATACCACCGAAAGAGTTACGATTAAACGCGGAGCCAAAACGTTTACTGCGGCGATCAGCAGCATTCCTGCATCGAAACGAAACTGGCAATACCAAAACAATTATACTGTCAATGATAAAGGCTACGAAATGATCGGCAAATCTATTATCAAGGTGTACACCGACCAGTCGTGGGGAAAAAACGCGGATACGATAAAAGCCCTGATGCGTACCAAAAGAGCCATAATCTTCGATTCGCGCAGCTATATGGACGACGATGCCTTTTACAGCATATTCGATATGTTTCTACCCGGTCCTACGCCAATTGATATTGAAACGAAAATAATGCCCGACGAGCCCGGTTATTTTAAATGGGTGCTTTCACCCAAAGTGGGCAGCGTTAACCCGCATCCGTACAGCGGAACGGTGATCATTTTGGCCGATGAGCGCTGTCAAAGCCAAGGCGAGTATACGGTAATGACGTTGCAGACTATTCCACATTCAGTTACCATCGGTAGCCAGACTGGCGGTCTCGATGGTGCGGTATCCTTTATTCCTATGGGAGGCAAACTCGGTATTACTCACTCTGGTTATGGCATTTATTATCCAGATAAGACGCCAACTCAGCAGCGCGGGGTGAGAATAGATATACAGGTAAAAAAATCTGCCAGGAATATTATCCGGGATGAAGACCCGGCGTTGCATGAAGCATTGAAATACCTGAACACGAAAGATATAAGATGACAATTTCTGTGCGTGATAAATGTTATTTGGCTTCGTTTTTTGAACGAAAAAAAATACAACCTGGATCCCAAACAGGAAAAGTCGAATCAAAAACGGAAATATAATTTTACCTACCGTTTTAAGTAAAAACGCAAACTAAAATTTAATCGCTTTTAATACAGGCTTTTAGACGACCAAACTCGTTTTTAGCTGTGTTGCGATATTGGCTAATCGTTTCAAATCTTCAAAAAAGTGGTTCGACTTTTGTCCTGTTGGGTCCCTGGCCTCAAAGGTGAGTATTAGGTCTTCATCTTCTTCCTCCTCGCCGCTGGGAACAGTACATTATTTAAAATGAGCCGATAACCCGGCGAGTTAGGGTGCAGGGAAAGGTCAGTCGGCGTGTCGCCGTTATTATGCTGGTAGCCTTCAGGGTCATGTCCGCCGTAAAATGTCCATTGCCCCTTGCCGTATTCGCCATGGATGTAACGGGCCTCATTA
>Ga0206935_10332_pt1 | contig 11021 bp, 5 predicted proteins | sample Alteio_BWOrgHeat_13_FD_152924 | JGI IMG/M metagenome (GOLD analysis project Ga0206935, IMG submission 152924) | Enriched cells from forest soil in Barre Woods Harvard Forest LTER site, Petersham, Massachusetts, United States -... | ecosystem: Environmental > Terrestrial > Soil > Temperate forest >...
CGGTAATGTGATATGGGTTTTCGCCCCCCGATCAGATCGATATCGCCGCAATAAGCGCCATGCCAGGGGAAAAAATCATGCTCCCAGTGTTCGCCGGGCGCGTCTCCGGAATAATACCAGCGCCCGATCGAAGATTCTCCCAGGTAATCGAGCGCGGTCCAGACAAAATCTCCAATGATATAATTGTTGTTGCGAACCAGGTCCCAATTGGCAAATGCATCTCTGGGGTAGGATTCGGTTTGAACGATCACCCGCGAGGGAACCCGCTGGTGGTCTGATGGGGCGCGGAATAATTGATAATTGTACCCGCAGACATCATGCGCCGCCATCAGCGGATCAAAAATTTCCCAGTCCTTGTCCCAGGTAGTCATTGCCGAGGTGACTGGGCGAGTCGGGTCCATTTTTCTTATGGCCCCTGCAAGCATTTTTGCTGTTTCAACGGCTTCCGGCTTCTTTCTTTCGATGATTTCGTTGCCGATGCTCCACATGATGATGGAAGGATGATTACGATCTCGCAGCACCATGGCAGCCAGGTCTCGTTCCCAACATTGGTCAAAATACATGGCATAGTCGTAGGGCGTCTTTTTTTCTTTCCAGCCATCAAATGCCTCATCGATCACCAACAACCCTAGCCTGTCGCAGGCATTTAAAAAAGCTTCCGATGGGGGATTATGAGAAGTTCTCACCGCATTGAACCCGGCAGCCTTTAGCAAGGCAATCTTCCGCTCTTCCGCACGGTCGAAAGCCGCGGCGCCCAGGCAACCATTATCATGATGTACGCAGCCGCCATTGATCTTTACCGTATGACCGTTAAGCTGGAACCCGTTTCCCGGGGTAAATTTCAGGGAACGGATACCAAAATCGGTTTTTGTATCGTCGACTACATTTTTATTTTTTAACAGCTGTATCCGGGCCGTATAGAGATGGGGAGTTTCCTGGGACCATAGCAGGGGATCCGAAACCATTAAGGTCTGTATAATCTCCTTCTCGATATGAGGCGCCAGCTCGACCCTTATTTGATCATTCCCGGCATCTTTGGAATTTTCGGTCCCCAGCCGGGCGCTTAAAATAACACGTTGAAGGACACCGGTTTCGTTCATTACCAGGGTCTTTATTTGAACGGTTGCCCTTTTTGAAGACAGATCAGGGGTTGTGATCGCAACTCCCCAATCAGCTATGTGTACGGAATCAGTAACCATCATCCATACATGCCGATAGATGCCGGAACCACTATACCAGCGGCAGTTCACCTGTTTGGAATTATCCACCCGGACGGCAACCACATTTTCATGGCCGGGATCCAGAAAAGGAGAAAGGTTATAACGAAAGGATGAATAGCCATAAGGATGAATCCCGATCGATCTGCCATTGATAAAGACCTCGGAGTTCATGTAAACCCCTTCAAAATAAATAGAGATCTCCTTACCTTTCCATTCGGCGGGGACCATGAAGCTTTTCCGGTACCAGCCTATCCCCGCAGGAAAGTAACCACCGGCGGCTCCGGTCGGGTTTTTAGGACTTACCTGGCCTTCAATGCTCCAGTCGTGCGGCAGATCCAGCACTCGCCAGCGGCTATCATCGAAATTCGTTGATCCGGCGGCTGCCGTATCGCCCAAAAAGAACTTCCAGCCCTGATCGAACAGCTGTTTTCGTTCCATGCCATCGGGTTGCTGCGCAAATACGAAATGGCAAAATAAGATCGGAAATAGAAGGATGATTACCCTGTGTTTCATTTTATGAATTTAGCATAGGCGATGTCTTCCAGCAACTGTCAATGCGTACCGGCAAAAATGGCGTTGACGGAACGTGCGTCGATCACGGTATCGGTATTCCTGTCCATCAGTCCACCGGTATCCCAGTAAAAGGGCTTCAGTCCATGGGCAATCGCTTGTTTGGTGTTAAAGGTAATCCAATAATCCACCGCATCATTGTGCGTTGGGAGATCCTTGGGGGTAGTTCGCCGATAGGCTCCATATTCACCCATCAGGAAAGGAATTCCTTTATCCACAAATTTAGCCTTCATGCTTTCGAAATAAGTATTTAGATAATCTTCCTCTCCCCAGGTGGCGTTGCGCTCGGGCTCGATCGTGGAATGGTGTCCCGTCCCCCAATAGTAAAACATATTTCCCCAGGAGGCATCCGAACTCATCAGCGTAAACTGGAAAGGCGTATAGTCATGTTCTTCAAAAGCCATCCTGGCCGGCGTGGGGTCGACCGGAAAATTGTTGATCAGGGCGGAAGGCGCCTGCACGACCAATACCCGGTACTTGTTATGTCCTCCGGTAGATCGCACCGCATCGACAAAACTCTGGTGGTAAGAAAGCAATACATTCATCTGCGCGGCATCGGTAGGGCTCGGTTCGTTGGCGCTGGCGAACATCAAATGTTCGTCGAAATCGCGCATTTTGGTAGCTATCTGCTCCCAGAATGCCTTTTGCTTGGCGTTGATGCTATCCGCCCGGGCGCCGGTTGCGGTACAATCCAGCCAGCCGCCGTCCCAATGGATATTAAGCAACACGTACAGATTGTTGCTAATGCAATACTGTATCACATCGTGAACCCTGCTCAGCCAATTGGGATCGATATGGGCTGTCGCCTGATTGTCCACATGAAAGTCCCAGGCACAGGGGAGCCGAACGGAATTGAAGCCGAGGTTTTTCATGGCAGTTACATAGGCTGCCGTGATCGGAGGATTGCCCCAGCCCGTCTCGCCACCGGGTGCTTCCAGCGTATTACCGATATTCCATCCCACTACTATATTGTTGAACAGTTGGACAGCCGTGCTGGTCATTCCTGTGGAATCCGGCGGCAGCGGCGAGATATTATAAGAAGGATAGATGGTACTGACCTGGGAAACAACGATACGCCTGGCCTGACCATTGGTCGCTGTTACAACCAATATCCCGTTCCGTGTGGCGCCGGAGACATTTTGATTGGATGTCAGTTTAACGGTAGCGGTACCACTGGTCCCGGTTGACTGACTTAGCTGCAACCAGGCGGAAGCCGGGTTATCGATACTCCATGCCGAATTGCAGCTGATACTGACAATAGTGTCGGCTCCCTGGTCAGGAAAATTGATCGTAGACGCTGAAACGGACAGTTGAGGCGATCCGCCCGAATTCTTTTTGCATCCCAAAGAAAAGGCGACAGCTACCAGCATTGCCAATAACGCCCGGGAAAATTTAGTTTTCATCAGTGTTTTAATTTTATAATGCTGAAAATTCATTTTAATTCAATAAACTCGGGTTCATAAGGAGGGATCGCAAAATCCCCCTGGTAATCCTTATCGGATAGAATGCTCCGGCAAGGGCCTGCCGGCTTTATCTCTTTCGGCTCACCGCTGACGTTCAGGTAAAGCACATGATCTTTATCGATCTGCCGGGCCATGACCCCTGCTGGCGCTACGGGTCCCTTACGGATCGAAAGCTCGTCGATCAATCCGTCCAGCAGCGCCCCCAATACCTCGCCCTTCGCAGGAAGCCCCACGTAGATAGCCTTGCCCTTGCCATACCGGTTGGCTGTTACGATCGGATAATCCCTGTCCAGGCTGGTAATATCGCCCAGCACTTCCGCGCCCCGGGGCTCGATGACCTCGAAACGCGCCGATTCCGTGCTGACAGGGTGCCCCTTAAACATGAATTCAAGCTTCTTCCCCGTCAAGCGCTGCCGCGACAACTCATTCAAGGCGTCTGTTTCCTCATACCCGGCCACCCGGATACCGAATACATCATTCAATAATCCGGGATGCGTCGATGCAAAGACCTTCCCGGTCTTGTCATCCACGGCCGAGTTGCCGGTCATCACTACCGTCCCTCCTTCTTTCACATAGTCCCGGACCCTGGCTGCAGTTACTTCGTCCATCACCGACAGCCCCGGCAGAAAAAGCAACTTATAGTTCAACGCGCTCCGCGCGATGTCGATGACGCGCACATCCATATTCCGGTAGGCGAACAGGTCGAAGCAACTCTGCAACTGGGTTTGATGCTGCTCGGGAAAATAACCCCCAGCAATGACGCTGGGAAAGGAAAAAGCCAATCCCACTTCCGCCCGCGGGATATAGGGAAAATATTTTTCGATCTTTTTGAATTCGGCGGCGATCTTCTTATACTCCTCGTACTTCCGGTTGGGAGCTCCGTCCCAGTCCAGCATCCCCTCCAGGTATTGCTCTTCGCCTCCATGCATGCTCTGCCAGGTCCAGCCGCACACCATTTGATTACCATACAGCAACGATGCGTATGCCGACTTCCGGATGGAATTCGGAACAGCGGTCATAGTAGTGAACTCCGTGCACCAGAAAGGGTTGGTGCTTTCGAACTGTATCCTGGCGATGCCGAACAGCGCGTCCATGACGCCATAGTTGGTTGTCAGGGAATTCCCGGGATAAAATCCGCAACCCTCGCGCGTCATCTTTCCCGAATAGGCGATGGATGTATAGTCGAAGAATTTCATCGGGCTATAGTACCAGGCATTGGTATTGACCAGGGCATGGGGCGCGTTGGTATTGACCTTGTCAATGACCTTGAACAAGAATTGGCTGACCTCGTCCGATATGAACCTCCTAAAATCCAGCATTCTTTCCGGAGCGCCGTTGATATTCCCGGATACGGGCAACCCAACCTCCTCCAGGTCGCCGATCTTTCTTGACCAGCGCTGTCCCGCCCATGCCTTGCTCAGGCTGTCCGCCCCGCCATATTTCCGCTTCAGCCATGCGATAAACCGTTGCCTGACCGTTTCCGAATAAGAGATCGGACCGTCACCGGATTCATTGTCGATGCCGAAGGCCAGCAGGGCCGGATGATTTGCATAATGCCGGGTCAGCGAATCCGCGTACCGGAGCGCATACCGTTGATATTGGGGGTCTCCGACATCCTCCATATACCGGTGATTCGGATAGAGCCTGTTGCCGCCGGCATCCGTGATATCGATGGAGGGCTGTTTATGATGCAGCCAGATCGGAGCAGGCCGAACGGCTATATCCAGGATCACTTTAATGCCGGCCTTTCCCATAAGATCCATCACCCTGTCGAACCAGGCAAAATCGAAATGTCCTTCGGTGGGCTCATAGCTGTCCCAGGCAAGATGTCCCATCCGGACGACCTTAAAGCCCGCCGCTTCCATCAGCCTTATGTCGTTTGCGATCTTCTCCGGGTCCTTATCATCGTGCGGGTGGTAATTGGTGCCGACATATAAGGTCTGGGAATACAATGTCGGGGCGGCCATGAAAATGATCCCCATCAGGATACTTGAAATTTTTCGGCGGCTCCTCATGGTCGTTATAGCTTGACGAGGTTTAAAAAGAATACATCGTTCTCCCTGATATCCCAATCTTTCGAAAAAGGGACCCCTTGTTTGATCTCCACTATCTCTTTCCGGATGGGCGCCCCGTCGTTCAGGTTCTTTATCTCTTCCACCTGCCGGCTGCTGAGCTGTGCCGGCCTGCCCAGGGACAGATAGGTGGAATAGGCGTCATTGCTTTTATAGCCTACTTTATACAATTCCAGGGCATACACGCCCGCCGGTACATTCTCAACGCGGATCTTCAGCTTGCCTTTGGGTCTGGCGGGCAGATCCCTTACATAATACTCCTGGTTGTGCACCGAATCCCCGGGATGCGTATTGGTGAAATCCCAGATCAATGCCTGCATATTGCCCATGGAATCCCTGCAAAGCCAGGAAGAGGAATCGTTATTTCTCAATTCCATATTCCCCAATCGATTCATGAATTTGTAGGAATAGAACACGGGTTTATTGATGCCCTGGATGGTCAACATGCCAAATCCTCCGTGAAAAGGCGTAAAACGAGGGCCCGGTTCTTCAAAAATATCTGTAAAGACCCAGTAGGACATGGAGCTGGCTGCCTTACCCACCTGCTTGATCTTTTGCAATACGTAGGAAGCCTCATGATAGCTGTCATGCAGGGGGTCGGCAGGCGTATACGATGAACTCCATTCCGTATAATGCAGTTCCAGTCCGGGCATCGCCGAATTCGCGATCTCCTTCCGGGATTGAAGCACATCGCCGCTGACGCTCATGGGATTCTTATCCAGCACCGTGCCTCTTTCGCCGAATTCATCGAGATATCCTTGTTTTACTCCGTAGGAATGAGTACTTATAAAGTCCAGGGGCACATTGTTCTTGTGACAATACCCGATCATCTCCGGCTCCCAGGCGGCGCCCGCGGTACCGGGTCCCCCGACGCGATAGCCGGGATTGACGCTCTTGATGGCTTCGACGCTATAAGTATATAGCTTAAAATAATCCTGTTGGGTGCCCGCCCAGAATCCATCCAGGTTAGGCTCGTTCCAAACTTCAAAATACCAGGACTTTACCTCCTCGGCGCCGTATCGTTCCGTAAAATGACGGACAAGGTTGCTCACCAACGCGGCCCACTTCTCATAATTCCTCGGGGGGGTGACGTTGCCCCGCCACCAGAAGATGGTCTTGCTGCCGCTGGCTAGTCCCGAGGGCATGAAGCCCAGCTCCACAAATGGCTTCATGCCGATGCTGTGCAAAAAATCGAATAAAACATCGATATACATGAAATTATAGATCGGTTTTCCACTTTTATCTTCCTGGTAAACGGCCATATCGTCGGACAGGAGCCCGTGCATACGGATATACCTGAACCCGCATTCCTTCCTTACGTAGGCAAGCTGCTGCTGCCAGTCGGCCCGAAGTCCTTCATTAGCCCGGCCTGCGCCGACGCATTCATTAAATAGGGTATTGAGTTTTCCTTCGATCTTCGTGAAGTCGGCTTCTATCGACCGTTGCGGGGTCTGCGATGCGCCCTGTCCCTTATCCTGTGCAATTGTGCTGATCGGGCAGTAGAAATATAACACCGCCATGCAAATGATTATTATCCTCATCTTATTTTTTCCAGATTATACCGGCGTGATATCCGCCTTTTAATTTATTGTCCTGACCCGGCCCGTAAAGAATCTAGCGCCTGCTGATCATCTATTTTGTTGTTCGCCCTATCAAATACGCCTGCCCACAAAAAAGCGGGGACGCCATTAACACGAGCCTGTTGTACTAAATATCTAAAGAAATGCGCTCTTGAATTTAAAGACAATATTGAATCTGTAGGATTTCCCTTAATATTAACAGCATGATTTTCCACGCCAAATTCACCAATTAAAAGAGGAATATTATTTTTTATATACTTTTCATTCAAACGACTAAAAGTGCTGTCCATGTAAGATTCCTCCGCGTCAGCATGTGCATTTCTCGCCAGGTCGTCAGTTGAATGATAATTCGCTCCCCAGTAACGCCATTCCGGCCCCCAACTGGCATCCGAGGTCAATAAGCAGAAATTGGAAGGTGAATACCAATGCACTTCCATTATCAGCTTATTCGGCAGCTCATCTACCGGCATGCCCGGTACGGTGGTAAAATAATCAGCCAGATCAATAGACGTACTCGGCGCCTGGATGACCAAGGTACGAAATGCATTTTTTCCGCCGGTGGAGCGAACGGCATTAATAAATATTTCGTGATAGTTCTTTAATACAGTGGCTGTCGGCAAATCGTTGGCATTAGGTTCATTGGCGCTTGCCAACATCAGATGTTCATCAAAATCACGCATTTTTGTGGCTATCTGCTCCCAAAATGCCTTTTGCTTGGCTTTTGCAGTATCGAGTTTGGCTCCGGTAGCCGTACAATCCAGCCACCCCCCATCCCAATGACAATTAAGGACTACATACACGCCGTCATTAATACAATATTGAACGACTTGCTTAACCCTGCTCAGCCATGCAGTGTCAATTTTTCCGGTTTTTTGATCCGCGTGAAAGTTCCATGCGCAAGGTATCCGGATAGCATTAACCCCACTTTGACTGATCAAATCAATTTGTGCCTGAGTAATAACCGGGCTTCCCCAACCGGTTTCGCCACCAGGTGCTTCCATAGTGTTGTAAATGTTCCATCCCAATTTCATATTTGCAGCCATTTGTGCAGCAGTGCTACCCATGCCTGTTGCATCGGCGGTAATAGGTGAGGTATTATAAGAGGGATAAATTTGGGGAAATTGTGTGACATTAATCCGCCTGCTTTGACCGTTAGTTGAATTTACACTTAGAAACACTGAGCGGCTAACGCCTGATGAATTGGCCGCGGCTGTCAGGTTAATGGTTGCTGCGCCGCTCTTGCCTGATGCCTGGCTTAAATGCAGCCATCCGATACCGACGGTATCGACACTCCATGACGCATTACAATTTAATGACAACCCTACGGTTCCACCACTTTCCGGTATAGTATCTGCCATTGTTGAAAGAGTAAGCAGGGGGGCAGCTGATCCGGTTTTCTTACAGGAAGCAGCCACTGAAATTGCAACAACTGTTCCGAAAACCATATGCAACAGCCTCGTATTCATCGCCATCCTTTTCATATTTGCTTCCTTTATTTGATCTTTACCACCCTGAAATTATCGATGCCGGCAACAAGCTGCGCAGGGGCCGGGCTATCGTTCATGACATACACATTTATACTGCCGTTGCCCGAACTTCCCAATAGAGTAGTGAGATCCGGCGCCGGGTTGCCCGTACCGGCCAAACCATTGGTCGGCTGGGTAAGAAATAAGCTAAGGGGCATCGTCACCGTCTGCCATCCGCTGGTCTTAAATGGAGATACGCCACCGGTGGCGCCTTTCCACGGCTCATACCGGGCGATATAGGTCCAGTTGCCGTCTTTTGCCAGGTCGATGGTAACTCCGCTCCAGGCATCGGGCACATCGATCTCGAATTTCAGGGCCCAGTTGCCCACCGGGTCATTTAAACTGGACACCGGCACCCATTGCGCGCCATTGCAATTGATGCTCCGACCGCCGTTCCACCAACTACCGTCATTACTGTTCAACGGACCATTGGTGTTCAGGATGGCATACTGGCCGTTGTTGCCGGGATAATCAGCGCTGCTGTTGTCAAGCCCTGCGCTCCACCACTGGTACGTGAATACATTATCGAAATTGCACAGCACCCCGGTCGAATCGTCCTCCACATTATACGGCGTGGCCGTCGTTCCCGATTTGGTCGTGATCGATAGAGGGCCCGCGGTAGTGACCTGCGGCACGACGAATGCAAGGGTAGTGCCATCGCTCGAAACATTGTAGGAACTAACGGTTCCCCCGAAGTTGATAGCGCTGATGAGAAAAAAGTTCGCTCCGTGGATCCACACGGAATCACCCGGATCCGCCATTTCGTCCGAAATGCTTAATATAGTGGGCGGAGGCACCGCGATACTGAATTTAAAAGTGGTAGAACCGGCGACGGTGGTATATTTTATCGTGTTAAGATCGCTGGCCGCCACCGAATTGAACGGGATCACCGTGGGTACCTGCACAACGGCGCTGGTGTCGGAAAAAAGGATGTAGTTGAAGGACGCCGGAACACCGTCAAACAATATCTGTTCGGCATTCCTCAAATTATGCCCCTCCAATACCACCCACTGGCCCGCCGGTGTCAGGCTGGCCAAGGCACTGTCATTGGGCGTGGCAGCATAATAACGGACGCCCGTAAGTACCGGCCCTGACGATGCCGTCTTTTTACAAGCGGAAAATATTAACAGCGCAGCTACGGAGGCTAACAACAACCCCTGGTAACGGCTAAATGATATCTTGTACATATGATTCGATTTAATTTATGGTATTAATAATAAGGCACCGGCGCCTGGGCCAGGTTCGGATCAGCCGTCAGTTCGGATGCCGGAATTTGTAAGGTAAATGAGCTGATCGTTGCGGGAACAACTGCGCTGCCGCCGGTAGAATCCGGCGTGGCTATACGGGTACCCGGATCATACGTAAATGTAAAGCGTTGTTGATTATTCAACATATTGACCGCCTTTTGCGGATTGTAATAAGAAAGCCGCACCAGATCCAGCCAATATTGCCCCTCGAAACCAAATTCAATCCTTCTTTCCCTCAGTACGCTGTCGATATCCAGCAAGGGTGCGGGATCCACCCCGGCCCTTGCCCGCACTTTGTTGAAATACAGCATGGCATCGGGATCGGTCGTGCTGGCATTGTTGCCTAAAATGGCTTCGGCATATACCAGGTATACGTCGGCCAACCTAAGGATGGAATTGTGTTCGATGGACGACCAGATATCCATGGTCGGCGCATTGTTATCTTTTTCGTTGCCGATAATGTGCTTTTTCATAACGGTAGAAGTGGCCGTATAGCCCCCGCCCGCAGCGTCCAATTCGGGATAATAATCCCCCGGGAGCATGATCGTCGCTTTACGTCTTACCGTATCCTTCCAGCTGTAGTTCAGATAAAAGTCGTAAGTGGGCGCCAAAGGCGTCCATGCGCCATTCTCCTGCGGATTTATATCGTTGCTGGGGGAAAAGGTCAGCCAATCGTTGCCATTACCATAACCCACGCCGGCTGTCCATTGCAGGGCAAATAATGATTCCACATTATCATTGTATTGAGACCTGAAAAGATTATAATAGCTGGGAAGCAAGGACAACCCGCTGTTCTTGCACACATTACCGGCATATTTCTTTGCGCTGTCCAGGAATGCCTGATTGCGTGTGCCCCCACTCCCGCCCAAACCCGCCATCGTCAAATACACTTTGCCCAGCATTCCCTGTGCCGACCAGGTCGTTACCCGCCCCGTTGCATCCGTAGCGGGAAGATTTTGCGTAGCATAGCTGAGGTCGTTGGCAATGAATTTATAGACATCCGCAACAATGTTCCTGTTCAGCAGCGGGTGCTCGATCAGTGTAGTATTGTCCGTAATGATGGGCACAGACCCCCACAATTCTGCCAAATAATAGTATGCGACGCCCCGGATGAACCGGGCTTCGGCTATGGCGGCGGTCTTATCGGTCGCAGGGATGGATGCAGCCGCCTGTTGCTGTATGGCATTGATAACCGTGTTGCACTGCGCCACCACATTGTACAATCCCGTCCAACCGCTTGTCACAATGGCATTCTGACCCGTAATGGTTCGCGTATAAAGCTGAACCAGATCTCCCCAATACCCGAAATAGGCATTTCCGCTCAATACGTCGCCAATCGTCAA
>Ga0206935_10333_pt1 | contig 10957 bp, 13 predicted proteins | sample Alteio_BWOrgHeat_13_FD_152924 | JGI IMG/M metagenome (GOLD analysis project Ga0206935, IMG submission 152924) | Enriched cells from forest soil in Barre Woods Harvard Forest LTER site, Petersham, Massachusetts, United States -... | ecosystem: Environmental > Terrestrial > Soil > Temperate forest >...
AATGATATTGCTCAACCCCACAAGCATCAGCATCAGCGGGTAAAACAGGGCCTGCACCCTAACCAGTTCCATCGAATGGGTTTTATAGTTTTCGCTCTCGGCCGCAAAACTCTTCCTTACAGAGGCTTCGCGAACGTACGACTTGAGCACCCGGATACCGGAAAAGTTTTCCTGCACAAAGCTGGATAGGATGGATAGCCGTTGCTGTATTTTTTCGCTGCGATAGTTAATAATATTATTTACATAATAGATGATGAGCGCCAGGATAGGCAGCGGCAAAACTGAAAAAATTGCGAGCCGAACGTTCACTTCCAACATGGCATAAATTACCATAATAAACAGTACAACGGTATTGATGGTATACATAATGCCCGGGCCCAGATACATCCGCACCCGGGTTACGTCTTCGGTTACGCGGTTCATCAAATCGCCGGTGTTATGGCGGCGGTAAAAGGCGAGCGATAGTTCCTGGTAGTGATTGTATATCTCGTTTTTTAGATCATATTCAATATGGCGCGACATCACTATGATGGTTTGTCGCATAAAAAAGAGGAAAAGCCCACGTAATAGCGACAGGATCAATACTAAAACACTAAATAACAGCAAGCTGGAACCAAATACTTGGTAGATCATATGCTGTCGGCTAAAACCTGAAAAAAGCTCGTAAGTGCTGATGTTTTCTGTAACCAGGTCAACTGCTACACGGAAAATCCGAGGCTGCAAAACGCCGAAAATATTCGAAATAATTACAAACAGCACGCCTGGTATAAGCCGCCAGATGTATTTGACGAAAAATTTATTGAGGTAGGCGAGATCCTTCATTTTTTAGTCAGAAAAGTCCGGAATCCCGATAGCTATCGGGACCAAAAAGTCCGAAAGTCAAAAGTAGGGTAATGGCGTTGATTATTCAAGGACCTTAAACGCTTAAGCGTTTATTTGTTGAACAAATGACATTTTCCTCTTCCGGACTTTCGGCCCCGATAGTTACCGGGGTTCTGACTTCCGGACTCCCCAAAACAAAACTCTTTGCATCCATTAAAAAAACACCTACTTTTGTCGCGCCCAAAACGTAGTATTTTACCTTTGATGTCTATACCTGCACCCCACGATTCAATATTCGGCCAATTGGAAGCTTTTGGCCACAAGAAGGTTGTGTATTGCAGCGACCCGGACACTGGTTTACGGGCAATTATAGCCATTCATGACACTACATTGGGGCCTGCACTGGGCGGTACACGCATGTGGGCCTACAAAACCGAGCAGGATGCTTTGCACGATGTTTTGCGTCTGTCGAAAAGCATGACCTATAAAGCAGCTATTGCCGGGTTAAACCTGGGCGGCGGCAAGGCAGTGATCATCGGCGATTCGCGCAAAGACAAAACCGAAGCCCTGCTGCGCAAGTTCGGTCGATTCATTAAAAACCTTAACGGTGAATTCATAACTGCCGAAGATGTGGGCACCAATCCGCGGGATATGGAATATATCCGTATGGAGACACAACACGTAATGGGTGTGCCCGAGTCGATCGGCGGCAGCGGCGATCCGTCGCCGATAGCTGCATTGGGCGTATTTATGGGCATAAAAGCCAGCGTGAAGGAGTTTTACGGCAACGATAGCCTGACCGGCCGCACGATCATCGTTCAGGGCATTGGCCACGTGGGCGAAAACCTGGTGCGGTTGCTGCGCGACGAAAACGCAAAGGTTTATGCCAGCGACATTAATGAAGATGCCGTGGCCCATGTGGTAAAAAAATACGGTGCGGAAGCGGTTTCAAATAATACTATTTTTGAAATAGATGCCGATATTTACGCGCCCTGTGCATTGGGGGCAACAATAAACACGCAAACAATTGGAAAATTAAAATGTAATATCATCGCAGGTTCGGCAAATAACCAGTTGGAAGATGAACAGGTGCATGGCAAAATGCTTTTGGACAAAGGGATTTTGTTTGCGCCTGACTATGTTATAAACGCAGGTGGTATTATAAACTGCTATTCGGAGTTAATGGGCTTTAGCAAAAAACGCACGATGCAGTTAACCGAAAATATTTATGAAGCTACCCGCAATGTTTTGAAACTATCAAAAGCCGAAAATATTTCGACCATTGAAGCGGCAAATAAAATTGCTGAAAAAAGAATTGCGGATATTAAAAAAGTGAAATCAACCTATTAATTTACAATAAGCCCCATCATAGTTTAGGGGTTAAATCGTTCTTACCAATATGTTAAACCGAAGGCACCTCAGGGTAAAAGTTTTACAATCGCTTTACGCGTATCATCAATCACGCAGCGGCGACATTAAACAACACGAAAAAAATTTATTACAGGGCGTTGATAAGGTATACGAAATGTATATCTGGATGCTGTCGCTTATTTCAGAAGTCGCAGGCTACGCGGATGTCGATGCGCAGGACAGGGCAAATAAACATTTGCCAACGGCCGAGGACCTGAACGCTGATGTTAAAATACTGAGCAACAGGTTCATTTTGTCGCTGCAAAAAAATAAAGAATTTTTAGCCGGCAAAAAGAAATACAAAGTGGCCTGGGACTTTGAGCCCGAATTGATAAAAACCTTGTTCAGTAATTTAAAAAAGTCGGAGGAATATACTGCATACCTGGGCAAAACCGGCGATACTTTACATTCAGATAAGGATATCATCAAACATATCTTTAAAAAGGTGATCTTAAAATCGTCGCTGGCTGAGCAGGTTTTTGAAGATATGTTTATTTACTGGCCGGTTGACAAGGATGTTTTACAGGCCCTGATTGCAAAAACATTTAAAAACTTCGCTTACGACAACCCTGTAGAGAACAAACTTGCCGAAGTTACCGGTAACTGGGAAGAAGACCGCGAATTTATCGTGAGCCTTTTTGAGGAGACGATTCGCTACAACGATGAATACCAGGCGCTGATCACCGCGAAAACCCAAAACTGGGAGCCCGACCGGATAGCGATGATCGACACCCTGCTGATGAAAATGGCGATCGCCGAATTCATCAATTTTTCTTCTATCCCGGTTAAAGTAACCATTAATGAGTATCTTGAAATATCAAAGGAGTTTAGTACGCCGAAAAGTAATTCGTTTATTAACGGTATATTGGACAAGATTTTGATCGAACTAAAAAGTGAAAATAAGATAAACAAAGTAGGCAGAGGACTAATAGAAGAATAACCATGAAAACCCTGTTTTTAAGCTTATTGGCGGCCGTAACGCTTTTTTCGGCCTGTCAGTCAAACAACAATTCAACAGCGGCGAATGCCGACGGCTCCGGAGCTAACGGGGCGAAAATGAAGTTTGAAAAAGAAACACATGACTTCGGCAGAATACGGACCGGCGATACCGTATCTTATGATTTTAAGTTCACCAACACGGGCACATTGCCGTTGATTATTACCGATGGATATGCGTCCTGCGGGTGTACCAAGCCCACATGGCCCAAAACACCGGTTAAACCCGGTGAAGCCGGCGTTATACATGTTACTTTTAACAGCAAGGCCAAAATGGGCCTGCAGGATAAACTGATCACTATTACCGCCAATACTAATCCGGCACAAAACCATGTGCATTTAATTGGTGAAGTAACTTCAAACTAAAATTAATTTGAACATATAAAATGATAGCAACTATTTTATTACAGACTCCAGGCGCAGGTTTTGATAGCCGAACATTATATATGCTCGGTGCAATGGCCTTGGTCTTTTATTTTTTTATGATAAGGCCGCAGACAAAGAAGGCGAAGGATCAAAAGAAATTTGTTTCCGAATTAAAAAAAGGCGACAAAATTATAACCACAGCCGGAATGCACGGGAAGATCGCTGAAATTAATGATACGACCGTGCTGCTCGAAACCGAAGGCGGCCACAAAATACGTCACGACAGATCGGCGATATCATTGGAGGCTTCAAAGGCGTTAAACACGCCTCCGGTGGAAAAGAAATCGTAATTTGAGGTAAAAGGCGAACGGTTGACGGGGTATTCGTCCTCCATTTAAGAAAACTGCTTGCCGTTCGCTTTTAATTGGGTAAAAGGAGGTGAAAGGCAAAGGTTTAGGCATCTTCACCTTTCACCTTTGACCTTTTGCCTTTCACCTAACAAAATGGCACTAATAAAATTATCGGCGACGCAGCGAAGAAGATTGTCGGTGTTTTTCACCTGCCTGGTATTGGCTTTTCTGGCCTGGTTGGTAGCTGTTCTTTCAAACCCGAAACCTTACACCACAAAAGCGGTGCTGGAGTTTAGAAATACCCCTCAGCGCCGCGCCTTTCATTCCCTGCAGTCGGATACGATTGCCATAACGGTAAATGGCACAGGATGGGATGCCGTTTTCTCGAGAATGGCCGGTGGGAAGCCGATAAGCGTCGATCTGCAGACCCTTGAAAATAAAAGCTTTGTGGTGCTGGCCGGACAAAAAGACCAGATCAACAGCAAAAGAACACCCGAGCAGCAAATTATTTCGTTTACACCGGATACACTTTATTTCGACTTTTCAAACCGAAAAGTGAAAAGGATACCGGTCAACCTGGTAACCGGCATTAAGTACCGCCGCCAGTTTTTCCAATCGGGTAATATTACGCTTAATCCCGCCTATGTCATTATAAACGGCCCGGCCAATTTAATCGACGGGATCAATTCCTGGAATACTGATACACTGAAAATGGATAGCGTTGATGAGAGCGTTAATACCCATGTTAACCTGGAGCCGGTAAAGGAAGGGAATTTGAGCATATACCCTAAAAATATACAAGCGAATATACCTGTCGACGAGTTTACCGAAAAGGTATTGGAAATCCCGGTGAAGCTGATCAATAACAGGGACAATGATGACGTTAAAATATTCCCGCAGAAGGTTAAAATAACTTTTATGACCTCGTTAAGCCGTTACGCGGATATCAACGAAGACCTTTTTGAAGCCACCGCCGACTTTGATCTTTGGCGCAAGGGCGGTTACCACGTACTGCCGGTGAAAATATCCAAGGTTCCGGATTATTGCAGGATCGTAAAGATCGAACCGCAAAATATCGATTTTATCATAAAAAAATAATGCTGAAGATTGGCTTAACCGGGAATATTGGCAGCGGCAAAACTACTGTGAGCAAAATATTTGAAGTATTGGGCATCCCGGTTTTTTATGCTGACGAGGCAGCTAAATCGGTAATGGTAAATGACCGGCAACTGGTAAGCGAACTGAAGACCGAATTTGGCGAGGCTTCCTATTTTCCCGACGGTAGTTTGAACCGTAAACACATCGCTTCAATCGTTTTTAATAACGATGCGGCTTTAACACGCTTGAATAGCATCGTTCATCCGGCAACATTCAGGGCATTTGATGTTTGGGTGACGAATATAACGGGCGTTCCGTACGTGGTTAAAGAAGCCGCCCTGATGTTTGAAAGTGATTCGTATAAATTATGCGATCAAACGATAATGGTGCAGGCGCCATTGGAAATGCGCATAAAAAGAGTGATGCAGCGGGATAGCATGAGCCACGAAGAAATTGAAAAACGTGAGGCACACCAGATCTCCGAAGAAAAGAAGGCTTTACTGGCAGACCATATCATTATCAACGACGACTCGCAACTGGTAATACCACAAGTATTGAAATTGCACAAGCTGTTTTGTTCATAAAATTGTAGAGACGCAATATTTTGCGTCTCGGAACGGCGTGCCGGCGTTTACCGGTAAGCCTCGGTCATCGGGTCTGAGACGCAAATTATCGCGTCAGATCAATATCAACCATAATCCAACAGTGAACCAGTGAACCAATGAACATCAAAGAAGATTTTCTTTATTTCGATAAAAATGGCTTGTACTGCAAGTACGGCGATTTTTATATAGACCCTGTTCAGCCGGTGCAAAAAGCAATGATATCACATGCCCACGCCGATCATGCTATAAGCGGCAATCACAAGGTATATTGTACCGCCGCTACGGCAGCGTTCATGCAGTTGCGGTATGGTAAAAATGCGGCTGCAGAGCTTAATATTGTGCCGTATGATAAATCGTTCATTGTTGGCGGCGTTGAGCTTCGGCTGATGCCCGCTGGCCATATGCTGGGTTCGGCGCAGGTGTTGATGGAATACGAGGGTGTGCGCTATTTGTACACCGGGGATTATAAATTACAGCCGGATGCAACTTGCGAGCCCTTTGAATGGGTTGAAACTGACGTATTGATCACTGAAAGTACCTTTGCCAATCCGGCAATTACCCATCCTGACCCTGTTGCCGAAATAAAAAAGCTGAACGATATTAAAATAAATATCCTGCTGGGCGCTTATGGTTTGGGTAAAAGTCAGCGGCTCATCAACCTTATCACCGCCTACGCGCCACAAAAAAAGATATTGGTACACCATAAGATCATGCCGGTGAATGCTATTTATGAGAGGCTGGGCTTCCCACCGGGCAAATACCAGGTTTATGGCCGAAAATTGATGAAAAACCAGGATGAATACGTTTATTTAGTGCCGCCCTTTACCTTTGACAGTTATTTGAGGGCGACGGGTGTAAAACGACTGTTTGCTTCTGGTTGGAAGAATTTGCAGGTGAATGAGCAGGACACGTTATTTATTTCGGACCACGTGGACTGGCAGGATATCCTGCTAACCATACAAAAAACCAAACCCAGGCAAATATGGACACTGCATGGCAATGGCATACATCTGAAAAAACAATTTGGCGAGGATATTTTGGTGAAACTTTTATGAGTGAATTGAAGGAGAAGATTGACTATTATATAAACGAAGACGGTAATTTTGTTTTTACCCGCGAATACCATCTAAAACGCGGCTATTGCTGCAAAAATAAATGCCTGCATTGCCCCTGGGATTTTGGAAAACCCCGCGACACTAAAAATGTTAAAAAATAAATGGATATTTGTATCCCATGAGAATCAAGAGTCAAGAACCAAGAGTCAGGAAAACACTGATGGGAGATTTTGATTCAACAGGAAATTGACAAAAATCCATTTTTTTCATCTTGATTCATGACTCTTATATCTTGACTCAAATAATACTTATTGATTGATGCGGATCGACGACGAAATACAAAGCAGCAAGTTTGAGGACAACTATCACAAGGCTGTTGTTAACGTCACTTACACTTACGGCTGGCTGAGTAACGCATTTCGCTGCCAGTTTGAGCGATATAATCTTACCCAGCAGCAATTCAACATCCTGAGGATCCTTCGCGGGCAATACCCAAAGCCGGCCACGATAAACTTGCTGAAAGAACGCATGCTGGATAAAATGTCGGATGCATCCCGCATAGTCGACAGGCTTGTTCAAAAAGGCCTCGTATCGCGCTGTACAAACTCAAAGGACAGGCGTGCAGTTGATATCCGCATCAGTGAAAAAGGAATGGAAATTCTTACCAAATTGGATATCGAATTCAAAACCAAAGATGTCCTTAAAAATAACCTTACCGAGGAGGAAGCAGGCCAATTAAGCGATCTGCTGGATAAATTAAGAGGATAACCTTTTTAAGTAGCAGCAGCCAGTAGCAGTAGCAGTAGCAGTTTTCTATCTGCTATTGATGGTCATTTATAATACGGCGTATGGATATCGATAAAGTTTTTTTCCGTGGCGTCCCAGGTTTGATTGGCATTATTGCGCCCGTTATTTAAATCGTTATTGATCTGGTTAAACGTGTTGACGCCGTTGTTCAAATCCGTAACCGCTTTGTTGTAACTGTCAACATCCTGCTGGCTGCGCTGGCTGTCTGATTTGGCATCCATTGCCGCCTTTAGTTTATTAAAGTTTTCTTCCTTTAAGAAAAAGTCGGTAAGCAATGATATTTGTGTTTCGGCCTCGCTTTTGTAAAAGGCAAGCGCCTGCCTGCAGGCATTTACCAGCGAGCCATCATTGTCAAAAGCTTTCATCGTGTCCAAAACAGCCAGGCCCTCAATAGCATATTTGTCCAGTGCATTCCTGTCCTGCTCAACTTTACTGACATTTTTTTGGTTAAGGGCATCGGTCATTTGCCCATCCTCCCAGTTGCATTTATAAAACAGCAGGTAAACTTTATCGCGGTAGGTGCCCATCCGGTCGGTTTGTTGCATTTTTTCACCGAGTTCGGTTTTTTGATCTACCAGCGTTACATTATATTTGGTTGCAAACGCCTGCTCGGCTTTTTGCATCCTTGATATGGCCATTTGAAGGGTATCATTGGTAGCTTGCTGCAACAACAAGTAAGCCTGCATTTCGTCATAGCTTCGTTCGGCTATGTCTTCCATATTTACAATATGCGCATAGTCATCGTTGAAAACCTTATAACATAGTGTTACATAGCCAATACTGCTTTGGCGAAGGGAATTATCTCCTTTATAGGGCGAAAGGTTATTGATCGTATTCTGGCAGATCACAATGTTATCAACCGCCTGCTCTCTTAGCTTTTCAATTTTCCGTTTGCGGCTGCTATGTGCCGAGGCGCTTATATAGGCCATGTACGTTTTATTCATGACCATTTGCGCGCTGTTGATTGAATTGATGTAAGCGCCCGGGTCATCCTGCGCGGCAGAAGACGTCGGAACAATTACAATTATAGCGGCAGATAACAGCAAAAAGGTAAGAGTTTTTTTCATTCGTGATTTTTGGCTAAATATATCACGGAGTTTTTATTTTACCAAGAACATCATAAGCAATACTGATATATTGATCGGTGAGTACCTGCTGGCTGAACTCGTCGTTTAACTCCTTCAAATAACTATCCGCCTGCATTCTTGCTATTTCATATTGGTTACTTTGAACTGTGAATTTTTTTGTGGCGATTGTAAGGCTCAGCGCTTCGTCGTTCACAGCGGAGGCCTGGCCGGCTGCGATGGCGTCATTTAAATCAAGAGGTATATCCTTCAATTCCTTTTGATTTTTGGATTGTGCCACAAAGTTTTTAACGGCATTAAAATACCGGCTTGTATCAATCTCCGGTTGAACACTTTGGGCCAGCGTTTTTACCGGCAGCGGGGCATATGGCGTATAATATTTATTTGGCGCAATGGTACTGGGACGAAGTGCACCCGGGTCATCGGCTTCTTTGCTGATATAAGCATCAAGCAGGTCGGGCAAAACAATGTCGGGATGTACGCCGGTGAATTGGGCGGTTGTGCCGTTAACCCGGTACAATTTACTTATGGTTATTTTCAAATAGTTTTCGCTTTGCCTGTCAGCTATCGTTTCGGGCGTAACCGTAGTATCCATCGGAAAAACAATTTGAGCGGTGGCTTTTCCATAGGTATTGGCGCCGACGATAACAGCCCTGTTGTAGTCCTGCAGCGCTCCGGCAACTATTTCGGATGCCGACGCACTGTACCCATTCACCAAAATAACCAAAGGGCCGTCGTAAATGGTGCCACGGTTCATGTCTTTCAACGTGTAAACTTTACCATCGCGGTCCTTTTCCTGTTGCACAGGGCCCGCGTCGATAAAAATTCCGGCCAACTCCGTAGCTTCCTCGGCCGACCCGCCGCCATTGTTGCGCAGATCGAGTATGAGGCCGTCGATATTTTCTTTTTTCAATTTCAATATTTCCCGCCCCACATCGTTAGCGCAGCCATTAAGCCCCTGGTTATTGGTATCCCAGTCTTCGTAAAAAACGGGCAAATAAATGTAGCCGATGGTATTTGCGCCCTTCAGTATAAAGCTTTTCACTTTATCGTCGTCATCGTTGCCTGCCTGCTCTTTTTGCAACGATATTTTCACCAGCGACCCGTCCGCTTTTTTTACGGTAAATAAGGCAATTGTATGATTGCTTTCATTGAGCAACCGGCCAAATTCATCTACGGATATTTCCGATACGTCCACAGATTCCTTTCCTTCCCATTGCACGCTCATAAATTTATCGCCCTTGTTTAGCTTTCCGCTCCTGAACGCCGGGCTGCCGGGCTCCAGGTTGTCGATAAATACGCCGCCGCTCTTATCACCTTTTATTTTAAAGCCAAATTCAAATCGTTGCTTGCCTAATATTCCCTCAAAATTCTCTTTCTCTTCGGGCGGAAAGAATTCGGTATGCGGATCGAAACCGGACGCAATAGTTTCGCAGTAAATTTGGCCGGTATACTGTGTTATTCCATGCGGATTTTGAAGGATATCTTCAATCTTCCTTTTTAGCGATGCAGCTGCCTTTTTGCGCAACGGAGCCTCGGCGCTGTCAACATAAGCCTTTTGCTTTGCCGGGTTTAATGATTTAAAGTTGCCGGGCAGGCCATCAACTAAATCGTCCAGCACTTCGAGCTTCATTTTTTTAACCAGCTTTTGCTGCATGGCTGATACTGATATTGGGAATGTCGTGTCTTCGGCCGCCGTAAGCTTATCCGGTAAATTAAAATTGAAAGGTTTTTTTGGCAATTATGTCAACCAGGGAGTCGGCCGTTTTAAGCCGCGCTTGATATATCCCGGTAAAAAGGTTTAAATAACCTGTTTTGGAATGTGCTATTTCCTTGTCAAGCGTTTTTTGGTATGGGGCGAGCTGGTCAATATCGCTTTTAATAAAATAAATCCGGTCCGGGTCGGTATTGTCGAGCATGGCAGAAAACACCGATGCTGAAAATTTACTGTCAACCGGTTTTGGGTCGACGTGAAATTTATTCACCATGCGGGTAATCATAAATGCCTCATGCGCAAATTTGTCGGCTGATTGACTATGCGACAAAAATGGAATGACCAGTAAACCGAGTATTGACAGAATATTTTTTTTCACGATTTCAAAATACAGCAGAAAAATAATACAGATGAACGGATTTTAGCTTTTTAATTGAAATTAAGCGCATACTTCCTGTCAATCTTCCAAAATAGCAGCGCAAAAAGCCAGCCAACCAGGACGCCGTACAAAGCGCCGCAAAAAACATCAAGCGGGAAGTGTACGCCAACGTATACCTGCGCAAAGCTAATAAGGCCTGCCCAAAATATCCCCCAAAAACAAATCCAGCGCCATTTTTTATAAAATACAAGGATGGCGAAAAATGCCACG